>JACCDQ011153018.1_pt1 | contig 11045 bp, 9 predicted proteins | sample 7446031 | NCBI WGS metagenome assembly JACCDQ01 (sample SAMN15323442, study PRJNA562643) | freshwater metagenome | isolation source: river surface water | place: USA:Blue River Watershed | collected 2017-08-17
CCCCATGCCTGTCCAGCGCCTCCAGCGCATACACAGAACAAGTGGGGTAAAACCGGCAGGAAGAACCCAGCCATGGACTGAGGAACAGGCGGTACCCACGCACCACACCCACCAACGCACGCCGGGGCCAATCACGCATGATCACCCCCAGAACGGCGCGCTTGCAGCCCTGCACCCAGCAAATGCATCAATTCGGAACGCGCAGCGCGTTTGAGCGCTTCGGACGTGGCCCTGACGAACTGCTGCCGGGAAAATCCACAGCGCAAACGCACCACCAAGGCGGCATGGGGCAACGGGGGCAGGATTTCGCGACCGACCGCATAAATTTGCCGACGCAAGGTGTTGCGCGTGACTGCGTGCTTGGCCCAACGCTTGGGCAACATCACACCCAGCCAGGCCGCTTCCACTGGAAACAGACCTTCGGGGGCATTTGCACGCTCAACCACGTGCAAGGCAAAGTGAGGGGTTTTGACGCAGGGCGGCACTTTGAGCACAGCATCGAACTGTGCCTTGTGGCGTATACGCTGTACGGCCGCCAAGGGGCTCAGCAGCACAGGGTTTGCATCGTTGGACAGACCCACCCGTCAGCGCCGGCGCGCCCCAAGCAGATCAGAGACCCAGGCGCTTGCGGCCTTTGGCACGGCGTGCATTGAGCACAGCACGGCCACCGCGGGTTTTCATGCGAACCAGGAAGCCGTGGGTACGGGCGCGTTTGATTTTGGAAGGCTGATAGGTGCGTTTCATGATGGATCCGTAAGGCCTGCGCACCCAAAGGCACGCCGCCAAAAGTGTTGAACGTTTTAGCGAAACCCATGATTATTGCAAATTTCGGCCACTTCTACAAATTTCTCAACCCATGAACCCCAAATAAGATCGTCCAGTCGGACAAACCAGTATGTGGATAACTCTGGCTCAGCCCTACAATAGCAGGTTGCCTGTGCGCCACCTGTCCACAAGGCGCTGCCCGATTTCCATCATGCCCATGCCCTCCCAACCCACGCCGTCTGCCACCCCCGATTTGTGGGAGAGCTGCGTGGAACAATTGGCGCAGGACATGCCGGAACAACAGTTCAACACCTGGATCCGCCCCCTGACGGCCAAGGTGTCCGAAACCGGCGACAAGGTGACCCTGGCGGTGGCCAACCGGTTCAAGATGGACTGGATACGCGCCCAGTACGCGGGCAAGATCAGCGCCCTGCTGTCGGCCCAGGCAGGGCAACCCGTCACGCTGGAATTGGCGTTGGCCCCACGCGAAGCCCCGGCCAAACCGAGCTTTCCTTCACGGGCCCCGCAGGACCCGGTGTTTGCGGAACTGCCCGAGGTGCAGGCCGCCCCCGAGCCCAAGGCCGACGACCGCCGCCACCGGCTCAACACCGCACTCACCTTTGCCACGCTGGTGGAAGGCTCGGCCAACCGCATGGCCCGTGCCGCCGCCATGCACGTGGCAGGCAGCCCCGGCCAGCTGTACAACCCGCTTTTTATTTACGGGGGGGTGGGCCTGGGCAAAACCCACTTGATGCACGCGATTGGCAACCAGTTGCTGGCCGACAAGCCACAGGCCAAGGCGCTGTACATCCATGCCGAGCAGTTTGTGACCGATGTGGTCAAGGCCTACCAGCGCAAAACCTTCGACGAATTCAAGGAACGCTACCACTCGCTCGACCTGCTATTGATCGACGATGTGCAGTTTTTTGCCAACAAGGAGCGCACGCAAGAAGAGTTTTTCAACGCCTTTGAAGCGCTGCTGGCCAAAAAGAGCCACATCGTCATGACCAGCGACACCTACCCCAAAGGGTTGGCCGACATCCACGAGCGCCTGGTGTCGCGTTTCGATTCGGGCCTGACCGTGGCCATCGAGCCCCCCGAGCTGGAAATGCGGGTCGCCATTTTGATCAACAAGGCAGAGGCCGAAGGCTCGTCCATGCCCGAGGACGTGGCCTTTTTCGTGGCCAAAAACGTGCGCTCGAACGTGCGCGAACTAGAAGGCGCGCTGCGCAAGATCCTGGCTTATTCGCGCTTCAACCAGCGCGAGGTGTCGATCCAGTTGGCACGCGATGCCTTGAAGGATCTGCTGTCCATTCAGAACCGGCAAATAAGCGTTGAAAACATCCAGAAAACCGTGGCCGACTTTTACAAGATCAAGGTCGCGGACATGTATTCCAAGAAGCGGCCGGCCAACATTGCCCGGCCACGCCAGATTGCCATGTTCCTGGCCAAAGAACTCACCCAGAAAAGCCTGCCCGAAATTGGGGAGCTGTTCGGCGGCCGAGACCACACCACGGTGCTGCACGCCGTGCGCAAGATTGCCGCCGAACGCCAGACCTTGACCGAGTTGAACCAGCAGCTGCACGTGCTGGAACAGACCCTCAAAGGTTGAGCGGTGCACGCCACGAAATCGAGACACAAAACAGGGACAATGTTGCAACAAACCCCTTGCGCCCAGAAAGACCCGACATGATCGTTTTTCAATCGACCCAGGACAAAGTGTTGGCCGCCCTGCAATCGGTGGCGGGCATCGTGGAACGGCGCCACACGCTGCCGGTGTTGGCCAACGTGCTGATCCGCAAAAGCGCCGGGCAGGTGCAACTGACCACCAGCGACCTGGAGATTCAAATTCGCACCCAGGTGGACCTGGGTGGCGACGACACCGCATTCACCACCACCGTGGGCGCGCGCAAACTGATCGACATACTGCGCACCCTGCCAGCGGACCAGAAGGTGAGCCTGGAATCGTCGGCGTCGAAGCTGATTTTGAAGGGCGGCAAGTCCAAGTTCACACTGCAAACCCTGCCAGCCGAAGACTTTCCGCTGGTGCAGGAATCGCCCAGTTTTGGACCGGTGTTCAGTGTGCCGCAAAAGGTGCTGAAAAGCCTGCTAAACCAAGTGTCGTTTTCAATGGCTGTGCACGACATTCGCTACTACTTGAACGGCATTTTGTTTGTTGCCGAAGGCAACACCCTGAGCCTGGTGGCCACCGACGGCCACCGCCTGGCATTTGCCAGCGCCGAACTGGACGTGGAAGTGCCCAAGCAGGAAGTGATCTTGCCGCGCAAAACCGTGCTGGAACTGCAGCGCCTGCTCAGCGACAAGGACGGAGCCATTGAACTGCAATTTGCCTCGAACCAGGCCCGCTTCCGCTTCGAGGGCATGGAGTTTGTTACCAAGCTGGTGGAAGGCAAGTTCCCCGACTACAACCGCGTCATCCCGCGCAACCACAAGAACATTGTGGTGCTGGGCCGCACCGCTTTGTTGTCGGCCTTGCAGCGCGCCGCCATCATGACGACCGACAAGTTCAAAGGTGTTCGCCTGAACGTGGAACCCGGCCTGCTGCGCGTGGCTGCCAACAACGCCGACCAGGAAGAAGCCGTGGACGAGCTTGACATCGAATACACCGGCGACGCGATTGAAATTGGTTTCAACGTGACCTACCTGATCGACGCCCTGACCAACATGGGACAAGACATGGTGCGGGTGGAACTGGCCGATGGCAATTCATCGGCCTTGGTGACCATACCGGACAACGAACGCTTCAAGTACGTGGTGATGCCCATGCGGATTTGAGCCAGGCGTCCACCGGCCTGGTGCCACGCCTGTTTTTACGAACCCGCGCACCCGTGCGGGTTTCGGCTTTTGAAGAGACCCGAGATTTTCGACCATGACCGACGCCAACCTGCCCACCACGCCCGCTGCCGAGGCCTTCACCACGGTGCAGCCGACGATAGATACCAACCAGGCCGGCGCCTCCGAAGGCTACGGTGAAGGCGCGATCCAGATCCTGGAAGGGCTGGAGGCCGTGCGCAAACGCCCGGGCATGTACATCGGCGACACGTCCGACGGCACCGGCCTGCACCACCTGGTGTTTGAGGTGGTGGACAACTCGATCGACGAAGCCCTGGCTGGGCATTGCGACGACATTGTGGTCACCATCCACACCGACAACTCGATCAGCGTCACCGACAACGGCCGCGGCATCCCGACCGGCGTGAAGATGGACGACAAGCACGAGCCCAAGCGGTCGGCCGCCGAAATTGCGCTGACCGAACTGCACGCGGGCGGCAAGTTCAACCAGAACAGCTACAAGGTGTCGGGCGGTCTGCATGGCGTGGGCGTGAGCTGCGTGAACGCGCTCAGCAAGTGGTTGCGCCTGACGGTGCGCCGCGACGGCAAGGTGCACCAACTGGAGTTCGCCAGGGGCGCGGTACAGCACCGCCTGCTGGAAGCTGTGGATGGCATTGAAGTGTCACCCATGAAGGTGGCGGGGGCCACCGATAAACGCGGCACCGAAGTGCACTTCCTGCCCGACACCGACATCTTCCAGCAAAACCACGATTTCCACTACGAAATCCTGGCCAAGCGCCTGCGCGAACTGAGCTTCCTGAACAACGGCGTGCGCATTCGCTTGAAAGACGAACGCAGCGGCAAAGAAGACGATTTTTCGGGAGCCGGTGGCGTCAAGGGTTTTGTCGAGTTCATCAATGCGGGCAAAAAGGTGCTGCACCCCACGGCATTCCATGCCATCGGTGAACGCCCGGCAGACAGCTACGGCGGCATCCCGGGCACCAGCATCGGCGTGGAGGTGGCCATGCAGTGGAACGAGAGCTACAACGAAAACGTGCTCTGCTTCACCAACAACATCCCGCAGCGCGACGGTGGCACCCATTTGACCGGCCTGCGCGCGGCCATGACACGGGTGATCGGCAAATACATTGCCGACAACGAAATCGCCAAAAAGCAGAAGGTGGAGGTGAGCGGCGATGACATGCGCGAAGGCCTGTGCTGTGTGCTGAGCGTGAAAGTGCCCGAGCCCAAATTTTCCAGCCAGACCAAGGACAAGCTGGTGAGCAGCGAAGTGCGTGCCCCGGTGGAAGACATTGTGGCCAAAGCGCTGACCGAATACCTGGAAGAGCGCCCGCAAGACGCCAAACTGCTGTGCGGCAAAATTGTGGAAGCCGCCCGCGCCCGCGAGGCTGCACGCAAGGCACGCGAAATGACCCGCCGCAAGGGCGTGCTCGACGGCATGGGCCTGCCCGGCAAGCTGGCCGACTGCCAGGAAAAAGACCCCGCCCAGTGCGAAATCTACATCGTGGAGGGTGACTCCGCCGGTGGCTCTGCCAAACAAGGCCGCGACCGCAAATTCCAGGCCATTTTGCCCCTGCGCGGCAAGATCCTGAACGTCGAAAAGGCCCGCTACGAAAAGCTGTTAACCAGCAACGAGATCCTGACGCTGATCACCGCTTTGGGCACCGGCATCGGCAAGGCCAGCGCGGACGATTTTTCAGGCAAAGGCAAAAGCGGGGCGGACGACTTCAACGTTGACAAACTGCGTTACCACCGCATCATCATCATGACCGACGCGGACGTGGACGGTGCCCACATCCGCACCCTGCTGCTCACCTTTTTCTACCGCCAGATGCCTGAACTGGTGGAACGTGGGCACATCTACATCGCCCAACCCCCGCTCTACAAGGTCAAGGCCGGCAAGGAAGAGCTGTACCTGAAGGACGCCGCCGCCCTGGATGGCTTTTTGCTGCGCATTGCCCTGAAAGACGCCAAAGTGGCCACCGGTGGCGCCACCGACGCCATGCTGGAAGGCGACACCCTGGCCGAACTGGCGCGCAAGCACCAAGTGGCCGAAGCGGTGATTGCACGCCTGAGCAACTTTATGGATGCTGAAGCGCTGCGCGCGATTGCCGATGGCGTGGCGTTGAACCTGGACGACATGGAGGGTGCGGCCAGCAGTGCCGCCGCCTTGCAAGTGGCGCTGCGCGAGCTGAACGCCACCGGCATTCCGGCCGAAGTGGCCGCCGAATTTGACGTGCGGACCGACAAACCCATCTTGCGCATCAGCCGCCGCCACCACGGCAACATCAAGAGCAGCGTGCTGACACAAGATTTTGTGCACGGTGCCGACTACGCCGCACTGGCCGAGGCGGCAGACACCTTCCGCGGCCTGCTGGGTGAAGGCGCCAAGGCCTTGCGCGGCGAAGGCGAACGCCAGAAAGAAGAAAAAGTAAGCGATTTCCGTCAGGCCATGCAGTGGCTGATTGGCGAAGCCGAACGCACCACCGCACGCCAACGCTACAAAGGCCTGGGCGAAATGAACCCAGAACAGCTGTGGGAAACCACCATGGACCCGACCGTGCGCCGCCTGCTGCGCGTGCAGATCGAAGACGCCATCGAAGCCGACAAGGTGTTCACCATGCTGATGGGCGACGAAGTGGAACCGCGCCGTGACTTCATCGAGACCAATGCCCTGCGGGCAGGGAATATTGATGTGTGATTTTTGTGTAGCGGGAACCATAACCTGAGATTTTGGGAAGCATCCTTTGAGACATTTATCGATGGATGCATCTTGAAAGCTCTGGTCTATGAAGCCAGCATGATTGAAAAAGGCCACCGCAAAGGTGGCCTTTTTTATTGATTTGACATTACCCATCTTGACAACTCTTCGGCCAATGCCTACGGTGGAGGGCCGTGCCGGTGCAACGCCGGCCCGCAGTTGTCACTTGATGCGCCACTTCTGGCCCTGCGGCCACTCCGCCGGGCCTCGCCCCCCTTTTTATGAAAGGGTACGAACGGGGGCCGGCGATGAAACAGGTCAGGCTTGGGGCGAATCCGAAGAAGTACATGGCAGTACGCTGCCAGCGTGCGCGTCTCCTTCTGCGCCTGCTTCTATTCGAGCGAAACCGTCTTTACTCCCATGGCGCGCAGGCATGCCACCAGAAATGCCGCGCTGAACCGTTTGCGGTTCACCTTGCGGTTTATCTGTTCGGGCGACTCTTCGATGCCAAGCTCTTCGAGCAATTGCGCCAGTTGTTTGTAGCGGATACCGCGGCGCGCCATTTCAAGCTCAATCAGTTCCTTGGCCGTTTGCTCCCAGGCTTCATACGGCTGAGCACTCTCATTGGGCAGTCTGTACATCACATTCCCACGGACATTCAATTGAAATCGCTGGTGCCAAGCCAGCGCTTATGGACCCCAATTTTAGGTCGTATACGACCGGACATAAATCTTCAGCACTACACGTCTTCTGCAAGAAATGATTGCGAGGACAGTTTGTTGAGATTCCATTCCACCGACCATGTCGGTACACATTTTCCAAAGCCATTGCAAAGGCCAGGAGGTGCGCCATGAGAGCTGCACCCTCCTATGGCGTGCGAAGCCGCCGGAATGCGACGAATGCCGGCATCCGACAAACGGCCCGCACATACGGCAAAGCCCGCATCGGCACGTATGCAGCAAAAGCCGATGGCCACATCACCGTCGACTCCGACCCGGAACGCCTGACGGGGCACATCCTCAGCGTCGACCCGCGTGTGCGGAGCTTCAAGCAACAACCGTTTACCGTCGACCTGGTCGGCGAGCGGCTGTTGTTCACACGCGAAGAAGTGTCCGAGGCACGCCGCATGCGTGGCGGGCGCAACGGTGCCGCGGAATACACACCCGACTTCGCCACGGTCCAGGCCGATGGCCTGCAGCGCGCCTACGAAGTCAAACTCGAGGGCTACGAGGGTGACGCCGCGTACTGGGCCAAAATCGAGCGCGCTCGGGCCATCATGGAAGCGTACTGCTACCCATTGTCGACGGTCGTGGTGCCCACCGACGAACGCCATCCGGTTCTGGTCAACGCCCAGTTGCTCAAACCCGCATTGAATCGCGCCCATGCATACCTGAGTGCGGACATCATTGAGCGGGTCGAGCAATATTGCGCATCCGGCCCAGTCCTGCAGCGCGACCTTTGCGCTGACCTCCAGATTCCCACAGGCCTGATTCCTCCGCTGCTGGTCACCGGTGTGCTGCAGGCCGACCTGGTCCACCAGCACATCTGCGCCACCCTGGAACTCTCGGCCGCCTACGGCGACCTGGGGCATCTCTGTCTGATAGAACAGTTCCTGTCATGATGTCCGACCTGCGTGCCGGCGACAGACTGGCGCAGCCCAACCAACCCGAGAGCTACTGGGAAGTGCTGGATGGTCGCATGCATGCCGGCACCATCCAGATATTCGATGCCGACAAGCGCGCGGCACGGTATGTCGATGAAGCCAGTATTCGGGCCGGGATTTCGGCCGGAAGCTTGGTTCTGCAGCGAAAGGGGATGCCCCGTGTTGGCATTGCTGCCCAGTACGACAACCCGGCGCTGCACGCCCGGGTCCGCCTGTTGCAAGATGCACTGCGACGTATTGAGGCCATACAGAAGCAACTGGACCTGTCCTTTGACGCCACGATTCCTCTCGCTCGTGAGGAGTACCTGAAAGAGAACGCCGACAACCCTGTGGCCAGTGCCTTCCCCTCGCGCGCCACCCTGTTCCGAGCGCACCAGAAACAGTTGCTTGGACTTCCCGTTCTCAAGGGCGACAAGAACAAAGGCAACACGACATCCAGGTACTCGGACGAACTGGTCGAATTCATCCAAGGTGTCATCCAGGACCAGTACCTGGTCACCGAGTCCAAGTGGTCGGTTGTTGACCTGACGAGCTACATCAACCGCGAGTCGCGCCGACGTGGCCTCTGCGATGCCCATCACGATATCAGCCGGAAATTTGTCATCCGTGCGATTCAAAACCAGACAGCAGACGCCGAGTACGACCGCATGGACCCACTCAACCGGGTGGCTGGCAAGTCGTTCGCCAAGAAACGCATCCGGGCGGCGCTGCCCTTCGCGCGCATCGAACAGGACGCGCTGCATCTGCCATTCGTGGTCCGCACGCCGCATGGCGTGGCCCGTACCGTCTATCTGGTGCTGGCCATCGATGTATGCACCGGCTATCCCGTGGGGTGGCACCTCACCGTTGGCGCACCGCGCGAGATGGACTCGCTGCTGTGCCTGGAGATGTATCTGACACCTGCCAAGGCGGCTCGCTTCAAGGCGCTGGGCATTGCCCACGCTCCGAATGTCTACGGCACACCACTCCAGGTCATCTTTGACAACGGCCCAGAAACCAAAGGCGGGCGCATCGTTCGCCTTGAGGTGCTGGGGATGGACGTCAAGCACTGCAAGGCCAAAGAAGCGCAGGGCAAACCCTTCATTGAACGGCTGAACAAATCGCTCAAGGAGGCGTTGCAACGTCTGCCGGGCTGCACGCGCTTCGACGGCAAGGATGGCCAGCGTGACCCGGAGGCCCTGGGCGACGAATTGATGCGCATCGAGGACCTGGAGAAGTGGGTTGTGCGCTGGCTCTACGAGAGCTGGGTCAACACGCCGCTGGAGCGTCTGCGCTGGGACGAGCTGCTGGTCGACGCTGTCAAGGGCAAAACACCATTGGAGCGCCTGCGGTATCTGACCGAAGAGATGGGACACCCCATCACCATGCCACCACCGCGCCAGGAATGGATGGCCGCGCTCTTTGAGCACAAGACCTGCACGCTCAGCGCCAAGACGGGCATCACGCTCGAACACGGATTCCGTTACAAGGGCGATGCGATTTCCTACCTGCTGGGCAAGTATGGTAACCACGCGCTGCTGCACATCGTCTACAACCCAGACGATTTCCGCCAGGCCTACGTGTATGAGGCCGACGACCTGCCGCTGGTCACGCTGACGCACGAACACGTCCGAGCGGATTCCCCTGCGTGGACCTTTGCCGAGGCCAAGGCCCGACTCGATGCGGGCATGGCGGACTGGGCGCACCCCATCGACAAGGTGCAGTTTCTGGATGACCTGGACATTGCGGTCACTACCGGTTCACGAAAACCCAAACGTAAAGCCAAATCTCGCGGCAAGCGCGAAGAGGACCAGGAAACCATGCGCCGTGCCAAAGACCAGTCGGCCATAAAGCGCACCTTCGAGCAGCCGCTCTCTGCAGTTGCGCCCTTTGGACCTGCTACTGCTCCCTCTGTTGCGAGCCATCCGTCCTTACACCCCCAAGAACCTCAAACGGCCGACGTCAATTACGACGACGCGCCGCTGATGGCCATCGTTAACCGAACCACTGGAAATAAACTGCTTTGACACCAGCCCAACAACTGCGCCGAGATATCGAAACCTGCGAACTGGCGCACCCTATGTTCGTGGAGCACAGCGGCGTGCTCCAACGATGCATCGATGATGCCCTCGCCGGCTTCGCCCCAAAGGTCACGCGCGTGCCCGGTCCCAGTGGGGTGGGCAAATCTTCGCTGATTGCGACACTCACGCGTGCCTACCCGCAAACCCGTGTCAACGGACGCCTCCATGCCCCTGTGCTGGTGGTGGATGTGCCCCAGTTCGCAAGCGCCAAGGTGCTTCCGAAAATTGTGTTGCAGGCTCTGGGTCTGCAGGTGACTGGCAGCATGTCTGCGGGGTCCATGTTCGACTTGATGAAGAAGCAGCTGGAACTGGCTGGCACACGGGTGGTGATATTTGATGAAATTTCCCACCTGGTCGAAGAGGGTTCCCGGGTGCCGCCACGCGCAGCGAGCGACTGGCTCAAGACGTTGCTCGACAAAGCCCAAGTGGCCTTGATTGTCTTTGGCATTCCACGACTGGAGAGGTTGTTCTCTGCGAATGAACAGCTGCGCCGCCGCTCGCGTCCTGCGCGCATGTTTCTGCCCTACGACGCCAGTGATGCCACACAAATGAATGCCTACATCGCGTGCGTCACGAATTACGTCCGCATGTTCGCAGCGGCCGGCTATCCGATTTCCGTACCACCCCGCGTGCTGATTCAGCAGACCTATCTGCTCACCGGGGGGCTCATTGGGGTGCTGTCCGACTTCATGCGGGAGCTCGCCAAACAGGTGGCCCTCGGTGCCCCGCGTTCGCTCATCTACGCGGACTGTCAAAGGGTACTTGAAGAGGTCAGTCATGCGGGTTCACCGCACCAACTGGCTTTCCAGGATTCGGCGGGCGACGACATGGACGTGAGCCCGGCCGCCCTGAAGCAGGCCTACGTCCACGTCCTGACCAGCAATTCGACGTCTGTACCCGTTCGCAAGAAATCAGGAGCCAAATAATGGGCCTCATCATCACCCACGCCCCCCATGCCGATGAATCCGGACTGGGTTACTACCGCCGGTTGTCGTCAGACAACGCACTCTTTGGTTGGCGCAATCTCGCAGGCACCGCCGGC
>JACCDQ011254786.1_pt1 | contig 11045 bp, 11 predicted proteins | sample 7446031 | NCBI WGS metagenome assembly JACCDQ01 (sample SAMN15323442, study PRJNA562643) | freshwater metagenome | isolation source: river surface water | place: USA:Blue River Watershed | collected 2017-08-17
CCTACGACCTGATCGTGGTCGACCCACCGAGCTACCAGAAGGGCAGCTTCGTCGCCACCCAGGACTACCGCAAGCTGATGCGCCGCCTGCCCGACCTGCTGATTCCGGGCGGACGGGTGCTGATCTGCCTCAACGCCCCCGAACTGAGCCCGACCTTCCTGCAGGAACAGATGGCCGAGACTGCGCCCGAACTGATCTTCGAACAGCGCCTGCCCAATCCGGCGGCATTCGCCGACATCTCGCCCGACCGCGCGCTCAAGGTACTGGTGTACCGCGCGCCCGACCTGCCATCACCATGAGCCAATGCCAGAGTTGCGGCGCCTGCTGCGCCAACTTCCGCGTCGATTTCTCGATCTATGAACTCGATACCGAGGGCGGATCCGTCCCCGCGGGCCTGGCGGTCGAGGTCAACGGCAATACCGCGCGCATGCGCGGCACCGACCATGTGCCGATCCGCTGCGCCGCGCTGTGCGGCAAGCTGGGCGAGAAGATCGGCTGCGGCATCTACGAGTGGCGACCCTCGCCCTGCCGCGAGTTCGAGGAAGGCAGCGACGCCTGCAACCGCGCGCGGGCACGCCACGGCCTGCCGGCGCTCGACACCCCCTTCTGAGCCGCGCCATGCTGCGGCTGTGGGACATCTCGCCAGCGATCAGTCCCGGCAGTCCGGTCTATCCGGGCGATGCGCCTTACCGCCGCGAGTGGCAGAGCCGGATCGGTCCGGACTGCACGGTCAACCTCAGCACCATCACGCTTTCGCCCCATGCCGGCGCCCATGCCGATGCGCCACTGCACTACGACGCGGCGGGACAGTCGGCCGGCGAGATGGATCTGGCGCCCTTCATCGGCCACTGCCGCGTGATCCATGCCATCGGCTGCGGCCCGCGCGTGCAGTGGCGCGACATCGCGCCTGCACTGCCGGCTGACCAGACCCTTCCGGCCCGCCTCCTGATCCGGACCTACCGGCGGCAGCCGCGGCAATGGGACCCGGACCTGGCCGGCCTCGCGCCCGAGCTGATCGAGCGCCTGGCCGGGCTCGGGGTGCGGCTGATCGGCATCGACAGCGCCAGCGTCGATCCGGCCGACAGCGTCGCGCTCGAAAGCCACCAGGCGCTGCGTCGCCATGACCTGCGCGTGCTCGAGAACCTCTGCCTCGACGCGGTCGACGCGGGCGACTACGAGCTGATCGCGCTGCCGCTCAAGCTGATGGACTGCGAGGCCAGCCCGGTGCGCGCGGTGCTGCGGCCCTGGCCCGGCCAGGTCACGAGATCCGCTGCCGGGTAGGACAGGAACCGGCCAGCGCCAACCGGCTGCGGCGCCCTGCCCGCCTCGATCAGTCGGTCGTCAACCGGCGCAGCGCCTGCGCCAGCAGCGGCGCCATCGCCACCACGTTGCTGGCGTGCGGAACACAGTCGGTACTCCAGACCGCGCCGACGCCGGCCTCGTGCAGTGCCTGCTCGGCGCCTGGGACGAACAGCGCATGCGTGACCGCGACATCGACCGAGGCCGCGCCGGCCGCCAGCGCCAGGCGGGCCGCCTGTGCCACGGTGTGGCCAGTGCTGGCCATGTCGTCCAGGATCACGACCGCGCGGCCGCGCAGATCGACCTCGGGCAACTCGACCGCGACCGCGCGATCGCCATGGCGCACCTTGCGACAGACGGCGCTGTCATGGCCGATGCGGGCGGCGGCCTGGCTGACCCATTGCCCGGCCTCCTCGTCGGGACCGAGCAACAGCGCGCCCGGGCGCTCGCGCGCGATCCAGTCGGCCAGCGCCGGCGCGCCGCTGATCCAGACCGGGTCGGGGATCGGAATCGCCTCACCCAGCGTCGCGACCCGGTGCAGGTGCGGGTCGACCGTGATCACGGCATCGAACAAGCCGGCCAGGAAGGCGCCGATGACGCGCTGGCTGACCACCTCACCGGGCGTGAAAGCCATATCCTGGCGCATATAGGCCAGATAGGGCGTGATCAGCGTGAGGTGGCGCGCGCCGAGCTCGCGTGCGCTGCGCGCCACCAGCAGCAGCTCGACCAGCTTCTCGTTGGGCTGTTGCAGGCCGCGCAGCAGCACGACGCGCTCGGGCAGCTGCGGCGGCAGCTTGAGCTTGAGCTCGCCGTCCGGGAAGCGGTGCCGCAGCACGGCGACCGGGGTCAGGCCTGATTCAGCGGCCAGGCGCGAGGCCATCAAGGCCTCGTCTTCGAAATATAAAAGCATCAGAATTCCACAAAGACATGCGGCAGCTGGCCCGGCATGCCAAGCTGGTAGCCGCTGGATTTCGCGCTGGCCTGGCGCGCGAAGTCGAGGTCGGACTGGAAGCTGGCGTGCACGCGATAGAGCAGATCGCCCACCGCCACCGCATCGCCGAGCTTGCGTGCCAGATCGACCCCGGCGGCGCGCACCTTGGGCGCGCCCGCCAGCCGCGCGATGCGCGCGATCTGCAGATTGTCGATGCCCGTGACCACGCCAGTCTGGTCGGCCTGGACCTCGAAAGTCAAGGCACCGAGCCCGGGCCGCTCATGCTCGAACAGCCTGGCGCCCTGGGCCTCGATGAGGGCGCGCATCTTCTCGAGCGCGCGGCCCGAGTCCAGGATGTCGCGCGCGATCGCGAAGCCGTCGCCACCGCGGATGTCGGGATCGCACTCGAGCAGCCGGCCAGCCAGGCGCAGCGCCTTCTGGCGCAGGTCCTGCGGCGCCAGCGGATCGTTCTCGAGCACGCGCATGACATCGCGCGCCTCCAGCACCGGCCCGATGCCATTGCCGATCGGCTGGCGGCCATCGGTGATCACGACATCGAGCGAGAGGTCGAGCCGGCGCGCCACATATTCGAACAGCCGGCGCAGCTTCTGCGCCTCGGGCATCGATCGGACCTTGGCGGTCGGTCCGATCGGGATGTCGAGCACCAGGTGATTCGAGCCGGCCGCGATCTTCTTGGACAGGATCGAGGCCACCATCTGGCCCGGCGAATCAAGCGAGAGCGGGCGCTCGACCGAGATCAGCACATCATCGGCCGGCGACAGGTCGGCGGTACCGCCCCAGGCCAGGCAGGCGCGGTGCTCGCGCACGATCTCCTGCAGGCGCGCCAGCGGCAGCTCGACATCGGCCAGTACCTCCATGGTGTCGGCGGTGCCGGCCGGCGAGGTGATCGCGCGCGAACTGGTCTTGGGGCAGACCAGGCCATGGGCCGCGACGATCGGCACCACCAGCATCGAGGTCCGGTTGCCCGGGATGCCGCCGATGCAATGCTTGTCGACCACCAGGTGTTCATGCCAGTCGATGCGGTGGCCGCAGGCGATCATGGCCTCGGTCAGGAAATAGACTTCCTCGCGGTCGAGCTCGCCACGGTTGGTCGCCACCACGAAGGCCGACAGCTCGATCTTCGAATAACGGTGCTCGGCGATGTCGCGCACGATAGCCTCGAACTCCTCGCGCCCAAGCCGCTCGCCATCGATCTTGCGGTGCAGCGCCGCGATCGAGGCCGGCGGCTCGGCCTGCGCGATCGTCACCGGATGGCCCTTGGCGACCCCGAGCTGATCGAAGGCATCCTGCGACAGCCCGACCTCGTGGCATTGCACGATGCGCGGGTCGCTCGAAACATTGAGCGTGGCCAGGATGCGGCGGCCGTTGGCCCGGATCTCGACCTTGGACAGGGCCTGGAAGCCCTCGGCACGGTAGACCGCGCAATCGTGGTGCAGGTAGGCGACGTTCTCGCGGTAGGTGTCGATCGCGACGCGACGCAGGCGCAAGGGGGCGGTGACGGCGCCTGGGATGGCAGGAGGGGCGACATCCGAGGTAGTCTCGGGAGCGGCGGGTTCGGCAGGCTTCATGGCGGGAGAGCGTCCTTGCGCGGGGGATGGCAACACGATACTCCAGCTCAGGGCGCGGGCGGCCCGCGGTAGAGCTCGGGCAGGTCGACCAGGCGCTCGCCCAGCAGCGCCATGCCGAGATCGCGGCCCCAGCGCAGCGGGCCCGCGGCATGGAAGATCTGGCCGTTGCGGCGCGAGCGCTGCTGGATCCAGGCATTGCGACGCCAGCGCTGGCGCGCCAGCGCCTGCAGCAGCCCTGGCCAGTCGATGCCATGACCGGCAGCGGCAGCCCCCATGCGCCAGCCTGGCTGCTCAAGCAGCCGGCCCAGGGTCCAGGCGTCCTCGAGCGCCATCGCGGCGCCCTGGGCCAGATAAGGCCGGGTCGGATGCGCCGCATCGCCGAGCAGCGCCACCCGCCCCTGCGCATGCTCGTGCGGGCCACGCATCGGCGCGCGGGCGTTGAGCGGCCAGAGCCGCCAGTCGGGCACGGCCTGCAGCAGGCGGTCGAAGTCGCCGTGCACGGATCCGAGCGCCCGGCGCAGCTGCGGCACCTGCGCGGCCTGGTCCCAGCTCTCGGGGTCGGACGGGATCGGGCCCTCGACCACCACGATCACATTCATCGCGGTGCCGGCACGCACCGGGTAATGCACCGCGTGCAGCCCCGGCGCGAGCCAGGCCGTGACCTGGTTGCGGCGCAGCTCGGGCGGCAGATCGGCCATCGGCACCAGCCCCCGGTAGGCCAGGTCGCCACTGAAGACCGGCGCACCATCGGCCAGCAGCTGGCCGCGCACCCGGCTCCAGAGGCCGTCGCAGCCCAGCAGCGCGCCAGCCTGGTAGCGGCTGCCGTCCTCGGTCTGCAACCTGACGCTATTCGCCTCCTGCTCGAAACCCTGCAGGCGCTGGCGCAGCCGGCACTCGACCTGTCCGCTGCCTTGCAGCTGGTACAACAGGAGCTGGTGCAGGTCGGCGCGGTGGATGGTCGCGTAGGGCTGGCCGTAGCGCTGCTCGATCGCAGCGCCCAGCGTCAGGCCACCCAGCTGTGCCCCCGAGCGGGCGTCGCGCACGCTCAGGCGCTCGGGAAATGCCGCCAGCTCGCGCAGCGCCGGCAGCAGGCCCCAGTCGTGCAGCACGCGCACCGCATTGGGGCCGAGCTGGATGCCGGCCCCGACCTCGGAGAAGGCCTCGGCCTGCTCCAGCAACTTCACTTGCAGCCCGGCGCGCTGCGCCACCAGGGCCGCGCTCAAGCCCGCCATGCCGCCACCGATCACCAACAAATCGTCCATGGACCGATTGTGCCGGATCGGGGCTGGGGTCTGGGCGCCGCCGGCCTCAGCGCAAGACCGGCATCGCGCGCTGCATCAGGTGCATGGCGCTCTCGCCAACGCCAGCGCCAAAGCGCTTGGCCAGGCGCGAGGCCACGTTCTCGTGCTGGGTGTAGTCGACGATGTCCTCGGCCTTGACCACCTCGCGCGCGACCTGGTCGAGGCTGCCGAAATCATCGGCCAGCCCAAGCGCGATCGCCTTCGATCCGCTCCAGGCCAGACCGCTGAAGAGCTCGGGGGTCTCCTTGAGCCGGTCGCCGCGCCCCGTCCTGACCACCGAGATGAACTGGGCGTGGATCTCGTTGAGCATGTCCTGCGCATAGGCGCGGTGGGTCGCATTCTGCGGACTGAAGGGATCAAGGAAGCCCTTGTTGACGCCAGCCGTCAGCAGCCGGCGCTCGACGCCGACCTTGTCCATCAGTCCGGTGAAACCGAAGCCATCCATTAGCACGCCGATGCTGCCGACGATGCTGGCCTTGTCGACATAGATCCGGTCAGCCGCCGCCGCGATGTAGTAGGCGGCCGAGGCACAGGTCTCCTCGACCACGGCATAGACCGGCTTGTCGTGCAGCTTCTTGAGCCGGTGAATCTCGTCGTTGATGATGCCAGCCTGCACCGGGCTGCCGCCCGGCGAGTTGATCAGCAGCACCACCGCCTTGGCACCCTCGTCCTCGAAGGCCGAACGCAGCGACCCGAGCAGGAACTGCGAGCTGGCCTCGGTGTCGGCCGCGATCTCGCCGCGGATTTCGATCATCGCAGTGTGCGGCGTGCTGATCGAGGCGCTGTCGGGCATCTCGCGATAGACCATCCAGAGCAACGCCGCGAGCAGCGCCAGCCAAAGCAGGCGGATCCTGACCTTCCAGCGCCGCTCGGCGCGCTGTTCCTCGAGTGCGGCAAATGCCAGCCGCTCCAGCGTCTTGCGCTCCCAGGAGGCATCGGCGGGAGCTTGGGGGCTGGACGCTTGCGGGCTGACGCTGCCGGCGGAATCCTGTAGGGGGTCTTGCATGGAGGAAATCAGGTAGCGGCGGGCATGAAATCCTGTCCTGACTGCCAGTACAAGACTCCATCCCGCTCCAAGAGGGGTATTTTCACCAGCGGACCACGGCCGGGACCGCCGATGCAGGCCCCAGTGTCGGGTAAAAACAACGCTCCATGCGCTGCGCAGACCAGATACTGGCCCGTTGCGTCGAAAAAGCGGTCGGGCAGCCAGTCCAGCTCGAGCGCGACATGACTGCAGCGGTTCAGATAGGCCTGCACCCGGCCTTGATGGCGGACGGCGAAGGCACGGCAGGACCGGCCCTGGTACAGCAGCTCGAAGCTGTGGGCCAGGCCACCATCCTGCAGCGATTCACTGGCACAGAGCGCCTGCCAGCAGGGATCGAGGTCGGTGGACGGCGTCATGGCCGCCGACCTTAACCGATCAGCGGTGAAAAAATCCTGACAATAGCGGCCATGACGCAACAACACCCAATGTCCCACGGCGCCCGCGCGCTGGTGCTGGGCTCGACCTCGCGCTACCGGCGCGAACTGCTTGAGCGGCTGCGCCAGCCGTTCGAGGTGCTGGCCCCCGAAGTCGATGAAACCCCGCTGACCGGCGAAGCCCCGGCCGCGCTGGCACAGCGCCTGGCACTGGCCAAGGCGCGTGCCGTCGCCGCGCAGCGCCCCGAGGCGATCGTGATCGGCAGCGACCAGGTCGCCGACCTCAACGGCGAACCGCTCGGCAAGCCCGGCAACCACGAGCGCGCCGTGGCCCAGCTGCGCCGCATGAGCGGCCAGACCGTGCTGTTCCAGACCGCGCTGGCGGTGGTCTGCCTGGAAACCGGCTTCGAGGCCAGCGAACTCGCTGTGGTCAAGGTCGTGTTCCGCCCGCTCGACGACGCCACCATCGAGCGCTACCTGCGCGCCGAACAACCCTACGACTGCGCCGGCAGCGCCAAGAGCGAAGGGCTGGGCATCGCGCTGCTCGAGCGCATCGACAACGACGACCCGACCGCACTGATCGGCCTGCCGCTGATCCACACCGCCCGCCTGCTGCGCCAGGCCGGGCTGCAGCTGCCATGAGCGCGGCGCCGCCACGCGGCAAGCTGTATCTGGTGCCGACGCCGCTCGACTTCGGCTGCGAGGTCGACGCCGGACTCGGTGCCGCGCTGCCGGAGCAGACCATCGCCATCGCCGCCGGCCTCACGCACTGGGTCACCGAGAACGCCAAGAGCACGCGCGCCTTCCTGAAACGGATCGGCAGCTGGCACGAACTGGCCGCGCCGCTGCAGGAGCAGCAGATCACCGAACTGCCGCGCCAGGTGCACAAGAAGGGCGACCATGACACCGGCAGCGGCTTCGACGCCAAACCGCTGCTGGCTGCCGCGCTGCAGGGCCAGGACATCGGCCTGGTCAGCGAGGCCGGCATGCCGGCGATCGCCGACCCGGGGTCGTCGGTCGTGCGCGCCGCGCATGCGCTCGGAATCGAAGTGGTGCCGCTGGTCGGACCGATCTCGCTGATGCTGGCGCTGGCCGCCAGCGGGCTCAACGGCCAGAACTTCGCCTTCGTCGGCTACCTGCCGGCCGACGCCAGCGGCCGTGCGCAGCGCATCCGCGAGCTCGAGGCGCTGGCACAGAAGACCGGCCAGACCCAGCTCTTCATCGAAACCCCCTACCGCAACACCGCGCTGCTGCAGGGCCTGCTGCAGACGCTCAAGGGCACGAGCCGGCTGGCGGTCTGCTGCGGCATCACGCTGCCGCAACAGCGCGTGCAGAGCGGACTGGTGGCGGACTGGAAGCAGCGCGCCGCCACGCTGCAGCTGGAGCTGCCGGCGGTGTTTTTGATCGGAAAATAGCTGGACAGGGTTGGAGCCGAACCCACAAAAAGCTCAAGCCGCAAATGCGGCTTGAAAAAGAGGGGCGGGAGCTGATGGCCGATTGGCTGGCCACGCAGCGGACAGATGAGGCCGGCGGCTCCCGCCCCGACCCCGCCTGCCCATAAACCCCGCCAAGTCGTAAAAAGCGATCAGTGGCGGAAGTGGCGCACGCCCGTGAACACCATCGCCACGCCGCGCTCATTGGCCGCGTCGATGACTTCCTGGTCACGCATCGAGCCGCCCGGCTGGATCACGCAGGTTGCCCCCGCATCAACCACCACATCGAGGCCGTCGCGGAACGGGAAGAAGGCATCGCTGGCGACAGCCGTGCCTTGCAGCGTCAGCTTGGCGTGCTCGGCCTTGATGCTGGCGATGCGGGCCGAATCCAGGCGGCTCATCTGGCCGGCACCGACGCCCATGGTCATGCCGTCCTTGCAGAACACGATCGCGTTCGACTTGACGTACTTGGCCACCTTCCAGGCGAACAGCAGGTCTTCCATCTGCTGCGCGGTCGGCTGCTTGGTGGTCACGACCTTGAGGTCGGCCAGCGCCAGGTCGTGGTTGTCGGCGCTCTGCAGCAGCAGGCCGGAGCCGATGCGCTTGATGTCGACCGCGTTGCGGCCCTGCTCGAAATCGCTGACACCGCCTGCGGGCAGCGTGATCTTCATCAGGCGCACATTGGCCTTGGGCTTGAAGATCGCCAGTGCCTCGGGCGTGAAGTCGGTCGCGATCAGCACCTCGACAAACTGCTTGACCACTTCCTGGGCCGCCACACCGTCGAGCGGACGGTTGAAGGCGATGATGCCGCCAAAGGCGCTGGTCGGGTCGGTCTGGAAGGCCTTGCTGTAGGCCTCATGGGCATCCTGGCCGACGGCCACGCCGCAGGGGTTGGCGTGCTTGACGATCACGCAGGCCGGCACATCAAAGCTCTTGACGCATTCCCAGGCCGCGTCGGCGTCGGCGATGTTGTTGTAGGACAGTTCCTTGCCCTGCAGTTGCACGCCGGTGACCAGCGAGCCCGCGGCCGGGTTCATGTCGCGGTAGTAGGCCGCGCTCTGGTGCGGGTTCTCGCCATAGCGCAGGTCCTGCAGCTTGACGTAGTTGGCATTGCTCTGGCCCGGAAAGGCCAGGCGCTGCGGCTCGGCCTCGTCGCCCGGCACGCCAGCGCTCAGGTCGACCGAGGACAGGTAGTTGCTGATCGCGGCGTCGTAGTTGCTGATGCGGTTGAAGGCGGCCACCGACAGCTTGAAACGGGTCTGGGTGCTGATGCCGCCGGCCTTGAGCTCGGCCACGACTCCGGCGTACTGGCCGGCATCGGTCAGGACTGCGACATCCTTCCAGTTCTTGGCGGCGGAACGCACCATGGCCGGGCCGCCGATGTCGATGTTCTCGATCGCGTCGGCCAGCGTGCAGCCAGGCTTGGCCACGGTGGCCTCGAACGGATAGAGATTGACCACCAGGATGTCGATGGTGCCGATGTGGTGCTCTTTCAGCGCCGCCATGTGCTCGGGGAAGTCGCGACGTGCCAGCAGGCCACCATGCACCATCGGGTGCAGGGTCTTGACGCGGCCGTCAAGCATCTCGGGGAAGCCGGTCACCTCGGCGACCTCAGTCACGGGCAGGCCGTTGTCGGCCAGCAGCTTGGCCGTGCCGCCGGTCGAGATCAGCTGCACGCCCAGGGCGTTGAGTTCGCGCGCGAGTTCGAGCACGCCGGTTTTGTCGGAGACGGAAAGGAGAGCTTTCATGGCTGTTCCAGAGTGAATAAACGGTGGGGCGCGGACGACTGCAGGCTCAGGCGATCAGGCCGTGCTCGAGCAGCTTCTTGCGCAGGGTGTTGCGGTTCAGGCCCAGCCAGACCGCGGCACGCGACTGGTTGAACTGGGCGCGCGCCATCACGACTTCGAGCATCGGCTTTTCGACCGCGCGCATCAGCATGTCGTGCAGGTTGGCCGGCTCGGTGCCGTCGAGGTCGGCGAAATAGGTTTCGACGTTCTCGCGCACGCAGTCTTGCAGGGATTGCTTTTCGGTGCTCATGCAGCCAGTTTCCAGGGTTCGAAGGGGGTGGCGTCGAAGAACTCGCGCACGCAGTCGAGCTGCGCCGCGCCATCCTCGATCGCATTGATGCGGGTGCGAAACAGCTCCACGGCCAGCGGGTCGACCGGCAGCGCGCGCGCATACCAGCCCAGGTGCTTGCGCGCGCTGCGCACGCCGGTGTATTCGCCGTAGAGCTCGTAATGCTCCTGCAGATGCTCGAGCATCAGCGCGCGCAGTTCGGACGCGGTCGGCGGCGCCCGATGGGTGCCGGTGGCCAGGAAATGCCCGATCTCGCGGAACAGCCAGGGCCGGCCCTGGGCGGCGCGACCGATCATGACCGCGTCGCAGCCGGTCGCCGCCAGCACCGCGCGCGCGCGCTCGGGGCTGTCGATGTCGCCATTGGCCACCACCGGGATGCGCACGCTGGCCTTGATCGCGGCCACCGTGTCATGCTCGGCAACGCCCTGGTAGCCCTGCTCGCGGGTACGGCCGTGCACGGTCAGCATCTGCACGCCAGCGCGCTCGGCCGCCAGCGCCAGCGCCGGCGCGTTCCTGACCGACTGGCACCAGCCGGTGCGCATCTTGAGCGTGACCGGCACGCCATGCGGCTCGCAGGCAGCGACCACGGCTTCGACGATCTGCAGCGCGAGCGCCTCGTCCTGCATCAGCGCCGAACCGGCCCATTTGTTGCAGACCTTCTTGGCCGGGCAACCCATGTTGATGTCGATGATCTGGGCGCCGCGATCGAGGTTGTAGCGCGCGGCGTCGGCCATCATCTCGGCATCGGTGCCGGCAATCTGGACCGCGATCGGGCCCGGCTCGCCCCGGTGGTCGGCGCGACGCGAGGTTTTCAGGCTATCGCGCAGATCGGGGCGCGAGGTCACCATCTCGCTGACCGCATAGCCAGCACCGAGCTGCTTGCACAGACGGCGGAACGGCCGGTCCGTCACCCCCGCCATGGGGGCAACGAACAGCTGGTTCGGGAGCTCGTAGGGACCGATGCGCATGCGGACGAGGACTTCGGGAGATGAAAATA
>JACCDQ011319868.1_pt1 | contig 11040 bp, 11 predicted proteins | sample 7446031 | NCBI WGS metagenome assembly JACCDQ01 (sample SAMN15323442, study PRJNA562643) | freshwater metagenome | isolation source: river surface water | place: USA:Blue River Watershed | collected 2017-08-17
AGTGAGTCACCGACCGGCAACGACGGGCAACTGCCGTCGCCCGCCGTTCCGTTCCGTTTTTTTCTCGCAGATTCGCGGCCCAGCCCATCGCCAGGTCATGCGTCGCCGACCCGTCCGGTCGTCGACCCCGCTTTTCGGATGCCAACCCGTCTTGTGGAAATTGACCCATGGCCTCGGCCGATCACCTCTCGAACCGTCTTGACGCACGACCCTCACGAACTCATGCGCTGATGCCGCTGGGCGCACTGGCCTGCGGGCTGGGCCTGTCCGGTGCTGCCTGGGCAGCCGATGACGTTGCCAGCGCGACCGAGCCGGCGACGCTGCCGCGCATCACCATCACCGCGCCGGATGTGCCCGTGCAGGGCCGCGACGGCCTGCAGGTCACGCGCACCCGGCTGGGCAAGTCCGAGCAGGACCTGCGCGACGTGCCGCAATCGATCAGCGTGGTGACCGAACGCCTGATCGACGACCGCAACCTCGACACGCTCAAGCAGGCGCTGACGCAGACCGCCGGCATCACCTTCCTGGCGGCCGAGGGCGGCGAGGAAGACATCCGCCTGCGCGGCTTCTCGCTGCAGGCCACCGGCGACATCTTCATCGACGGCATGCGCGATCCGGCCTTCTACGACCGCGACTCCTTCAACTGGGACCGCCTCGAACTGCTGCGCGGATCGGCCTCGATGCTGTTCGGCCGCGGCTCGACCGGCGGCGCGGCCAACCAGGTCACCAAGCAGGGCCACCTGATGGACGGCGGCCAGGTCGACGTGACGCTGGGCAGTCATGGCTACCGCCGCGCGGTGGGCGACGTCAACGTCGTGACCGGCCAGGACGCCGCGCTGCGCCTGAACGCCATGGCGACCAAGGCCGACAGCGACGGCGCGGGCAACCGGCTGGACAAGCGCGGTCTGGCCGGCAACTTCCGCTGGGGCATCGGCCACAAGGACGAGTTCGGCGTGTCGCTCTACCGGCTCGAGAACCGCAACGGCATCAACTACGGCCTGCCGTGGATCAGCCCGAGCGCCGGCGCGGCGGCCACCGAGCGGACCATGCTCGGCTCGCTCGACCCGAACGCCTACTACGGCATGGCCAGCGACCGCAACCACGGCACCGCCAGCACCGCGACGTTCGACCACCGCCACCGCGTCGATGCCGACACCTCGATCAAGACCAGCGTGCGGCGCGGCGTCTTCAGCCGCGACCAGCGCGCCAGCACGATCCGGCTGTGCCAGCAGACCACCAACGCGACCACCGGCGTGGTCACCAACCCGGGCTGCCCGACGGTGCCGCCCACGCTCGAGACCTTCAGCGACGCGACCGTGTTCACGCGGGGCACGCCGCTCAAGATCCAGGACCTCGACACCCTGCACGCGCAGAGCGACTTCAGCACCCGTTTCGCCGCCTTCGGCCTGCAGCACGAATGGGTCAGCGGCGTGGACGTGGCCCGCGAGGAAAAGATCGTCTTCGCCGCCAGCACCCCCGCCGGGGTCGACCTGAGCAAGCCGCGCACGAGCGCCGGTGCGCCCGGCGACGGCGCCTGGATCGACGAGGACGCCCGCCTGCTGCGCAAGGGCAGCGGCTTCGTCAACCACAACCTCGGCCTCTACGCGCAGGACCTGGTGACCGTGGCGCCGGGCTGGAAGGTGCTGGGCGGACTGCGCCATGACCGCATGCGCGGCACCTTCGAGCAGACGGCCGCCACCGGCGTGGTGACCCGCCACGAGCAGGCCATCGGCGAGTTCAGCCAGCGACTGGGCGCGATCTGGCAGCCCTCGTCGCGGCACAGCTTCCATGCCTCGTGGGGCAGTTCGTTCAACACCTCCGGCGACTCGTACTCGTACAACGCGCTGAGCGCCAACACCGCGCCCGAGCAGAGCATCAACACCGAGATCGGCGCGCGCATCGACAGCGAGGACCGGATGTTCACGACCCGCATCGCGCTGTTCCGCTCGGTCAAGAAGAACGAACGCAACACCGACCCGGACACCGCCGCGACCGCCCTGCTGCTGTCGGGCCAGCGGCATGCCGCGGGCATCGACATGGACATCACCGGCCGGATCACCCGCGACTGGGACGTCTACCTGTCCTGGATGTGGATCCCCGATGCCCGCGTCGACGTGGCCGCGCCCACGGCCACCACCTTCGGCAACCGCCAGGGCGACCGGCCGGGGCTGACGCCCAGACACAGCGGCTCGGTCTGGAGCAGCTGGCAGCTCGCGCGCGACTGGCGCGTCGGCGCGGGCCTGAACTTCCGCAGCAAGAGCACGCCGGCCGACCAGCAGGCGGCCAGCGCCATCACCTCGCCGGGCTACGGCACGCTGGAGCTGATGACCGAATACGCGCTTCAGCCCGATCGCTACGTGCTCAAGGCCAACCTCGCCAACGTCACCAACAAGCTCTACGGCGCCAGCCTGTACCGCGGCCACTACGTGCCCGGTGCCGGCAGGACCTTGCAGGTGACGGGCACGCTGAAGTTCTGAACCCCCGCTGCGAAGGCCATCCGATGCTGCTCCATGTCCCCCAGGTCCTCGATGCCGACGAGCTCGCGCAGGTCCGTTCGCTGCTGGTCGATGCCCCATGGGTCGACGGCCAGGTCACGGCCGGCGTGCAGTCCGCGCAGGTCAAGAACAACCTGCAGCTGCCCCAGGTCCATCCGCTGACCCAGGCGCTGCAGTCGGTCGTGCTGGCGGGGCTGAACCGCCATGCCACGTTCTTCTCGGCGGCGCTGCCCCGCAAGATCTTCCCGCCGCTGTTCAACCGCTACGGCGGGGCGGCCAACGCCTTCGGCAACCATGTCGACAACGCCGTGCGCTTCGTCACCCAGGGGCCGCAGGCGGGGCTGCGACTGCGCACGGACGTGAGCTGCACGCTGTTCCTGGCCGACCCGGCCGACTACGACGGCGGCGAGCTGGTGATCGAGGACACCTACGGCAGCCAGCGCGTCAAGCTGCCCGCGGGCGACCTGGTGATCTACCCCGGCACCAGCGTGCACCGGGTCGAGCCGGTCACGCGCGGGGCGCGGCTGGCCAGCTTCTTCTGGATCGAGAGCATGGTGCGCAGCGACGAGCAGCGCCGCCTGCTGCACGACATGGACCGCCACCTGATGCACCTGCGCCAGACCGTCGGTGAGACCGATGCCGGCGTGATCGGCCTGACCGGCACGTATCACAACCTGCTGCGCCAGTGGGCCGAGACATGACCGGGGCCCCAACATGAACACGCCCGCCGTCATGGACCCGTTCGGCGCCCGCGCAGCCCAGGTCCGCAGCGGCCTGGTGCTGGCCGCGCTGGGCGCGCACCTCGCCGCCGTCGGCGCGGTCTGGCTGACACGTGGCGAGACCTTGCCGCGTGTCGAGCGGGTGTCGTTGGACGTGGACTGGGTGATGCCGGTGGCGATGGCTCCCGCACCTGTGCCCAAGCCCGCACCCAGCCCGCCACCCCGGCCGACCGCCAGACCGACCGCCAGACCGACTCCCCAACCGTCGCCACGTCCGATCGCAGCGGCTCCTGCGCCGGTGCTGGCGGCCGCGCCGTCGCCCGAACCGTCACCCCAACAGTCACCGGAACCGTCACCCCAACAGTCACCCACCCCGGTGCCGATGGCCGCAGCGGCCCAGCCCGTCGTGCCGTCGGCTGCGACCGCCCCAGCCACGCCGGCGGCGTCCACCGCCGAGACGGGCGTCCCGGCGCCGGCCCCGGCCGCACCGCGCCGGGTCACGCTGACCTCGACCGACTGGGTCACGCCGCCCGTCTACGCCTACCCGCGCGAGGCCATGCGGCGGCGCGAGCAGGGCGTGGTGGCCGTGCGCATCCGCTTCGACACCCAGGGCGTGCCGCGCCAGGTGAGCCTGCTGCGCAGCTCCGGTTCGGCCGCGCTCGATGCCGAGGCACTGGCCCGGGCGCGCGAGTCGCGGGCCCGGCCGCGTCTGCAGGACGGCGTGCCCTTCGAGTTCCTCGCCGACACCGAGGCCGAGTTCAGGTTCTGAGCCTCACACCCCCGTTCCAGCTTCTTCGTTCCACCCGAGATCGCGTCATGCCCGTCACCTCCGCCACCCCGTCCCCGCCCACCCTCGGCTTCGGCCATTTCATCGAGCAGGCCGATGCCATCGGGCAGTCGCTGCTGGTGCTGCTGCTGCTGATGTCGGTGGCGTCCTGGGCCCTGATCCTCGTCAAGGGCCTGGGCCAGTGGCTGCAACGGCGGCGCAGCCAGCGCTTCCTGACGTTCTTCTGGAACGCCAGTTCGCTCGATGCCGTGCAGGGCGAACTGCAGGTCCACGGCGTGCGTGAGCCGTTCGGGCATCTGGCCGCCCATGCCCTGCAGGCGCGTGACCACCACGCCCGCCACGGCGCGGCCCGGCTGGAAGAGGCCGGCAGCGCGCAGGACTTCGTCACCCGGACGATCCGCAAGGTGCTCGACGAGGAGGGCACCCGGCTCGAGAACGGCCTGACCCTGTTGGCGACGATCGGTGCGACCGCCCCCTTCGTCGGCCTGTTCGGCACGGTCTGGGGCGTCTACCACGCGCTGGTGGCGATCGGGCAGGGCGGTGCGGGCTCGCTCGACCAGGTCGCCGGGCCGGTCGGCGAGGCGCTGATCATGACCGGCGTGGGGCTGGCCGTGGCCATCCCGGCGGTGGTCGCCTACAACGCCTTCAGCCGCGGCAACCGCGTGCTCAGCGGGCGTCTGGATGCCTACGCGTTCGAGCTGATGACCTTCCTGTCGACCGGCTCGACGCTGGTGCGCGCCACGCCCGCCTGAGCCACCGGAGCACGACATGGCCTTTGCCTCCTTTGCCGCCGCCGACCGCCGCGCGTCCCACACGCCGGTGGCCGAGATCAACATGGTTCCGCTGATCGACGTGCTGCTGGTGCTGCTGGTGATCTTCATCGTCTGCGCGCCGCTGCTGACCCATGGCGTGCGCCTGCGCCTGCCGCAGGCCAGCAGCGTGGTGCAGCACGCCGCCACGGCATCGGTCGACCTGTCGATCGACGCGGCAGGCCAGCGCCACTGGAACGGCGAGCCCGTCAGCCGCGACGAGGCGCGACGCCGCCTGCAGGCCGCCGGCACGCAGCAGCCGCAGCCCGAGATCCGCCTGAGCGCCGACCGCGACGTGGCCTACCGGCACGTGGCCGAATCGCTGGCCGATGCCGCATCGGCCGGCCTGACTCGCATCGGTTTCGTCAGCCAGCCCGAAGGCTCGTCGCTATAGTGATGTGTGCGCGGGCATACAGATCCGCCAGGGGAGCGGGTCGATGCAGGTGGATGTGGAAGCGGCGATGGTTGACGGTGGCGGCCGACGCGAGGGATCGCGATGAAGGCCCTGCTGGTCGACGACCATGCGCTGTTCCGGGACGGCTTCGCGATCCTCATGGCCCAGCGCTTTCCCGAGGTCCACCTGATCGCGGCGGCCGACATCGGCGAGGCCGGCCAGGCGCTCGGCGAGCACCCCGACATCGAGCTGATCCTGCTGGACCTGGGCCTGCCCGACAGCCAGGGCCTGTCGAGCCTGCAGCGCCTGCTGGCGCTCAGCGGCGATGTGCCGCTGGTGGTCATGTCGGCCGACGAGCGGCCCGAGACCATCCTCGCGGCGATCGACCGGGGCGCCGCCGGCTTCGTGCCCAAGTCGTCGCGCCTGAGCGAGATCGAGGGCGCCCTGCGCATCGTGCTGGACGGCGGCACCTACCTGCCGCCGGGCATCTACCGCGACCTCGCGCCGGCCGTCGGCGCGGGCATGGACCCGGTGCAGCTGCGCGAGGCGCGCCTGGAGGCGCTGGCCCTGTCGGCGCGCCAGATCGACGTGCTGCGCCTGTTGGTGCTGGGGCGCTCGACCAAGCTCATCTCGCGCGAGCTCGACGTGGCCGAGTCGACCGTCAAGACCCACCTGCTCGGGCTGTTCCGCAAGCTCGAGGTGAACTCGCGCACGCAGGCCATCGTGGCCGCCGCGCGCATGGGCATCACCTTCGATCGCTGAGGCCGGCCGGCGCCGGCCGCCTGCCCTGCGGGGACCGCAGCTGCATGACCATGCCCAGCAGCGCATCGGCCCGGAAGGGCTTGTGCAGCACGGGGATGCCCTGACCCTGCAGGCGCGCCAGCTCGGTGCCCTCGGTGTCGCCGGTGATGACCAGCACGGGCACCGGGCCGGCATGGCTGCGCAAGGCGTCGATCACGTCGATCGCGCTGGCGCCGATCAGGCGCTGGTCGGTGATCACCACGTCGATGCCGCTGTGGCCGCGCGGGCGCAGCGCCAGCCACTGGCGGAAGCTGGCCAGGCCGGCATGGGCCTCGACCTGCGCGCCCCAGGCCGCCAGCCGGGCGGTGACCGCCGCGCGCACCTGCGCGTCGTCGTCGACCAGCACGACGCACCAGTGGCGCAGCGGCTGGCCCGGCAGCGGCGGCGCGGGTTGCACCGGCGGCGGGGCGCTGGCCTCGTCCAGCGTGATCGTGAAGACGCTGCCCCGGCCGGGCTCCGATCGCAGGCTCAGCGGATGAGCCAGCAGCGACAGCGAGCGCCGCACGATCGCCAGGCCCAGTCCCAGGCCGACATGGCCGTCGCCGGGTGCGGCCGTGCTGGCATGGCCGCCCTGCACGAACTCCTCGAAGATGCGCTCCTGCTGATCGGCCGGGATGCCCGGGCCGCTGTCCTGCACCCGCAGCTCGATGCGCCCGGCGCGGCGTCGCGCCGACACCAGCACGCCGCCGCGTTCGGTGTAGCGCAGGGCGTTGCCCACGAGGTTGCGCAAGACCTGTTCGAGCAGCACCGCATCGCTGCGCACCGCCAGCCGGGTCGGCCGCAGGCGCAGCTTGAGCTTGCGGCGCGCGGCCGCGTCATCGGCATGCGGGGCGATGGCGTCGAACAGCCGCTGCAGCTCGACCGTGGTGATGCGCGGCTGGACCGATCCGGCCTCCAGCCGCGACAGGTCCAGCAGGCCCTTGAGCAGCGTCTCCATCGAGGCCACCGCGTCATGCACCCGGTCGATCATGCGGCGTTGCGTGGGCGCCTGGATGTGCTCGCGCAGCAGGTCCACCAGCAGGCCGATGGTCACCACCGGCTGCCGCAGGTCGTGGCTGGCGGCGGCCAGGAAACGGGACTTGCTCTGGTGCGCCAGTTCGAGCGCGCGGGTGCGTTCGGTGACCCGTTCCTCCAGCAGGGCGTTGACCTGCTCGACCTGTTCGAGGCCGCGCACCAGGCGCTGCACCAGCGTGGTCGCGAAGGCCGCGAAGACCACCGGCAAGGCCAGCGGCATCCAGTAGCGCGCCATGACCGACAGCGCGCCGGTCCAGGCCAGGTAGTCGTGCAGCGCCGAGCCGACCAGCAGCAGCAGCGAGGCCAGCATCAGCGCCCGCCGGGTCGAATGCTGTTGCCAGGCCTGCAGGGCGACCATGCCCAGCGGCGGCAGCGTGGCCGCCAGCACCAGCGGGTAGGTCCAGGTGCGCAGAAGGTCGGTCCAGCCCAGGGCGGTGGCCGGCACGCCCAGCACCATCAGCGGCACGCACAGCGCGAGCAGCACGCGTCGCCACGCATGGCGCGGCCGTTCGGCCAGGGCCAGCGCCATCAGGCCCAGCAGCAGCGCGCTCAGGATCTGCGAGACATACATGAGACCGTCGAACCAGGTCCCGCTGTCGCGCGTGTAGAACAGCATGTAGGCACTGCCGCGCAGCGAGATCAGCATCCACAGCAGGCCGAAGCCGGCGGTCAGCTGGTCCTGACGGCGGCGCTGCCAGCCGTACAGCAGCATGAACAGGCCCAGCGCGGTGCCGCCGCCGTTGAGGAACAGCGGCAGCGTCTGTTCGAGCAGCACCTCGTGGCGATGACCCGGCGCGAGCGCATCCATCGGCCCGATCAGCACCTGCGACAAGCCCCCGCGCGTGCTGTGGCTGACGCGGATCTCGATGTCGTTGTCGCCGCTGCGCAGCAGGTCCGGCGGCAGCGCGATCAGCATCGGCGTGCCGCGGCTCAGGGCCGGCCGTTCGCGGGCGATGCCGGCGGCGTCGTGATCGGACGGCCAGGTCGCGCTCAGCAGCCGGCCGTTGATGCGGATCTCGTGCAGGTCAGCCAGTCGGTCGATGCGCAGCGCCCAGGCCTTGTGCGGCACCCGCTCGATCGGTGCGTGCAGCCGGTAGAGGCCGCTGCCGTCCGGGCTGCGGCCGCGCCCGCCCCAGGTGTCGGGCAGGGCGACGACGGCGGGCTCGTCATGGCGCCGGTCCTCGGCGATGAAGACCGCCTGCGTCAGCGCCAGCGCCGGCGTGGCCGGGTCGTCCTGAGACCGCGCCAGCACGGGTGCAGCACCCGTCGGCAGCAGGATCAGCAGCAGGACCAGCAGGAACAGTCGGGCATTCATCGGCGGCCGGGATGATCGCAGAGCGATCCGCTCCCGCCGCGTTCGAGCGAGTCAGCCCGACTCAGCCCGCGCTCACTTCGGGTCGAGCTTCAGGATCCAGCCGACCAGCTTGCGCGCGTCGTCCTTGCCGATCGCCACCGCGTTGGGCGGCATCGCCAGGCCCGAGGCCTTGCCCTTCCAGTGGCTGTCGTAGGGGTTGGAGCCCAGCAGCACGGCCTTGGTCAGCGCCTCTTCGGCACCCTTCTGGCCCTTGTACTTCTGCGCCACGTCGCGCCAGGCCGGGCCGATCGGGGGCAGGCCTTCCGGACCCTTGGCGCCGCGCTCGACGGCGTGGCAGGTGGGGCAGCCGGCCTTGGCGGCGAGCTGGTGCGCGGCCTCGTCGCTCAGGCCGGCGGCCTGCGCAGTGGCCAGGGCGGTGACGCCAGCTACCAGCAGCGTGGCGTTGATGGCAAGGCGGTTCAGGGCTTTCGTGGTCATGTTGACGCTCCGTTCTTCAAGGGAATGGCGTCAGCTTGAAGCCTGTCGGCCGGCCGCCTTTGAGCCGCGTCAAGTGCGACGGGCCTTTTGTCAGCGTGGAGCAGCCGGGCGCGCGTTCGTCGCGTCGCTGCTGCACTGCAACACCAGTTTGGAACGCCGCGCTGTGGCGGCCTGGCACAGGGCCATCCGAGCGTCGATGCCTCAGGACGTCCGGTCCAGCAGCATCGCGTCGCCATAGCTGAAGAAGCGGTAGCGCTGCGCGATCGCGTGGGCGTAGAGCGCGTGCATGTGCGCATGGCCGGCGAAGGCGCTGACCAGCATCAGCAGCGTGCTGCGTGGCAGGTGGAAGTTGGTGACCAGCCGGTCGACCACTCGGAACGGGAAGCCGGGCGTGATGAAGATGTCCGTCTCGCGCGCGCCGGCCTGCAGCGGCAGGCCTTGCGCGGCGCTGTCGCGGGCGGCCGATTCGAGCGCCCGCAGCGTCGTCGTGCCGACCGCGACGACCCGGCCGCCACGTGCGCGCGTCGCCTCTATGGCGGCGACCGTCGCGGCCGGCACATCAAACCATTCGCTGTGCATGCGGTGTTCGGCGATCCGCTCGACCCGCACCGGCTGGAAGGTGCCCGCCCCGACGTGCAGCGTCACGCTGGCGCGGCCGATGCCGCGTGCATCCAGGTCGGCCAGCACGCCCTCGTCGAAATGCAAGGCAGCCGTGGGTGCGGCCACCGCGCCGGGCGAGCGCGCGAACACGGTCTGGTAGCGGCTCGCGTCCTCGGCATCGTCCGCATGGGTGATGTAGGGCGGCAGGGGGATGTGGCCGCAGCGTTCCAGCAGTGCGAACACGTCCGACGGGAAGCGCAGGTGGAACAGCCCGTTCTCCGGCCCGCAGCGGCCCAGCACCTCGGCGCGGAAGGTGTCGCCCGCGTCGCTGCGGAACACCACGCCCTGGCCCGGCTTGGGCGACTTGCTGGCGCGCAGGTGGGCCCAGACCTCGTGCGTGCCGGCCGGGCCGACCGGCAGCACCCGCTCGACCAGCGCCTCGACCGAGCCGCCCGAATCCTTCGCGCCATGCAGCCGGGCGCGGATCACCTGGGTGTCGTTGAAGACCAGCAGGTCGCCCGGCGACAGCAGCGCGGGCAGCTCGCGGAAGATGCGGTCGACCGGCGCCGCGCCACGCCCGTCCAGCAGCCGCGAGGCACTGCGCTCGGGGGCCGGGTGCTGCGCGATCAGCTCGGGCGGCAGGTCGAAGTCGAAGTCGGAAACCGTCAGGGTCGAGGTCAAGTTCGGGGTCAGGTTCGGATCGATCACGGCAAGTCTCTTGCGGCGGAGGGGCGACGGGCGGCAGAATATAACAAACGTTATAACCTGAGCGAACACCCGGAACCTGCGTTCCGCCCCCTCCAGGAGCCCCGCCATGCACGCCCTCAAGCTCACCCAGATCGGCAACTCGGTCGGCGTCATCCTGCCCAAGGAGATGCTGGCGCGGCTCAAGCTGGAGAAGGGCGATACGGTCTATGTGACCGAGGCGCCGGATGGTGTCCGCCTGACACCGCACGACCCCGTCTTCGAGGCCCAGATGAAGGCCGCCCGCGAGGTCATGAAGTCGCGCCGGGCCGTGCTGCACGCGCTCGCCAAGTAAGCGATGACCAGCGCCGGGCAGGGCTGGGTCTGGCTGGCCGCGAACGTGCTTCGGGCCGTCCACGACGAGCAGCTCGCCGAGCACGGTGGTGCGTCGGGCGAGCGTGAGGGCGGGCGTTTCGACGCCGCGCTGGCCCGGCCGCCGCAACTGGCCGCCAACGGCCAGCCCGATGCCGCCGACCTGGCGGCCGCCTACGGCTGCGGCATCGCGCGCGGCCAGCCCTTCCGCCACGGCAACGAGCGCACGGCGCTTGTCGCGGTCGAGCTGTTCCTGGCCCTCAATGGTCTGCGGCTGACCGCCGACGACGCCGCCTGCGTCATCACCTGGCTCGATGTGGCCGCCGGCGAACTGGACGAATCCGACTTCGCCGCCTGGTTGCGCGTCAACATCGACCACCGTGCCGCCTGACTCGCCCACCCCATCGGCCAAGCCGCTCAGCGCCCCGCAACGGGCGCTGCAGAAACTCGGCCTGACGCGCGACATCGACCTCGCGCTGCACCTGCCGCTGCGCTACGAGGACGAGACCCGCCTGACGCCGCTGCTGTCCGCGCACGAGGGCGACACCGTGCACCTCGAAGGCATCGTGCGCG
>JACCDQ010623764.1_pt1 | contig 11039 bp, 9 predicted proteins | sample 7446031 | NCBI WGS metagenome assembly JACCDQ01 (sample SAMN15323442, study PRJNA562643) | freshwater metagenome | isolation source: river surface water | place: USA:Blue River Watershed | collected 2017-08-17
CAATGTGATGGAGAAGGCAAAAGCCGTCATCAACTTCGAGGCGGGTTCTGTCAAGGTGCTGGAAGCCTGTATGAGCGGGGTTCGGCGCGCGGGCATCGTGTCGGTGCTGGGCGTCTATCCCACACCCTACGACAATTTTCCCGTCGGCCAGTTCTTCGACAAAGGCATTGTGCTGAAAGGCGGGCAGGCCCCCGCCCACAAGCATATTGACCTGCTGCTGTCGTACGTGGCTGAGGGAAAGGTAAGGCTGGACGATATCATCACGCATCGCCTGCCCCTATCAGAAGTTGCACATGGTTACGACATCTTTAAAAAGCGTGAGGACGGATGTGTGAAGGTGGTAATGGACCCGTGGGTGTAGTGCCCTGCCCGTAAGTGAAATGAAGTGCTTATGAAAAGAAAGAGCTCGTTCTTCTACAGGAATGGATTGAGTATCGTGCTGCTGGCATATATGCTCATCTTCTGGGGCGCGCAATTCTATACCGGCTGGGTCAGTAACAATGAGGACCTGCAGGAAGAGCACTATCCACCGCTGAGCGCATGGGAATATGCACACAGCGGTCACTTCCTGCAGGCCACGTTCGAGAATTGGGAGAGCGAATTCCTGCAAATGGCCATCTATGTTGTGTTCACGGTCTTCTTGCGGCAAAAGGGGTCGGCTGAGAGCCGCAAGCTGAAGGGGGAGGAGGGTGAAGCAGAAGAACAGGAGGAAGATATCATTGTAGTGAAAAGTGATTCACCATGGCCTGTGCGGAAGGGTGGCATATGGCTGTCGCTCTACAAATATTCCCTGTCAATAACGCTGTCGTGCCTGTTCCTGCTGTCGTTCGCGCTGCATTTCTTCGGCAGCCTCCGGAACACCAATGAAGAACACGCCAGGAAGGGAAAGCCGATGGTGATGGCCTGCGAGTATATCCACGATGCTAAGTTCTGGTTCGAATCTTTCCAGAACTGGCAGAGCGAGTTCCTGGCCGTGGCCGCCATTGTGCTGCTCACGGTCTTCCTACGCCATCATCGTTCGCCGGAGTCCAAGCCGGTAAGCACGCCCGACAGCGAGACCGGCCGCTGACCGCTATATCGCCGCGCTGAACACCTGCTGCCGGGCAGCGATATCCCTGGTGAGGTGCAGGTCGAATGCACGGCAGATGTTCCGGGTGAAGCTCTTGCCACGTGGTGTTACCACCAGCCCACTTTCGTGGCACACGATCAGTCCATCCTGCTCCAGCGCTTTTAGCATTGGCATACAGAGGGCGTCTATGGTCTCAGTATCCTGTGGGGCATAGCTGGCCATGCCATTGCAGGCGATGTCCTTTATATAAGCTGCGAACCGCCTGTCCTCGTCCGTTAGGAAGTAGCCTTTCTTCACAGCAGGTATCCCTTCATTCACTCGGGCATAGTAGTCGTGTATGGTCTTCTCATTCTGCGCAAATGCCCCCGGCAGGCTGCTGATGGAAGATACGCCCAGGCCTATGAGCGCGGTGGCGCTCTGCGTGGTATAACCCATGAAGTTGCGGTGCAGCTTGCCTGCACGCTGCGCCAGGTATAGGTCATCGTGCGGCAGCGCAAAGTGGTCCATGCCTATGTCCGTATAGCCATTGGCCACCAGCATTTCCTTGCCGGTCGTGTACAGGTGCAGTTTCTCCGCTGCCGATGGTAGATCGTGCTCGTCGAAGAGCCGTTGGCCCCTGCTGGTCCATGGCACATGTGCGTAGCTGTAGAAGGCGATACGGTCGGGCATCAGCGATAGCACCTGCGCTATCGTCCGGCGGATGCTCTCTTCTGTTTGCCGTGGCAGGCCATAGATGAGGTCAAAGTTCACAGAGCGGTAGCCTATCTCTCTCGCCATTTCCGTAGCGCCTACCACATTGCTAAAGGGTTGTATCCTGTTGATGATGCGCTGCACCTCCGGGTCATTGTCCTGCACTCCATAGCTCACGCGCTTGAAGCCCAGGTCATACAGCGCCTGCAGGTGTTCGCGCGTGGTATTGTTGGGATGCCCCTCGAAGCTGAACTCCGCATCGGGGTGTAGCTCACAGCTCGCAAATATCGGCGCCAGCAGTTGGCCCAGGTGCTCCGGTGAGAAGAAAGTAGGTGTGCCACCGCCCAGGTGCAGTTCCCGCAGTACGGGCCTGGCACCCATAGCGGTCCTGTACAGCAGCCACTCCTTATGCAGGGCACTGATGTAGGGGTCTTCCACATCGTGGTTGGTAGTGATCTTCTTGTTGCAGCCACAATACGTGCACAGCGACTCACAGAAGGGCAGGTGAATGTACAGGCTCATACCTTCGCGGCTGATGGTGCTGCGGTAGGTCTCGCCAACAGCGTTCATCCATTCCTGCACATCTATAGTATCCTTCCAGTAAGGTACGGTGGGGTAGCTGGTATATCGGGGAGTTGGTACATTGTACCGCTCCAGCAGTTCCTGCGGGGGGCGCATAGCAGTTGTATTTTGCCTGCAAATTACCCCTGCCTTCCACCGGCGGACATGACCACGGTCACACCAGCCGGTGTTCCACATCAATACCAGCCATCAATTACAGTAGTATGACAGATGCCTAGCGTGCCACCAGCCCGCCATCTATCACCAGCTCCGCCCCCGTTGTGTAGCTCGATTCATCCGATGCCAGGTACAGCGCGCCATAGGCTATCTCCTGTGCCTGCCCTATGCGCCCCATCGGGCACATATTTTTCATCAGCTCGTCCGCATTGGGTATAGACAGCAGTCCTTCGGTCATGGGTGTGAGCACGCCACCGGGATGGATGGAGTTCACGCGTATGCCATACCTGGCCAGTTCCACGGCCATATCCTTGGTGAGCAGCCTCAGGCCGCCCTTCGATGCAGAGTATGCAGGCCCATTGCCGCCCACGATACCCGCTATAGAAGATATATTGACGATAGAACCGCCACCCGCATTCTTCATGTGCGGTATGCACAGGTCCGACCCGATGAATGGCCCCGTCAGGTTGACGGCAATGATCCTGTCCCATTGCTCCTTGGTCGTGTTCTCTGCAGTAGCGCCGGCGGGGTACACGCCAGCGTTATTGATGAGCACCTGCACACCGCCATAGACCGCTACGGTCTTGTCTATGGCTGCCTGCCAGCTTTCTTGCGTGGTCACATCGTGCCGGCACCAGTCTATGCGCAGGCCGCCCGCTTGTGCTTGTGTTACCCAGTCCTGCAGTTTGTCTTCCTGGATGTCTGTTGCCATTACATTCGCACCTTCCTGTGCAAAGAGTATCGCAATGGCCTTGCCCATGCCGCCGGCCGCGCCGGTCACGATGGCTGTTCTTCCTTTGAGTCTTTTCATATGGTGTTCGTCTTGGTGTTCTTGATGTTTTGCCTGCTCTGCCTTGCGGATGTTCTCTATCCCCTGCAGCAGCGCATCTGGATTGAAGGAGATGCTGTCGATGCCCAGCTCCACCAGGAATGCTGCGAACTCCGGGTGGTCGCTGGGCGCCTGGCCACAGAGACCTATCTTCCGGCCCATGCTGTTCGCTTTCTTGATCACGGTCGCTATCAGTTCCTTCGGCGCTTTGTTCTGCTCGCTGAAGAGGTCAGCCACCAGCGCTGAGTCCCTGTCTATGCCCAGCGTCAGTTGCGTCAGGTCGTTCGACCCTATAGAGAAGCCGTCGAATATTGCGCCCAGCTCTTCCGCCTCCGCCACATTGCTGGGTATCTCTGCCATCACATATATCTCCAGTCCGTTCTCGCCGCGCTTCAGCCCAAAGCTATCCATCACAGCCACCACCTTTTTGCCCTCTTCGGCTGTTCTGCAGAAGGGTATCATCAGTTTCACATTCGTCAGCCCCATTTCGTTGCGCACCACCTTCATCGCTTCGCACTCCAGGCGGAAGCCTTCTTTGTAGCGCGGGTTATAGTAGCGCGATGCACCGCGGAAGCCTATCATCGGGTTCTCCTCCTTAGGTTCGAAAGCGCCACCGCCCAGCAGGTGTGCATACTCATTGGTTTTGAAATCGCTCATCCGCACGATCACATCCTTCGGGTAAAAGGCAGCCGCTATGGTTGCCACGCCTTGCGCCAGCTTATCAATGAAGAACTGCTTCTTATCCTCATAGCCCTGCGTCAGTTCCGCTATCTTTTGTTTTGCGGCTTCATCCTTCAGTTCATCATATCCCACCAGCGCCATCGGGTGTATGCCCACCGAATGGTTGATGATGAACTCTATGCGCATCAATCCCACGCCATCATTAGGGTAGAAGGACAACTTGAATGCCTTGTCCGGGTCGCCGGCTATCAGCATCACTTTTGTTTTTTCAGGCATTGCTATCTCGCCGGCATTCACTTGTGTCTCTTTCCAGTTCAGCTTGCCTTCATACACCCTCCCGGTCTTGCCCTCAGCACACGATACTGTTATCAGTGCACCATCCGCTATTTTCGTGGTAGCCTGTTCTGCGCCTACTATGGCGGGTATGCCCAGCTCGCGCGCCACTATCGATGCATGACTGGTGCGCCCGCCTTTCTCAGTCACTATGGCCGCTGCTTTTTTCAGTATCGGGTCCCAGTCGGGGCTCGTCAGTTCTGTGACCACTATATCTCCTTCCTGCACTTTATCCGATTCGCTCGCTGCGCTCAGCCGTCTTGCGTGGCCCGCTGCTATCCGGGTGCCCACTGCCTGCCCGGTCACCAGCACATCGCCCTTGCCCTCCAGTTGATACTCTGTTACTGTATAACTGTTCGCCTGGCTGTGCACGGTCTCCGGCCGCGCCTGCACTATATACATGTCCCCGTTCTCACCATCCCTGGCCCACTCTATATCCATCGGTTTGGCATAATGTTCCTCTATGGCCAGCGCCCATTTCGCCAGTTGCAACACTTCTTCGTCCGCCAGTACAAAGCGGCTCCGCATTTCCGCCGGGGTCTCCTTGTTCACAGTACCTGTTTCGCCATACACCATGGTCTGCTGCTTTGCACCCAGGTCCTTCCGGATAATGGCACGTTTGCCGGCCTTCAATGCTGGTTTGAAGACCAGGAACTCATCGGGGCTCACCGTTCCCTGCACTATATTCTCACCCAGGCCCCAGACGCCCGAAAGGTGTATCACATCCCTGAAACCCGATTCCGGCTCCAGCGTAAATCCCACCCCCGAGCAGCCACTGTCCGACCGCACCATCAGCTGCACGCCTACCGACAACAACACCTTGCCATGCTCAAAGCCATTGTCCTCCCTGTATTTGATCGCCCGGTCCGTGTACAGTGATGCAAAGCAGTTCTTCACCGCTGCCAGCACCGCCTCTTCACCGTTTACGTTCAGGTACGATTCATGTTGCCCGGCAAAGCTGGCCTGCGGCAGGTCCTCCGCCGTGGCGCTGCTCCTTACTGCCACTGCGCGAGGTTCAGTGCCGCATAGTGTGCGGTAGGCGTCCACTATCGCTGCAGCCAGGTCTTCCGGCATGGCCGCCTCCAGCACCAGCTTCCTTGCAGCCGCGCCTGTCGCCCGCAGGTTCGTATAGCCCCTGGTGTCCAGTGCTGCCAGGGTATCTGCTATCGGCTTTGTGATGTTGTTCCGTTCGGTAAAGTATTGGAACGCCTGCGCCGTTACTGCAAAGCCATCCGGCACACGGATGCCCTTCGATGATAGCTGGTTGAACATTTCGCCCAATGAGGCATTCTTGCCGCCTACAAGGGGCACGTCCCCGATCCCGATCGCCGCGAATGGCATGATATACCTGGCCATGTTGTTGCTTTTCTGCAAAGTTCGATGATCCACTCCCCGCCAGCCGCTGACCACGATCAATGCCTTACATGACCTGCATCAATTTGTCGCTCATAATGTGCATAGTAGACGGTCCACTGATGCGAAAGTTGTAACTGCCTGCGACGAATGATATAAGACGTTCGCCAACCGGCAGCGCTACTTTTGATAGTTGGGCGAATTGCCCGCTTAGAATACGCTTGTATGGAACACAACGAACAGTATAAAAAGTGCATCGAGCTGTGCCTCGCCTGCGCCACCGCCTGCGATCACTGTGCCGCCGCTTGCACGCGGGAAGATGATGTGCAGATGATGGCTTCCTGCATCCGGCTCGATATGGAGTGCGCCACCATATGCCTGTGTGCTGCCCGGCTCATGAGTATGGGCAGTTCGCGCGTTGCCGACATCTGCCGCATCTGTGCCGATATCTGCGATGCCTGTGGCAGGGAATGCGCCCAGCACGATAATGACCATTGCCGGCAGTGCGCCCGCGCCTGCCACGATTGTGCGGAGGAGTGCCGCAGGATGGCAGCCTGATAAGCAACCAACGATATGCTCACCACAAAGCAAGGGAACGATATACGGGAGTGCCTGCTCGCACGTTGCGAAACGATATCTGTGGCCGAGAGTGTCACATCAGGCTACCTGCAGCTGGCGCTTTCCGGCATCACCGGTGCCGAGCAGTTCTACCAGGGCGGCATCACCACTTACAACATCGGGCAGAAAAGCAGGCACCTGCACATAGAGCCCATACATGCCCGCGCCACCAATTGTGTATCACCTTCCATAGCACAGCAAATGGCCATGCAGGTCTGCCACCTCTTCAGCAGCGCCTGGGGCGTAGGTATCACGGGCTATGCCACCCCCGTGCCTGAGTCGGGCAACAGGCTTTTTTGTCATTTCGCCATCGCCCACCGGGGCAATATAGTAATGGCGGACACCATCACCAGCCGCAGGATGCCACCCCGCAAGGTACAGGAGCTCTTTGCCTCCCGGGTGCTCATCGACCTCCACGCTGCCATCACAGGCGTCTGACGACCACCGACCAGGCCTGAAATTCTCCGACATTAGTTGCTCATTAGCAGAGAAGTAGCATTTTTTTCGTTCCTTTGACCCACCCCATACGGCATGCCGCTAATATTTTATGCTTCGTTGGCTGAAATATACTTGCATAAGTCGTATATTTGTTTTCCATTCACAACTTGATAACAATGAAAAGACTGGTCAAACTAACCGCAGCTTTTCTGCTTTGCATCTCTTTTACCTCCTGCCGGAAGTATTATTCCTGTATCTGCAACACCATTAAGAATGGCAAGCCATGGCCGGTAGACGCCGGTTATATACAGGGCATCAAGCGCCACGCCAGGAACGTATGTGAGCGACAGATGAAAGAACGCTACGAGGCCGGCGGCTTCGAGGATGTGGACTGCAAGCTGCAGTAAATGTGATCCGCAGATCTGCACATTGCCACATTTGCAAATTTGCACATTGTCACATTGCCACATTTGCACATTGTTTTACTTTTGCCACCAGTATGAACGACCGGTATAGCCAGCGCGGGGTATCTGCGCAGAAAGAAGACGTACATAAGGCGGTGGCAAAGCTCGATAAGGGACTTTACCCGAACGCCTTTTGCAAGATATACCCCGACTACTGGGGCAATGACCCGGAATATTGCAACCTCATGCATGCCGACGGTGCCGGTACCAAGTCCATCCTGGCCTATATGTACTGGAAGGAGACCGGCGACATGAGCGTATGGAAAGGCATCGCCATCGACAGCATCGTGATGAATATAGACGATATGCTGTGCGTAGGCGCCACCGGCCCGTTCACGTATTCTTCTACCATCGGCCGTAATAAGCACCTCATCCCGGGCGAGGTCATCTCCGCCCTCATCAACGGCACTCAGGAATACTTCGACCAGATGCAGGGATACGGCATCGATGTCCGCTTCATGGGCGGCGAGACCGCCGACGTGGGCGACGTGGTACGCACCGTGATCGTAGATGGGACCATGGCGTGCCGCATGCGTCGCGATAGGCTGGTGACCACCGAAAAGATGCAACCCGGCGACGTGGTGGTATCGCTGGCCAGCTATGGCCAGGCCACTTACGAGGCGGAGTATAACAGCGGCATGGGCAGCAACGGTCTTACCAGCGCCCGTCACGAGATGCTGCGCAAGGAATATGCCGGCAAATATCCCGAAAGCGTGGACCCCAACCTGCCGGATGATGTAGTATACAATGGCAAGTTCGGCTTGCTGGACCCCACCGATACCCCGCTGAACGTGGGCAAGATGATCCTGTCGCCCACACGCACTTATGCCCCCGTCATACTCCGGGTCCTCGATCGTCATTTCGATGCCATCCACGGTATCATCCATTGCAGCGGTGGTGGCCAGAGCAAATGCCTGCACTACCTGCCCGGCCCGCTCCGCGTGGTGAAACACAATTTATTACCGGTGCCGCCGTTATTTACCATGAGACAGCAGGCGGCTGGCACGGATTGGCGCGAGATGTACCAGGTGTTCAATATGGGCCAGCGCCTGGAGGTCTTCACCGACAAGGATACTGCCGCCAGCATCGTGGAGATAGCAAGCGAGTTCGGGATAGATGCACAGGTATCTGGCTATGTAGAGGCCGCAGAGCGGAAAGAGGTGGTGATAAAGAGTCCCTACGGCGAGTTCGTTTACCACTAATGACTAACATAGTAATAGGGTTAATATAAAAATATTTTCACCGGCAATAGGTCACAAGCCAAAATTAGCTGTATATTCACAGCATCATTTAGAAACGAAAGTCAAAATAACATAAAAAAGAGACAGATGAAAAAATTACTGATCACCGCTTTATCCTTATGCCTGTTCGGCGCAACTTACGCACAAGACCGTGATGATGACGATGGTAGCCTTAATGAGAAGAACGACCTCAACGGCGCTCCTATGGCCAACCACCACGAGCACATGGGCCGCCCATGGTGCAGCACCAGCACGTTCGCGCTGTCGCCGTTCCAGTATTCTGAGAATGGTGTGGGTACCGGTCTCAGTTTCGAGCATGCCCTCGACCCCGATGGCATCATATCGCTCTACATCCCTGCTATCGTTACCTTCAAGCTGGGCAACAACAGGAACGATCCTTACTACTACGGCTACAATGGCTACAATAACAACAACGCCAACGTCATGGGTTACATCATGCCGGGTGTTAAGTTCTACCCTACAGGCATGGGCAAGGTGAAATATGCGGTAGGCCCATCGCTGGTAGCTGGTTACGGCCAGAAGAGCGAGTCTTACTACTCCAGCGTTTATGATCCTTACTACAGCACCTATGCTCCGGCATACTACTACGGCACTTACGACCGTTTTCTGCTGGGTATGATGATGAACAACAGCCTGAATATCAATGCTACGCCACACCTGTATGTGGGTGCTGAGATGGGCTTTGGCTTCACTTATTTCGACAAGGTGAACAACATCAACCACGGTGTTACCTTCCTCACGCAGGGCGCCTTCAAGATCGGTTACACGTTCTAAGCGAACATACAAAGTATATAAAAAGCCCTGCCAGCCGGCGGGGCTTTTTGTTGTGCCAAAACCCGTACATTTGTAGGAGACTTTAGGGGTGCCTTTAAAGCCGGCTGAGATCATACCCTTTGGACCAGATCAGGATAATGCCTGCGTATGGAAAAAGTAAGCAGTTACCCATTCTGTTTTTTAGCCCCGTAAAGTCTGGCTTTTTTTCTCTGAACACAGTTCGTGTATGACCATTTATGTCAACAATACCGCCTGCGAGCTGCCGGGCAATGCCGTGGTAGCAGATGCACTGGCCGCCATGAACATCCCTGCGCAGCGGGGTGTGGCCCTCGCGGTGAACAGCACCGTGGTACCCGCCAAAGACTGGCAGGCACACCCGTTGCAGGACAATGATAAGATCATCATCATAAAGGCGACACAGGGCGGATAGTGCAAGGAGACGGCAAGCAAAGGCAGAAGGCAGGAAATGTACATTCATCTCAAACCAACATGGAATGAAAAAAGACACAACACCCAAGGCAGGCACCATCAGCACGGGCACTTACCCGGCGTCCAAGAAGATATATGTGCCCGGCAAGCTGCACGACATAAAGGTGGCCATGCGCGAGGTATCTGTGACACCCACGAAGACAAAGACCTTTGGGGTAGAAGAGATAACGCCCAATCCATCGGTGACGATGTATGACACGAGTGGCGCTTATACCGACCCGGCAGTGACCATCGATATCACCAAGGGGCTGCCCCGCCTGCGCGAGCAGTGGATAAAGGATCGTGGCGACGTGGATGAACTGACCGCCTTCACATCAGCATACAGCAACCAGCGGCTGGAAGATAAGAAGCTGGATGAGCTGCGTTTTGAGCACATCCGCATGCCCTTCCGCGCTAAGAAGGGCGCGAACGTGAGCCAGCTCCATTACGCCCGCAAAGGCATCATTACGCCGGAGATGGAATACATCGCCATCCGCGAGAACCAGCGCATAGATGAGCTGATGAACAACAGCGACCTGTGGAAGCAGCATCCCGGCAATAGCTTTGGCGCGCGCACCCCGCTGAAGATGATCACGCCGGAATTCGTGCGCGATGAGGTGGCAGCAGGCCGCGCCATCATACCTGCCAACATCAACCACCCGGAAAGCGAGCCGATGATCATTGGCCGCAACTTCCTGGTAAAGATCAATACCAACATCGGCAACTCTGCCGTTACGTCCAGCATAGAAGAAGAGGTAGAAAAAGCAGTGTGGAGCTGTCGCTGGGGTGGCGATACGCTGATGGACCTCTCTACCGGCAAGAACATACACGAGACACGTGAATGGATCATCCGCAACTGCCCGGTGCCTGTAGGCACTGTGCCCATCTACCAGGCGCTGGAAAAGGTGAACGGTAAGGCCGAGGACCTGACTTGGGAGATTTTCAAGGATACGCTCATAGAACAGGCCGAGCAGGGCGTCGACTACTTCACCATTCATGCAGGTGTGCTGCTGCGCTATGTGCCGCTCACCGCCAAGCGTGTCACTGGTATCGTATCTCGCGGTGGTAGCATCATGGCCAAGTGGTGCCTGGCGCATCATAAGGAGAACTTCCTGTACACGCACTTCGAAGAGATATGCGAGATCATGAAAGCCTACGACGTCAGCTTCTCACTCGGCGATGGCCTGCGCCCCGGCTCTATAGCAGATGCCAACGATGAAGCACAGTTCGGCGAGTTGGAAACACTGGGTGAGCTGACCAAGATAGCGTGGAAGCATGATATACAGGTGATGATAGAAGGCCCCGGCCATGTGCCCATGCAC
>JACCDQ010172550.1_pt1 | contig 11036 bp, 10 predicted proteins | sample 7446031 | NCBI WGS metagenome assembly JACCDQ01 (sample SAMN15323442, study PRJNA562643) | freshwater metagenome | isolation source: river surface water | place: USA:Blue River Watershed | collected 2017-08-17
CAAAGCCTCCCTTTGTCGTCAAGTCCGGAGAACGAGCCGTTATCATTACACGACTTGCGCGCATCCGAACCGCCTCGGACGCTGGCGCGAGTCGCGATAATGGCCGACAATCCGGCCACCGAAAATCAGGCAGCCCAACATGACCAGTCCCGCACAGAATCCGAGCTTCATCGAACAATACGGCCCGCGCGAGGGCATGGACTATGACGTGCTGATCGTCGGCGCCGGCCCGGCCGGCCTCGCCGCAGCAATCCGCGTCAAGCAGCTGGCCGAACAGCGCGGCAGCGACATCAGCGTCTGCGTGCTGGAGAAAGGCAGCGAGCCCGGCGCGCACATCCTGTCGGGCGCGGTAATGGACCCGTCCGCCATCAGCGAGCTGTTCCCCGACTGGAAGGAGCGCGGCGCGCCGCTCAATACCGAAGTCAGCGAAGACCGCTTCATGTTCCTGACCGAGACCGGCGCGGTCACCACGCCGAACTGGATGCTGCCCGGCTGCTTCAAGAACCACGGCAATTACATCGTGTCGCTTGCGAACGTGGTGCGCTGGCTCGCGCAGCAGGCCGAAAGCCTCGGCGTGGAGATCTTCCCCGGCTTCGCGGCCGCCGAAGTCCTGTATGACGAGAACGGCGCAGTGACCGGCGTCGCCACCGGCAACATGGGTGTCGCGAAAAACGGCGAACCGACCGGCGAATTCCAGCTCGGCATGGAGCTGCGTGCGAAATACACGATGTTCGCCGAAGGCGCGCGCGGCCACCTCGGCAAGCAGCTGATCTCGAAGTATCAGCTCGACGCCGGCAAGGATCCGCAGACTTACGGCATCGGCATCAAGGAACTGTGGGAGATCGATCCGGGCAGGCACCAGCCCGGCCTCGTCATCCACACCGCCGGCTGGCCGCTCGACGCCGACACCTATGGCGGTTCCTTCCTGTACCACCTCGAGAACAACCAGGTCGCGGTCGGCTATGTGGTCGGCCTCGCCTATCAGAAGCCTTACCTGTCGCCTTTCGAGGAATTCCAGCGCTACAAGACGCATCCGGCGATCCGCGGTTTCTTCTAAGGCGGCAAGCGCCTGTCGTACGGTGCACGCGCGATCACGGCCGGCGGCCTGCAATCGCTGCCGAAGCTGGTGTTCCCGGGCGGCGCGCTGGTCGGCTGCGATGCAGGCTTCCTGAATGCGAGCCGCATCAAGGGCAGCCATGCGGCGATGAAGACCGGCATGCTGGCCGCCGAAGCCGCCGTCGACGCAATAGCCGCAGGACGTGCGCAGGACGAGCTGTCGGCCTACCCGCAGGCTTTCGAAAAGTCGTGGCTGCACGAAGAGCTGCATGTCGCGCGCAACTTCAAGCCGTGGATGAGCAAGGGCCTCTACCTCGGTACGCTGATGGTGGGCATCGACCAGCTGGTCTTCCGCGGCAAGGCGCCATGGACCCTGCATCACCAGCATGCAGACCATGAATGCCTGCGCCCGGCGGCCGAGTTCAGCCCGATCGCCTATCCGAAGCCGGACAATGTGCTGACCTTCGACCGCCTGTCGTCGGTGTTCATCTCGAACACCAACCACAACGAGCACCAGCCCGCGCACCTGACGCTGAAAGATCCGAGCGTACCGGTCGCGATCAACCTCGCGAAATACGCGGGCCCGGAGCAGCGCTACTGCCCGGCCGGCGTCTACGAATTCGTCCAGGACGACGGCGGCGAGCGGCTGCAGATCAATGCGCAGAACTGCGTGCACTGCAAGACCTGCGACATCAAGGATCCGACGCAGAACATCGTCTGGGTCACGCCGGAAGGCGGCGGCGGCCCGAACTACCCGAACATGTAATGTCGGCCGGCGAGCTGCCCGACACTTCCGGCGACGCACCGTCGCCAGTGTCCCTGCGCGAGGCCTTCGCTTACTGGCTCAGGCTGGGCCTCATCAGCTTCGGCGGGCCGAGCGGCCAGATCGCGCTGATGCATTACGAGCTGGTCGAGAAGAAGCGCTGGATTTCCGAGCAGCGTTTCCTGCATGCGCTGAACTACTGCATGCTGCTGCCCGGCCCCGAGGCGATGCAGCTGGCCACCTACATCGGCTGGCTGATGCATCGCACCGTCGGCGGCATCATCGCCGGCGGGCTGTTCGTGCTGCCGTCGCTGCTGATCCTGATCGCGCTGTCGTGGACTTATCTGGCGTTCGGCGACGTGCCGGTGGTGGCCGGCATCCTGTACGGCATCAAGCCGGCGGTGGTGGCCATCGTGATCGCTGCCGCATGGCGCATCGGCACGCGCAGCCTGAAAAACCGCTGGCTGGTCGGCATTGCGGCACTGGCCTTCGTGCTGATCACCGTGCTGAAGCTGCCCTTCCCGCTCGTGATCGCTATTGCCGCGCTGCTCGGCGCACTCGGCGGCTGGAAGCTGCCGCAGTATTTCCAGCCGGGCGGCGGACATGCGGCCAGCAACAAGCACTACGGGCCAGCGATTATTGACGACCACACGCCGACGCCGGCGCATGCGACGTTCAACTGGCGCGGACTGCTGCGTACCGCAGCCATCGGCATCGCGATCGGCGCGGCCATGCTGCTGTTCCTGAACCTCGCGGCCGGCTGGCGCAATCCGCTCGCGCAGATGGGCTGGTTCTTCACGAAGGCGGCGCTGCTGACTTTCGGCGGCGCGTATGCGGTGCTGCCTTATGTGTACCAGGGTGCAGTCGACAGCTTCGGCTGGCTGACACCGGAGCAAATGATCGACGGCCTCGCGCTTGGCGAAACCACGCCGGGCCCGCTGATCATCATCGTCGCCTTCGTCGGCTTCGTCGGCGGCTGGACCAAGGAAGTGTTTGGCACAACGGCCCTGTTCCTGTCCGGCAGCGCCGGCGCGATCGTGGCCGCTTTCTTTACCTTCCTGCCGAGCTTCGTATTCATCTTCGCTGGCGGTCCGATGGTCGAGGCCACCCGCAACAACCTGCGCCTGACCGCGCCGCTGACCGCGATTACCGCCGCCGTGGTCGGCGTGATCGTCAGCCTCGCCGCGTTCTTCGCGTTGCATGTCTTCCATCTGGACCAGCCGCCCGCGCGCTGGGACTGGGTGGCTATCGCGATCGCCGCGGCCGCCGCAGTGGCGCTGCTGCGTTACAAGGTAGGCACGATACGCCTGATCATCGCCTGTGCGGTCACGGGCCTCGTGGTATCTTACCTGCCGATTCGACCGGCGCTCTGACGGTCTCCGAGACGATTTGCGGGTGGCGCGCGCCTCCCTTAGAAAAATGACAGAACGCATCATCCCGGTCGCCGACCTGCGCTATCTGCAGGCGGTGCCCCATATTCCGCAACCGCTGATCCCCGCGACCGGCCTGCTGTCGGACCGGCTGGGCCGGCCGCTGCGCGACCTGCGCATCTCGGTCACGGACCGCTGCAACTTCCGCTGCGTCTACTGCATGCCGAAGGAAGTGTTCGACAAGGATTACCAGTTCCTGCCGCACGGCCTGCTGCTGTCGTTCGAAGAGATCACGCGCATGGCGAAGATCTTCATCGCGCACGGCGTCGAGAAAATCCGCCTGACCGGCGGCGAACCGCTGCTGCGCAAGAACATCGAGAAGCTGATCGAGATGCTGGCCGGACTGACCACGCTCGACGGCAAGCCACTCGACCTGACGATGACCACCAACGGCTCGCTACTGGCGAAGAAGGCGCAGTCGCTGAAAGACGCCGGCCTGAAGCGCGTGACGGTGTCGCTCGACTCGCTCGACGATGTCACGTTCAAGAAGATGAACGACGTCGACTTCCCGGTCTCCGACGTACTGCATGGCATTGATGTCGCGCACCAGGTCGGCCTCGGGCCGATCAAGGTCAACATGGTCGTCAAGGGCGGCCTGAACGATCAGGAAATCGTGCCGATGGCGCGCCACTTCAAGGGCTCGCCGGCGATCCTGCGCTTCATTGAATACATGGATGTCGGCGCCTCGAACGGCTGGAAGATGGATGAAGTGATACCGTCGGCCGAGGTCGTGCGCCGCATCAGCGAGCAGATGCCGCTCGAGGAAATCGAACCGAACTACACCGGCGAGACCGCCGAGCGCTGGCGCTATGTCGACGGCAGCGGCGAGATCGGCGTCATCTCCAGCGTCACGCAGGCCTTCTGCCGCGACTGCAACCGCGCGCGCCTGTCGACCGAAGGCAAGCTGTTCACCTGCCTGTTCGCCACCGGCGGGCATGACCTGCGCGCGCTGATGCGCGGCGGGAACAGCGACGAAGAGATCATCGCCGCGATCGCGCACCTGTGGGCGCAGCGCGACGATCGCTATTCGGAACTGAGGACGATCAACACCGAGGGACTGGCGAGGCCGGTGCGGAAGGTGGAGATGTCTTATATCGGCGGCTAGGTTTGCGCATCGTGTAAAGACACTGGATCCCGGCCTGCGCCGGGATCCAGCATCTTCGATTCGAACCAACGTGTCAGGGGTCATCCTTCGACCATGCCCAACAAGCTCGACCAGATTACCGCCGCCCTGCCCGGCTACCATGCCAACGACCTGCGCGCCGACCTCGCGCAGCAGGCCATCGCCGCCCTCGTCACCCCGATCGCCGACACCGAACGCCTTGCGCTGAAGCAGGCGCTCGGCCGCGTGCTGGCCGCCGACATCGTGTCGCCGATCGCCGTGCCAGCGAGCGACAACTCGGCGATGGACGGCTATGCGCTGCGCGCCGGCGACGGTGGCGACGACCCGACATTGACAATCGTCGGCAAGGCCTATGCCGGCCATCCGTATCCGCATGAAGTGCAGGCCGGCGAATGCGTGCGCATCATGACCGGCGCGGTCATACCCCGCGGCTGCGACAGCGTGGTGCCGCAGGAGCTTGCACTGGCAGCGAACGAGCAAACCGTCACGCTGCCTGCAAGCGCGATCCGCCGCGGCGCAAACCTGCGCCTCGCCGGCGAAGACCTGCCGGCCGGTTCGGTCGCACTGCATCGCGGGCGCCAGCTGCAGCCGTCCGACCTCGGGCTGATTGCCTCCCTTGGTATCGGCGAAGTCGAGGTCGCGCGCCGACTGCGCGTGGCCTTCTTCTCCACCGGCGATGAACTGCGCTCGATCGGCCAGCCCCTGGACGAAGGCTGCGTCTACGACAGCAACCGCTACACGCTGCATGCCATGCTCGAGCGTGCCGGCTGCGAGCCGCTGGACCTGGGCGTCGTGCGCGACGACCCGGCGGCGCTCGAAGCGGCGCTGCGAGAAGCCTGCAAGCAGGCCGATGCCGTCATCACCACCGGTGGCGTGTCCGCCGGCGACGCCGACTACACGCGCGACATGATGGCGCGGCTTGGCGACGTGCTGTTCTGGAAGATGGCGATGCGCCCGGGCCGGCCAATGGCCGTCGGCCGCCTTGATTGCGACGACAAGCAGGCACTGTTCTTCGGCCTGCCCGGCAATCCGGTCGCGGTGATGGCGAGCTTCTACTTCTTCGCGCGCGAGGCGCTGCAGCGACTGGCCGGCATGACGCCATCGCCGCTACCGCTGATCGCCGCCACCAGCGTCGACGGCCTGCGCAAGCGTCCGGGCCGCACCGAATACCAGCGCGGCGTGCTCGGCGTCGATGCCGAAGGCAACGCACAGGTTCGCCTGACCGGCGCGCAGGGCTCGGGCATCCTCAGCTCCATGTCGGAGGCAAACTGCATGGTGGTGCTGGGGCATGACGATGGCGACATTGCGCCAGGTCAGCGCGTGAAGGTCATTCCGTTTGGCGGCTTGCTGTAATCAAACCGCCGCCCTCGCAGGCTGCTAGCCTGCCTTGTTCCTCATCCAGTCCGCCGTCCTGAAAAAGGCCTGCAGCAGCACATCCTCCTTGCCGTCGCGATAGCCTAGGTCGCGCATCGCCAGCAGCATGCAGGTCAGCCAGTCGTCGCGCTCTTTCGAGGTAATCGCAAACGGCAGGTGCCGCGCGCGCAGGAAGGCCGGTCCGTATTTCGGCGTATAGGTATCGGGGCCGCCAGTCCATCCCGACAGGAAGTGATACAGCTTGTCGCGCGAGCCGTCGAGCGTGGCCGGATGCATCGCGCGCAGTTCCGCAAACTGCGGCTCCAGATCCATCAGGTCATAGAAACGGTCGACGAGTTCGCGCAGCTTGTCGTCGCCGCCAATCAGTTCGTACAGGCTCGCCTGTTCGGTAGGGGTCTCTTCATTCATGCGCGGGATCATACCGCAGCGTCGCCTGCCGCCCGAGCCGCGCGGCGCTGATTGACGCCAAACAATTTCGGGCACTTATAAAAATCTCAACAGCTCCAACCGCGGCCTGAATGCCAGCGGAAGGTCGACACCATCGCATGGCACGCACATCCATCCCGAGACGACGCCATCCGCATGCACGATCTTATAGAACGAAATTCTCCGCGCCTCGAATACCTGATCCGCGCTAGCGACGTGCTCGTCGTGTACGCGGCCGGCAGCGTGGCCTCGCTGCTGTGCTTCTCGACCACCGCCGGCCAGCTGCCGCCGGTGCATGCGGCGGTGCTGTATTTCTGTTGTGCGCTCGCGGCCGCGGTGTTTCCTCGCTTCGACCTGTATTCGTCGTGGCGTGGCCGCTCGCTGCTGCTAATGGCGGGACAGGCAGCACTGGCGACGCTGGTCGTGCTCGTCACCGGCGTGCTGTTCGGCTTCCTGATACGCCAGCTCGGCGAACTGTCGCGGGTGTGGATGGCAGTCTGGTACCTGCTGTCGGTGGCGGCGATGGTGCTGTCGCGCACCGCGCTGTACTCCGCGCTGTCCGGCCTGCGCGAGCGCGGCCTGAACAACAAGCGGGTCGTGATTGTCGGCTACGGCCATACCGGCCGCGAACTGCATCGCCGCGCACTGGCACAGCAATGGACCGGCTACAACGTCGTTGCCACCTACGACAGCGAAGGCGGCGTGCCGCTCGACGAGCGCATCGAGTCGCTGGCCTGCTTCGACGACATCCATGACGCCGTCGCGCGCCACTTGGCGCATGAAGTCTGGCTGACGCTGCCGCTGGCCGAATCGCACAAGCTGCAGGAGCTGCAATACCTGCTGCGCAACGAACTGGTCGACATCCGCTGGGTGCCCGACGTGGCGGCGATGACCATCCTCAGCCATCGAACCGTCGAATTTCTCGGCATGCCGGTGGTCGACCTGAACCATCCGGCCAACGACGGCATGCTCGGCATCGCCAAGGACGTGTTCGACCGGCTGTTCGCCGCCGCCGCGCTGCTTGCCCTGTCGCCGCTGATGATCGGCATTGCGCTCGCCATCAAGCTGACGTCGCCGGGCCCGGTGTTCTTCAGCCAGCCGCGGCTCGGACTCAATGGCCGGCGTTTCAACGTGCTGAAGTTCCGCAGCATGAAGATCCACCAGGAACACGGCAGCAAGGTGACGCAGGCGACGAAGGACGATCCGCGCATCACGCCGATCGGGCGCTTCCTGCGCCGCACCAGCCTCGACGAGCTGCCGCAATTCTTCAATGTGCTGACGGGCGACATGTCGGTCGTCGGTCCGCGTCCGCATGCACTGGTGCACAACGATTTGTACAAGGACAAACTCGCCATGTACATGCAGCGGCATCGCGTCAAACCCGGCATCACCGGCTGGGCGCAAATTAACGGCTACCGCGGCGAGACCGACACCGAGGAAAAAATGGCTCGCCGCATCGAGTTCGACCTGTACTACATACAGCACTGGTCGTTCTGGATGGACCTGAAGATCATCGTGTGGACTGCGTTCAAGGGATGGACGGGCAATAACGCCTACTGAATCCCCCCGGACGTGCGGCACGATGATCCGTGCCCACTGACACCACCCCGAGACCGATCCTGATGAAAGAACTCCTGCTTGCGCCCGTCGTCCTGTGCGGCGGCTCCGGCACCCGGCTCTGGCCCTTGTCGCGCGAGAGCTTTCCGAAACAGTTTTTGCGCCTGAACGGCGAGCGCAGCCTGCTGCAGCAGACCCTGCAGCGCTGCGCCGGCCTGGCCGACGCGGCGCCGCTGCTGCTGACCTCGGAGGCCACCCGCTTCATCGTCGCCGAGCAGCTCGACGAACTCGGCGTCACCGATGCGACGCTGATCCTCGAACCGGTACAGCGCGGCACCGCGCCCGCGCTGGCCGCCGCAGCGCTGCAACTGATGCAGGTGCATGGCGACGCCCTGATGCTCGCGCTGCCGTCCGACCATATCGTGCGCGACACCGCCGCCTTCGCGGAGGCAGCACGTCACGCGGCGCAGGCAGCGCGCGAAGGACTGCTGATGAGCTTCGGCGTGACGCCGACCGCGCCCGAATCCGGCTATGGCTACCTGCAGGCCGGACCGGAACTGGCCGGCGGCGCGCGCCGCATCCAGGCCTTCATCGAAAAGCCCGACCGCAAGACTGCCGAGCGCCTGCTGCAAAGCCACCAGTGCTACTGGAACGGCGGCATGTTCGTGTTCCGCTGCAGCACGCTGGTCGAAGAACTGAGACAGCACGCGCCGGACGTGCTGGCCGCCGCCGAGCGGGGCGTGCAGGGCGCACAGCGCGATGGCCGCTTCCTGCGACTGGACGCCGCCGGTTACGGCACGAGTCCCGACATCTCGATCGATTACGCGCTGATGGAGCGCACCTCGCATGCGGCGATGGTGACGCTCGATGCCGGCTGGTCCGACATCGGTTCATGGTCATCGGTATGGGAAAGCACGCCCCACGACGAGCACGGCAATTCAGTGCATGGCGACGCCCTGCTCGACGACTGCCACAACTGCCACGTGCACGCGGGCCGCAGGCTGGTATCGGCGATCGGATTGGAGGATCTCGTGATCGTCGATACCGACGATGCGCTGCTGGTATTGCCGAAAGAGCGCGCGCAGGAAATCCGCCGCATCGTCCGCCGGCTGCAGGACGAAAAGCGCAGCGAATGCAGCACGCACCGGCAGGTCATGCGCCCGTGGGGCAGCTATGACGCCATCGGCCAGGGACAGCGCTTCCAGGTCAAGCGCATCACCGTCAAGCCGGGCGCGAGGCTGTCGCTGCAAATGCATCACCATCGCGCGGAGCACTGGATCGTAGTGTCGGGCACCGCGAAAGTCATCGATGGCGAAAAAGAATATTTGCTGACCGAGAACCAGAGCACCTATATCGGCGTCGGCGTCGTGCATTCGCTGGAGAACCCCGGAAAGATTCCGCTCGAGCTGATCGAAGTGCAATCCGGCAGCTACCTCGGCGAAGACGACATCGTGCGGCTCAACGATATTTACGGTCGCCATTGATGGCCTTGCGTCCGTGGTGGCTTGCGCTGCTGGCGATATTTTTTCTGCTGATGGTGGGCATCGGTTCGATACCGGGCGAGGCCAATGCCCTGTCGGATCGCTTCGGCGACAAGCTGCTGCATACCCTTGCGTATGGCTTCATGACTGCGCTCTGCTTCAACGCGCTGCAGGCGCGGCCGGCAGCGCGTGCGCTGGCCACGGTGGTCGTGATCGCCTTGCTCGGCATGGCCGACGAAACGATCCAGTCGCTTCTGCCCTATCGCAACGCGTCGCTTGCCGACTGGTGTTTTGATATCGGGGCAGCGGCGCTCGTCACTGCCGTGCTCCTGCTGGTCGGCAGGACCAACCCACCCACGGAACCCCATGCGAAAAATTAGCAAGGCCATCTTTCCCGTCGCCGGTCTCGGCACACGCTTCTTGCCCGTCACCAAGGCCAGCCCGAAGGAAATGCTGCCCGTGGTCGACAAGCCGCTGATCCAGTACGCGGTCGAAGAGGCGATCGAAGCAGGCATCACCGAGATGATCTTCATTACGGGACGCAACAAGCGCGCGATCGAAGACCACTTCGACAAGGCCTATGAACTCGAAGCCGAACTGCTGGCGCGCCACAAGGAGGAGCTGCTGCAGACGATACGCCGCATCAAGCCCGACAACGTGCAGTGCGTCTATGTGCGGCAGGCCGAAGCGCTCGGCCTCGGCCATGCGGTGCTGTGCGCGGAGCGCCTGGTGCAGGACGAACCGTTCGCGATCATCCTCGCCGACGACCTGCTCGATGCCGAGGTGCCGGTCATGAAGCAGATGGTCGACCTGCATGCGCATTACGGCAGCAGCATCATCGGCGTCGAAGCGATACCGATGGAGCAAAGCAGCTCGTACGGCATCGTCGAGGGGCGGCCGGTGGCAGACCGGCTGCTGAAGCTGGACGGCATCGTCGAGAAGCCCGAACCGGAGAATGCGCCATCGAACATGGGCGTGGTCGGCCGCTACATCCTGACGCCGACGATCTTCCGTCACCTGCGCGAACTGAAGCCAGGTGCCGGCGGCGAGCTGCAGCTGACCGACGGCATCGCGCAGCTGATGAAATCCGAAGCCGTGCTGTCCTACCAGTTCATCGGCAAGCGCTATGACTGCGGCACCAAGCAGGGCTACCTGCAGGCCACCGTCGAATTCGCGCTGAAGCATCCGGAAGTGGCCGACGAATTCCGCGACTTCCTGCTGCACCTGTCGCCGGCCGGCATGGCGCCGCCGCGCGGCGAGGCCGGCGTGCAGGCAGCGGTGCACTGACGCATGGCCGGACACACCGTACTCGTCACCGGTGCTACCGGCTACATCGGCTCGCACACCTGCGTGAGCCTGCTGCAGTCGGGATGGCGCGTGATCGCAATCGATAACCTGTGCAACAGTTCCTCGCGCGTGATCGAGCGAATCGAGCAGATCACGGATCGCGAGCTCGCGTTCTACCAGCTCGACGTGCGCGACCATGCGGCACTGACGCGGCTGCTGCAGCGTGATTCGGTGTCGGCGGTGGTGCATTTCGCGGGCCTGAAGGCGGTCGGCGAATCGGTCGCGAAGCCGCTCGACTATTACGACAACAATGTCTGCGGCAGCGTGGCGCTGCTGCGCGTGCTGCACCAGCAGGGCGTGCGCAAGCTAGTGTTCAGCTCGTCGGCCACCGTGTATGGCGATCCGAAGTCGGTACCGATTCCCGAAGATGCGCCGACCGCGCCGACCAACCCCTACGGCCGCTCGAAGCTGATGGTCGAGCAGGTGCTGGACGACCTCTCGCACTCCGATCCCGAATGGCGGATCGCGACGCTGCGCTA
>JACCDQ011649848.1_pt1 | contig 11036 bp, 12 predicted proteins | sample 7446031 | NCBI WGS metagenome assembly JACCDQ01 (sample SAMN15323442, study PRJNA562643) | freshwater metagenome | isolation source: river surface water | place: USA:Blue River Watershed | collected 2017-08-17
AACCCGTGACCTCTTTATAGATTGCTTTGGCATCACCAATCCCCTTCTCTACGGTTGACTTAAGTTTGCTGATTTCCGCTTTCCCTTCGGACAGCATTTCACAGCCTTTGCGGACTGCCGCAACTGCTGCCTGTGCTGCCATGAGAAGGGAAATTGGGTCAATAGCAACCTCACAAGCCGATTAGTCGCTTGAAGAATTCAGCCGCCGCACCTGGGCCAAACAGCACAGAAGCAAGAACCGCATAAATCAGATACTCCATCTTGTCCATGCGCTTCTTACCGCTTTCAAACTGTTCGTTAATGCGCTCATAACGCATTGCACAAACAGCTTCATGGCTGTTTAGACGAGCTTCAGTTTCGTCAATTGTTGCCATTACTGAGCCTCATCTGCTGGTTCAGGCGTGTTGCCTTCGGACAAAGCACGTTGTGTTGTCCATCCGTAGCGAAGTCGGCTACGCAGTTTGTCTGGCTTCATGCCAAGCTCCTTTGCCCATTGGGTCACGGTTTGTCGTTTGCCGCCGTATTCTAAGAACACATTGGCTCTGGTGTTGTTGGCTTGCTGTTCACGAGTTGCCCATCGGCAATTTGCTTTATGGTAGTTCCCGTTGCAGTCAATGCGGTCAAGGCTCATGCCGTCAGGCACTTCACCCATGTCAGACAAGAAGTTGGCAAAGTCATCCCAACGCTCATCGTATGTAATGCCACGGCACGAATAGTCTTGGTTGATGCGGTTGCATCGGTTTCGCATAGCCATCCACAATTTGTATGTGCGGCTCTTTGTCATGCCATGCGTGACATTTGACTTTGCAATTCGTGCTGCGTGTTCACATCCACAAGAACTGACTCGGCCTTGAACCATGTCGGTGGCTGGAATGTTTTTCTGCGTACCGCAGTCACACACGCATAGCCACCAAGCACCATTGTGCTGGCGTTGCTTTTCACCCAACTGCAAAACAGTCAGGCTACCAAAGCGAAAGCCGACAAGGTTATTCAGCGGCTTGCCCATCAGGAACTTCCTCATCTGCGCCATAGACCTTGCCGCCTTCAGCTTGGTACTTTAAAAAGGCTTGGTAGTCTGTGTTGGCTTGATCAGGAGGAATTTGCGCTCCATCAGACCTTAAAATAGTTTTGTTTGGTTGACCAAAATATGTTGTCAATTTATATGTAAACATCATAGCTCCGCAGTAAATCCAGCAGTAAGGGCAACTGCTTGATTAGTAGTCCAATTGTTTGCGCTGTTATACACATTAACCGCATCGCCGCCAGACCCACCTCCTGTTGAAGTGTAAGCGGCTGGTGTTCCAGCATTACCGCTACTCACCGCAAAAGTACCGCCTGCTTCTAATGTTGGCGTTGTTCTCATTGTGACAGGCATACGCACACCTCCTCCAGCAGTTCCAGATGTTGAAAAACTTGAACCAAGAGAAGCAGTACATTTCCAGTAATACCGCTGACACAACTGCAACTCAGTACCATACGGGCGGTAGTCAAACGATGTGGCTGTGCTGCCTTTTTCTAGTTGAACGCCTGTGATGTAGAAGGTGGCTCCAGCAGTTGATGCCCAGTTTGTTTGCCCTGTAACAGCAAGTTTTGGAGTTGACGACCAAACCCCATCTGTTGCTCCGCCATAAGTAGAACCCATCCCTAAAGCAAAATAGACTTTTATACCAATGCCGTTGTTTGTAAGCCATGTGCCGCTTGTGTCACCAGAAAACGTGATTGTTTTTTGTTCCCAAGTATTTGCAGAACTGATGGTGTATGCTTTTGCATTCGTTCTATCAAACGCGCTGTTGTGTAATGTAACACTGTATGTCCCTGTAACACTTGAACGAACCCAAAATGACACAGTGACGGACTGAGCTGATGCTGTACCAAAACCTAAATCAGATACGTTATATCCTTCAATAGCTTGAGCATTGCCACAATAGTCACCCGCCCCAAAAGTCATTGCGCTGGAGACAGTAAGCACTTGTGAATTTATAAAACCAGCAGGGGCCGTTGAAGATCGTTGAACCGTAACTTTACTTGATTGAGAGACTGAACCTTGATAACGATCTAAGTTATAAATACCGTCAGCCAAATTAACACTAGCCCCCGCATTACGCTGGTCAATCCTCATGTCACCATTGATGATGCGGTTCTTGAAGCCTACGCCATAAGTGCCATACGATACGATTTGATCGCCTTTTCCTGAACTAGCAATCGCAGCCAAGTCAGCGTCATAAGCCTGCACATCAGTACCAATAACCAAACCAAGATTTGTACGAGCTTCAGATGCAGTCGTTCCACCAGTACCGCCAGCAGCAACAGGCCATTTATCGCCACTTGTGCCAGCATATAGGTCTTTGATTTGCTTCATCAATGTGCGAATGGCGTTGTTAATGCCACTTGGCGCACAGCCTTCGTCGATATTGATGCCAGCAATGTCGGTGTTTGAGTTTGCCGTTGCGCTGTAATCGCTGATTTTGTCTTTTGACATTCTTATCTCTCCGTTAATCCAAATGAAGCGCCATAACCAGCGGCAATGGCTTTGCGTTGAAGTTCCTTGCTAAGTGGCTCAACACTTACGACAGATGCCTTAGTCATCAGTTTAGACGCAAGTTTTGGGTCAAGCATGGCATCTACCAGCAATTCACGAATTTGATCGTCTGTGCCGTTATAGAGCCAATTCAAAGGCGCAGCAACTTTATTAACTGCTGCTGGAACTTCACCAAACATTTGTTTGCCAATGAAAGCGCCAATGATGTTTGCTGTGCTTAGATTCTTGAATGTATCAGAGCCAGGTGTCTTAACCGCACGATTCAACACACCAGAGTCTAAGTCTTGAGCGACTTTCTTCAAAACCGCCAATTGGGTGTTTGAAAGATTAGTCTCTTTCTCAGCATTGCGAATTGCGCGTGTGAATGAAGGCTGTGAGATCATGTAATCAGACACGCCAGATGGGTCTGGTGTTGTTGATAGCACTTTGCCACGAAACTCTTGAGCAGCTTCTAACTTTTCAATGCCTTTGCTGGATTGAGCGTATTTCTTCAAATATGCTTGATAGCCAGGCGCAGCGGCTTCAATCGTATCGTCAACAGCCTTGATAACTTGCTCAAGCTGTCCTTTTGCCAAGCTGTACTGAGAACCTTCTTTGTCTAAAAGACCTTGTGCAGCACTACGCAAGTCTTTACGGACTTCATACAGACGCTCTGGAGTAGTACCTTCAGCCAATTGCTCTTTAGCCCATGTCATAGTCTTTTTGACTGTTCCACGAGCGCCAGCATTTGAGGCAAGAATGTCATCAATCGTCTTGTTTACGTTCAACGCAACAGCAGATTGGAAAGTCTCAGGGCTTACTGTTGATTTTGCAAATGCTTCTTCACGCAATGGAGATGTAACATCGTTACGTTTTGCAACAGCAGAATCTAAGGCTTGTTTATCCTTTGCCAAACGGTCAAGAATAGCCATGCGAGCCTGATTAGCTTGAGATGCTTGAGCGCCAAACTTACCCGTCATATCCAATGCACGAATAGGTGTCTCAGCAGCAATCAAACCAACGTCACGGCTTGCTTGCGCTGCTGTTGGTGTGTAACCAGAAACAGGAGCTTGATAGCCTTCCATCGCCTTAATCGCAGCTTCAGGCTCACGCGACAATTGACGCAAGACACCGCCTGCAATAGCTTCACGACCAGCCTGAGTGCCAGGGCGCACAACCTCTTTTGCGGCTCGAACAGTAGCAGGGCCAAGAGCCATTGCACCTGCTGGAGTTGCAGCTCCACCAATGCTTGCAATCAACTGAGTCAATGGGCTTGCATCGCTTTCACGCGCAGCGCCACCAGCCAATGCACCACCAGTAGCAGCAGCAATTTGAGCTGGCACGTTTTCAGCAATCATTGTCGGATATGCAATGCTTGCAGGCGCATTAGAAACAAATTGATAACCTGTGATTGGCTTTCCTGTTGCGAGGAAATCTCTTACCGCCCCACTTGATACAGCTTGTGAAACGCCTTTTTCTGCGGCAGGTAGCAATCCAGTTGGTATTGCAGAACTAATAATTTTCTGAGCGACTCCAGCAGGAGCAACAACACCACCAATGGCGGCAGCGGATTCAGTCATTAAGCGTTCTGCTGGAGTTTCAGCCTTTGGAGCGCCTAAAGAAGACAAGAAATCACCAAAAGCCTCTGCTTGTGGCTTGTAGATTTGACGACCAGCAGCAAGATTAACAAGGCTTGCAGGAACGTCAGCAATCATGGCTGGCAACGATGCAGCACCAGTTAAAGCACCGCGAGCAGTCAACCCAAGATTACGCAGAAGATCGCCAGCCGATTGAGTTTGAGGCTTTGGTTTATCAAATCCAAAAGCAGATTGCACTTCTTCTTTTGCCGTCATCTGCTTGGGAGCGGCCTTTGGCTGTTCACCAGCAAGGATTGCCAATCCGGCGTCAGACATTAGCTCAATCTTTCCTGAAGAAAGAGCCTCTAAGTCTTTATCAGATAGCAGTGTTAAATCTGGGTTCATTGACCACCTCGGCGTTTTCTGAGGATTTCAGCAGCTTGTGCTGATGCAGTACCTAAATCAAGAACAGGATTCTGTTCAACTTTAGGACTGAAAACATCTGCAAATGGGTCTTTGATGAAATCACCTGTGCCACCCAATTGAGTAGCCAATGACTTGTAGTTTGCTTGATCTGCTTGCAATTGTTTCTGACGTTGCTTAACCATTGCACCAGCAACAGAATACAGACCTTGACGCTCTTGAGGCAACAACGAACCGCCTTCAAACACCTTCTGAGCGTATGCCTTGACCTCGTTAGGAATTGAGCGATTGCCAAGAATTGTGTTTTTGTCGCCTTCTTGCACAGCGCCAGATGGGTCATAAATCTTGCCGATGTTGTAGATGATTGCACCGTCAGCAGCTTTATTGCCTTTGTTTGCTTCATTCATGGCAGCGCCAAGAGAAACAAAACGGTTTGCAATTTCAGTTGCACCGCTGTCTTTTACAACACTGCGCCAATCTTTGAGCAAATCAGCTTGAGCCTTGGCAACTGCTGTCGGGTCTTTCAAGTCAACAGCAACCTTTGGAGCTTTCAAAGATTCTTGACGGTCAATGTAGTTTCCAATCATTGAACGCTCTTGTGGAGTTACTTCAGCAAATGGCTTTGTGATACCAAGCACTTGCATTGCCTGCTTAACAGGGCCAGCCAAATCCTCTTTTGCTTGACCACCAACTTGCTTAACTCCACCAAAAGGAGACACTTCGTAAGCAAGACCGCCTTCAAACTTGTACTCAGGTAGCAATGACTTGTATTTTGCAAATGATTCAGGTGAAGCAATAGCCAACTTCAACAACGCATCTTTGTTAATTGTTGGCGATGCTTGTGACACAGTTGCAGGAATAACAGCACCACCAGGCATTAAATTGCCTTCATCGTCACGCACAACGCCTTGAGTTGGCTGACCGTACATAGTCAATTGCTCTGGTGTTGTTGTAACAGCACCAGGCTGAATCAAATTAGGCAAGAACTGACGCACAGCTTGAGCCTCTTGCGCCTTACGCATTTGTTCACCAAGCTGCATTGCAACCATCTTCTCTTGAAGACCTTGATTCAATGCGTTTTTGTAGGCTTGCTGACCCATTTGCAGACCTTGAGCAATAGCCAAAGCGCCACCAGTAGGTGTACGGCTTGGAGCGCCAGCTTGAAGCAACGCAGTCGCCATGTTTGTCAACGCTTGGTCAGATGCTTGACCTTGCAGGCGTTTCAGCTCATCTTCACCAAGAAGACCGCCTAAATATTGTGGTGTTCCAAAATCTAAGAGTGCCATTTTTTATCCCATCCACTGAGATGTATCAACAGAGCCTAATCCGCTCCAGTCATATCCAGTTCCACCAGAACCACCACCCAAGTCAGTAGAGCCAAATTGGTTTGACAACCAGTTGTAGCCTTGTTTAAGCAATGGCGCAGCTTGATTAGCCAATTGAACACCCAACAAACCAGTGCCCAATGCCGTAGCTGTTGGGTTAGTAAAGTAAGGCGTTTGAGATGTTTGGATGCCACCGCGAGGAGAACCATACGCAGCAGACAAGAAGTTAGTCAAAGCTTCTTGTGGGTAGGCTTGTTGGAGTTGTCCAACATTCAACAATCGTTGCAAGTCGCCATAGTCAGCTTCAGCGAACGATGGAGCAGCCAAGTTAGCGGCCTCTTGGCGAGCGCGTTCTTGAGCATAGTTTTGATATGCCAGTTGTCCAGCAGTACCAGTCAGAGCTTGAGCAAACTGACCCATTGCTTGATTCTGCAAGTTTTGTGCAGCACCAGAGCCATATCGACCAGCCTTAGAAGCAGCAGAGTTAATCTGTCCTACGCCTTGCAAAAATTGTTGTTGTGCAGCCTGTGCAGCAGGTTGGAAAGCGCCTTGAAAAAATGGATTGCCGCTTAAATAGCCACCACTCATTGTTGAAGCCAAATTAGCTTGCGCTTGTCCCAACAAAGGACTACCTTGCATTGCACGTTGCTTGATGCCACCAAGAGCAGCCTGAATATCAGCAGATGGCTGTGCGTTTAAACCATAGAGACGTTGAGCCTCAGACAAGCCATACGAGATGTAAGGCTGTAACGCAGGGTCAATACTTGTTGTTTGTGTGGATGTTGCGGTTTCGACTGCCATAAAAGCACCTTTCTTTTCAAAGGACTCCGTAGCGGGTCATCCACAGAGCCATTATATACACTAGCCAACGATTATGTAAGCGTAAGTTTTGTTTGATGTTGAATTTGCAAAATGAGTCAACACAGCCTCACCTTTTGTCTGTGAACTAGCGTAAACACCATAATCACCAGCAGCGTTTGTGCCATTTGAAGATGCAAAGTTGACTGTCACAATGGCTGAAGGCGTTGCAGGGCGTGTCGGGCTTGTCTGAGATGGAATATGCTGAATTGATACTGCTGTGCTTGTTGTGCGCCACATAATTTCAACGTAATCATTGGCTTGCATCTCAACCCAAAAATTCATAGCAGCAATCAAATGCCCATCCACGCCACCATGAGAGTTTGGAATAGAAAACCGACTATTTGAATTTGCAATGTTTGTGCCGTTCTTTGAAAACCAAACATCTACGTCTTGAATCTGCGTATCTGTATTTACAAACTGAAAACTAAATTGAAAGTTATAAATTCCGTAACTTTTCGCAGTAATTCTTGAGTTGCTTGCAACAGAAATCCCGTTTGAAAAGTCTGTTGTGTTGTACGTTACAGCGTATGCCGTAGTCGTAGATGCCGCAGTTTGGTCTGTGGAATCTTGGAACGCGCCATAAGGCGTTGAGTCAGTAAAAGCAGCAGCAGAAAAAGGGATGACAACTATTTTGCTGTCAGGACTAATTCGCTCGTCATAGATCGTTGTAGATGTGGCATTACCAGTGGCAAGAGTCACAGTACCGTGATTGTTTGTCTTGCCATTCATAATGCCATTGACGATTTCCGCAACAGCCCTTTGATCTCCACCAAATACGGGTAGTGTGCGAAACATTAGCGCACCCCTTGTGGAATAACGTCAATATCAACAGCAACAGCCATATTCCAGTTGTCGCCACTTGGCGTAACTTGTAGGCGATGGTAGTTACCAGAGCCACGCAAAGAAACCCTGTTGTCAGAGTCTGCCGCTGTGCTTGTGCCAAATGTCACGCCATCGCTTAACAATGTGCGAGAAGCCAAGGCAACCAATGCAGAGCCATTATCAATCTGTGGGCGAGCCAAAGTTACCAACGATCTGCCGCCAGTTGAAATGTCGCCTGTTTCAATGGTCGCTGTTTTCTTAGTGCCGTTGAACGTAATGACTTTCGTGCCAGTAGTTCCACCCAAAAAGTATTTGCCACCAGCATATTGGTTTGAGTCCAAAGACACAGCCAAAGCGTCAATTGATGCGCTGATGCTGTCCAATTCCTCAAGCGTTACCGATGCGGTTGTAGCGTCAGAAATGTAGTCAGCCGTAGTCATCATTACAGACCACTTCTTAGTGGTGAAGCTGTAAACCAACAATTTACGCTCTGCAAAACGGCTCTTGTAATTCCACAAAACAAGTTTGCGAACTGGGTCAACAGCGCATGACATTGTTGAAAAGTCTGGGTCAGCGTCACTAAAAAAGAAACGATCGACCTTCTCAGCGCCAATTGGCACGACTTGCTGACCGTCACAGACATAAAACCCGTCATCAGACAAGAAGAACGTCAAGCCTTGATATTGACTTACAGAGCCAGACGCAATGCAACCCTTCTCACGGCTGATGTTGTCAAACTGGAAAATGAAAGGCGTACCAACGTAACTCATACGGTGGATTGCCTTTTCCATCAGGATAAGACCAAATTCACCGCCTCGGATGCCAGTAATGTGACCGCCATCAGGAATGTCTTGGTAATCAGCTTGAGTTACTTGGCTAGAAGTCCAAGTCGTTTCATCATTGATACCAGACCATTGAACACGATAAGGATAGTCGCCTGAGTTATCCGTTGTGTTTGCAGCAACCACGAAATCACGAACCACAGTTACAAACTTTGCAATTGGCGCATTGTCAGCAAGATTGCGGAAAGATGTGCTTGTATCAGCCACAAAAGACTGAAGGCGATCACCAAAGTTAGCAGCGATTGTGCGGTTGCCAAATCGAGTGAATCGGATGCGCTGACCAGCAGGCGTATTGAGTCCTGACGATGTTGACGAGATTCTTACGTTTCCGCTTGTTGTCGCTGACGTTGTTGTAACGCTAAAGCTGTCTGCATCAATCTTTGTAATGGTGAAATCACCATCTACCGCAGCACCGCTAGTGAAGTTTAGATAGACAGAATCACCAGTTTTCCAGCCGTGAGCAGTAGCCGTTACTGTCAAAGTTGTTGTTCCAGCTTGGTCGTAAGTCCCTGTCGTGTACCAAACAGGAGTCAAAGCACCAACTGAATCAACCGTATAAATCTTATCTTCACCAGCCGCAAACAGCTTGATAGTGCCTGATTGGTCTTTTGAGTAGGCCAATGTCATCAGGTTCTCGTCAGCCGCAGCAGAAAAGTCAGCTTCAGATGGGAAAGGCGCATAGCCTGTTTGTGTGGGATAACAGTTTTGTGCTTTTGTGATAGCGCCAATGAGACCTGGTTGGTCTGGTAGCCACTCACCTAATGGGACTCGTTGTATTGTCATTGTCTCAGCCAAGTGTTTGAACTTGAGGCAGTTTGCGCCCAAGTGTTTGAGTTACTTGCAACATCTGACCAAGAGTTTGAGCCTGCGCTCACTTCTGACCAAGTGTTGTCGTTTTGCGACACATCAGCCCAAGTATCTGTGCTAACTGGTACGTCAGACCAATTATCGCCCACACGCACCCCATTGCAAACAACAATGCAGTCGCAGACCACAGACCCAGAGAAGTCGAATACCGCATAAGCGTCAGCCTCAAATGTTGCGTCACAGGTTACAGATGCAGACCCGTCAGCCGTAATACCACCCAAGGCAGTGACAGTTGCAGATGCAGAGATTGCAGCGTCAGCTTGACGGACTCGGATTGCATCAGCAGAAACCGTTGCACTTGCTGAAATGTCAGCCGTAGCGTTTGCAACGATTCCACCAAGAGCTGTAACCGTAGCAGAACAGGAAACGTCAGCAGATGCAATGGCGATACGCTGTCCAGCCGCAAAAACAACCGCAGAAGCACTTATATCTGCCGTACCAATAGCAACCCTCACAGCATCACAAGAAACGCTTGAAGAAGCGTCTACGGATGCTGTACCTAGTGCTACACGGATAGCCTCACATGAGACGGATGCAGATGAGGAAACAGAAGCAGCGCCCGCAAATGTGACGCTTGAATCTGCCGAAACTGATGCGCTAGTCGATACTGACCCATACGCATCCCACAGTGTTACCGATGTTTCATATAACGGACTGTCAAGCGACAGCGTTAAGTCATCAAGACTAGCCTTGAGGTTATCTAGGCTGTCAATTGTCCACGGTGGGAGCAGGTCAGCCATATCACGCCAATGTCACGCTCAATGAACCAGATGCGATGCGGAAAACGTCACCAGTGGCGATTGTTTTAGAAGCATCCAAAGCGGTGTGAAACAACAGATTGCCGCTTGTAGAAGCATCACGGATGCCAACGTGGGTAATTGTTCCCCATGAGCCACCAGCTTGAGGAAACTCAATCGCTGCGCTGTTTGTGGTCACACCGTTAGAAGGTGAACCAAAAGTGATTGATTGACGAGCGTAAGAAGTGCCAGACACCTCTGTGCCTGCGTCTGCGTCAGTTGGGTCGCTTGTGTAGAGCGCCAAATAAACGGTAGATGGGCTTGTGTAACTTGTGTTGCGGAGAACTGCATTGACCAATGCGTTTTCCAAGTAGTTTGACATTTCAGACATGATTACCTCGTTGCAAGTGTCATTGAAAGTGGAACGCCTGAATACTGCGATGATTCGTCAGATTTTGTCAGGGTAGAGATTGCGCGGTCATACATAGTTCCCCATGTATTGATTCGAGCGTCATTCATCAAGAATGGCTCTGCTTCAATGAAAGCCGCATAAAGCAAAGCGTCAGGCGCATTAGCCACAAACGCATTGCTTGTGTTTGAGTCGCTCAAGAAGGTAGGAGCAGCGTAGTACAGCAGTTTTACCGTATAGGCTGAATCAGGGATAGGAGCCAGTTGGAACTCGTTAGCCAAGATTGTGTAATCAAGTGGCTTGCCGCTTTCAGTCGTGCGAGCATTACGGCTAAACGCTGATGGACTTGAGTATGTCAAAGGCTGAAGTGGGTTTGTAGACACCACAAAATCCCTGATCTCCAAGAAATCACTAGGCAACTCAACAGTAGAGTCACCACTTGTTGTCGTAGTCGTTACAGACTTCAACATCTGACGGATGCGCAACTCACGGCGCAAACGCAGTTCAGCAAACCGAATGAAATCGGTTATTTGGCTAGTTAAGTCTGTACGCGCCAGATAACTAGCTACCGCTGTCTGCAATTCTGAGTAACTGGCAATGCTCATACATCATCCCAACCATATTCGTAAGTTCCGATATGCCTAATGTGCTTTGA
>JACCDQ010107704.1_pt1 | contig 11035 bp, 22 predicted proteins | sample 7446031 | NCBI WGS metagenome assembly JACCDQ01 (sample SAMN15323442, study PRJNA562643) | freshwater metagenome | isolation source: river surface water | place: USA:Blue River Watershed | collected 2017-08-17
ATGGTGGTGCTGATTTAACAGAAAGAAGTTTTGGTAATGCTATGTTAGTTTTAGGTTCATTAGCATATTCACTTGTAATAGCATTATATCCAGGAATAGAAGATTAATATGGCTAGAGCAAAAGTAAATTTATCACAAATTGAAGCAGAAGTTAAAGACTTTGATATAGAAAAGATAAAACCATTCCTTGCTGAAAGAAATATAATCGTTCCAGATTATGTTAAAACAAAAGAAGAGTTTGATTATTGGTTAAGCATGGTATACGGGAGAGAATAATGTAAATTAGAATTTTGGTGCTGGTTAATGGAATTGAACCACTAATTGATGCTTACAAGGCAACTGTTATACCATTTAACTAAACCAGCAAATCTATCACATATTATTTTTTAATTGAATTGATAAATGATAACCCATTAATGCCCACATTTCTTCTTTGGCATTTTCTATTGCTATCTTTGTTCCAATCTCTTCATTATCATTTAATTGGTTAACAGCAGCAGATGGCTTACCAGTAACAGAGAAACCACTATCAGTAATCAATACAGCCCACCTTAATATTTTACCAGATTGAGTAGTATGCTTTACTATCTCAATATCTTTAATATTATTTTCTATGTCTTCAATAGTTATTCTATCTTTCATAATTACTCCATTACTTTAATTTATCTTTTAACAATTTAGGGTTAGTTAAGTGAGATAGTCCATCTTTTTTCTTAACTGCTTTTTTCTCTACTACACTTACTGTGCCAGACTTCTTAACTTCGTCTTTAGTTGAAGCAACTTCTGCTAATAAATACTGGGTAGATTTAAAATCTCCATCGGCGGCAGAACTGTGTAGAATATCTAGAGTTTTTTCATATCCGTCCGTGCGGCCAGATTCATAAGAGAGTTGTGCTTTTTTGTCTAACTGATAACTATCTGAAAATTCGTTGGCAGTCATTTGGAATTTACTACCACACATTGATAACGGTAAAAATTTATAACCGAGTTCGTATAATTTCGCATAATCATCGTCAGTAAATTTCTTGCTCATAGTGTTTTTTGAAAATTCTAATTGTCATTCGTATCTGGTAAATTAATTCTATCATAACTTTAAAAAATGTCAAATAATTTAAAAACTCATTTAAATGCTGTTTTTTTAAGTAGTTAGATTTTATTTGAGCAAATTATCAAATCAATTATAACTCATTAAAATTTCACTATCTAATGTAGTCTATTCCAAGTTTTAAATTCTCTTTGAGAAGAGTTTGTTGCCATCGGCAATCTTAAACTTCGTTTTCTTGAATTTATCAAAAATACTTTTTACGATCTCGTTAGAGAAAAGACGTATGTCTAAATCTTTTTGGATATATATATACTTATATATATCTTTTTCTTATTATATATAGTGTATTTTTACAATGATTATTGGCAGATTACAATAAATACTGTAAAACTCAATGAATATAGGGCTTTACAAGAATTAAGTCTTAATTAAGCCTTAATTAAGTCTTAAATTTATAAGGTATATTTTAACTATATCAAAAAATAATATTCAATAAAATCAACAACTTACAGATTTTTAAGTCTTAATTAAGGCTTAATTAAGTCTTAATTTTAATATTGTAAATTAGAATTTTGAAAAATATTTGACATTTAAAAACATTATGCTAAAATTATTTTTAAGTATCTGGTAAATACTTAATTGTCTTGTGAGTGTGGTGGTATGTTGTTGAAGAAAAGTCTAGTAGTTTTGTTGTTAGCCACCACACTCCTCCCTAGTGTTTCAACAGCCAATGAACAGTTGGAGTTGTTCCAAAAAAACAGAGTTCAGATAAATCAATGTATTCAAGTATACAAATTAACTGAAATTATTGAAGATGCTTTAATGGCAAAGATAGATAAACAGTTAGTGATTAAAGAATTTGAACAAGTTCCCAATATTGATCCAAAAGATTTAGCATTCATTAAAAACTTAATTGAATTTACATACAACACTAAAAAGGTTGGAATGGGTCAGTTAATGTTAAGAGAATGTTTAAATGGTAGAAAAACAATAATAGTATAAAATTTAGAATATAGAGATCTGAAAAAAATTATAATATTATGTATGTGGACTTAATTTCTACCTAACAAAAATAAAAAAGGACTTCGACCAAAACTAAAGGGGACTTTCGCCCCCTTGTTTGTTTTAGAAAATACTTTCTTCTACTCGGTATCTTATAGGTTCTTGCTGGTCAATCTCGCCTTCTTCAATAAGTTCCTTGATTTCTTTATCTAAAGTTTCCTTCAATACTTTTTTATAGGTTGCTTCCGTTGCTTGAAAAGTTGCTTCCCACATTCCGTATGACTGGCTAATTATTATTACATATTTTGTTTTCATTTTATTTTTCCTTTAAGGTTTAGGGGTTGCTTGATTGCTACCACCTAAATATATTTTAGCAAAACAAGTATACTATTCAACGGCTATCAATTCCTTTATATAATATCTTTTTTTCCTAACATTAAAAAAGGCCAGTTTCCCGGCCCATTGTTTTATATTGCTACGGCTGTCATTATTCCAAAGGCTAGCCCTATCAATCCAATTATTATTAAGTCTTTCATATTTTACCCCTTGCTTGTTTTTTACCACTACCACTTGCTAGCATTAAATCTAAATAATAGGCATGTAATTCTTTGATAACTTCTTCAATATAAGGATAAACATTATTGTTATAATCTTCTACTGCTTGCTTGTAATCGTCAAAGTCGTCACTGCTGCAATTTGCTTCTGTTTTTTCGCCATTACGACAATTTTCTATGTAGTCAATGTTATCATCTTCTAATGTAATTCTACCTTCTAAAAGATTGATAACTAATTCTTTATCATTCTTTTGGTTTCCACTAGTAAACCACTCGGCAAAATCTTCAATACTAGGTGCGTAAACATCATTTCCGTAGTGGTCATTTATTTTAACACCACCTTCATAGAAGTAAGTATCGCCTAATACATTTTCATTGAATAATTCTTCATCATCCATTATTGATTGAAGGTCATTAACAATATCAGAATAATCATTCTTTATTTCTTCCTGGATAATTTCTTCTAATTTTTCAGTAAACTCATCATCTGTAATAATATCAATAAGTGTTTTATTTATCATTTCGTCAGTAAGTAAATGAATATTTTCTTTTGATTTTTTTAAAGCAGTATTTAATGCTATACTTTTTGCTTTTTCAATTAAGTAGTCTTTATTTAAGTTTTCCATAGTATTTTTCCTTTCTTTGTTAAACTATGCGATAAGGCTTTTTTGCTTTATCTAAATATATTATAGGCTATTAAAAACTTAAATAAACCTATATCAATTCACTGTTATATTATGTTTTTTTCCTAACATTAAATAAGGGAATTTCTTCCCCTATTTTTATTTAGATTTTAACCAATTTCTTATCTTCACCTTTACCGTTTTTATTTAATTCTATTTTTAATTTTCTAACTTCCAATCTTTTCTTAACTGATAAATATCTATAATAGTATTCTTCATTAAAATTTTCATCTTCAATAATAAAAGGGCTACCATATTCAATAATTGCCATTTCATATTGATAGTCAATCATATTATTAAACCATTCTCTTGCTGCTTTACATATAAGTTCTTCATCATCTAAATTTTCATAATTTTTTTTATGTTCCTCAAACTCTTCATCAGTCCAAAAATCATTTATATTAAATGTATAACTATCATACCAAGTCCAAAACATTTCTGCTTTTTGTTCTTCTGTTAAATCTTCTATTAAAATATATTCTTTAGTTTTCATATCAATACCTCCTATTAAATTGTTGATATACTATTATCTTACCTTATTAAATTGATAAATAAACCTATATCAATTCACTGTTATATTATGTTTTTTTCCTAACATTAAATAAGGCTATTTCTAGCCCTATTATTTTGATTAAATTTTAACTATATCTTTTTGTATTGGATGCTTAACTTTTAATTTTTTATCTAGTTTCTCTTTCAATAAATAATTATCTAGATTAAAACTTGTAATAAACTCATATATATCATTATACTTTTGTTCTTTGTATAGATTAAAAAGAAGTTCTTGATTACTGCTTATATAATTACAAACTGCTTCAATTTTTTTATTATTCTTTCTATCATATTCATAGGCTTTAATTTTGAAGTTACCATCATTACCACCTAGTGACATGGTGAAACTTCTAAAATTACCTTCAATCTGTATTCTTCTAAAATAAACATATATTCCTTTACTAGAAGAGTTACCAGAGAAATAGTTCATTCCACCACCAGAATGGTCGACTTCCATTTCCATATATGTTCCATTGTTCTCTTCACCACTTAATAATTGCTTTAATCTCATAGTATATTCCTTTCTTTATTAAACTATGTTGGCTTGCTTTATTGCTTACCTAGATATATCTTACCAAATAAAAAAACAGATTAAACCCATATCAATCTGTCTTAAATTTATGTTTTCTGCCTAACATTCAATGATTAACCACTATTCAATGACTAATTTATTTTTTCAAACCTAACACTTAATGGCAATTAGAAAATTCAACTCAAACTAATTTTTTCCCAAACCTAACATTTACCGTTTCTCCAACATACCATCAAATGCTATCAACCACACTATTTAATCTATGAATTCTCTCCAGTATTCATTCACAGAACCTCCACGTTTCACTAAATAGTATAAATTCCCAAAGTTATTAAGGAAATTCTCCACATTACAACCGTGAATATTTATCTCTTTACTATTATCAAAGATAAACTCTAATACTTGTATACTGTCTACCTTATATACTTGTGATAAACTATTAATTGCTTTTACTATGGAATCTTCACAATAATTACTATTTGGAGCAACTCCAGTAATATATCTACGGACTATATTCTTTGTTAATTTCATTTGGATAGACTCCTTAATCTGTATACTAGATAAATTCCTATCTCAATCAATACGGTTAAAACCAAAATTCTAATTTCCATTTTTCTACTCCTAACATTCAATGGCTATATATCTATTATAATATATTGTATTTACATAACAATTCACCATAAGATAAACGGTAATGGCAATTAGAAAATTCATTTCACCAGATTTATTCCATTATTATTAAATTGGAGCAACTCCATACATTCATCTTGGGAGTTTTTTCATTAAATTTAGTATTGGAGCATATACAAAATATGAGAATTGGAGTAGTTCTGTGTAAACAAAGTGTCAAAAAATACGGGAAAATACAAGTGGTGAGTGATATTTGGAGTTGCTCCAGGGGGTGAAAATGGTGGAAAAGGCTGTAAACATTGAATGTGGAGAAATTCTGTGTAAACAAAATGGGAAAAAACACGGGGTTATATGAGAATTGGATAAAAGTCAAGATATATAAAAATGGGAAAGAGTCTGTGTCTTTCTCCGAACGATTAAATTAGAAAATTGACTGTATTAACAATCTCTTATACTATAAAACTAACATAAATCTATCTAATCTCCAATAAAATCAATACTCTACACCATAAACAAAAGGCATTCCAACCATAAGTCAAAATGCCATTATCTCACAATACCCTACTAAATTTATCAACAATTAACCATAATCTCTATTCTATAATAAATAATGCCACTTTAATGCTTAAAATTGATTCTTTTGATAATACACACCAATTATTCATAACTACTTAAAATATCATACTTTATTACTGTATCTCTTATCACTTGTAGTTGCTACACTATTTAATCTTTTAGATAAATCATCATAATGTTCATTGATACCGTTAATCTTACTTAAAAACTTATTAAGTATACCTATCTCAATATAATCATTAAACCCACCTTTTTCTATTTGGTAGCATATCATGCTGCTATTTAAAAACAAACCTAAATGTTCTTTATTAACTATGTCATAAATCTTTTTGCTATTAAAATTAAAAGCAGAAATATCATAACCATAATCTAGTAAAACTTCTGGAACATATATTAAAGAATCAAAACAAACATCTTTACTATTAAAATACAATTGTAAGATTTTATTCAAATAATAAGTATCATTTAATACTTCAAAACTATCAATCAATTTATAATACATATAATCTCCCATTCTTAATAACATTCAATTTGAAGTCTGGATGTGAGTATCTAATAAACCATGCCAAATCTCCCCTTAAACAACCTTTTGGTAATTTAATCTTCTTAAATAAATAATCATAATACAATCTATCTAAATCTATCTGAACTTCTCCTTTAATATTTAAAGAATAGTTCTTAAATATAAATTGAGATAACTTAAATGTTCTTATATCTACAGTATTAGCACTTCCCATAATCAACTCCAATCTTCTTCTTTATAAATTTCATCATCATACATATCTGAATCAAACTCTCCTATCAGATAATACATAAATTCCCATATTGCTTTAAACATATCATTACTCCTATTAAATCTTTAATTTCTTCTTTGATTGTAAATTAGAATTTTCATTTTTACCATTAACTGTTAATTTTCTATTTAAACTATCATAATTAACCATAACTTCATATATACTGTTATAATCTACCAAATGGAATACTAATGCTGTTTCTACTGTATTAAATAACCACATTAACATATTATCATCTGATTGTTCTAACATTGTTTCAGTCAACACTTTATTAAAACCTATCATATCTTGATTATCTAATACAGTATTAAACTTAACTCTAAAATTTAAACTATATGCTCCCATATATGTTCTATGTTCAATATCCATTTCTATCTTATCTACAAACTTAAATCTATGTTTAATTGCTTTATCTAGAAATTTAAAGAACTCTTGTGAATCTTTATAAAAATCATTAATAACCATTGCTTTATCACTTATTCTCTTAACCATAATACCAACCTTTCAAAATGGAATATCAAATGGATCAAAAGTATCTGTTACTTCAAATGGATTAATCTTCTTTGGCTTGATAATAACCAACTTTAATTCTTGTCTAGCATTCTTCCATTGTAAAGCATCTTCCTTACTTCTAAATTCACGTAGACAACCCATATCATCATGAAGTTGATATCTCCATTTTAATTTTTCTAATTTACATTTCATATAATTAGTCATTTTGAACTCCTATACTATTAATTATAGTATATACATAAATAAAGTCAAATATTATTACCAATTATCTTTAAATAAAAAAATCAGCCCATTTAGGCTGACTTCTTATATCTTATTTACTTTCTTTTTGTCTTGCTTGTTATTACTTAACATTCTTTCCATTTCAATCTTAAAAGTATGTTTTTCTAGATTCTTAATATCTCTTTCTTCAACCATACTGAATATAAACTTCTTTTCATAGTTATTTAAGAAATAATGATTAAATTTTAAATCAGTAACCTTGTATAACCTATTGAGTATATTTAAGATAACTAAATCACTATTATGGTAATTTCTAACATCTATCAAATAATACTGTGAAAATAATGTTAAACAATGCCTTCTAGATAAATGATGTAATGGATGCTCACCCATTAACTTACTTACCTTATCTTCAAAAGAAATTGGTAATTCAATTTTCTTTTTCTCATTGAATTCTTTTGTATACTTTTTTATCAATGATTTTCTATTAAACTTTAACCAATCTTCAAAACTACCAATCTGATTCTTCTTAACCCTTTTGATATCAATATCTGCTAAACTAATCAATAAACTTGATATGCTCATAACTTTAACCCAATACTCTTATTATTCTTCTGGATGTCTATAAACTTAAATAAGTTATCTGTTAACCTATCATCACTAGAATAAACTATACCATCTTTATTAAAAACTACAACTTCCCTATCTAAACTATCACAAATAACATAAAAACTATTATTTACAATACTGAATGTCCAACCATTCTTGATATACTCATTTTTAAATAGTTTCTTTGAGTCCTTGAATATTCTGGCTAAATCAACCAATGTGTCTTTATTAATAAATCTTTGCTTATTTTCTTTCATTTTTTACTCCCGTATTAATTATTAAATTTTGAATCTTTTTTTAGATTGTTGATTAGAATTTTCAGACAAACCAATACTCAAACTATCTTTTAAGTAAAGTTTTTCAAACAATCTATCAAAATAACTCTTTGCTAACTCTGGCTTATTGTTAGAAAAGAACACCTTATCTCCTACACAATAGATACCTATTCTTTCATTCCAACCATCATCTTTTTTGTTAACCATAGTTAATATGATACTATCTTCCTTATTCTTGATAGACGGATCTTTAAATACTGTAAAAATAATACCTTTAAACCTATTATCTAATACAAGATTTTCATCTATCCAATAATCACCATTATCTCTCTTATTCTTTAAACAGTTTCTTAACCAGTCTTGCATTTCTTCTGTAAATTTCAACTCATACTCTTTCATATCTTCCTAACCTTTCTACTATCACTAGCACCACCCAATATAACATTCATATCTTGATATAAATCATACTTTTCCATAATGCTGTCATACCATTTTCTGATAGCAGCATAATCAGTAAACTCTTTACCATAGACATATAAACCATTATCAGATATTCTTGCTATCTCATTACCTTTTTCAATAGACTTTGGAACTATCTGAAAATACTCTGTTCCATCTTTATGTTCAATATAAACTAAATACATATCTAAACTACTATTAGACTCAATCTTTTCATAGTTTTTAGATTCTTTAGTTTTCATCTTGAACCAATTCTTAAAATATTCAAATTTAGTCATATTAAAACCCCTTAAAAGATACCCATTTTAGTTAATTTGTCTTGTAGATAAACCATAACATCAGATTTATCATAACTATGCTTTTCACAAGCATTTAAAACCTTATCATATAACATTGATAATCTGCTATCTCTGAACTCTGTATCTAAAATTCCATCATTAGATAATAAGAACTTTGAATAACTGTTAACCATATCTTGATAACCGTTAAAAGAACTCAAATGTAAATTAGGAATTTCTCTCTCAATATCTTCCTTAACCAAAGTAATAAGAAAGTCATTTGTTAAAATATCTTCTAAAGATAATTGATCGGCTTTTAAGTAATTGTCATTTAATTTGTAGTAAATCATTTTGTTTCTCCTTACATTTTAAATTTTAATGAAGTATTCTGATTAACCATATTGAAAGACTCAATCAATGAATCAATCTTTGGAACATCTATGGAATTAATGTTAATATTGTTAAACATTTTAGATATGTCTAATACTACATTCTTCTCACTGTCTTTTAAAACATAACCATCATATTTTTTTGTTAATGAAAAACCATTTAACTGGTAAACATTAAATCTGTTCTTTGGTTGCTTTGTGAACTCTTTTAAAACTAACTTTACTTTATTTTCTAACATTTTATTTCTCCTTGTAATTAGAACCTATATTATTATTATAGTATATACAAATGGTAAGTCAAATATTCTTACCATTTATTTTTAATCAAACCTTAAATCTTTTCATTGACTTTATAGCATTCTCTACAGATAAAGAATTCTCTAACTGCTCTTCTAACAAACAAGTTTCAATGAATGGTAAGATTTCAGTTTCAAAATCAAACTCTGGGTTCTGCTTTGTGGGATGTAAGTCTTGTAAATCTATATAACCAAACTTCTTATAGATTTCTGTATGGAACAACACATACAAGCAAGATATTGTGCTAAATTGAATTGAAGTGATATTAAACTGTAATTCACAGTCAATAGGACTTCTTGTTGGTTGCTCTTTTAAATTTGCTAATCTCTCAACACACTCTTTATATAACTTGATTGTGCCTTCTACTCTATTTATACTTTTCATATTATTCTCCTTATTCTAGTATATATCTTATATTTTAGGTTAATAAAAAATAATGTCAATACATTTATGATAAAAAGAATAAATATTTTTTAATTATTTATACATTCTTGTATATTTTATATCTCCAGTATAGTTTTTTTGATAATGAATACAACCTACTGGAAACCCAAAAGGAAAACCATGTTGTCCACCAGTTCCCATATTTATTACTTCTTTTATTCCACCATAGTTATTAATAGCAGAATCAATCTTTTTACTCTTGAAAACTTTTGTTAATGGACAAAAAAATATAACATTATTAGAAAATTTAAATGAGTGTAGTAAAAATTCATCAAAAATGCTAAATGGTGGATTAGTTATAATCCAATCTACATTTTTATTCCAATTAAAAAAATCTTTACCAATACTAATTTCACATAAATACTTATTTTCAGTATTAAAATTTTTATAAAATGCTCCATTACCAGCACAAGGATCTAAAAATATATCATCTTTATTAAATTGATTACTAAAATAATCAATTATTTGTTTTGCTGTATCTTCTTTTGTCATAACTACATCATTAGGAGTAGATTTTTTTGTTTTATTTGGCTTTGTATAACTCATTTCATTCTTTCTTTTGCTATTTCAAAATAATTAGTATCTAATTCAATACCTATAAAATTTCTATTTAGATTCTTACAAGCAACACCAGTAGAACCACTACCCATAAACGGATCAAGAATTAAATCGTTTTCATTACTATGAATTTTAATTAAATGTTCCATAAGTGAAATTGGCTTTTGAGTAGTATGTTCAGTTTTTTCTTTACCAGAAACTAAACCACTTACAAATTTTGGTCGTTCAAAATTATCACTCTGTCTATTAAATGTCCATTTACTATTTTTTTTTACAAGCCAGCAACCTAATTCAAAATCTGTTATATATCTTCTATCTCTATTTCTAGGCATAGGATTTAATTTTTCCCAACGAAAACAATCTTTAACTTCAAAATTTAGATTATTTTCACAGTATTTAGACATCTCTCCAATATTTTTCCAACTATTAAAAAAGAATAAAGAACCATTATTGTTTATTAATTTATCTGCTCTATCTAACCAAGAATATAAATCAAATTGTTTATCCCATTCTCCAAAATCAATACCAACTCTATTCTTCATAGTATGAAAATTATTCTTTTTAGAAATATTGTACGGTGGATCAGTTATTATACAGTCTACTTTAATACCTTTTGATATTAA
>JACCDQ011709864.1_pt1 | contig 11035 bp, 9 predicted proteins | sample 7446031 | NCBI WGS metagenome assembly JACCDQ01 (sample SAMN15323442, study PRJNA562643) | freshwater metagenome | isolation source: river surface water | place: USA:Blue River Watershed | collected 2017-08-17
ATCTACCCCATTAACAGAGGTTTGAGCGCTTATCGCCTGAAAGAAAAAGAGAAAAAAAACCGCAATTGAAAAGCGACAAGCAGACAAAACAGAACTCCAATTTCTCATACCCAGTTTTATCGGATTCTATCCATGCTGCTGATCATCGCCTCGTCGCGCTTGATTGTAAAATAGGCCATCACAGTTGGCAACAAAAGCGCAATGGGCCAAATAATCTGAATACCGAAATGATACTGTCCGTGATATTGAGAAGAAACCGCGAAAAATCGCACAAATAATACTACCCAATACAAAAAGGTTACGCTAAAAACCAACAAACTCAAGTTCAATTGCAACTTTCGCTTTTTAAAGAAGAATATCGTAAAAAATGGAATTACGGTAATAAAAAACAACAACATAATAGACAATATATCAATGCTATAAACCGCATTCGCTGTTTCGTGGTTATCCGGAAAAGAATAACTCCGAGTAAAGCTCAAAGCCTGTCCGATCCCTGTATTCACATCAAATTGCGCATAAATGGGATCTACCCAAAACAAAATAATTCCAATTAGCGTAACCGCTAACAAATAGATCGATTGAATTCTCTGAATCATACTATACAAACTTAGTAAATCAAACTGTTTTCAACACAATGCGAATGGTTGTCTTTTCAAATGCTGTACTTTCCTTCACCATAATCTCGCCACCATGATATTCCTGTATAATCCGCTTGGCCAAACTCAAACCCAAACCCCAACCACGCTTCTTGGTGGTAAATCCCGGCTTGAAAATCGACTTGAGCTGATTTCTAGGTATCCCCTTTCCATTGTCGGTGAAATCAATATAAACCCTACCCTTCAACGTCCTTATTGCACAGTATATCAAACCCTTACCCTCCATAGCATCAATGCTGTTTTTTATCAAATTTTCTACCACCCATTGAAACAAATTCACATTTACCATGCAATAAATGGGTTCATTACTCGGGCGATAATGAATCGAAACACCTTTTCCACTGCGAGTTTCCATGTAATTAATAGCAGTAGACAGCACGGCATTCATCTCCAATTTATCCAAAACAGGCTCACTTCCAATTTTGGAAAAACGTTCAGTAATAATTTCCAATCGATGAATGTCTTTTTTCATTTCATCGCCAGCATTCTCAGGCATTACTCCCATCTCCAAACAGTCTACCCAACCCATTAAACTCGAAATAGGTGTACCCAACTGATGCGCTGTTTCTTTTGCCAATCCCACCCAAACCTTATTCTGCTCAGCTTTGGTAGAAGACGAAAATGCCGCATAACTCACCAACATAAACAACGCCACAATGGCCAAAACCACATAAGGATAATACTTCAATTGAATCAATACCGAACTTTGTCCGTAGTAAACATAATAATTCGTATCCTCGTCTACCGGCACCTCTATTCGATCATTTTCTGATTGAAATTCAGCCAACTTTTCTCTCAAAAATTGATCGGCTTTTTTCTTCCCTATCGTATCAATATTTACCGTGGCTTTAATCTCTCCGTGGTCATCCACCAAAATAGCCGGAATGGTTGTATTGCCTTGTACTACACGAAGTTGAAAACCCAAATCGCCCTCAATATTGGGATCAGTTAATTGATTCTCGGCCTCGGCCCAAATCTCCATTTTCTTCTTCTCCTCATTGGCAATTTTCTCAACCAAGCGATTACTCAAGAACAAGGTAAATAATCCAATTGCCACCGCCAACATCAGTAGCGTTGCCTTGATATATTTCCTTGATTCATATATACTCTTTATGGCCATCGATCCAATTATTGCTTGTGCCAAATCCGATTCCACACCAATTCTAAATCCATCAATGGCTCATAATCCTTGGCATAATTCAAACACGCATCCCACTCAAAATTCGTTTGATGAAACCTGCCCGAAGCCTCCAATACATATTTTTTCAATCTTGGCAGGGCAGATTTTCCTGATTCTGGCAACAAATATCCCACCCAAGTCTTTAGTCCGAATACCACCGCAAGCAAGTTCATTAAATACAGTCTACCTGTATTTTTAAAAATCAATACGGGCGATAATACCAAACACATCAACGCAATCAACAAATCCATAATCCGCTTTTTTCGCATGGTATGGGGTTGCGATAAATGGTATTTCACTTCTACTGTAAACAACTCACCCGGTTCGTTTTTGCTATCAGAACCAATGATACTTTCACTTTTTTCCGGGGCGATTTTTACTTGTACCTCCCAATCCTGAAATTGACCCATCTGTTGAATGATCTCAGAAGAGGAAACATCTTTGCCACTAAAAATAATTAAGTTAGCCCGATACACCGAAACAACCTCCGCCAACTGCTCTATACTACCCACAAACCCTTGCTGATGTAACTCCTTTCCTGAGGAAACCCTACCTACAATCTCAGTATAAACACGGGTTTTTTGTAACAACCCTGCTATTCTATTACATTCGTCCTCATCGCCAACCAAAATCACTTTCCGCTTGTTGTCCTCATCGAGAAGAAATTGTGAAAGACCGAAAAATTTGGCTAAAAAACGCAGAATAAAGAAAGCGGCTATCGCCCAAAAACTACCCAAAGCCAAAATGGCGCGAGAGAACTGATAATCTTTTGGCAAAAAGGCATAAACCGCGTAAAGACCAACTGCACCCACTACACTGCCCCTTAATAATCGCCTAGCCGAAACCGGTTCATCATATCCACCACTCACATACACAAATGCCATCATAAACAACGCATAAATAGGCATATGAACTTGGTAATAATCTACAGGATAAAAGCCGTGTACATATTTATTATACAACTCCCAATACCAAGCAATAGAGGCAAATCCAGCTACGATAAGCAACAAATCCAACAAAGGCAACCAGAGTTTTTGTGCAACCCTTACCCCAAATGCCAAACCTGCTCTTAAATAAATGGCGATATTAATTAACGCAGAAAACCAGCCCGCCATGCGCGATGAATAATGCTTTTCAGCAAACAACACCATCGCATTGTAAAACACTTTTACATAGTTAGCACTGCGCTTTTTCGTACTTTCACCCTTATAATGAATGATCGTGGTATCAGCGAAATATACATTTTTGTACCCCCCCTTTAGAATGCGGTAACTCAAATCAATGTCTTCCCCATACATGAAGAAATCTTCATCCAACAATCCCACTTTGTCTAAGCAACTGCTGCGCATAAGCATGTAAGCCCCGCTTAAAACTTCCACTTCATGGGTTTCATGTTCGGATAAATATTTCAAATGATAACGACCAAACTTGCGCGATTTGCTAAAAATGGTTGCCAACCCTGTCATTTTATAAAATGCAACCGATGGTGTGGGCAATCCCCGCTTACTTTCAGGTAAAAACTTGCCTTTTCCATCAATCATTCTCACACCCAAACCACCCACATTGGAGTGGGCATCCATATAATCAACACATTTTTTAAATGTATCTTCAGACACCACAGTATCAGGATTTAACAACAAAACATATTCGCTGTTGCTGGCTCTTACCGCTTGGTTGTTGGCTCTTGAAAACCCAACATTATCCTTGTTGGCCATCATTTTTACCCATGGAAACTTCTCAGCAACCATCTCTACACTTCCATCTACACTGCAATTATCAACCACCCACACCTCTGAATCCACATGTGCAATCGCCTTCTCCACAGACAACAATGCCTGCTCCAAAAAGTGCTTTACGTTGTAGTTTACAATGATTACAGAGAGTTTATGCATTTTTTCAACCCCAGTTAAACTTGATATTCAGTGCGTTGCAAGATACTACGTCCCAAAGTAATTTCATCTGCGTATTCAATTTCTCCACCCACAGAAATTCCACGAGCGATACAAGTTACCTTAACTCCGGTGTCTTTTATTTTCTTGGCGATATAAAACATGGTTGTATCGCCCTCTACCGTGGCCGACAAGGCCAACAAAACCTCTTGAATATTATCTTGTTGAATGCGATTTACCAGCGGCATGATATTCAAATCATCCGGACCAATTCCCTCCATCGGCGAAATTAAACCACCCAAAACGTGGTATCTACCACCAAATTGATTGGTTGATTCAATGGCCATCAAATCACTGAAATCTTCAACAATACAAACCACACCATTATTCCTGGCATGATTGGAACAAATACTGCAGATCTCTTCATCGCTCACATTGCCACAAGACTTGCACAAAAACAAGTCGGTTTTTAATTTAATTAATGATTCTGCCAAGCGAACCACTTCCATTTCGGGCCGCTTTAAAAGATACATTACCAACCGCAAAGCCGTTCTTTTTCCTATTCCAGGAAAGCCAGACAATGCTTCCACCGCATCTGAAACTATCTGTGAGGATATTTGCATTGCTTCAAAAATAGCACTTTCAAAGCTGTAAATGAGGAAATTGTGTTAGATCATAAAAAGGTCATTAACTTTGCATCACATGTTTATCGAGGTTTTACAAGCCAAAATTCACAACGTTCGTTTAACGCAAACCGAACTGAACTACACAGGTAGCATTACCATTGATATGGATTTGGTAGATGCAGCGGGTATGGTACCGAATCAGAAAGTGTTGATTGTCAACAACAACAACGGCGAAAGATTCGAAACCTATATCATCGCTGGCGAAAGAGGAACGGGAATTATTGGTTTAAATGGCGCGGCAGCTAGAAAAGGTCAAGTGGGTGATGAACTCATCATCATGACATTTACTTGGTTAAATCAGGATGAATTATCCACGCATCAACCCAGAAATATTTTTCCCGATCGCAACAACAAGGTGATAATTTAATCACAAGCAATCCGTTTAGACACCTTGTCTAGACCTAAAATTGTGATTAGATTCGCATCTAACCCATTCAATCTTTTGTTGATATGATAAAAAAATATGCTATCAAAGCATTGATCTTGTTGCTCAGTATAGCCATGTTTTATTGGATTTGGCAAAAAACAGATTGGCACACTACCCTCAGCACACTAAAAAACGCATCCATATTTTGGATCATCATAGGCATTGTTCCTATGCTTCTTGCGCATTATTTGAGGGCCGCTCGATGGAATCAATTAACACAACCCCTAGGTTATACACTCAATAAAAGAAGATCATTTTATGCCGTTTTAAGCGGATATTTGGTAAATGTTGCCACGTCACGTGGCGGCGAAGTAGCCAGAAGCGCCATGGCGGCCAAAAGTGAAAAAGCTCCCGTAGAAACCCTTATTGGCACTGTAGTAGTTGAACGATTGGTGGATTTAATCATGTTAATGCTCATGGCCGTTTTAAGCCTTTTCCTACAGTATTCCCAAATGAGTAATTTCTTACTCAAACCCATGAAACCCCTTATAGGAAAAATTCGATTATTCCCTACCTGGACGTTAATATTAACTGGCTTAATTGGCATTTCTTTGGGCGTAATGCTGTTGCTTTGGGCAAGAAAAAAATGGATTTTACCCTTGCTACAAACCAATCAAAATAAAGAAACCGAAGAAACTACAGGCATTCTTGGCACGGTAAAAAAATTCACCCAAGCATTCAAAACACTGTTCATTCTGGAAAAACCCATCAGTTTTTGGCTCATGAGTATCGGTATTTGGTTAGGTTATTGGCTAGGCATGTACTGCCAAACACAAGCCATCCCCGCCACCCAAATGGGAACCATCTCCATGGCATTGGCCTTCATGATGTTTTCTGCTTTTGGCATCATCGTTCCATTACCAGCAGGCGCTGGCGTTTGGGCCGCCATCGCTTTTGGATTAGAATATGTATACAGATTTTCAGGTGCCGATAGCCAAACTTTTGGCATGTTCTCGGCCGCATACAACAATTTATTAATGATTATTTTTGGAGGAATTGCCTACATTTTATACATATTGGAAATCCAAAAAATTGAGAAATCCACGGCCAATTCTATCAACAATCAACTCCAAGATTAAATACCCAACCTTATGAGCAGCCAAAACAAAATCTTCACCTGGGAACAAGCCCTTGAATGGCGCAAAATGATGAAAACAGCCAACAAAAATGTTGTTTTCACAAACGGCTGTTTTGATATCTTACATGCTGGCCATGTAGCTTATTTGGAAGAAGCTTCAAAATTGGGCGATGCGTTAATTGTAGCAATCAATTCAGACGATAGTGTAAGAGCATTAGAAAAATCTCCCGCTCGTCCTTTGCAATCTGAATTTGGAAGATCTAGGGTTATGGCCGCACTGGAATTTGTTTCAGCGGTTATCATTTTTTCAGAACCCACACCAAAAGAAATTATCGAATACCTCACACCAGATACATTGGTAAAAGGGGCCGATTATTCCATTGAAAATATTGTGGGCGCCGATTGGGTATTATCACATGGTGGCACAGTGAAAACAATCGAATTTCTTCCTGGCTTTTCTACTTCTTCCATTGAAAAGAAAATCCTAGCAGAACATGGCCTGGATCGCCATTAATATCGCCATTTTCGGCTTGTATCTTGCCTGGTGGATTCGCGTCCTTAAATCAGAATACCAATTTTACAATTCGCCTTCAAAACCGAATGTACTTTCCGGTTCAGCAGCGCACCCATCCCTTGCGTCAAATTACCCAAATTTCTCCATCATCATCGCCTATCGAGATGAACAATTACGCATACAGCCCCTGTTAGAATCCTTACCCTTATTGCAATTTCAGGGCGATTGGGAAGTGATCTTTGTTAACGACCACAGCACCGATTTGGGACCAAACACCATCAATCAGTGGATAAAAGCCCACCCTTCAATTACTGTCAAACAGATAAACAACGTTCAATCGGGTAAAAAATCTGCCATACAATTGGGCGTTGAAAATGCCCAAAACAACTGGATACTCACCACAGATGCCGATTGCAAATTGCCCATATATTGGTTACAAAGTTTTTCCGAAATCATTCAAAATCAGCCCAATGCCCAAATGATTATTGGCAGAGTAGGCTATGATTTAGCAACAACAAAACATCTACTTTCAACCTACGAAATTCTGGAAAATCAATTCCTCATTGCACTCAATTGGGAAAAAACCAAAAGACAACAATTGGGCTTTGCCAATGGCGCCAATTTGTGTTATAAAAAAGAAACCTTTATCGAATTAGGGGGGATGCAATCCCACCTTCAGATTGCCAGTGGTGACGACACCTTCACGGCCGAGAAATTCCATATCCATTTCCCCAATGGCATTTTCATCAATGCCAATCCTCTAGCAATTGTAACTACTTATACCCAAACACAGTTAAGCGATTTTTGCAACCAAAGGCTGCGCTGGTTTAAAAAATCTTTTTTGCAAAAATCGCAAAAAACCACCATAGAACAGGCATTTTTAGCCGGCATACTACTTGCCATCTGGGGATTAATCGCCTATGCCGTGTATGCCGGTTATGGCATTTACGCTTTACTCCCTTTGGCAAACAAAGCCCTCGCAGATTTCATCTTCGGATCCATGCTACTTCATTGGAATAACACAACGAAAAAGGGCTCGCAATTGGCAGCTTCTTTCCGTCTTAGATTCAAATACCAATACCTCAGAATTCCCATCGCATCAGCTTTACAAACTTTCCTGCTTCCTATCTTGGGTCTCATTGCCCCATTCCTACAATTTCGCTGGAAAAACAGAAAATACAAAGCGTAAAAAATCAAGACTGTTTCCACCAATTAATACAAGGAAACCAAGTCTTAATGATTGTTATAACACGCCAATTCTAAGTGGTAAGCTGTTCGCCAGTGTTTACCATAACAAAATATGCTCTCACATACCCAAAACCAAGAAAACATTTTTTTCCCTGGTTTTCATACTTTTTAATCTCTTCCAAAACCATACACAAGCGCAAACACCCAACTGGGATTCAGTGTTTTTTAAGCAAACAAAAACGGTACCTGCATACAGTTTTTGCAACCAAAACAATGCAATTATTGGATGCCTACCTTCCTCCAGTCAACTTCAAATTGCGCAATTAGCCTATCCGCTAAAAACCCACAAATTTGAATCCAGTGCAACCCTTTACCAAGGTTTCAACCCGTCAAGTGTAAACCTCCTGAGAGTGGCCCTGTTATCAGATTCAACACTAGCGAATGGCTACCTGCTGGAAATGGGCGGCAAAGAGGATAACCTCAAGGTAATTCTCAGAAAAAACCAGATCGATAGTATCCTTTATCAATCCAAAACACTTTTTAATAAAAGCAGCAACACGCTAATTTACAAATGCATCAACACAGATTCTCAGCTGCAAGTTTTCTGGCGATTACCTGATAGTTCCTTTCATCAATTTACCATCATCATCCCCAATGAAATAAGCATTCAAACTCACAAACTCACCTTTTGGGGATTAGAATTACTGCAATCTGGAACTACTGCTGCTGGCAAAACCAAAATAGCAAACATCTACGTGGGCAACTTCTGGTTAGACACCCTCCCGCCGGCCGTATCCAAAATTCTCTCTTTCAATAACACTAGCCTAAAAATTGAATTTTCAGAACCCATCCAAATTCAACCCAACCCCCTCTGCAGTTTACGCATCAACAAAAACACCCATCGCCTCCTTTCTCCATCCAACCAAATTTCCCAAAACACACTGCTACTGGATTCCTGCAACCCTTACTGCAATCAAACCTTACAAATTCAATTTTTTGGCCTTCAGGATACGGCCGGCAACAAACTCGATTCCGCTCAAATCACCCAAATTCAACACCGTTGCAGCAACAACATCCAACCCGGAATGCTCACCATCACCGAAATCATGTATAAACCCTATCCCAACAAAGGTTTCTTGCCCAACTCACAATACATAGAACTCAAAAATCTGTCGCACAATGGCTATTGGCTCGATTCTCTGCGTTTAAGCGACCCCTATACCACAGGTTATCCCACCCAAAACCATTGGCTAAATCCCCAAAGTTATGTTTTACTCATCCCCGCCAAAGACACCCTATTGTGGAATGCTTTCCCAAAAGAACAACGATTACCCATCTCGCCTTGGCCTGCCTTTAACACCACCACCGACACCCTCACCCTAACCAATACCCAAAACGATATCCTCGCTCAAATCGCATACGTTAATGCAAACTTATTGTCGCCCTACAACAACGGTGGATACAGCATAGAAAAACCCAATAACAACCCAATTTGTATCAACCTCTTCAACTGGCAAAACAACCAAAACAAAGGCGGAACACCACTATCGTCCTCCTCCGATTACCCCCAAATCTGCCCCCCTGAAAATCGAATCACCCAATCACAACTCTTCAACAACACCTTAACCCTCTCGCTCTTACATCCCATAGACTCCGCACAATGGCAGAAAATAAAAATACATCTCATCCACTTACAAGACTCTACTCAACATTACCAAATCAACAACCCCATTATTCAACCATTGAAAAACCCATCAAACCAGGCCCAAATCGCCCTTCCTTACAACAAGAACATAACCAATACTTTCCATGTAATTGAATCCCAATTTCAATCCATGGAAGACTTCCTGCACAATGGTCCAGAAAATATCGCCCTAGAAATCACAAACCTCACCGATTGCGACAATTACGTATCAAACACCCAAAAAATTCCTTGGGTATCAAAGCAATACGCTATAAACCCAATTGCCAATAGCCTTAAAATCAGTGAAATCATGTTTAATAACCAAGACGATTTCCCTGATTACATCGAAATAACCAATACTTCTCCAAAAAGCCTTACAACTGAAAACATTGAAATTCAATGCTTTAACGGAGAAGATAGCACCATTCAATTTGTGATTCCCTTAAGTGAAATCCGAACCTACATAGGCATACATGAAACATGGCTTATCAGCAACAATAGCCATAAACTATATTACCAATTTCAATCCACTCCAGTTGAAAATTTCAAAACGGCCTTTAGCATGCAAAACCTATCTGCAGAAAAAGGTATCATTCAACTGATAGACCGAAAAAACATGCGGATACTCGACCGCGTGGCGTACCACCAAGATTGGCACCACCCATTGTTAACCCAAACCAAAGGAGTCTCTCTTGAGCGCATAAACCCCAACAACAATGGCCTCATTCCCAGTTCATGGATAAGTAGTTGCTACCTCCCACGCATTCCCGAAAAATTGAATACGCGCTGCAACAACATTAAAAACAACAACGGCACTCCAGGTTATCTCCCAAATATAAATCCCCATACAACAGCCAATAATGGGCATTGGCTAACCCTTCATCATCCCATTTTTTCGTACAGCAAAAGCAACGAAACACCCATATTTTCATTTAATCCCAACGCAACAATCACCCAATTCCAGGTGTTAATCTACACCCTCACGGGCAAATTTGTTAGTTACATTTTTCCCCTCCAATGGGTTGATCCGCTAAACTCACTGCCATTATACAACATCGGGAAATTAGGTCTACCACCGGGAAATTATATTCTACTAGCACAAGGTTCCGATTCCCAATTTAATAATTATCAGAAAAAAATCATGATTACAATTTTGCCTTAGACAAACTCCGATTTAGGTTTGTAGCATGGTTGACAACAAATCCGCACTGGCAAAATCATTCATGAAATCTTTTTTTTCGGGCGATTTCCAACCAGACAGCCTTCAAGCATACAGCCATTGGATCATTCCGGCTTTAATCGCCACAAATGAATCCGAATGGAATGCCTTAGCAACAAAATGGCTCGCTGATTTACGGGCGAACAAACCCGTACAATATATCTTCCAGAAAGCGTTCTTCGGTGAACTTGAACTACAGGTAAATGAATTCACACTCATCCCTAGACCTGAAACAGAAGAGCTTTGTCTGATAATGAAAAACCACTATCACAACAATACCCAAACCACGCAATTATTAGATCTTGGTACCGGAAGCGGTTGTATTCCTTTGTTGTTAAAATACTACTACCCTGAGTGGGATATTACTGGCATTGACATTCAAGAAGGTGCAATTGAAGTTGCCAAACAAAATTCCAAAAACCTGCAATTGGATGTCCAATTCTCAGTTGGAAACATTCTTGAATTAGAATCATTAAACAGCAACGTAAACATCCTCACCTCAAACCCTCCATAC
>JACCDQ010806089.1_pt1 | contig 11033 bp, 9 predicted proteins | sample 7446031 | NCBI WGS metagenome assembly JACCDQ01 (sample SAMN15323442, study PRJNA562643) | freshwater metagenome | isolation source: river surface water | place: USA:Blue River Watershed | collected 2017-08-17
AATTTACGGCGGCATTCGCTTTGCCGGCCGCGACTCTAAAATCACCAAGGCGGCACGCGTTCAGCTTGCCATCGCGGCTGCGCTGTACCTAGCAATTCAGGGCGTTAGCCTCTGGCTCGACCAGTACCAAACCATGACCAGTTCGCAGGGTCTTTACACCGGCGCCACCTACGCCGACGTCAACGCCTCAATCCCGGGTCTGCAAATCCTGGCCCTAATCTCGGCCGTGGTTGCGGTTCTGTTCCTCTTCACCGCTGCGGTGGGCAAGTGGCGTCTGCCAATCATGGGCACCTCGCTCATGGTGGTTAGCTCGCTGGTGCTTGGTGGCCTTTATCCATGGATTGTTCAAACCTTCCAGGTTGTGCCAAACGAGAGAACTCTCGAAGCCGAGTACATCAACCGCAACATCGAGGCCACCAGAATTGCCTACGGTCTCGACAAGGTTGAAAACGTCGACTACAAGGCCACCACCGATGCAACCTCGGGTGCGCTTCGCAAGGATGCCGAAACCACCGCGAACATTCGCATCATCGACCCTGCATTGGTCAGCGCATCGTTCCGTCAGCTCGAGCAATACAAGCAGTACTACAACTTCGAAAGCCACCTCGATGTCGACCGCTATGAAATCGATGGCAAGACCCAAGACACCGTGATCGCAGTGCGCGAGCTAGACCAATCTGGTCTGGGCGCATCGCAGTCTTGGTACAACACCACCATCGTTTACACCCACGGCTACGGCGTTGTTGCTGCCTACGGTAACCAGGGTTCATCAGAGGGCCAGCCGGTGTTCTTGCAAAAGGGCATTCCAACCAATGGCGCACTCGGCGACTACGAACCGCGCGTTTACTTCGGCGAGAAGTCACCGGCCTATTCGATTGTGGGTGCGGCCAAGGGTTCAGAGCCTAGAGAGATGGACTACCCGGCTGGAACCGGCGATGCCGACCAGACTTACACCACCTTCAGCGGCAACGGTGGTCCGAAGCTAGACAACATCTTTGCCAGAATCGCCTACGCGCTGAAGTTCCAGAGCGAGCAGATTCTGCTATCGGATGCCATCACCAACGAATCTCAGATTCTCTACAACCGCACTCCGCGAGAGCGCATCCAAGCTGTTGCGCCTTATCTAACCCTCGATAACGACAGCTACCCAGCCGTGGTCGATGGTCGTGTGGTTTGGATTGTCGACGGTTACACCACCTCGTCGAAGTACCCATACTCGCGAGCCGAGAACCTGAGCGCGGCAATTGCCGATAGCAACAGCACCGCTCCATTGGTGCGCGGTTCAATCAACTACATTCGCAACTCGGTGAAGGCAACCGTTGACGCCTACGACGGCAGCGTGAAACTCTATGCCTGGGATGACAAAGACCCGATCCTGAAGACCTGGTCAAAGATCTACCCGAACACCCTGCTTCCGGTTAGCGAGATGTCGGCCGACCTGCTGAGCCACGTTCGCTACCCAGCAGATTTGTTCAAGATGCAGCGAGCAATCTTGGGTCAGTATCACGTCAGCGATGCCGGTTCGTTCTACTCACAAGAAGATGCCTGGATGACTCCGAACGATCCGGTAGGTACCGGTTCGAGCACCACCGGAACCGAGCAGCCACCTTACTTCTTGACCATGCAGGTGCCTGGCACCGATGCGCCGGCCTTCTCGATCTATTCGAGCTTCATCCCGCGTTCAACCGGTTCGTCTACCCGTAACGTGTTGAAGGGCTACCTGGTAGCCGACTCGGATGCCGGTAACACCGCTGGCAAGGTCTCGAGCGAATACGGAAAACTACGTCTGCTTACTCTGCCGGCCAGCACAATCGTGCCGGGTCCAGGTCAGGTTCAGGCGTCGTTCAACGCCGACTCAGAAGTGTCGAGATTGCTCAACATTCTGCGCCAGGGTTCAACCAAGGTGCTAAACGGAAACCTTCTGACACTTCCGGTGGGTGGCGGATTGCTTTACGTGCAGCCGGTCTACATTCAGTCAACCGGTGAGACCAGCTTCCCGCTACTCAAGAAGGTCTTGGTTGCCTTCGGCGACAAGATTGCCTTCGAAGACACGCTAACCGAGGCGCTTGATGCTCTGTTTGGTGGCGATGCGGGTGCATCGGCCGGAGATGGAACGGGCACCGAAGTTGTTGTGCCTACCGAACCTGGCGCTCCAACCACGGTGAGTGCTGCTCTAACCAAGGCGCTGCAGGCAGCTAAAGCTGCCCTGGCCGCCAAGGAGAAGGCGCTGGCCGCCGGTGACTGGACTGCCTACGGTGTAGCCGAAAAGGCGCTTACCGCTGCCATCGATGCCGCTCTTAAGGCATCGAAGTAGAAAGAGCGTCAAGGGCGTGCTACACTTGGAACTTCGCCGCGGGGTGGAGCAGTTCGGTAGCTCGCCGGGCTCATAACCCGGAGGTCGTAGGTTCAAATCCTGCCCCCGCAACTAGAAACAAAAGTTCGGATTCGAAAGAATCCGAACTTTTGCTTTAACCGGGATAACTTGGCTCGAAGTCGTGCCTCAATCCGAAGTGTGGATAACTCGGCTCGAATTTTTGCCTTCACCTGACCTGTGGATAACCTCGGCGCACGTTTCGAAATCTAAATAGTCTCGGCTCATGAATCCGAGATTGATGAATAAAGTTCTTGGCCTGGCGCTGATGTTCAGTTTGCTCACGTTCTTGCCGGTGCCAAGCTATGCCGGTTGCATCACCACCGGCGGCGGAAGCTTCAAATCGGGCTCGGCGGTTTCTGGCTCAAGCGTCACCATCTGCGCCCAGGCTGTGGCGGTGCAGCCGGCCAGAACCGCCACCGTTGTTACCAAGGTCACGCCGGCTCCAACCAAGACCGTGGTAAAGCCGGCCGCACCGGCCAAGCCGATTGTTGTGCCACCGCAACCAGCCCTCAAAATCGTTTCCGATCGTTCTTACACACCGCCACCGCCGCCAAAACCAACCCCCAAGCCAACGCCAACTCCGCCCAAGCCAACTGCTACGCCAAAGCCAACCGTCACCACCATCTCTTCATCAACCGTCAAGGGCAGCAGTTCGGTGGCCGCCGGGGCGGCAAGTTTCACGCCGGCCGGGGTAAGCGTTTTTAGTTCGATGGCTGCAGCCAACACCGGCCAGAGCGTTGAGTTCCAAACCAATCCAGTGGTGCAGTTTCAGTTGGCAACCATCCTCGATAAACCGGCCGAGGTGCGCTTTACTCCAACTCAGGTCAGCTGGTCATTCGGCGACGGCGTGAGTGGTTCGGGGCTTTCGGTGGCGCATTCCTTCTCGGCAACCGGGCGCTACACGGTTTCAACACAGGTCAGTTATGCAATCGACTACCGCTTTGTTGGCACCACCGGCTGGGTTCACGAGCCCCAAAGCATCACGGTTTCGGCCAGCACGGTCATCGATGTTCAGCAGCCCGCCGTTTTTGCCACTGTGCCCAAACCGGCAGCGCCGGCCGTCTCGAGCATCACTCCAACAATCGCTCCAACATCGCAGCCAACGGTTGCAGTCAAAAAGCGCATCACCTATCTGGTCTCGCGAAACTGCGCTTCAACCCCAAAGCCGGTTGGTTGCGGTTAAGTTTCAGATAACTCTCAGACAGTTTTCATAAACTAGTCAGGCTTACCTGCGAGGGTATTGCCAAGCGAAGTTTTTGAAAGGTCTAAATTGAGCGACTACAACCGTCAGTTTGTTTTTGATGTTGCCGAGCCAAGCTACCCGGTAAAGCCCAAACTTACGCTTCGTCAGCGCCTTTCTAAAAAGACCACACTGCTCACCGGCACCGCAGCAATTACGCTCGGTGCAGTTCTTGGTGCTGCCGTTGGCGCCGGTGTCGGCATCGGTGCCTACACCTACCTCAGCAAGCCTGCGCCAATCGTGGTCAATAACTCAGAGAGCGTTAACTGGGTAACCGCAGCTGCCGCCACGGCCTCGCCATCGGTGGTAACCATCAACGTCTCGGGCGCCGGCACCGGCGGAAATGGTTCGGGCGTAATTCTTAACTCCGAGGGCTTCGTGCTAACCAATACGCACGTGGTGACCCTCGACGGTTCGGCAGCCGATGTTCAAATCGAAGTGAAGACCTTCGACGGCCACATCTACCCAGCCAAGATTGTTGGCACCGATCCAACCAACGACCTAGCCGTCATCAAGGTTTCTGCACCGGTCCCGCTTTCGCCCATCGTGTTTGCTGATTCAGATGCGGTAAATGTTGGCGATTCGGTAGTCGCCATTGGTGCACCGCTTGGCTTGGCCAACACCGTGACCAAGGGAATCCTCTCGGCGCTGAACCGAACCATCCAGGTTGCGTCTTCTGCTGTACCAGAGAACTCGGATTCGGGCGGCGGCGGACTGCAATTCTTTAGCGGTTCGGGCAACGCCATCAACCTTCGCGTTCTTCAGACCGATGCGCCAATCAACCCGGGCAACTCGGGTGGTGCCCTGCTAAATCAAAAGGGTCAGTTGATCGGTATCAACGTTGCAATTGCATCGGCCGGCGGCACTTCAACCTCGGGCTCAATTGGTGTGGGCTTCGCCATCCCGGCGAACGTTGCCAAGCGTATTGCAGCCGAGATCATGGCAACCGGCAAGGCAAGTCACGCTCTCTTGGGTGCCGGCGTTGCCGATTTTGCTAATTCAACCGATGCCGCGAGCTTTTCGGTTGGCGCCGAAATCAAGGAATTAACCAGCGGGGGAGCAGCTCAGAAGGCGGGCTTCAAAGTTGGCGATGTCGTGGTCAAGTTCAACGGTCAGGCAATCACGAGCGCTAGCGAGCTAACCGCTGCGGTTCGTGCCGAGGCGGCCGGTGCCAAGGCAAAGGTAGAGGTGCTTCGAGGCGGCAAGAGCCTGTCGATTCAGGTAACCCTCGGCGATGCCGCAAACCTAAAATAGAAGTAATCAACAGCAAGGGGTTTCTCATGGATGACTTTGGTCGCGAAGACATTGGCGGTCAGACCGCCGGTTCAACGCTGCTCGAAGAGCAAATCCAAAATGTTGAGCCCGGCGATCACGAGCGCAACAGCCACTACGTGCGCAAAGAGAAAATTGTTGAGTCTGCGGTTCTAGGTACACCGGTAATTGCCCTCTGTGGCAAAACCTGGGTTCCGGGGCGCGATCCAGAAAAGTTTCCGATTTGCCCAACCTGCAAAGAAATCTACGAGGGCCTGAGGCCCGAAGACCCGAAGAGTTCAGACCCGGCAAAATAGCCTGCCAAAGGTAGACTTGCGAACGTGAATGACGCGCCAATTGGTATTTTCGACTCGGGAGTCGGCGGGCTTACTGTAGCTCGCGCGATCATCGATCAGTTGCCGAATGAATCGATCATTTACGTTGGTGACACCGCAAATTCTCCCTACGGCCCAAAGTCCATCCAAGAGGTTCGAACCCTTGCACTAAACGTGATGGACAAACTTGTCGACGAGGGCGTGAAGCTCTTGGTGATTGCCTGTAACTCGGCTTCGGCTGCCGTTCTTCGAGACGCCAGAGAGCGTTACACGGTTGGTCGAGGTATTCCGGTGGTCGAAGTTATTCAACCGGCCGTGCGCCGAGCAGTCGCGGCCACGCGTAATCGCAAGGTTGGCGTCATTGGCACCAATGCCACCGTCACCTCGAAGGCCTACGACGATGCCTTTGCCGCCGCAGTAGATTTGCAAATCACCAGTGCTGCCTGCCCAAGCTTTGTAGATTTTGTCGAACGAGGCGTGACCTCGGGCCCGGCACTTCTGGCCGCAGCCGAGGGGTATCTGGCGCCAATTAAGGCGGCCGGAGTAGACACCCTGGTGCTCGGTTGCACGCACTACCCGCTGCTCACCGGTGCTATCGCCTACGTGATGGGTGAAGATGTGACGCTGGTTTCGAGCGCCGAAGAAACCGCCAAAGATGTTTACCGCACACTGGTAGCCCACGACCTGTTGCGCTCGGCAGCAACCGCGCCGCAGCTCAGATTCCAATCCACCGGCGATGCGGCCGCGTTCGAAAAACTTGCCAGACGATTCCTTGGCCCAGAGGTGGCCAAGGTTGAGCGCCTGGTTTAGCCAATTTTTAGCACCAAATATTTAGGAGCATCATGACAGTTAGAGCCGACGGCCGCACCCCAGATCAACTTCGCGAGGTAACCATCGAGCGCGGTTGGAGCGACCACGCCGAGGGCTCGGCCCTAATCACATTTGGTGGCACCAAGGTGCTCTGCACCGCATCATTCACCAACGGTGTTCCGCGCTGGAAGGTTGGCAAGGGTGAGGGTTGGGTAACCGCCGAGTACGCAATGTTGCCGCGTGCAACCCACACCCGCAACGATCGCGAAGCGGTGAAGGGCAAAATCGGTGGGCGCACCCACGAAATTTCGCGCCTGATTGGTCGCAGCCTGCGAGCCGTCGTAGACGTTCGTGAACTTGGCGAAAACACCATCGTGATCGACTGCGATGTGCTGCAGGCAGATGGTGGCACCCGCACCGCAGCCATCACCGGCGCATATGTTGCCTTGGTCGATGCAATCAACTGGGGCAAAGAGAACAAGTTCATTGCAGCTCGTTCAAAGCCGCTCACCGATAGCGTTGCCGCCATCTCGGTTGGCATCATCGATGGCGAACCAATGCTTGACCTTGCCTATGTTGAAGATGTTCGCGCGCACACCGACATGAACGTTGTGGTCACCGGCAGCGGCAAATTTGTTGAGGTTCAGGGCACCGCCGAGGGCGTGCCTTTTGACCGCGATGAACTCAACGCGCTGCTCGATGTTGCTCTCAAGGGCACCAAGGAATTGGCGGCCATTCAGGCGGCCGCTCTGGCAGAAATTCGCTAATGAAACTCGTCGTAGCAACCCATAACGCCCACAAGGTTCAAGAGCTCAACCAAATCCTGGGCGCTCTGGTTCCGGGTCTCGAGCTGGTTGGCTACGACGGCCCAGAGCCGGTCGAAGATGGCGCCAGCTATCTCGAGAATGCGCTCATCAAGGCGCGTGCCGCTCACCTGCACACCGGGTTGCCGGCCATGGCCGACGATTCTGGCATCGCGGTAGAAATTTTGGGTGGCTCACCGGGCATCTTCAGTGCGCGTTGGGGTGGCGGGCGAGATGCCGTCGCCAACCGCCAGCTGTTGCTTAGCCAGCTCGCCGATGTGCCGGTTCACAACCGTGCGGCCGCTTTTGTTTGCACCATCGCGTTGGTTTCGGCCGATGGCGAGGTTAGCTTTACCGGCATTTGGCCGGGGTCGGTTGCCTTGCAAGAGCAGGGCGAACAGGGCTTTGGGTACGACCCGGTTTTCATCCCAGAGGGTTTTGAAGTTACCGCGGCCCAGTTAGAGCCAGCGGTAAAGAACTCGCTAAGCCACCGTGCACTGGCACTCGAGCAGCTAGCGGCTTACCTAACTAATCAGTGATTCAGTCTTGTGCTCGCGGCGAGCGCGAAGCACCTCGATCACGATTGGAATGGTTGAAATAACCACAAAACCAATGGTGAAGTACTCAACGTGCTCGGCTACGAATGGAATCTTACCCAAAAAGAAGCCCATCAGGGTTACGCCGGTGCCCCAGCCGATTACACCGATGAAGTTGTAGCGCAAGAACTTCTTGTAAGGCATCTCGCCAATACCGGCGGCAACCGGCACAAAGGTTCTCATCACTGGCACAAAGTGGGCCAAGATGATGGCGCGGGCGCCGTAGCGCTCGAAGAATGAGTTGGTTCTGGCCACGTTGTCGTGGCTAAACAGCTTTGACTCTGGCTTGTTGAAGATTGCCGGGCCAGACTTGCGGCCAATTAGGTAACCGGTCTGATCGCCCAGCCAAGCCGATGCCGAAATGAGTGCGCAGGCTAACCAGATTGGAACCGTGAAAGAAGAGTCGCCGAGCGGGAACTGAATGGCACCCGAGGCAACCATCAGGCCAGTGACGAACAGCAGCGAATCGCCAGGCAGAAAGAAGCCCACGAGTAGGCCGGTCTCAATGAAGACAATGAGACAGACACCGATCATTGCGAACGCGCCGAACGATGTGATTAGGGTTTCAGGCTGTAGCCATTCGATTCCAAACATGTGCCCCTAGCAGGATTCGAACCTGCGCACATGCCTTCGGAGGGCAATGCTCTAATCCCCTGAGCTATAGGGGCTTAGGTTGAGTTAAGCCTAACAGCGTTAGTCTTTCGTTTAGAGAGTTGCAAGAACCAAGGGAGTACAAATGGGCCTCAAATTACCAGGGCAGTGGGTATGGGATTCGTGGTTTGTTTTTGATGGTGAGCATCACCACGCTTTCTACCTTCAAGCCAGTCGCGCACTGGGTGATCCAAATCGACGCCACCGCAATACTTCGGTTGGCCACGCGGTTTCAACCGACCTAAAAAACTGGACGGTCTTGGCCGACGCACTCGCCCCGAGTGAGTCACCGGCAGCCGATAGTTGGACTACCTGGACCGGCTCGGTGGTTAGGCAAGACGATGGCACCTGGCGCATGTTTTACACCGGCACCAGCCGAGAAAATGCCGGCGAACGTCAAACCGTATGCGCGGCAACCTCTAACGACCTAATTACCTGGACCAAGGTTTCAAACAACCCTGTGTTGCAGGCCGATTCAACCTGGTACAAGACCTTGGCCGAAGGTTTTGGCAACGAGCCCTTCCGCGACCCTTGGGTTTGCCGACTGCCGGGGCAAAGCGAGTGGACCATGCTGGTTACGGCCGGTTCAAAGTTTGCCGATCGCCGCGAAGTCGAGGGAGTCATGGCCGTTGCCAAATCCACCGACCTCGAGCACTGGCAGTTGCAGGCGCCGCTTGGCGCTCCGGGGCAAGGTTTCGGCGAGACCGAGGTGTTCCAATTCGAGGTCGTCGATGGCGTGCCAATCATCCTGTTCTGCTGCGGCCCACTCTGGCTCAGCGAAGAGCGTTTGAAGGCCGGCGAAATTGGCGGAATCTACAGCTTCGCGGTCGCCGCAGACCTGAGCGATGTCGATTTCAATCGCGCGCAATTGTTCCCCGACACCCACCTCTATGCCAGCCGATTGGTTCAAGATTCGAGTGGCGGCTGGAACCTAATTGCCTTCATCAACGAAGTTGATGGCGAGTTCGTTGGTGAACTTTGTGACCCAATCCCGGTAACCGCCGACCCGCTGCGTGGTCTAATCAAGCGCTAATCGGTATGATTTAGGGGATATCTCTTTCTAGTTCGGCCCTCTGGCGTGCCGACAGATACCCAAATTCGGTTAGGCAAAACTTTGACTCCAGCAGACCTATCTGCCGCGATTGTTCGCATCCTTGCAAGCTTGCAAGCGGGCGGCAAACTTGGTGCTGCGCAGTTGCCAACCGAGGTTGTAATTGAGCGCCCAAAGAACCGTGACCACGGCGACTGGGCAACCAATGTTGCCATGCAGTTGGCTGGCAAATTTGGCATGAACCCTCGAGCGTTTGCCGAACTACTGGCGGCCGAACTCGAGCAGGTGGCCGGCGTTGCCAAGGTTGATATTGCCGGGCCTGGTTTCATCAACATCACCGTGAGCGCAGCGGCAGCCGGCGAGATCGCCCGCGTGATCATCGAAGCTGGCGACAGCTACGGCAACGGTACCGACCTAACCGGCGTCAAACTAAATCTTGAATTCGTTTCGGCAAACCCAACCGGCCCAATTCACATGGGTGGCACTAGGTGGGCTGCCGTTGGTGATTCACTGGCTCGAGTCTTCGAGGCTCAGGGTGCTCAGGTAACTCGCGAGTACTACTTCAACGATCACGGTGCACAAATCGATCGCTTTGCCCGCTCACTGCTGGCCAGCGCCCGCGGTTTGCCTGCACCAGAAGACGGTTACGCCGGTGCCTACATCGTCGACATCGCCCAGCGCGTTCTAGCTGAGACCGCGGTAAACATTCTTGAACTTCCAGAAGATGAGGCGCAGGAGGCATTCCGTGCCGCCGGCGTCGAGCTGATGTTCCAAGAGATTCGCGAATCGCTGCACGACTTTGGTGTTGACTTCGATGTTTACTTCCACGAGAACTCGCTCTACGAATCGAATGCGGTTGATCGCGCTATTGCAAAGCTTCGCGAACTCGGCCACATCTTCGATGCCGATGGTGCCGTCTGGCTTCGCTCGACAACTTTTGGCGACGACCGCGACCGCGTGGTTATCAAGACCGACGGCGACCACGCCTACATCGCCGGCGACTTGGCTTACTACCTAGACAAGCGCGAGCGCGGTTTTGATCGCTGTGTTTACATGCTCGGTGCCGACCACCACGGCTACGTACCTCGCATGATGGCCCTGTGTGCCGCTTTTGGCGACGAGCCTGGCAAGAACCTCGAGATTCTGATTGGGCAAATGGTTAACCTAGTTCGCGATGGCGAGCCGGTTCGCATGTCGAAGCGTGCTGGCACCGTGGTAACCATGGAAGACCTGGTTGAAGCCGTTGGCGTCGACGCAGCGCGTTACGCACTTGCTCGTTCATCAATCAACTCGCAGCTCGACATCGACCTAGAGCAGCTCGCCAAGAAGACCAACGACAACCCGGTTTTCTACGTGCAGTATGCACACGCTCGCACCAAGCAGGTCGCCCTAAATGCCGCCAGCCTTGGCGTCGATGACTCTGACTTCCAGCCTCAGCTACTTCAGCACGCAACCGAATCCGAGCTGCTGGCCAAGCTGAGCGAATTACCTCGAGTAATCGCATCGGCCGCCGAGTTCCGCGAACCACACCGAGTGGCTCGCTACATCGAAGAAGTTGCCGGTTCTTACCACCGTTGGTATTCGGAATGCCGAGTCACCCCGCTCTCGGGCGGTCAGGTCGAGGCAGTTCACCGCACCCGACTTTCACTAAACAATGCCGCCGGCATCGTGCTGCGCAACGGGTTGCGCCTACTCGGTGTATCAACCCCAGAAAAGATGTAATCCGTGAACAATCCACTTGCCCCAGAATGGCTCGACTACCCGGCCAACGTGAACGCGCTCGATGAGCGCGTTTGGCCGCGCCACACTGCCAGAACCGCGGTTGGCGAAGTTGAATTTGCCGGCGTATCGGCTAGCGCTCTGGCTGCCGAATTCGGCACACCGCTCTACGTAATCGATGAAGACGACTTCCGTGCCCGCGC
>JACCDQ011532752.1_pt1 | contig 11033 bp, 15 predicted proteins | sample 7446031 | NCBI WGS metagenome assembly JACCDQ01 (sample SAMN15323442, study PRJNA562643) | freshwater metagenome | isolation source: river surface water | place: USA:Blue River Watershed | collected 2017-08-17
AGAGCGAGCCGTCGGGGCCGACGAAAATGTCATTGTTGGAATCGACTGCGAGCGAGCGCGTCATGCCGCGGGCCCTCCCGAGGTGCCGCCGCCCGTCTGGACGCCCGTATGCTTGTGAGTGCCGAAGGGGATGCCGCCAATCGTTGCGCCGCCGGGCATCGTGACTGCTCCGGTCAGGGCCGAGGTGCCGTCAACGGTCAAGGTCTGTTGCATGTGCACGGGGTCATCGAACTGCACCGGGCCTTTGACTTCGATTCCGGCCGGCCCGATGGTGATGAACAAGGCACCGGCCGAGAGCTTCACCCGGTCGGGCCAGATCGAGACGCGACAATTGCCGTCCAGGGTCTGCAGCACTGCATGCTCGGCATCCTCCCCGACAGTCGCGATCCCGTGCATCACGTCGGGGATGAACATCGCATCTTGGAACGAGTGTTTGCGCAGCGTGTTCGGCGCGTTGTCACTGTAGCTCTGTAGCACGATCGAAATGTCTCGATCGTTCGCCTTGATCCACCCCAGATCGCCCGGCTTCAGGTTCAGCGACAACACGACACCGCCCGCCCCGAGCTGCATCACGGGCACGCTTGCAATCTGGGCCCGCTGCACCTGGCGGTTGTCGGTCGTCAGCACCTTGACCAGCGGCACCACAGTCGCGCGGTTCTTCGCCCGGTCATAGGCCACCACGCGGGCCGGCAGCATGTCGTCCACGCCCTGCAGGAACTTGTCGAGAATGGCCCGCGCCATGCCCAGCAGCGAGCCGTCGTCGGCAGGGTCGCGCGAGGGGGTTGCGTGGGGGTCAGCCATTGGATGCTCTCACCGCTTCGGCGATGTAGTAAAAGGGGGTGTCGCGGCTGGCAAGCTCGAATCCCAGCTTCGCGACAGTATAGAGGCCGTTCGCGGCCGGGTTGAGCCGGGAGGTCACGCGCAGCGCGCCGCCCAGTACGGTCTGATTGTCAAACAGCAGCTTGACCTTGATCCCGGTTTCGGTGAATTCGGGGATGCCGACCATACCGGTGTCGAGATTGACCTCGCGCACGCGGCCTTTGAGGGGGACGTTCCAGTCCTTGACCACGAGCGCCCCGTCGTCCACGTAGGCGTTGACGCGGGCAAGCTGGCCGACCTGACCGACTTGCTTCGCCGCGCTGCCGGTGAACGAGTAGTTCGAGACTTGCTTGGGGGTCGCCTGGAAGCTCAGGGACAGGCCCAGGTCTTGTGCCACGCGTGCCGCAACGTTGCGCAGCGGCACGACGCCGGCCTGCGAGCGGCTGACGATCTGGCCCTTCGCGTAGTCGCCCGTCGCGGCCTTGATCGTCAGTGTGATGTCGGGCGGCTGGGCCCCGACCGCGTTTGTGATGTCGCCCTGAAAGACAAGCGAATACCCGGCGCTGACGCGGCCGGCCTCTACTCGCAGGATCTTGCGGGTCTTGGCTCGGTTGAAAGGGCTCGTCTCGGTAAGCAGGTAGTCGCGCGTGGCCTTGTCGAGGTTCGAGATTTTCACCTCACACTCGTTTTGGTTGGCGTTGGCGAACTTCGTGCCGCTCGCACTCATGTCGAGATCTTCGTAGCTCTTTAGCTGCCCGTTGATCTCGATGCCGATCCGCAGAAGCCGGGGGTCTAGCTCGGCCACGATCACGCCCTCAGTGCGGCCAGCTCGGCGGCGGTCAGGTAGACGAGGAACTGCGTCACACCGAACTGCGTGAAGTCGGGCAGATCCCCCTCGTTCGTCAGCAACAGAAAATTGCCGCGCTCTTGGTAGCGGTAGGGCAGCAGCGGCATGCCCGGCGTCACGCGAGCCCCCGTGAGCAACGTCTCGTCATCTCGCGAGATTGTGGCCGCGACCACATCGTCGGCCGCGTGCAGGGTGACCGTGTAGGGCACCCCTTCGAGCTGCACGAAAAACGTTTGGTTTGCGACCGCCGCGATCCCGATATCGATCATTTGAACCACCCCGACAAGATCGAGCCCTGCTTCGTGGATTCGGTCGGCTGCTGCTGGCCGCGCTTGACCGTGTCCGAATCCTTCGGTCGCGCGACTTTCGAGGGCGGCAGCGTGGAGAACTGCGGCGTCACGAACTTGGCCTCTTTCAGCGTCAGCGCGAGCGCCACGCCGTCGATCATGTCGGCCGATTCCTCGTGCGGCATCTTCTCGATCAGCATGCTCGAAAACGATTCAACGCGGGTTTGGACCGTTAGCAGTTCGCCCCGGCGAAACAGTTCGCCGATCTGCTGATAGACGGCCCGAAAGTCCTCCGAGGCGATGACGACGGACAGCTCTGCGGCGACCGGCAGAATGATCCGGTGGTCAGTGATCGTCGCGCCGGTCTCTAGGGGGTGCTCCATCGCCTTGGACGCACGAGAGATTGACACCTTTAGGGCTCGCGCGTCCGGGAACACTTGAGCGAACGAAGAATCGAGGACGGCGACCACGTCCTGCGCATTGGTCGGGAAGTCGTTCACGCGAGCACCCCGTCGTCGAAGTTGTTCACGGCCTGCCGCATCTGGGTCTCCATGCTACCGCCGATGGCCTTCGAGATCCCGGCCGCGTCCGTGGCCTGGGTCTGCACGTTGACCTGGCCGACTTGTACACTCGTCGATCGGCTGGCGGTGCGAGCGCTGATGCTGGTTGAAGTTTGCGAGGCGAGACCCGAGGCCGAGGCCGCGCCAAGCTGCTGCTGGCCGGCCGCGAGGGCTTCCATTTGCGCCCCGCCGCCTAAGAACTCCAAAGCCTTCGCCACGCCGGGGATTGCCGACAGGATCGACTTCACGCCGTTGAGGATGAAGCTCAGGAACCGCTCGAATGCCGCCTGCGGGTCGTCCCACATGTCGACGAAGAATTCAAAGACCTGCACCGCCCCGGCCCAAAGTTCTTTGAGCGCCGCCCAGATGCCGCGCGCGATGTCCCCGATCACCGGCCAGCGTTGTAACACCTGACCAATGAGCGAGTCATTGCCATCGACGAAGTTCATCACGTCGTCATACAGCAGCGCGAAGGCTGCCCCGGCTGCGATCACCGCCGCCGCGACGAGAGCGAATGGGGCGATCATCGCCCACACGGCGATTGCGCCTTGGATGGCCGCAGGGACGACGAAGTACAGGATCGCCGCGCCGATGGCGGCAAACGCCCCCTCGACAAACCGCCGGTGCTGCAGCAGGTACTCCACAAACAGCCGGACGTACTTCGTGGCTGTCGTCATCGCTTCGGTGAGGTGCGGGAGGGCGGCGATCTGGAAGCTCTCCGAGAGCTTGCCCATATACATGTGCAGCACGTTGACTTCGAGCCCGAGGGCCTTCTGCGCCTTGGCGTATTCCTTTGAGCGCTTCACCGCGTCTTCGAGATTGAAACCGCTCGCCCGGTCGACATCGGCCATGCGCTTCTGTAGCGCGGCGAGATCCGCGTTGAACAGCTTCAGCAGCGACGGGTCGAGCCCCAAGCGCTCCATGACGCGGATCTGCGTGCCGCGCTCCATCTTCTCGAGCTTGCCCGCGAGCTCGCCCATCACCTCGGTCGTGGGCTTGATCCTGCCTTGGGCGTCGGTGACGGCGATCCCAAGCTCCTGAAACACGAGCTTCGCCCGGCCCAGGCCCAGATAGGTGTCTTGAATGGCCGTGTCCAGCCCCGTGAGGGCCGCCGTGCTCTTCTCGCTGTCGATGCCCAGCAGCTCGGCCGCATCCCGGAACTCGTCAACGGCGTCGGCAGTGGACCGCAGTCGGGAGGCCAGCTTGCCGAGGTCGTCGTAGGCTTGCGCCGTCTCTTTGACGCCCGCCACGAGTGCTCCGAACGACAGCCCCAGGCCCAGCAGCCCGGCGGCCTGGCCCACGAGCTTGAACATGCCCTCGCCGGCTTTGGTCGCGGCGGGGTCGATCTTCTGCAGCTTGTCGAGCAGCCCGGTCGACTTTTTCTCGGAATGGTCGAGGCTCTTGTCGAGCTTTTCGGTGTTGCCCTCGAAGAGGATGAAGAAGCTGTCGAGGATGGTCATTTCTTGGCCTTCGCGTGCTCGATCGCCAGATGTTCGTTCCAACGGGTCGTCATGATGACTTCCCAGATGTCGAACGCGTCTTCGAGAGAGTAGACCGTCTTCAGCTCGTGGAGCGTGGCGGCTTTTTCTGCGAGGATTGCGCCGACAAATCCGTCAACGTTTGGGAAAGGAACGCTTGGGCTTTCTGAGCGATAGCCTCGAAGAAAGTCGAGCCCTTCCCGTTGCCGAAAAAACTGCAGTTGTACTCCAACATGGCCATTTCGAGGCGCGCCAGCGTCTCCCAGTCGGGAACGTGGTTGTCCACAAGGGCGCGGGTCGAAAGCATCAACGCCGGCCCCGTCTCGCGCGGCACGCCAACAAAGGCCATGAGCTTGAGCATGGTCTCCTCGTTGACCGCGTAGTCTCCCAGCTTGGGGACGGCAGACAGCGGGTACTTGGCGACGATCTCCCGCCCCTGGACCGCCGGGAACTTGGACAAGACGAAAACGCGGCTCTCGCCGGTAGCCGTCTCGACGGTGATCTCTTTGGGCTGGATCATGTGCGGTTCACATTCTCGAAGGCGAACATGTAGGTCTTTGACTTCAGGCGGCCGGCGCTGCTGGGGCTGTTGGCGGGCATGCCGTCAGTGATCACGCCTTGCGTGAAGGACACCGTGCGACCGTCAGGGTAGACCGCCGTCACGTTGACCACATCCCGAGCGCCTTGCTTACCCTTGCCGACGCGGTTCGCCTCGAACAGGACCGCGAGATTGCGGTCGTCCTCGGAGTTGGGCACGACGGACAGCGACAAGGCGATGGGGGTCGCCTTCGCCCAGGTGATCAGGTCGCCATTGACCCCCATCGCCTTGTCGCGAATCTGCATCGAAGGTGCGTCGAAGGGGTCCGCGTCGTCCGCGAACTGCGTCAGGCTGATGCCAGACGGAAAGGTTTGGCTCGCCTGCAGTTGGACCCGCAGGCCGAAGACCGAAATGTCGTTCATGGTGGGTTCCCCTTAGATCAGGACGTGCGAGCCTTCGACCTTGCGGATCGCATCGTCTTTGCTGTAGATGAGCGTGTAGACGAACTTGTACTCGGTGCGCCCGTCAACCGTCGTGAAAGGCTGCACCACGCCGTCGAGCCAGTAGCCCAGGCGGTAGACCTGCTGCCACGCTTGATCGTCGCCGGTCAGGTTCGTGATGTAGAGCTTCTGCTGCGTGGTCAGCGTCTTGCCGAGGCTGATTGTGCCGTTGAAGGTGGCGCGCTCGATCACCGACTGCAGGATCGCGAGCAGTTGGCCGCGCCCGGTGCTGTTCGCGGGCACGCGGGCGGCCGACAGCAGGAGGCCCATGATCGCCGCGCCGGCCGCGTCCTTGAGCCACATTTCGTTCGCATAGACGTTCATGTCGACCGGATCGGTCGCGAGCCCCATCATCACGCCGCGCTGGTAGAAGTCGAGGAACTGGCCAGCGGTTTGCGTGCGCCCGTAGTAGTTGACGCGGTTCGCGTCCATCGTGTCGGCGACGGCGTTCGTCGTGACGCTCGGGGTCAACGTGGCCTGCTGGAACATGTAGTTCTGAACGCTGTTGCGGCGATCGTAGGCAGTCGAGGCCAGGATCGCCGAGGGCAGCAGCTCGGGGTATTCGGTCGCCAGCGGAGCCAACGTGACGGCCACGCCCGACAGGCCCGACAGCGCAGCGTAGGTCGTGGCGGCGTCAGCGGCGGCGATCGGCACCGAGTACAGGAATTTGACGTTGTAGGTGTCGTTTTGCAGGGCGACGGCGGCGATCTGTGCGGCAGCGATCGTCTGCGCGAAAGCGAAGGAGCCGAAATTGTCGTTGGCCTCGGCGCTGCGCGTGAAGGCGGCGACAGGCTCCTCGGCGGCGACGCCGGGCGAGAACACCGCCGTAGCATCCCACCCCAGCAGCGAGCGGATGTCCGTGCCGGTAGCGGCTGCAGCCGTGGCAACAGCCGCTGCGCCGGTCGTGCCGCCGACAAGCTCGAATCGCTGCGCCGTGGCGTTGTAGGTCACCGTCGCGCCCGTCCACACCGCGCCGCCGCCCGTCTTGGCCTGGATGGCGGTCTGCAGGATCGACGCGATGTTCGAGAGCGTCGTCGCGGCCGAAAAGTTCAGGGCCGTGAGGTCGAACGAGAAGCCTCCGAGCGTCAGATTGAACGAGCCCGTCGTGATGCCGGTGAACTGCGCGACCGTGCGGGTCGCGGTGCTGCCGTAGATCCGCGCCGCCGAGGCAACGTCAGCCCAGCGCGCGAAGGCGATGCGCTTCGGGGCGGTGATCAGCTTCGAGATGAAGCCGAAGTAGAAGGCCGCGCGCAAGTACTCAGCCGACGTGAGGCCGAAATACGTGCCGACGTCGGCCGCGTTTTCCATTTCGACGAGGCCGTCGACAGGCACGCGAGGCGAGGTCGTGAAGAGCCGCAGGATCAGGTCGCGAGTGCGAACGGCGGCACCGCCGCCAACCCCGCTCACGATGTCGATGTAGCGCTTGAAAGAGATCATGGCAGGCCCTTGGTCATACCCGGCTAATGTTCGCCTCGAAAGTGTCCACGGCGGGCAGCGCGGACGAGAGGGTGCGGTAGTGCGTCAACACAATGTCGAACGTCGGCTCGGCCTCAAACCGATCCCGCTCGTCGACGAAATACGGGTTGCGGATCTCGGTCACCCGCTGGATGCCCACGCCCGCCGCCCGGAACGCCGCGAGAATCGCGTCGGATTGCATGATAGCGGAAACGACGTTGAGAACGTCTGACTCGGTGAGTGCTGCCAGGGCGGCGGGGTCCTGCGGCACCCAGGCGGCGAACTGGTACGTCGTCTCGACGAGCTGCCGCTGCGTCTGGCCAGTGCCGGCGAGATCCTGCCGCTGCGGCGCGCCGTGGTTGTGGTCGCTGACCTTGAAAAAGTAGACGACCGGCCCGGTCGCCGCACCGTGCTGCCGGGGCTGGTACTTGCGCGCCAGCACCACGCCGGCCAGGCCCGGCTGCGCTTGGACGCGCGGCAGCAGTTCGGAGACGAAGAGCGCGGCGATCTGCTTGTCGTTCATGCGGGCACCTGCACGCAGAGAATTTTTCGCCAGCCGTCGACGGCCGACCAATCTTGATCGCTCTCGGCCTGCCAGGTCTTGCCCGCGAAGGTCAGAAGGTCGCCCTCGCGGTCACGCTCCAAGGTCCGCACGGCGGCCTGGGTGTAGAGGTTCGCGTAGCTCTTCTGTAGGTTGAGCCCGAGCAGTTGATAGGTCGCCCGGTTGATGGCCTGGAAAGAGCCCGTGATCGCCACGGGGTCAGCGAAAACCGAGACGTAATCGCCCTCCGCGTTCGTGCTGCGAGAGACAAAGGCCCGGTGCTGCAGCGTTTGCCGGGCGATCGGGCCCATCGCGCGGGCCAGGAGATTTGAGCCGGGCACCATCATTCGACCTCGCTGGTCAAGGTATTGAGCAGGATGCCCGTATCCACGAGCGGCTTTGCGATCGACGCCTTCGCGCCTGCGCCCTTGTCAGCGCGCCGACGTTTGCGCGCCGCGACCGTCGCGTCAGCCAGCGGCGGATCTTGCAGCTTGGTGATCGTCGCTCGCACGTGGCCTTCGGCGGCCAGCGTCAGGCCCTGCATGACGTTCTCAGGCGCAATCTTGCCCAGCGCGGCGGCCTTGGTGAGCTGGGCTACCGTCTTGGCCCACGCCTCGCGCTTGTCCGTGGCCGTGGGTCTCATGAACGGGCGGGGCGGGATGCCGCGCTTGGCACTCCCGTGCTCCTGCACGAACGCCACGCCCGCGACGGGCTGGCCGCCTTCGTAGAGCGCTGAGGGGAACCAGCCCACGCGGCCCTTGGCGTGACCGAGCTCGTCGACCGTCTGCCGAAGCGCCTCGATCTTGCCGGCCTTGCGGGTGACCTTCATCAAAAAATCCCCCCGACCTTGCGGAACGCCGAGCGCTCGGGCAGGCCGCCGACAAAGAAGCCGCCGACGGCCTGGGCGTCCAGCAGGGCCAGAAGCTGCGCACCGTAGGGCGTCAGGGCCAGCCAGTAGCGCCAGGGACTCGTGCCGTAAGGCGGCTGGGCGAGGCTGACCGCCACGTCGCCGACCTTGCTTTGCGTGACGATGCCGGGCGTGCCGGTATAGGTGCCGCCGTTGGCGATGATGGCGGCCAGCGCCAGCAGATGCGCGGTCATGAGCTGCAGGGCGTAGGTGCGGGCCGAGACGGGCATGCAGCCGTACGTGTCGGCCGACACATAGACCGTGGCCACGCCCCATTGCGCCGTGATCGTCGCATCGCTCTCCGCGAACTGCGGGAAGAGCGCGCGGAAAGCCGGAAGGTCGAGGGTGATCGTGCTCATGCTTCAAATGAAAAAGCCGAGGGGTTGCCTCGGCTCTCAGTGTAGCGCGCCGGTCAGCGCTTCTTAGACTTCGCCGGTTCGGCGACGCCCTCGCCGGCCGGCTGGCTGTCGGGCGGCAGATCCTGCGGCACGATCGGGGCGCTTTGGTCGCGGCCCGTCATGTCGGCGGCGGCCTTGTCGGGGTGCACGTTGTCGGCGCTGATCTGGACGTACCCGTTCTTTTCGTGGAGCACGAACATCGGATTCGCGCGCAGGTACTCGGCCTGAGCCTCGGTGATCTCGGTCGCCACGCCGCGCGGAGTGATCAGCCGGTCATTCGCCACGCCCGCGCCGCCAGCGATGAAGACCGGGGGCAGCGCGACGGGGATGTCAGCGCCGCCCGTGACGTGGTTCGTGTAGTTCTGATCGCACGAGAGCGTGCTGTAGACGTAGAGCTTCATGGGGTGAACTCCGTAGAGATTGAAGAAAAAGGCCCCTGCAGTGTAACCCGCAGGGGCCAAACCCGATCAAGGGGAGGAGATCACGCGCCGCTGCGGCGCACGATGGCGTAGGGCCGCTTCACCATCACGCCGGCCGTGGCGTTCGAGAAGCCCTCGACGTAGCCCTTGGCCTGCTTCTCGGTGCCGAGCGCCTGGAACTTGGCCGGGACCATCTGCACCCAGGTCGTGCCGCCGTCGCTGCCGCCGTCGTCCACCTTGTCAGCGTACAGATAGACGACGTTCGCGCCACCGTTCGCGAGGTTCAGCTCGGGGGCCGACACGACGCGGCATTTCGGGTAGGTCTGGCGCATCCAGTCGCGCACCGAGATCCCGAAATCGCTCGTGACGCTCAGGTACTGGAACACGTTCGTCGCCATCGCGAGAGTCGTCGGCGTCTTTTCGACGTCGATCATGTCCTGCGACTGCGCTTGCAGCGCGGCGAACATGCCCCGGATGTCGGCGGTGATGTTCAGGAACGTTTTCGTCGACCAAGTGGTCGTCGAGCCCGTGCCGGTGGCCGCGAAGTTCACGTAGGCCGGCAGGCTGGGGTCGTTCAGAAAGCCGTAGGTGCGGTTCGCGCCGCCGTTGAAGCCGTAGAAGCCGACGCGGTTGCGCACGATGTCCAGCGCCAGGGCCGCCGCGCTGCGCTTCTCGGCCGCGTTGTTCACGCGGACGCGGGCGCTTCGGGCGTCTTCCAGCAGACCGACCTTGATGCCCTTTTCCCAGCGCAGCACGGTGCGGCGCTCGAAATTCAGGTTCCAGCTCGACAGCGGGATGTTCGTGTAATCGCCGTAGGGGGCGGCCTCACCCAGGGGCTCAAGAACGCCCTGGATGATTTCTTCGTCATCCCACTTGCCGACGGTCGTGACGCCGATCAGCTCGTCGATCTTGCGAGCGGCGGTGATCACGCGGACGAAGCCGGGAAGCCACGACTGCAGGAACTGCACCGGGTTGCTGATGCTGGCCGTCGTGATCAGACCTTGGTTGTCGTCCATGCCGAACAGCGCGGCATAGGCCGGCAGATCGCGCGCATCGAACGCCGCACCGGCCAGCAGATGCGCGGCCTGTTCGGCAACGAAACCGTCCGACATGTGGATGCCGAGCTGCGAGAGCTGGGCGTAGTCGGCGCAATCTTCGGCAGTCATTTCGACCGGGCGCACGTCCCGGCCGAAAATGTGCGAGTGCACCTGAGAGGGCTTTGCCATGATGATCTGTCCTTTCTTGGATTACGCGCCGGTCAGGCTGATGACCGCGAGGCCGGCCGCTGCGTTGGCGTAGCGCTTGACGACGGCGTTCGCGATCTGAGTCTGACCGCCGGCCGCCGTGCCCACGCCGAGGACGCCCGTCGCGTTGACGAAGTAGATGCCCGCGCCGATGGCCGCAGCCGCCGGCAAGGACACGAGGACTTCGCCCATCGTCAGGAACTCGCCGACGGTGCCGGCCGGGACGGTCAGCGTGGGGGCCAGCGGGCCGCCGCCCGAGGTGCCGATCGAGGCGAGGCCCTTCGGGTTGGCGAGGATGCCGCCGAAAACGCCCGTGCCGCCCGGCTGAAATTGGCCGTCGGCCGCGTCGATGGTAAAGGCCCGGCCGACCACGATGTCAGCGCCGCCCGCCGTGGACGTGCCGACCTTGGTCACGCCGGGCTGGGCCCGGGTGGGGCCTTCGTACTGGATTTCGCCGACGACGCCGAAACCCTGGTTGAGTGCGACAGTGCTTTGCAGCGCCATGATTAGCCCTCCTTGTGGCTCAGGTGCTTGGCCACGAACGAGCCAGCTTTGGGGGTGGCGGCGGCGTCGAGGGCGACGGTGGCGGCCGGGGTGCGGGTGGGCTTGGCCAGCAGGTAGCCGGTCAGCGTGGCGGCCTCTTGGCCCTTCTCGGCCTTGATGCCGAGCTTTTCGCAGCCGTAGGCCACAACCTCGTCAAAGGTCTTCTCGGCGTGGTCGAACGCGCCGACGATGACGCTGATCTGGCCGGCCAGCTTGTCGCGGGCCGCGATGCGCCGCACGAAGGCGGCTTCGTCCATCGCCGTGCCGGCCGGGGTGCCCTCGCCGCCTTCGCCGCCGGCAGCGGGCGGGGCTTCAGCCGCAGCGGGCGGGGTCTTGTCCTCGGCAGCTTCAGCCGTCGTCAGGCCCGCCAGGGACTTCTGGATTTCGCCAATCTGTGCGATCGCCGGCATGATCTGCTTGATTGCCGCCGTGATCTCCGAGAGGGACATGTCGGCGTTGCCGGTGCCCTCGGTGGTTTCGCCTGCCATGTTTGTGGC
>JACCDQ010800382.1_pt1 | contig 11032 bp, 10 predicted proteins | sample 7446031 | NCBI WGS metagenome assembly JACCDQ01 (sample SAMN15323442, study PRJNA562643) | freshwater metagenome | isolation source: river surface water | place: USA:Blue River Watershed | collected 2017-08-17
GAGCGCCAACAGCCGAATTGAGTTTTCCAAGAGAACAAAAATTTGTAGCTTGGTTGGATGAGGTTAAGCAAGACGCTGAGGCTATTTTTTTATTGGGAGATTTGTTTGATTTTTGGTTCGAATACAAAACTGTAGTTCCCAAAGGGTTCGTGCGTATCTTGGGCAAATTGGCCGAAATTCGCGATAGCGGAATCCCTATTTATTTCTTTGTGGGCAACCACGATTTGTGGATGAAAGATTATTTCCAAAAAGAATTAAATATTCCTGTATATCGCGATAATCAAGAGTTTACTTTTGGTGGCAAGACGTTCTTAATAGGTCATGGCGATGGGAAAGGGCCTGGCGATAAAGGCTACAAACGCATGAAAAAAGTATTTACTAATCCGGTGGCCAAATGGTTTTTTCGTTGGTTGCATCCTGATGTGGGTGTAGGTTTGGCACAATACCTTTCTGTAAAAAATAAATTGATTTCGGGTGCTGAAGATGTTACTTTCTTAGGTGAAGAAAACGAATGGTTGATTCAATATGCCAAACGTAAACTCGAAACCAAACACTACAATTATTTGGTTTTTGGACACCGCCATTTACCAATGGTTTTTCCTGTAGGAGAAAACTCAGAATATGTGAATTTAGGCGACTGGATTACCTATTTTACCTATGGCGTTTTTGATGGGGAAACTTTTGAAATTAAGAAATACGAATAAATCAGAGAATTATTCTCTTAGAATTTTTTCCATTTTTTTGCCTTTAGCCAATTCATCTACCAATTTGTCTAAGTACCGCACTTGTTTAGTCAATGGGTTTTCAAGTTCTTCTATTTTGTACCCACAAATGGTTCCTGTAATTAAGTCGGCTTTTGGGTTTAAACTGGCGCTTTCAAAAAAGGTTTTAAAACTAACTTTTTCGTCGATGAGTTGTTGTATTTTGGTACCGTCAAATCCAGTTAGCCATTGAATTACTTGATGCAACTCTTCTTTAGTTCTATTTTTTCGTTCTACTTTATTTACGTAATGAGGATAGACAGAAGCAAAGGTCATCTGAGCGATTTTTTGGTTATGTTCTGGGGTTGTCTTCATTCAAGAGTTAGTCATACTTTAAATTAATTCGAAATATTCAACATATATTCCCAAAAGGATATGCCAAAATAAATAGTGACCTAATCGAATGAAAAGACAACTAATAAATCCATATTTTTTGAAGTAAATTGCTTGTGAAAAATTCATCAAAAAACCGGTAACGAAAGAATAAGCAATAAGAAGAGTGCCTTCTGAAGGTAATTGCTCTAATGGTTCTCGAATAGCAGTTAATACAGCAGCAATCCAAAAAAAATAATTGGAATAGCTATTCTTTTTTATAACTAAAGACAGCAATAAGATAAGTGATATTGGAATTAATCTATAAAAAACCTCTATTTCTAATGCGCCTGAAAAAAATAAAAATAAAGAATAGGGAAATGGCTGTAAGTAAGGAGGAAGAGATGAATAGGGCTCTGGATGCATTAATATTTTAATGACAAAAATATCAAGAAACCCAAAAATAGCACCAATTGCAATCGGAAAATATAGCTTGTGCTTGATTGCAATTTTGTTCTCCCAAAAATTAGGAATTTGCAAACGGTCAAATAAAAATAAAAAAGGAACTCCTAAAATAAGCCAGAGAAAATTTGAAGTATCCCAAATACGTAAAAAATCAAATTCGCTTTTGATGGCATTGCCATAGAAAATACCAATAAGTACAATTAATAAAAACCCCAAATAAACAAATAAATTCTTAGTTCCTTTTTCAGGAAGGGTCAAATTAAATTTCATAAATAATAATTTTCTAAGATTGAGTAATTAGTATTTCTTTACTACAAATTGTTACATTTCATTTAAGTTATAATAATCTACTGCTCTTTTCGGTGTTCTTCTAAGTCTTTTTCTAAATCTAGTTTTCTAAACGTAGGGGATGAAATCCCTGTAATTAGAACAGTTAATAGGGTCATGCTTCCGCCAAAAACCACTGCGGTCACCGTTCCCATTAATTTAGCAGTCAATCCGCTTTCAAAAGCCCCTAATTCGTTAGAAGAACCTACAAAAATAGAGTTTACGGCCGCCACACGTCCTCGCATGTGATCGGGTGTTTTGAGTTGCAAAATGGTCTGACGAATCACTACTGATATACCATCTACTACACCACTCATGAACAAGGCAAAAACTGACAACCAGAAGTAAGTGGATAACCCAAATACAATAATACACACCCCAAAAGCAAAAATGGCAACTAATAGTTTCATTCCCGCATTTTTATTCAAAGGCACATAAGCCGAAATAAACATGGTTAGAAAAGCACCAATAGCTGGAGCCGCTCGTAAAATTCCAAAACCTTCTGAGCCTACTTTTAAAATATCTTGTGCAAATACAGGTAATAAGGCTACAGCACCTCCAAATAATACCGCAATCATATCGAGTGATAAAGCTCCCAGAATGGTTTTATTTTGGAATACAAATTTGACTCCTTCTTTCAAACTTTGCATCACAGGTTCTCCAATTTTTGGATTCAAAATGGGTTTAGATTCAATTTTTGACAAAGCAATTAAAGCCAATACAGCACAACCTACCACGGTACACATAGACCAGTGAATGCCAATCCATGTAATAGAGAATCCTGCTACAGCAGGCCCTAAAACAGCAGCAATTTGCCAAACAGAACTGCTCCAAGTAGCTGCATTCGAATAGGCTTTTTTAGGAACAATTTGCGACATTAGGGAAAATACAGTAGGTCCTAAAAACGAACGAACTAACCCTCCTAAGAAAACCAAGAAATAGATGCTGTATAGTATTATTTGGGTAGACCATCCACTAGTTACTACTGGCCATGTCAGTAAAAATAATCCCAAGCTAATGGTTGAAAATCCTAAAATACACTTTAAAAGCATACTTTTTTTCTCATTTTGATCCACAATATGTCCTGCAAACAACGCCATTGATACCGCGGGGATAATTTCCATTAACCCGATAATTCCTAATGATAAAGCGCTCTTAGTTAAGCTATACACCTGCCATTCAATTACCACAAATTGCATGGACCAAGCAAAAACCAATGCAAGTCGTACAATTAAAAACACATTAAATTCAGGGTGACGCAAGGCTTCGTAAGGGTCGTTTTTTTCTTTCATTGTTGAATATCTTTTAGTCGGAGTTGTACACTTAATTGACCATTCCATTCGTTTTCGTCAATACAATACGCCATTTGAAATGGTTTTCTATTCGCTATCAAATCTTTTTTATGTGCTAAATTAAAACCAATAGCAGCAAAGCTTTCAGAACCATTTTGGTTGACAAACAGTCGCATATGTTCGTTATTGCCTCCCATAAATTTTGGATAGCCGGTGTCAATGGCATTTTTGGTTGCAAAAACAGGTGTCATATTTTGTGGGCCAAATGGCTCAAATTGTTTTAGGATTCGGATAAGTTTTGGAGAGATATCTGTAAAATTGATTTCGGCATCTATTTCAATTTCAGGGGTACGTAATTCAGCCTCGATGGTTTCTTGCACCACTGTTTCAAAAGCGGTTTTGAAAGCAGTATAATTTTCAGGCTTTAATGTCATTCCTGCAGCGTATTTGTGTCCGCCAAATTGCTCTAAATGCTCAGCACAAGCCTCCAATGCATTGTAGACATCAAACCCTCTAACCGAACGGGCTGAAGCGGCATATTTATCGCCGCTTTGGGTGAAAACCAAGGTAGGGCGGTAATAGGTTTCGGTCAATCGAGAGGCCACAATGCCAATGACTCCTTTGTGCCAATTTTCTTGAAAAACTACGGTTGTAAAGTGATCTTGCTCGTTATTTTCTTCAATTTGCAGCAACGCTTCTAGGGTGATTTGTTTGTCCAGACCTTTGCGTTCTGAATTGTAGTCTTCAATTTCTTTGGCAAATTGTTCGGCTTGTGCCAAATTAAATTCGGTTAATAATTCTACCGCATGATTACCATGTTTGATTCGTCCTGCAGCATTAATTCTTGGTGCAATTACAAAAACGACATCCGTAATAGTAAGCGATTGTTTTTTGACTTGTTGGATTAGCGCTTTGATTCCAGGTCGCGGACTTTGGTTAATCACTTGTAACCCAAAATGGGCCAACACTCTATTTTCACCTGTTATGGGTACAATATCGGCAGCAATAGCGGTGGCTACTAAGTCCAAATACGGAATTAAATCTTCGATAGTTTGATTGCGATTTTGGCTCAAAGCCTGAATCAATTTGAATCCTACGCCACACCCGCACAATTCGTCGTAGGGATAGTTACAATCCGTTCTTTTAGGGTCTAAAATAGCAACTGCCTCTGGTAGGGAATCTCCAGGTCTATGGTGATCGCAAATGATAAAATCGATATTTTTTTCTTTGGCGTAGGCCACATGATCAATCGATTTGATACCACAATCTAAGGCAATAATCAATGAAAAACCATTGTCTTCGGCAAAGTCAATCCCTTGAAAAGAAATACCGTACCCTTCGTCGTACCGATCAGGAATGTAGGTCGCAATATTCGGATAAAAACTTTTCAAATAAGAGGAGACCAAGGACACTGCGGTAGTTCCGTCCACATCATAATCGCCAAAAACTAAAATATTTTCTTGATTGCGAATGGCTTGTTCGATTCTATCGACGGCTAAATCCATGTCTTTCATCAAGAAAGGATCGTGTAAATAGTCTAAAGAGGGGCGAAAAAAAGTTTTAGCTTGGTCAAAAGTAGTGATGTCGCGCTGAATCAATAAAGTCGCAATCAACTCGTCTACATTGAGTTCTTGAGCGAGTTGTTGTACTTTTCCAGGGTCGGGTTTGGGTTTGATAGTCCAACGCATATTGATTTGGGTTTTTAGGATTATTTTGCTTTTAAAGCTTCACCTTCAAATTGGATTCCATCCCAGCCAAATTTCATAAAATTGCGAATATTTTGGTGGTTGGTTCCTTCAGGATTGCCTAGCACTTCGTCAAAGTAATACCCACCAAAGCAAGCTAAAGTTTCGGCTTGAGTCAATTGTTGGATTTTGGCGAAAGCAAATACTTTGCACGATCCCGAGTTTTCTCCTGCTCCATTGTGTTGGGTACCATTTTGAAAAGCAGTAGGGGAGAATTCATAATTGCTTTCAACGGTTGCAATGGTTTCGGCAAAAGTAATTGCTTCAGGGGTTTGTTTTAGTTTTTCTAAAAAGGCGTTTACAGTCATGTTTTATTCTTCTTCTGAAAATTTGTTTTTCTTTGCTTCTTTTACGATTGTCTTTCCTCCCACAATCACAACGATTTCTCCCTTTGGGGTCGTTTTTTCAAAATGCGCTAAGACCTCTTTGACGGTACCTCTCACATTTTCTTCGTGTAGTTTAGAGAGTTCTCTAGAAACTGAAATCGGGCGATCTTCACCAAAAAAAGTACTAAATTCGGATAATGTTTTTACTAATTTGTGTGGCGAAACATATATAATCATCGTTCGTGTTTCTTCGGCCAAAGCCAAATAACGAGTTTGTCGCCCTTTTTTATCAGGCAAAAATCCCTCAAAAATAAACTTGTCGTTAGGCAAACCACTATTCACTAAAGCAGGTACAAAAGCGGTGGCTCCAGGCAAACATTCAACTTCAATTCCTTTTTCGATACAAGCACGGGTCAATAAGAAACCAGGATCTGAAATAGCAGGAGTTCCTGCATCCGAAATCAAGGCAATGTTTTCACCCGCTTGTAATCTTGCAATAATATTTTCCACCGTTTTGTGCTCGTTGTACATGTGGTGGCTGTGCATGTGCGTGCTAATCTCAAAATGCTTCAATAATTTGCCGCTCGTACGGGTGTCTTCGGCAAGAATTAAATCGACTTCTTTCAAAATGCGAATAGCACGAAAAGTCATGTCTTCGAGATTGCCAATAGGTGTGGGAACAATATATAATTTTGACATTCGACGCAGTTGAATTAAGTAAGGAGCTTACAAGAATTTCTTCTCGATAATTTCCATAAAACGTTCTTCGTATTCTTCTTTTCCTTCCCAATTATTATAGTCAGGTTTTACCATGTCTTTGATAAAATCACGAGTTTCGTAAAAAGTATTGAATGTAATTAGTTGGTTCAATACACGATTGTAATCTTCAGGATCATTCCCAAAAAGATGTTTGGTAAAAGCAATGCGATCGTTCAAATCAATTTGAATTCCTTTAGCCAATTTTTCATTTAGGGTTACTGATTTTGGTTCTTCTATTTCAGTAGGAAGTTCAATTTCGTCTAAGTTTAAAGAATCGTTCTCTATTGTTTCCTTAACTTCTTCTTCAATAGGAGTTTCAAAAGCGGTAGTTTCAACTTTTACAAAAAGGTCTTCGTTGAAATCACCACCAATCAATTCTTCAAATGAAATTTGCACCGCTTCTTGTTTTGGAGCTTCTTCGATAACTTCTTCTTCCTCTTTTTCTAATTCAAACGCAGGAATGAATGGTGCTTCAGTTTCTTCTTCTTCAATTTCCTCATCTAAAGCCGCTACATCTTCCTCTTCTTCAAAAATAGGTTCTTCAGTTTCAATTAATTCCTCTTGTTCTTCCTCTTCTTGTTCTTCTTTCGTAATTGAATCAGGAACAACAGCTACTTCTGGGACAGCCAATTCTTCTATTTGGATGGTCACAGGAATTTCTTGATCAATAGCTTCAAAAGCCGCCTCGATAGTTTGTTCTATTTCGGCTTGACCAATAGTAGGTTTGCTATCGCCAAGATGGTCGTCTACAAAACGCAATACGGCTAATTTCTCGTATAATTTTTGTGTTTCTAGATACAATTGATTGATATCAGATTTATTCTTTAGTTGTAAAATTCGGTGTGCAATGCTGATTAAATCGGCTTCCAATCTCTTTTTCATTTGACGTAAATTATATAATGTAAGTTGTAAAGTATGTGCGTTGTTTTTTATTTTTTTATTTCAGTAAAGTGGGGCAGTCCTTTGGAAATTTTTTTTACTTTTGGAAACACGTAAAAGTATAAAATTTTACAATCAATTTATACCTTACAAAGGAATAAAAACTAAGTTAGAAAAATACACCATGTTTCTCGAAAATACAGTAAATCATAAAGAACAATTTGGTTGGATCGAAGTCATCAGTGGCTCGATGTTTTCGGGTAAAACAGAGGAATTGATTCGACGATTAAAACGCGCTCAATTTGCCAAACAAAAAGTAGAGATTTTCAAGCCTGCTGTAGATACTCGTTACCATGATGAAATGGTGGTTTCGCATGATTCTAATGAAATTCGTTCGACTCCAGTTCCAGCAGCGGCCAATATTGCTATTTTGGCACAAGGTTGTGATGTAGTGGGGATTGACGAAGCGCAGTTTTTTGATGATGAAATTGTACGCGTTTGTAATGATTTAGCGAATCGTGGTATTCGTGTTATTGTGGCAGGATTAGATATGGATTTTAAAGGAAATCCTTTCGGTCCGATGCCAGCCTTAATGGCTACTGCCGAATATGTGACCAAAGTGCATGCCGTATGTACCCGAACAGGGAATTTAGCTCATTATAGTTTTAGAAAAACAGACAATGATAAATTAGTGATGCTTGGCGAAACAGAGGAGTACGAACCTTTAAGCAGAGCAGCCTATTTTCATGCAATGAGAAAAGGAGAAGAGAATGACTCTCAATAATTAAAAAAGGGAAAACAATTTGTTTTCCCTTTTTTATTACATCTTTTTCCTCATTCTAGCCACTGGAATATCAAGTTGTTCGCGGTATTTGGCAATGGTTCTTCGGGCGATAGGATAGCCTTTTTCTTTTAATAATTCTGCCAATTGATCGTCTGGAAGTGGTTTGTGTTTGTCCTCTTCTTCGATTACTGTTTTTAGAATTTTTTTAATTTCTAAAGTAGAAACATCCTCTCCTTGATCGTTTTTCATGGCTTCAGAGAAAAATTCTTTGATTAATTTAGTTCCGTAAGGGGTTTCTACGTATTTGCTATTGGCCACCCGAGAAATAGTCGAAATATCCAAGCCTACTAAATCAGCAATGTCTTTTAGAATCATTGGTTTTAACTTAGTTTCGTCTCCGTCTAAAAAGAATTCTTCTTGGTAGTGCATAATTGCATTCATAGTCACAAAAAGTGTTTCTTGACGTTGACGAATCGCATCGATAAACCACTTAGCCGAATCTAATTTTTGTTTGATAAACTGAACTGCTTCTTTTTGTTGAGTCGATTTGTCTTTTGATTCCTTGTAGGTTTGTAACATTTCTTGGTAATCTCTAGAAACGTGTAGCGAAGGTGCATTTCGGCCATTCAAACTCAGTTCAAGTTTGCCTTCTACAATTCGGATAGCAAAATCAGGCACAATGTTTTCCGGTACTCTGCTATTGCCAGCAAAAGAGCCTCCGGGTTTTGGATTCAGCTTTTCTATTTCGTAGATTGCTTTTTTAAGTTGTTCATTCGAAACATTGTATTTCTGGATGAGCTTGTCGTAATGTTTTTTGGTAAATGCATCAAATTGATTTTCGATAATATCGGTAGCCAATTCAATGTATTCCGTAGGTGTTTTATGTTTGAGTTGTAATAATAAACATTCTTGCAAATCGCGCGCACCTACACCTGAAGGTTCTAATTCATGAATTACATGTAATAAACGCTCTACTGTTTTTTCATCGGTATAAACGGCTTGGGTAAAGGCTAAATCATCAACTATGTCGGTAATGCTTCTGCGAATGTACCCCATATCATCAATGCTTCCCACTAGGAATTCAGCGATTTCTCTATCCGATTCGCTTAAAATAAAAGTATTGAGTTGGTTGATTAAATCTTGATGAAAACTAATTGGTGCCGCAAAAGGAATATCGTGATCTTCATCATCACTGTAATTGTTGGTTTGTGTTTTGTAATCAGGAATCTCGTCGTTACTTAAATAATCATCAATATTAATCTCGTCGGTATCGATACGTTCAGAATCATCTTCATTATAATCATCGTAGTCCTCCGTTTCAAACTCGTCTTTTGCATATTCCTCTTCTTCTTTTCCTGCTTCGAGTGCTGGGTTTTCGTTCATTTCTTCCAATAAACGTTGCTCAAAAGCTTGCGTAGGCAACTGAATTAACTTCATCAACTGAATTTGTTGAGGAGATAATTTCTGGGATAATTTGAGATTTAGGTGTTGCTTTAGCATTTGATTTTGTTTGGTTATTTGGTTATTGGGTTATTTGTAAAATGGATTAACAAATAACCAAATCCACAAATTAACTTTTCTAAAACTCGGCATTCATTGGTGTTCTTGGGAAAGGAATCACGTCGCGAATATTAGTCATTCCAGTTACAAATAAAACTAAACGTTCAAATCCAAGTCCAAAACCTGAGTGTACTGCTGAACCAAATCTACGGGTGTCTAAATACCACCATAATTCTTCTTCGTCAATACCCAATGCTTTCATTTTTTCGACCAAAACATCATAACGTTCCTCACGCTGAGATCCTCCTACAATTTCTCCAATGCCAGGGAAAAGAATATCCATGGCGCGAACAGTTTTTCCGTCTTCGTTCAAACGCATATAAAATGCTTTGATATTGGCTGGATAATCAAATAAAATTACCGGACATTTAAAATGTTTTTCAACCAAATAACGTTCGTGTTCTGATTGTAAATCAGCACCCCATTCATTAATGATGTAGCTAAATTTTTTCTTTTTATTTGGAGTTGATTCTCTTAATATATCGATAGCTTCTGTGTAGGAAACGCGTTTGAAATTGTTTTCTAAAACAAAATTTAGTTTTTCCAGTAAGCTCATTTCACTGCGCTCTGCTTGAGGTTTTTGTTTTTCTTCTTCCAACAAACGACTTTCTAAGAATTTCAAATCATCAGGACATTTGTCCATGGTGTATTTAATTACATATTGAATGAAATCTTCGGCCAAATCCATGTTGTCATCTAAATCATTGAACGCCACTTCAGGTTCAATCATCCAGAATTCAGCCAAGTGCCTAGAAGTATTCGAATTTTCAGCTCTAAAAGTAGGTCCGAAAGTATAAATTTGGCCCAAAGCCATCGCAAAGGTTTCACCTTCTAATTGTCCTGAAACGGTTAGGTTAGTTTCTTTTCCAAAGAAATCTTTTTTGTAATCCACTTTTCCTTCTTCGGTTCTTGGGGTATTGTCAAAAGGCAAAGCGGTTACTCTAAACATCTCACCTGCACCTTCTGCATCTGATCCGGTGATGATTGGCGTATTCACGTAAACAAATCCTTTTTCTTGGAAATAGGTATGAACGGCATGCGCCAAAACCGAGCGCACTCTCATAATAGCTCCAAAAGCATTCGTTCTAACTCTTAAATGCGCATTTTCACGCAAGAATTCCAAGGAGTGTTTTTTAGGTTGCATTGGGAATTTATCTGCATCGGAGTCGCCCAGAATTTCTAATTTTGAAACTTGAATTTCATATTTCTGACCAGCCCCTTTACTTTCTACTAATGTCCCTATAACCGAAACAGCTGCTCCTGTTGTAATGCGTTTTAAGGTTTCTTCAGGAGTGTTTTCAAAATCCACCACGCATTGTATATTGTTGATAGTAGAGCCATCATTCAATGCAATGAATTGATTGTTTCTAAAAGTTCTTACCCATCCTTTTGCATTTACTTCGTTGAGTGTCGTAGTACTATTTAGTAAGTCTTTAACTTTTGTATGTTTCATTTTTATAGTATTAGTATTAAAAATTGGCTTTATTTAAGCTACAAATATAATTGTTTTTGTTTTTTTAGAAGCGATTTCCCGCTATCCGCTTTATCTTTTTATTTTGTATACTTCGAGAGCCTCAGCATACAAAATAAAAAGGATGTCGCTCCTATCGGGGCTAGGAGTTTTGTTTGTCGAGATTGTCTATTTCTTCGTCAGAATGTTCAATAATGTCAATCTTAGGTTCGATAAATTCTTGTTCATTGGCCAAAGTTTTATTCAATGTCAATACTAGTGCGGGTAACAGCATTAAATTAGATAACATTCCAAATAACAAGGTCAATGAAATAAGTCCTCCTAAGGCAATTGTGCCACCAAAACTAGATA
>JACCDQ011096509.1_pt1 | contig 11032 bp, 10 predicted proteins | sample 7446031 | NCBI WGS metagenome assembly JACCDQ01 (sample SAMN15323442, study PRJNA562643) | freshwater metagenome | isolation source: river surface water | place: USA:Blue River Watershed | collected 2017-08-17
AACTACAACAGTCCGCTTGACAAGCGACGCCTCACCTAACAGGTTGCCCAAAAACCCCATGATGCCTTCGGCTATTCATTGCTGACGATGCAAAAATTTCTGCCCCACTCCCTTTACAGGCTTTCAAAACCGGATTTCAGCCGGTTTCTTAGTCCATTTGGGGTTTGCTGCCCCACCTTTCGGCGTTCAGCAGGCGGATTTCGCCCTATGTCGCAGCCAATCGCCAGCCGAACAGCGTCGCCATCCGGGTCAGGTTGTAACAAGCGAAGGTGAAGACGGTTTGCGCCTTCACTTTCGCCAAGCCAATAAACCGGGTTTTACGCAGACCACCGATGGTCTTACTCCACCCAAAAATCTCTTCGACCAACTTGCGCTTCTTCAGACTGACCGCATAGCCCTCGTGCCGGGTTGTACGACCATCGATCGCCGAGCCGGACTGCTTGGCCGCCACATGCGGCGTCACCTTCAACTCGCGCAGCGATTGCACGAAGTCGGCGGTGTCGTAGCCTTCGTCCGCGCCCAGCGTGCCGCCCGACTTGATCGTTCGGGCTGCCATCTTCAGCGCAGCTTCTCGTTCCGCCTTGCCAGTGGCTTGGGTCGTTTCAACATCAACCACCAAACCGTTACGATTCTCCATCAAGGCATGCCCCATGTAGCACAGGCGAGATTTGTCGCCAGCACTCTTCTTGAATAGCCGCGCCTGATCATCGGTCGTCGAGGCATGCGTCTCATTGCTGCGCATCTCACCCTTGAAGTCCACCGTCGGATTCTTGCCGCCACCTTCGGGCGGCTTACCCGAACCGTCCTTGGGCACAAAACTCTTCATCGAGGCCCAAGCTTCAATCAACGTGCCATCAACCGTGAAATGCTCGTGCGAGGTCAGCCGCTTTCACTGTGCCAATGCAACGACTTTGCCAAAGAACTCACGCATGATGTCTTCGGTAAAAAGCCGATCCCGGTTCTCCGTAAAGCTCGTGGCAGCCCAGACGCCTTCATCCATCGACAGCCCCACAAACCAGCGGTACAGCAGGTTGTACTCAATATGCTGTACCAGTTGCCGTTCCGAGCGGATGGAGAACAACACCTGAAGCAGACTTGCACGCAGCAGCCGCTCCGCCGGAATGCCGGGGCGACCAGTGTGCGAGTACAACTTAGCAAACGTGCCGTTCATCGAACCGAGAATGCCATCAACCAGTACGCGCAGTTTGCGCAACGGATGTCCTGCCGGAATCCGCTCCTCCAAACTCCGGTAGCTGAACATCGCGTGCTGTGTGGTATCCGCCGTTCTCATTTTCTTCAATCCCCTCCTGACCAGGTCACTATTGTCCCATTGGCATCAGTCGGGCAGGGTTTTTGAGCAACCTGCTAGAAAGGGTTGCTTAACCCAATATTTCTTCTTCTCGATTCGCTTGAGGTAGTCCTGCATAGTACTTTTATAGATCAGAGCGTTGCGCCTGCCACAGCTTTGCATAAAGGTGATTATTCTCTAAAAGCTGATGATGTGACCCAACTTCGCGAATGTTTCCATTTACCATCACAACAATCTTATCCGCTTGCTCTATCGTTGAGAGTCGATGAGCGATAATCAGGGTTGTTCTACCTTTAACCAGGTTGTTAAGTGCCTCCTGCACCAATCGCTCAGATTCACTGTCCAATGCCGAGGTGGCCTCATCCAGGATCAAAATCGGGGCATCTTTTAATATGGCTCGAGCAATCGCAATTCTTTGTCGCTGACCACCAGAGAGACGACTTCCATTCTCACCAATTTTTGTTTTCAATCCTTCCGGGAGTTTCTCAATGAATTCCCAGGCATTAGCCGCTTTTGCCGCTCCTTCGATCTCGGCTAGAGTCGCGCTTGAACGTGCCCCATATGCAATGTTGGCTGCAAGCGTATCGTCAAAAAGCATCGTTTCTTGAGAGACAAGAGCAATATGGCTACGTAGCGATTTGATCCCATAATTTTCTACATTGATACCATCGACCAATATCTCTCCCTCGGTCGCAAGGTGAAACCTCGGAATCAGGCTAGCCAGCGAACTTTTACCCCCACCCGATGGCCCCACAATAGCCACAACCTCACCAGGCTCGATCAGCAGATTGACCTTGTCCAATGCAGGAAAGTCTTTGCCGATGTATTGCAAAGAGACGTCCCGAAATTCGATTTTCCCAACAACCAATTCGGGGCTATAAGACCCTTTGTCCAGTTCCGGGGGGATGTCCATGAACTCAAAGACACTTTCTGCCCCAGCCAGACCTCTTTGAATTTGAACATTGACGCCAGCCAAGGCGCGCAGCGGTGCAAGCAGCATCAACATCGCCGTGATAAACGACACAAACGTGCCGACAGAAGCCTTGTTCTGCGCTGCCTCAATGAGAGCAGCATAAACCACTGTACCAACCGCAATCGCCACAAAAAAATGTACCAAAGGGGAGCCTGCGGCAGCCGCGAGGGCCGAGCGGTTGGCATAACCACGCATTTCATCGTTTACTTTTGCAAACCTAACCGACTCTTGATCTTCCCCACCAAAGACCTTGAGTACTTTTTGGCAATTTATTGCCTCCTGCAAGGTATGTGTCATTCGTCCCATGCCACTCTGTAGGCCACGGCTCATGCCTCGCAAACGGAGCCCAACAAGTCGTGTTACCCAAGCAATAAATGGCGCAACAGTGAGTGTTATCAGTGTTAGACGCCAATTGATGTAGAGAAGATAGGCGAGCAAGCCCACGATGGTTAGCGATTCTCGAACCAAAACAATACCTGCACTAGTTGCAGCAGTCCCAATGCTATTCACATCATTGGTAATACGGGTAATCAAGCGAGCTGACGCGTTATTTTCAAAATGCGAAGATGGCAGCGTCAGGAGATGTGAAAACATCTCACGTCGAACATCGCAGATGAGTCTAATCTGTACCCAAGCCATCGCATAATTAGCCCCCAAGGTAACCAATCCTCGCAGAGTCATGATCCCAACAATGATCAAAGGCACCATCCACGGTGTATCGCGCACAATGCTGTCCTTGATATCGTCCCCTTTTGGCGCGAACCCGTTGTCGATCAAGGGTTTCATCAAGGCGGGCAAGAAAGGCTCCATGGCGGCAGCAATTGCGCTGAGAAAAAGCCCTAGCGCCAGCATCCTCCAGTACGGTTTAGCGTAGGAAAGAAGCCGCAGATATAGCTGCGTATTGGATTCGTTCTTTAGGGCCTCAGGCTGTGCCATTTCGCTTATTCGCTCCCGGCACTAACTACCGGTAATGTGTCGGACATAAAAGTACCATTTTACCGTCCGTCTCATGTATGGCCTAGGAGATTGAGGCAGACGCATCGTCGATCATTAAATTTCCGTACAACATCATTAATGCATCTGCCATTTCAGCGATATTTAGTTTTGCGACTGCTTGACGGGCAACCTCCCGCGCCTTTTCATCGCTAGATAACACTACCAGAGCCGATAGCTTTTTCGCCAGTTGCGCTGGGCGATGAAGGTCAACGACAAAGCCGTTTTGCCCCTCGGCAATCCACTCCTTCGCCCCACACCCCTGACTGGTCAGCATCGGCAAACCGCACGCCATCGCCTCCAGCGCGGCATTCGGACCAGGATCGTAGATCGTCGGCAAAGCAAAGGCATCCGCCGCGCCATAGTAAGGGCGGACATCCTGGACAGGCCCCGTGAAATGCACGCGCCTGCCGATGCCAAGGCTAATCGCCTTTTTTTTCATCGCTTTGAGCTTGCGATCGGCGCCGACAACGATGAGATGCGCATCACGCGATTCAAGTAGGGAAAACGCCTGCAGCAGTTGCGGCACGCCCTTGCGCTCAAAACCACTCCCGACGTAAAGCAGCACCGGCACATCCTCACCGATACCCATGATCGCCCGCTGCTTAGCCCGGTGGATTTCCCGCAAGCGCGGATGAAAATCCTCCAAGTCGACGCCGTTGTAGATCACCCGCAGTTTTTTGCGGTCGACACCGTAGAAATGCTCGATTTCGTCGGCAACCATCTGCGAATTGCAGATGACCGCCCGCAACGCGGGATGCTCGAACATCGCCTTTTCTGCCGCAAGAACGTAGCGATGATACGGTGACAATGATTGCGCCAATCGTCCCGCCGGCCCAAGCAGTCGTGCTCGATGCGCGAGCCAGGCGGCGTGAACACCGTCCCCGGCGCGAAAAATCGTACATCCCGGAATCCGCTCGTGTGACTGAACGATATCGAAGCGTTCACGCGCCATGATCGCCTGAACGCCAGTACAAAAGGCCTTGTCGCGTGCCGTGCGTCTGGACAACAACCCCGAGGCAGGCGGATCACAAATGATCGTTTTCAGGCCGGACGCTGCACCAGAACCCGAGCTTTCTCCCGCCCAGTGCCGCGTGATCAGCGTGACATCACTGCCTTGCGCGACCAACGCCGCCAGGGCACGTTCGACAAAGCGCTCCGCACCGCCAAACGGGTTGTAGCGTTGCCTTACGATGGCGATCTTCGGCTGGATAGGGAGATTCGACAAGGATTCCTGACCGGGCATGCGATTCGATCAAGTGACTAAAACCCGCATTTTACGGTGTTTCATTCATGATCTTCGGGATCGGACAGATGCTCGGCAATGAGCAAGGAATGCACATCGGACAAGTTATCCAGCGCCACCTTGCGCGCATCGTGAATATCGTCGGCATTCTTGATCCGGTACAAATCGCGACTGCCATCGCGAAAACGCACTGCTGCGGTGAAATGCCGGCGCAATTGAGCCAGCGCTTCATGCCGCGGCTTGACCCGCCGCCCTTTGTTCACCCCCATCATTCAACACCCCTTTATTTAATGATGAATCGATTTTACATTGCTCAATCCAGGTTTGAAATATGACAAAAGGAATAGCCGGACAGCAACTCTCCGTAGGGAACTTCACGTGCCAGAACCTCATTCAGCGGGCGCTTTTCCAGATGGGAAACAAGCAGTCGGATCACGCCGGCATGGGTCACCACAGCGATCTCCGACTCGTCGCGTTCCCCGAGAAAATCGCAGACGCGCTCAAGCACTTTGGCTGCCGACTCCCCGCCCGGGGGTGCGTAGTCCGTGACATCCGCCGCCCAGGCGTCGATTTCATCACGCGGCAATGCGTCCCACGGTCGACCTTCCCAGGTCCCGAAATTCATCTCCATCAGACGGGCATCGAAACTCGGGGATGGATGCAGTCGTTCAGCCAGCACCCGACAGCGGCGCAGGGGACTGCTCCACACCGGAACGTCGGGAGGAAGGCGGCGGCGCAAGGATTCGGCGAGTGCGCCATGGTTTTCCGCTTCAATATCGAGTTGACCGTAACAAACACCAGGCTCGATCAAGGGCCGTGGGTGGCGAATGAGGTGCAGGATCAAGTGCTGCCTCTAAGCCGGGGGGAAATGGGCGAGCATCCCGAGATAAAAGGCGATCTCGCTGACTTGCTGAACCGCACCTAGACAATCGCCGGTATACCCACCCAGCCAATGCTGCAGCTTCCTTGCCAGCAAGACCGTCACCAGCAGCGCAGCCAAGGTACCGGCAAGAAATTTGTCCATCGGCAAGATAAAAAGCATGGAAAACATCGTGGCTGCGATGAATACACCTGCACCGTAAGACAATCCCCGAACCATCGGTTTTACCTTCGACTGCGCTTCATCCCGGACATAGTCCATCGCACCGATGATGAGGGTGGCGCAGACACGGGAAACGACGTGCCCGGCAACCAGCGCAAAGGGCAGCAACATCGGCGCCATGTTCAGCAATGTGGCGAATTTTGCGGTCAACGCCAGCCAAAGCGCCAAAACGCCGTAGCTGCCAATCCGCGAATCCTTCATGATCGCGAGAATCTGCGCCTTGTTCCAGCCACCGCCGAAACCATCACTCAGGTCAGCCAGGCCGTCTTCATGAAATCCGCCGGTCAGATAGATCGTTGCCGCCATCGACAACAGAAGTGCCACCATCGCCGGCCAGATTTGGCTGGCCAGCCAATAGACGGACGCCCCGACAACCCCCACCAGCAAACCCACCAACGGGAAAAAAGCTGCGGAGCGGTTCAGCGTCTCTGATGAATAGCCGACCCAGGCCGGCACCGGCAAGCGGGTGAAAAAGCCGAGCGCCCCAAAAAAAGCGCGTAACTGCAAACGCCACCAGGAAGCGTGTTCATGCAGCATCAGGATTTATCGGCGACGCCTGCGGATTCGAAGCTGGCCATTTCGTTGAGGAAAGCAACGGCGGCTTGGACCAAGGGATAGGCCAACGCGGCCCCGGTGCCCTCACCCAGGCGCAAGCCGAGATCCAGCAAGGGTTCCGCCTGCATTGCCTGTAGCTGCGCCAGATGCCCCGGCTCCGCAGAGCGATGGCAGAAGATGCAATAGTCGGCGGTACTTGGTGCCACCCTGGAGGCGACCAAGGCTGCCGCACCGACGATGAAGCCGTCGATCAGCAACACCATTCGCGCCTGCGCGGCAGCGATCATGGCGCCTGCCATCATGGCAATTTCAAATCCGCCAAATTCGGTCAACAGGCTGATCGGTGTTCGGGGCTGCCCGCTCTTCGAAAAACGCTCCCATGCCCGCGCCAGCAACTCTTGCTTGCGAAGCAGGCCCGAGTCATCAAGCCCCGTTCCGCGACCGATACACGCCGTCAGCGCCACCTCGGTCAGGCCATGGGTGATGAGTGAAGCAGATGCCGTGTTACCGATGCCCATTTCGCCAAAGCCAAGGACATTGCAGCCGCGCTCGGCAAACTGCTGCACGATCGCGGCACCGCGCTGCATGGCCAGCTCGCATTGCGCGTCGGTCATCGCCGGCTGCTCCAGATAATTGGCCGTGCCATGCGCAATTTTCGCATCGATCAACGCCGGGCGTGGTTCGAAATGATGGGCGACACCGGCGTCGACCACCGCGAGTTGCAAACCGTTCTGACGGGAAAACACATTGATGGCCGCGCCACCCGCCAGAAAATTCTCGACCATCTGCCAAGTAACGTCCTGCGGGTAGGCAGACACTCCGGCCTTGGCGGCACCATGATCGCCCGCGAACACCAGCATCCGTGCTTGAGAGAGGACCGGATCCAGTCGCCCCTGGATCAGCCCGATCTGTACCGCCAGACGCTCCAATATCCCAAGGGCACCCACCGGCTTTGTTTTGCGGTCGACCCGATTTTTCAGGGCATTTTCAAGCGAACGGTCCAACGGCGGAACTACGAGGTTCATGGCTTTCAACTCAACATTTCAGGGAGCTTGGCAGCGGGTGATTATAAATCGCCCAAACCACCAAACCGCCTTACCTCCCCAAACATGTCAAGTCGCTGAATTATCATTGCTTTGACATATCCGGAACAGTATATTCCGGGGAATGCCTTTCCCCATCCGTCGTCGCTTGTTCACGAGCCTCTGCCTGGTCAGTCTGCTGCTGTTTTGCCGACTTGCCTGGGCAGGTTCCGTGACGCTCGTACTGAGTGGCCGGGAGGGTCCTTATCGGGAATTTGCCGAAAGTTTTCAGGAAAATCTGAAGCGCGGCAACTGGAACATCTCGGCGCGCAACACATTCGATGCGATCGACTTCAACCGGAGTAGCGATCTCTACATCGCTGTTGGCCAGGAGGCCCTCGGCCAATTAATTACGCAAAATACAGGCAAGCCTGTCCTGGCCGTACTGGTGACCAAGCTGGCTTTCGAAAAGCAACTGGATAAAACTGCCAGCAAGGTCAATATTTCAGCAATTTATCTCGATCAACCTCTGGCCAGACAGGCGGCATTTGTCAAACAACTGTTGCCGAATGCCAATCGAGTCGGTTTGCTCACCCGTAGCGACGCCGCGAGCCAAAACCAGAAATTGAAACCTCTTCTGTCATCCCAAGGACTTAGACTCGAGACCGAGGATGTCGACAATCCGATCACTTTTCTCCCGGCATTGAATGCCTTGCTGCCCCGTGTCGATGTTTTGCTTACCTTGCCTGACAGCCAGATCATTGCACGGGATCAAATTCGCCCCTTGTTGATGACGGCGCTTCGCCATCAGCGTCCGGTCATCGCGTATTCCCAGGCAATGGTCAATGCCGGCGCGCTTGGCGCACTTCATTCCACCCCTCTGCAAATCGGACAACAGGCTGCCGAGCTCGTCAGCGGCCTTGGCGATCACCTGCCGCCTCCGCTCCATCCTGCCTACTACACGATCCATACCAATCGTGCCGTGGCAGACGCCTTCAATCTCGAAATGCGTGACGAGGCGGTCATTCGCCGTGCCCTCTCCCGGTTCAAGGATGCACCATGACTTCGCTGAATCTTCGCCAGCGCATCCTCTTGCTGTCTGTGCTTCCAGCACTGCTCGTCGCCTTGATCACGATTACTTTTTTCACTTATGTCGGTATTCAGACACTGGAGAAGGAATTACGTACCCAAGGGCAGTCGACCGTGCGCTTTCTCGCGCCGGTCAGTGAATACAGCCTGATTACCGGGCAAATCGAAAGTCTCCAGACACTCGTTCAAACCACTGTTCAGGAACATCGCGTCAAGGCAGCCATGATTTTGAGCAACAAGGGCCGCCCACTGGCAGTCAGCGGCCGTGTTTCAGTGGCCAACGAAACATTCCGACAGCTTGGCCCCCGGGTTGGTGAAATTGCCGAAACAGCGGAATGGATCGCTTTTTCCGCACCGATTTTCCGGGTTCTGAACGAACCCGATTCCCTGTTTGAGACCGATGATATTTTTCGCTCTGATGAGAAAGAGCCCATCGGTTACGTTCTGGTCGAAATGGACAAAACGGAGGTGATCGCCAAGCAGCAGGAGTTGCTGCACGTTGCCTTGCTCCTGGTCGGCATGAGCTTGCTGATCATCGGTGGATTATCGATGCGAATTGCTGATCGGCTGGGCGTTCCGCTCGTTCGCCTGGTATCGGCCGTCCGGGCCTTGGGCGAAGGTCGCTTCGATACCCGAATCGATCCAGTTTCCCACGGCGAGATGGGGGTCCTCGAATCCGGGTTCAACGAAATGGCCAGCCACATCGAGGAGGTTCGCGACACCATGCGACTACAAATCGAGGCGGCAACGGCACAGCTCTCTTTTCAGGCCAGTCACGATCCGCTCACTGGCTTGCTCAACCGTCGCGAATTCGACAAGCAACTGGATCAGACGCTCCAGCATATTCGCTCCGGCAGCGATGAGTCGAGCCTGCTGTACATCGATCTCGACCGCTTCAAACCGGTGAACGATAGCTGCGGCCATCAGGCAGGTGATGAATTGCTATGCCGGGTTTCACAATTGCTCCAGGGACGACTGCGCGAGAACGATGTATTGGCCCGCCTCGGTGGCGACGAGTTCTCGGTCATCCTGATCAAATCAACGGGTGCCCCCGCCCTCCAGGTCGCCGAAGACTTGCGCACCATGCTTTCCAATTTTCGCTTCATCTGGCAGGACAAAGTCTTTTCGATCAGCGCTTCGATCGGCCTCTGCACCTTGACCGCCGGCATTCGTTCAGGCCGGGATGCCATTGCTGCGGCTGACGCTGGCTGCTACCTCGCCAAGGATGCGGGTCGCAATTCCGTCTGTGTTCACGAAGTCACTGACACGGGCGATCGTCGTAGCACTACTGAAACGCTTTCCGATCGAGTTCAATTGGCCATTGCCGACGGCCGCGTTCGAACATTCGCACAACCCCTGCTTTCTCTGACGGCGCCAGAATCGGCAGCACTACTGCTTTCTGCCCAAATTCGCGATGTATCGATTGGCCATCTGCTCAGTTCTGACGAACTCTCCGCATCAGATCGTGATTGGCTGCAACTTCAGATCCAGAAACATCTTGTCGAAGACGTAGTGCATCAGTTCCGACATGCCAATCGTGTGGCGTTGAAAATCTTCATCCCGGTTTCCCATGCCTTCCTCGCTTTCCAGATTCATTCCGACTTTTTCTCAGCGCTTGCCGGCGATCAGGAACAGCTTCTGCAAAATGTTTATTTTCTGATTCCGTCAGATATTCCCTCCGAAGATCACCCTCTTTTGCAGGCTTTCATCGCGTCATTTGGCCATTCCGGGGCTCAAGTTGCGATGGATTTCGATACAGCAGTTTCTCTGAATGGAGAACTTGGTCTCCCTGATGGAATTTCAGCGATTCGTTTTACCGATGCTGATTTCTTGAATCTGGCTCAAGGCGAAACATCGATTCATCAACTAATCACCGAGTTCAAAACGAATGGCATGCCATTGATTGCCGTTGATTCGCGGCTCAATCCCCAAATTCAGGCGTACGTCGATCTCGGTTTCACCTATCTCGAAACGCCCAAAGCTGGGGCCTGCGAACCTTTGGATGTTTGGCTGGCGGGCACAGCGCAACGTCGTTATTGAGGCGATGCTCGAAGTTATGCGTACACCGCCTGGTTGAAACACGGTGAACCGGCTCGCAAAACCAGCTTTCCTTCACGCAACCGTTCAAGACAGGGAGTTAGGCCCGCCACATTGACCATCGTCACTTCCGAGGCATCCAGTTCGTCGACACCAACACGCTCGAAGAAGTAGATCAGATCCTCGGTCAACGATTCGTTGAGCCCACCTGCGACACGCAGGATCTTACGCCCGCCGATTTCATGCACATTCGCCGCAGAAGCAACCCCACGGGACAGCATTTCGACGATCAGTGCATCAATCAATACTTGGTTCAGCGGCCCTGCCCTGAATCGGGCGCCAACCAAGCCCCCCAGACGACTCACAACCGTTAGGCTCGCATACAGGGACGGGAAATTCGGTAGCGCGAGTGCAACACCTACAGTCCGGCCAATAGCCAGTTGCAGATCGCTCCGCATCATGAGGCCACTGGATGAAATATTCTCGAGCTCAGCTTTTCCTTCTGTGCCAAATACCCCAATGCAAAACGGCGACATCCCCGCGCACTTGACGCGCTGATGCCGCCGCTTTTCCTGCATGAGCGTGAATTAATTGAGACTGAGTTTTTCGCTGACGATCTTCGGCGTAATGAAAATCAGCAACTCGGTCTTGTCATCATTCTGTTCCTTGTTGCGGAACAGGAAACCAAGATAAGGCACATCTCCGA
>JACCDQ012052136.1_pt1 | contig 11032 bp, 10 predicted proteins | sample 7446031 | NCBI WGS metagenome assembly JACCDQ01 (sample SAMN15323442, study PRJNA562643) | freshwater metagenome | isolation source: river surface water | place: USA:Blue River Watershed | collected 2017-08-17
AATAGAATCGAATTTAAATTAATTGAATGGATATCTTTGTAATTTAAACCTAAATTAACAGCTCCACCTAATTGTATTTCTTTTTCTGCGAATTCTATTTGACTCTCATCATCTTTTTCAAGCTTGGAGTTACTACCTACGTTAAAATTTCTTGAGATTCGATCTCCAACATCCATGCCACTGGTGTAAATGACACCGACTAAGCCTCCGGCTTTGTAACTATTCCATTTTAATTGGTCCCCAAAATTAATTTGTAAATTGGGAATTCCCTCTGTATTTGATTTTTTTATATTGTAACTATTGGAAAGTGAATCTCCCATTTTTTCAATTTCTTCTGCTTTAAATCCTTCACTTTCACTGACGATAATTTTTTTCTTACTGGAAAATGCATTTTTTATGATACTAGGAAGTTTTCTAGTTCCATCATCTTTGCCAAGATAATCCTTCAATCCTCCTGCATAGCTCATTCCATTCCCAAAAGACTCAGTTGAGTACCCGATTTGAAAATTTCCTGAAAACTGACTAGGAATAGATTTGGATTGCAATTCAATGAGTCCACCTCCAAACTCCGCAGGACGATTTGGTGAAAAACTTTTTTGAACGGTAATACTTTCTAAAATACTCGTAGGAAAAAGATCTAGGGGAACAACTCTTCGACTTGGTTCAGGGCTTGGGACTTGCGACCCGTTTAAAAGTACGCTTGAATATCTTTCGCCAAGGCCTCTAACATAAACAAATTTTCCATTGACAAGAGTAAGACCAGTCACTCTTCTAAGAGATGAGGCTGCATCTGAATCGCCGGCGCGACTCATGGCCTCTTGGCCCAAAACGTCGGAAACATTATTGGTTTTTTTTCTTATTTCCAATAATGCTTCGACGGAATTTTTAATTCTAGGAGCAGCTACGGTAACCTCCTGTATCTCTGTTACGGGCTCGGCCATCGCAGCTGCACTTGAAACTAATAAAATGGTTTTTAATAAAAAATGTTTCATTAGTTTTTATTTTAATTCAAATGAAGTCCATCCATCTATCCAACTGTCTGTTTCAGATGCAAATGCACCAACGTAATCAGTAGGTTCGAAAAATAAATCATCCGGAGTTACACCAGCACCGATTGCAGGGCTGTTAACACTTGGATAAAATCCTACTAAGTCAGGATTGATTAATTTATTTTCTTGAGAAGTAAGCCATAAGTCAGTTGACCAAGTGTCACCAGCTTCAGCTTCTGCATTTTTTGCACAGAATACGATCCCATGTTCAAATTTTAATCCTGTTGCACTTAAAATATTTCCATTTACAGTTGCACCGTTAGAAAATGTTTCAGCATCATCGATATCGATACATGCTTTTGTATAACCTGTTACAATTGTATTATGGATACTTCCACCAGTTCCTCTTCTTAAAAGCATTCCGTAAGCAGATTTAGCTCCACCTAAAAATGTCGCATTTGAAATTGTTGGATTTGATCTTGGGTTTGCATTCATTGGAGATTTAAAGTTGTCTGCTTCAATTCCATTATCTCCAGCATCATCAGCTTGTTTAGATAATAAATATTGAATTTTTCCTCTGTATCCAAAGTCCCAATCAACTGAATCATCATCATTGTTTGATACGACTAAGTGTTTAACGTTTACTGTTCCACCAAAAAACTCAACTCCGTCGTCAGCGTTCATATTAACTTGAACGTAGTCAACTTCAGTTTCATCACCAACAGCATTGAAAGTAATACCGTTAAGTTCGTTATCTTGGCTCATTGGGTATCCAGCAAATTCAACTCTTACAAATTTTAAAATTCCAGAATTGTCGCGGTCATTATTTCCACCAAATTTTACTTGTTCAACTTTAATGCCTTCTGATACTGCTTCACAAACCGGAGTTCCTGCTTTACAAGCATTGATAGTAGCGTTTCCGTTTATAACGATTCCACCCCATTCTCCACGCTTTCTATTTTCTGTATTTACTGAAGTGAAAACGATTGGTTTTGTTTGAGTTCCGATTGCTTCAATTTTTGATCCTCTTGATACAGAAATAAAAGATTTTGGTTCACCAACAATTTTTGTTCCTGCTTGGATTCTAATAATAGAGCTATCTTTATTATCTCCACCGATAAAAACACCTTCGTCATCTAAACGATATGTATAGTTTGAAGTTAAATTTAACTGGCTATTAAGATATTTTCCTTTTAATAAGCAATAATTTTGCCCATTTTCTACTAGTAAATCAGTTCCTGTTGGACATGCGAAAGCTGTAGTACTCATAAGAAATGATGCAAATGCAATTTTCTTTAACATAAGATTCCTCTTGTTAATGGTTTTTAATGAGCTGGATAATAATAGGATCAAAGTCATTTGCTCAAGTTAAGCTTCTGTTAGTTTAATGTTAGGTTTTGGTTAAGATTTTTTTAAAAAAAATTATGCTGTTAGCAAGATGCGATTACAGTTTGGACAAATCTCGATGCTTTTTTTATGTTCAACGCTTTGAATAGTAGCCGCATCAAGATTGATTTTACACCGCGAGCAATTTTTATTGTTTATAAAGGCAATCGGATCAGTAATTTTTTTCTTATAAACAAAATCAGAAAAAATACTTTTCACACTTTTGTCGCAAGTATCAATTAGGGCATCGACTCTTTTTTGAAAATTTTCAATCTCTTTTTTGCCGGTAGTAGTCTTTTCATTTACTTCTGCTTCAATTTCTTTTTTGGTGATTTTTATACCTTCTAAAAAACTTTCAAAATCTTTAATTTCTAGATGTAGGATTTCACTATGTTCTAAGTTTTGAAAATATTCTGCTTCAAGCTTTATTAGAATCTTTGAATTATTTTCAATTTCATGGGTTAAAGAATCGAGTTCTTTTTGAGTTGTAATGAGGTTTAATTGAGTTTTGTGACGGTTTATAAGGTCGACAATTTTACTGATTTCTAATTCCTTTTCTTTTAAGTGAATCGCTTTTAACTGGTCTTTTTTGGCCTCTAAAGCTGCCATTTTTTGACTTTCAGCGCTTTCAATAGCGCTAATACGCTTTAATTCAGCCTTAGAAGCTAGCTCTAAATCGTGGATTTTTAAAAAGAGGCTATTGATCTCTAGTAAATTTTGAAAGCTTTCTTCGATCATGGGAGTTTCGCCTTGAAATCAAGCATTAAAATCGGTTATATTGCCAACATCTTATGCGCGGAAATACTTTTGGTAAATTGTTTTCTTTTACGACTTTTGGAGAATCTCACGGAGAAGCTCTGGGGGTAGTTATTGATGGTATGCTTCCTGGTGTAGAAATTTCCATCGATGATTTAAATCGTGAATTAAAAAGAAGAGCTCCAGGAAAGATTGAAGGAACGACGGCAAGAATTGAAGCGGATGAAGCGCAAATACTTTCCGGAGTCTTTGAAAATAAAACTCTGGGAACCCCGATTGCTGTTATCGTTAAAAATACCAATCAGAAAAGCAGCGATTATGATTCATTAAAAAATGAATACCGAAAAGGCCATGCAGATCTAACTACGGTTTATAAATACGGCATACGTGATCATCGCGGTGGAGGAAGAAGTAGTGGAAGAGAAACTCTTTCTCGGGTCATCGCAGGATATTTCGCGGGTCTGATTTTAAAAAATGTACAAGTAAAAGCCTATATTTCAAAACTTGGACCTTTTGAATATTCTTTAATTCCTAGTGATTTGAGTTTGGATTTTTCACCTTATCAATTTCCCGACACTTCAAGAAATGATGAAATCAAAGATTATTTACTAAAATTAAAAGCAGACGGTGATTCGATTGGTGGAAAAGTAAGAGTGATTGTCGAGCATTGTCCAAAAGGTTTAGGTGAACCCGTTTTTGATAAGCTTAAAGCCGATTTAGGCAAGGCCCTTTTATCAATTGGTGCCTGTGTGCAATTTTCTTTCGGTTTTGCGGATGAAATGAGCTATATGCTAGGTTCTGAAATCGAAAAATTAGAAAATGCTTTTGGTGGAATTGAAGGCGGTATTACCAATGGTGAACCGATTCTTTTGAATTTAACTTTTAAACCAACGTCGACTATTGGAGAAAAAGCAAAAGCAGGAAGACATGATCCTTGTATAATGCCTAGAGTGATCCCGGTGGTGGAAGCTATGGTGAAAGTAGTGTTAGCAGATCATTATTTAAGACAAAAAGCCTACGAGAACAAATATGAAAAATAAAACTGTTATAACTAAAGTTGAACTAGAAAATTTATTTGATGAAATTAATAAAATTGATACGGATACGATTTTATTAATTGTCGATCACCAAATATGGAGTTTGTACTCAAAAGAATTTCCATTAGAAAAAATTGAAAAGAAAGTTATTTTTTGGAAATCACCAGATGGAGAAAAAGTAAAAAACTTTACCGAACTTCAAAATGCAACGGAGTTTTTTTTAGATAAGGGGATTCATCGAAATGCTCATTTGGTAGTAATCGGTGGAGGAGCCGTTTCAGATTTCGCAGGATTTGTTGCTGCAACCATTCTAAGAGGAATCAAATGGTCAGTTGTCCCAACTTCATTGTTGTCAATGGTTGATGCTAGTATTGGCGGAAAAGTAGCGATCAATTCCAAGTCTGGTAAAAATTTGATCGGTGCATTTCATCTGCCTACAAATGTTTTTATTTGTACTAAGTTTTTAAATACGCTTCCTGACGCTGAAAAATTGAGTGGAATGGGCGAAATCGTTAAATACGCTTTTTTGGATTACTCCGTTTATGATTTAATTGTGAGAAAAGCACCATTGGTAGAAATCATTGATCAGTGTGCAAAGTTTAAGCAAAAAATAACGGATGAAGATTTAACCGAAAAAGGAAACAGAAAAATTTTAAACCTAGGTCATTCATTCGGCCATGCACTAGAATACATTTATAGTATGACTCATGGTGAGGCAGTGATGTGGGGAATGATTGTGATATTTAAACTTTTTGGCAAAGAAAAGAATTTCAATGAGTTTATCACTATAAAAAATTCGCTTAAACTTCCCTTAAAATCGCCTCCATGGTTGAACAAAGAATTTCCGATTGAGAAAATTATGACTTATCTTTCAAAAGATAAAAAAATATCAGCATTAAGTGCTATTGATTTAGTCATTGTCGAGGACATAGGTTCAATTAGAGTTGAAACGATGAGTTTTGAATTAATTCAAAGTAAACTTGAAGAGCATAAAGATGAACTTAGAAAATTCACTTTATAAAGTAGTCGCGCAAGATTTCCATAAAAAGATTTCAGTTCCAACGAGCAAGTCTTTTGCTAACCGTGCTTTAATTTTAGGTGCATTGATTGGCGATTCATTTAAAATTTCTCATTTACCAACTTCAACAGATGTTACCTTTTTAATTAAGGCATTTGAAAAAGTTGGTTTGCAATTTAAATATGAAAATAATGCGATTGAATTTTTCAATTCATTTCCCGCCTGTGAAGAAAATGTTCAATCTGACTCGATCACTTTAGAAACCGGAGATGGTGGAACCACCAATCGTTTTTTAATCGCGATGCTATCTCGAGGGAAAAAAACGTATTACATCAAGCCGTCAGGGAAAATTGCCGAAAGACCAAATGATGAATTATTTGATATTTTAAAATCACTTCGAGTGAAAATCGATATTTTAAAAAATGAGTCAGCATGGATTTGTGTCAAAGGACCGATTCAATTTGCGGCAAATAAAAAAGTTGAGATTGACTGCGGCCAAAGCACTCAGTTTGCGACGGCTTTAAAACTTGCATGTCATAATTTGCCGATTAAGTTTGATTTAGTGAATTTAAACTCAAGCCTCGCTTATAATCAATTAACAGACGAACTTTTAAATAGAGTTAAAAGTGAAAAGAACTTTTGTGTTCCGGTGGATTTTAGTTCAGCAAGCTACCCCCTAGCTCTAGCTCAAGTCAGTGGCGAAGTGATTATTGAAAACTGTCATGAACTTGATCCGTTTCAAGCCGATAGTGAGTTTTTTCATATTTTAAAATCCATTGGTTCAGATATAAAATTTACTAAAGAGGGATTATTCGTTTCAAATAAAACAAAATTAAAACCTTTCGTCGTTGATGGCTCAAACTGTCTCGATTTAATTATGACTTTGGTCTTTTTAGCAACTCAAATTGAAGGTTCAAGTAAGATCACTCATTTAAAGCTTTTAAAATATAAAGAAAGTGATCGACTGAGTGAGATCTTTAAAACTTTAAATGCTTTTAAAGTAAGATACAATTACAATGAAGAAAATGACGAATTGGAAGTTTTTAAAATGGATAAAATCCATGAACCAATTTCAGTTTCACCAGCACCAGATCATCGCATGGTGATGATGAATTATTTACTTTTGCGAATTAATGGTGGAGGCATGCTTTCTAATACGGAGCATATTAAGAAGTCATTTCCTGATTTTATAAAAATTATGGAAAATGCATAAGAGGTTTATATGTTAAGTGAAAAACAAAAAGTATTCTTTTCTGCAATTCTAGGATTCATTTTTGTTTCTGTTATCTTTGATGTTTACCAAGATTACAAAGAAGGAACTAATATTGCTCATTTGTCTTCAGAAATTGTGATTGCAATTCTGGTTTTAATGGGAGTTTTAGTTTTATGGTTTAAAAATTTATTTTTAAGCAATGAACTGTCAAATGTAAAAAACCAACTGATAATAAGCCAGGAAGAATCTAACAAATGGAAAGAAGAAAATTCTCAGCTTCTTAAAGGTTTATCAGAAGCCATTGATAAGCAGTTGTCTGCTTGGAGTTTGAGTCCAAGTGAAAAGGACATTGCTCTTTTATTATTAAAAGGTTTAAGTTTAAAAGAAATTGCAGATATCAGAGAAGTTTCAGAAAGAACTGTAAGACAGCAATCGACTAGTATTTATCAAAAATCAAATTTATCTGGTCGAGCAGAATTATCAGCATTTTTCTTAGAAGATCTTTTGAAATAAAAATTATTTTTGAATTTGGGCGTTCATCAATCTTTCTAATTCAAAGATATCGGTACAACGGATCCAGTCATTGCCAGCTCCGCGGCCAACTGGTTTAAATTTTTTAGTATTAATTTTTCCGTTCTCAAAAATTTCTTCTGCGATATGGATATGCACCACTTCACCAGTGATGATTTGACCACTTCCTGGAGTTTCCCCGTAACTTAAATTGTCTCTGAAAATACATTCAAATTGAATTAAAGCCTCTTTCATTCTCTTTGGAGCAACCTTGATTGAATCAATTGGAGTTAATCCAGAAACGATAAATTCGTCTTCCCCGTAAGGAAGTTCTAGTGAAGTCTGATTGATTTTTTCTACGATATCTTCGTGGACAAAATTAATAACAAATTCTTTGTTTTTTAAAATATTAGTGGGTGTATCTTTTTGTTTTCCAGTAGAGGTTCGAATCATAGGACAAAAGGCAACGATCATTGGCTTTGCCGATACGACCGTAAAAAATGAAAAAGGGGCGATGTTGTTAGTGCCGTCGGCATTTTTAGTGGAGACAACAGCAATTGGTCTTGGAACAACGCTACCGATTAAAATTTTATAATTATCTGCAAAATTTTCACTTGGATTAAAAGATTTCATATTAGATAATTTTAGCTGAACTTTTGACGTTTTGTTAAGGAGAAATAAAAAAATGATCGTTTGGTTTCGAATGGTATTAAAAACGTTCTATTTTTTACTTTTTCTTGTTAGTTATTTTGGAAGCTCCATTCTGATCTATCTTTTAAGTTTAGCCAATATGGAAAAAGCTAGAAAGATGTTAGTCAAAAATATTTCATTGCATTCTAAAATTGGACTTAAAATGCTCGGCGTTCATTTGCATTTTGATCATCGCATTTTGGAACAAAATCATTTAATTGTCGCCAACCATTTATCTTATCTCGACATCTTGTGCATCTCTTCAATTATTCCTACTTGTTTTGTGACATCGGTTGAAATGAAAGAAACTCCTTTTCTAGGTCAAATGTGCACACTGGGTGGCTGTCTCTTTGTGGAGAGAAGAAGTCGTAAAGGTTTATCAAGTGAAGTATCAGAATTAAGCGAAGCTTTAAAAAAAGGACTCAATGTTTGCATTTTCCCTGAAGCTAAATCAACTAATGGGGAAAAAGTTTTAGGTTTTAAAAGGCCTTTATTTCAAGCAGCTATCGATGCTAAAAGATCTATTCTTCCACTTTGTTTAAATTATCAAAGTGTTGATGGAGAAAAATTAAGTTTAAAAAATCGCGACGACATTTTTTGGTATGGGGACACTTCATTTGTGGTGCATTTTTTTAGAATGATTAGACATAGAAAATTAAAAGTTCGAATATCTGTTTTAGATTCAATTGATGTATCAAGCGATGTAACTAAGGTTGAACTGGCCGATATGAGTTATTTTGCGATTGAAAAGGTTTATCTCCCTGTTTCCTCATAATTTCTTTCCCATTCCCCACGTAATTTCAAAGCATTAGGATTCAGAAGAGATAATCTTAAGGTTGAGACAAACAAAAATAGTCAACTATTTCATTGTTTGACCGATAAGTATTTAAGGAATCAACATGAAAACATTGCAATTTGTTTTAAGGGAAGTCATTCAACAAGAAGAATTGAAAACACTCACTGCTTTTTTAGCAGATGAAAATTTTTTATGTTTAGCTTTTTTTGGAAAAGAGCAATCATTTCTACTTAAAAATTTAGACTTATTAATAGATAGATTTCCAAATGGAAACTTTGTTGGATGTTCCTCGGCAGGGCATGTGGCAACTAGTTTAGTTTACGATCAAGAAATAGTACTTACTTTTATAAAATTTTCTAAAGTAAAATTTAAAGTTAATATCTTTGAAAATTTAAATGCTGAACAATCTGAAAATATTGGATTAGAAATTTCAAAGGCAATTCCCGAAAGTCATAAAAGTGCCATGATTTTAAGTGAAGGTCTTAATGTGAATGGTTCTAGGCTCGTTCTTGGTTTAAAAAATCAAAGACCTGATGTGAATTATTTTGGTGGATTATCGGCCGATGGCTATGACTTTAAAGAGACATATGTATTAAGTGGAAAGAAAATATTTAAAAACTCGATAGTGATTGTCTCCTTTGATAATAACTTAAAAGTTAAATCAAGTGTCGGTGGAGGCTGGAATACGTTTGGAATAGAAAGAACTGTGACCAAATCAGTAAATAATATTGTTTATGAAATTGATCATAAAGCAGCTATTGATTTATATGACGATTTTTTAGGTGAAAAAAAGGTATTACTTCCATCCTATGGATTGCATTTTCCGATTTTTCTTGAAAGCGAGAAGATCGTGAGAACGCTTTTAGCTGTTGATCGAGATAGTAAAAGTTTGACTTTTGCTGGTGATGTTCCTGAAATGTCAAAAATCAAGTTAATGAGATCAAGTCCAGAATCATTGATTCAGTCTGCGCTTAATGCGGTTGAAATATTGAATCCCTTAACTAAGAATGATTCACTGTATTTTATGGTGAGTTGTGTGGGAAGAAGATTGGTTTTAGGCGAAAAAGTTGAAGATGAATGTGAAGGTCTGATTAATAAAAATGATACCATGACCGGGTTTTACTCATATGGTGAAATAAATTCAATCGATACCGACTGCAAACTGCATAATCAAACTTATACATTGACTAGGATTTATGAAGATGAGTAAAAAGCTTCATAAAAATCTATTGAGGCAAATTGCCAAAGCTGGTGTAGAGATTGAATCTTTGCCTCCTCATTTTCTTGAAATGATTTCTAAAAGCTATTCTTCTTATGATGAACAAATCGAAATGACCAATAAGGTTTCCCAGATAAATGAGCTAGAGATTGAACGAGCCAATAAGAAATATAATGATGAAAAAGAAAAGCAATTCGAAGAAATTCTAAATCGACTGCCAGGTTATGTTTCATGGTTTGATTTTGATCTTAATTATTTAGGTGTGAATAAACTTTTGGCTAGTTTTTATGGTGTTGATTCTGACAAGTTTTTAAAATCAAAAATTGGTGAAGTTGTACAGGATGAGAATTACCTGGTTTTTAAAAATAAAATAGAAGAGTTTCTTGTATCAAAGAATGAATTATGGAGTTTTGATCATGTCATAACAAACTCAGTTGATAAAAGAGATGTGATTGTCTATGTTCAAAAAATTGAATCTGAAAACGTGGTTTTTTGTTATGGAATTGATGTCACTGAAAAAATGAAAATGCAAAAAGAGATTGATAATCAAAAAATTATTGACTCACATAATGCAAGAATTATGAGCTTAGGTGAAATGGCTGCAGGAATTGCCCATGAGATTAACAATCCACTAGCGATTATTAAAGGAAATGCCCAACTGCTAGATAGATTTGCTCGTGATTTAAATACAGAAGAGTTTTTAAAAAAGCAGAACAAGATATTACAAGCTACCGATAGAATTATAAAAATTATTTCTAATTTAAAATTACTATCTAAGAGTACAGAAAACGAAGAGGTATCAGAGATTAATTTTAAAGAAATTGTTGAGTCTGCAATGGAACTTTGTCATTTTAAGTTGCTTGAAAAGAAAGTTCAAGTTCGAACTATTTTTGAAGCAGATAACTTTGTTGTAAAAGGAATTAGCACTGAATTACTTCAAGTGATTCATAATTTATTAAATAATTCAATCGACGCTGTCGAGAATCTAAATTCACCATGGATTGAGCTTAAGTTTTTAAAAGAAGACACCCATCTTGAAATTTCCATAACAGACAGTGGAAATGGCATACCTGATCAAGTTTTGAGAAAAATGTGGGAACCTTTTTTTACCACTAAACTAGGTATAAAAGGAACTGGTTTAGGACTTCCTATTTGCAAAAAACTTATAGCCAATAATAATGGTGATTTTTATTATGATGCCAATTCAATTCATACTCGATTTGTTATAAAACTTCCTATTTATCATTCAAATAGCTTAGAAATTTTAAAAGCATCTTAATTTAGATTTTTAAAACTAAGATTTTTTACCGACAATATTTTTTAGAATGCCAATTTTTTCAATTTCTAGTTCGATGATATCGCCTGATTTAATCCATTTATCAAGTTCTAGACCGCAACCGGTTCCAACAGTTCCAGAA
>JACCDQ010506447.1_pt1 | contig 11030 bp, 8 predicted proteins | sample 7446031 | NCBI WGS metagenome assembly JACCDQ01 (sample SAMN15323442, study PRJNA562643) | freshwater metagenome | isolation source: river surface water | place: USA:Blue River Watershed | collected 2017-08-17
CCAGGCCCAGGCGCGGTGCTGGCCGTGGGGGACGACGACCAGAGCATTTACGCTTTCCGGGGCGCGCGCGTGGGCAACATGGCCGATTTTGTGCGCGGATTTGGGGTTCAACACCAGATCAAGCTGGAGCAGAACTACCGCAGCCATGCCAACATTCTGGAAGCCGCCAACCACCTGATCGACCACAACAGCACACGTTTGGGCAAAAACCTCCGCACCGATCAGGGGGCGGGCGAACCCGTGCGCGTGTACGAAGCCCCCAGCGATTTCGAGGAAGCCAAATGGCTGGTCGATGAAATGCGCCAGCTGGTAAAAGGCGACGGCATGGCCCGGCAGGAAATTGCTGTGCTTTACCGGAGCAACGCGCAAAGCCGCGTGGTCGAAAGCGCCTTGTTCAATGCGGGCGTGCCCTATCGGGTCTACGGCGGTTTGCGTTTTTTTGAGCGGGCGGAAATCAAACACGCGCTGGCCTACCTGCGATTGCTGGACAACCCGAACGATGACACCAGTTTTCTGCGGGTGGTGAACTTTCCGCCCCGTGGAATTGGCGCGCGCACCTTGGAGCAGTTGCAAGATGCCGCGCGGGCTTCGGGTTGTTCATTGCACGATGCGGTCAGCACCATAGGGGGAAAGGCTGGAACCAACCTGACCGCCTTTTTGGCCAAACTGGACGTGGTGCGTGAACAGACCGAAGGGGCCAACCTGCGGGAAATCATCCAGCTGGTGTTGCAACACAGCGGCTTGCTGGAGCATTACCGTGCCGACCGGGATGGTGCGGATCGCGTGGAAAACCTCGAAGAACTGGTCAATGCCGCCGAGAGCTTTGTGATGCAAGAGGGGTTTGGCCGTGACGCCGTGGCGTTGCCGCTGGACGAAACCGCGAGCCTGAGTCAGTCGCCCGTGAGCCAAGGGCTGGATCCAGCGGCGCCACTCGAAAACGGTGTGTTGGTACCCGATACCGGAGAAACTTTGAGCCCGCTGGTCGCATTCTTGACACATGCTGCTTTGGAGTCGGGCGACAACCAGGCCCAGGCGGGGCAGGACGCGGTGCAACTGATGACCGTGCATGCCGCCAAGGGGCTGGAGTTTGACGCCGTGTTCATCACCGGGTTGGAGGAGGGGTTGTTTCCGCACGAAAACAGCCTGAGCGACCGTGAAGGTCTGGAGGAGGAGCGCCGGCTGATGTACGTGGCTATCACACGCGCGCGCAAGCGCTTGTATTTGAGCCATGCCCAAACGCGAATGCTGCATGGACAGACCCGTTACAACTTGCGCAGCCGCTTTTTCGATGAATTGCCCGAGCACTGCTTGAAATGGCTGACACCCAAGCAATCCGGTTGGGGCGGCGGCATGGGGGCTGCCAGCAAGTCAACGGGGTCGAGCTGGAGCGGCGCAGCACAGCCGGCCTGGGGGCGCAGTGGCCTGTCCACGCCATCAGGGGGCAAGGACGCCCCTTTTACCGGTGCAGGGGCAGTACCTGTGCAAAAGGCAGCGCCTGCACATGGCATACGTGCCGGTATGCAGGTGTTTCACAACAAGTTTGGTGAGGGCAAGGTGCTGACGGTGGAAGGGCAGGGCGACGATGCACGTGCCCAAATCAGTTTTCCCCGCCACGGGACCAAATGGCTGGCCTTGGGCATTGCCAAGCTCACACCTGTTTGAGCAAAGGGGGCAGCCACCCCCTCCATTCAATCGTCAATGAAGCTGTCGCGGTAGGTGTAATAAAACGACGTGAAGAACATCGACGCCATCAGCAACACCATGGGGTACATCAAGGCGGACAACCAGCTGCCGCCTCCCAACAGGCCACCTAATACGGCCACCAGCAACCCGGCCGCGACAAAAAAGGCCAGCCAGCCGACCATGTAAACCGCCAGGGCCGATTTGTTGCGCCAGCAGGCCACAAAGCTGAAAAACAGGCTTTTGACCGGACTCACACCGTGCCAGTGCACCAAGGCAGGCGCGTGCCAGAACAGCATGGACAGCGGAAGGTACAGCGTCATGCCCACGGCCATGGCGCTTTGGAAGTCCTCGCTCATTACCGTGGCACCGTCCACCGGCTCGCCACCCAGGTAAAGCTGGGCAAAGCCCCCGCCATCCACCAGTGCGGTCACGCCCATCACCGCCAGAAAGCCGACGGCGTACATGATCCCCAATTGCAGCATGGCCAAACCGCGTTCCTTGCCGACCCGAAAAGCGCTGGCCAGCACCAAAGGCATGGGAAATCGGCCGTGATCGGCTTCGTGGGTGGCGCTCATCAGGCCCAACGTGGCGGCAGGCAGCAAAGCGAGTGCTGCCAAGGTGCCCACCACCGGCACCGCAGACAGCAGCGACACCAGCATCATGAACAAAAAGAACAAACCAGCCATGGCCAAGGGCTGACGCAGGAAGGTGCGAATGCCAGAGCGCACCCACACCATGCCTTGACGGGCGGGAACTTGTTGAAGCTTCACAGTTGTTGCAAACGTGCGCGCAGCACGCGTTCGAAGTGGGTGGGGTCGTGGGGTTTGAGCATGCTGGCTTCGCGCGGCAAGTGCCAGTCCCACAAGCGGGACAACCAGAACCGCAGGGCCCCGGCGCGCAACATGGCGGGCATCAACTGGCGTTCGCCAGCGGTGAGTGGACGCACACTTTCGTAGGCCGTGCACATGGCGGCGGCGCGTTCGTCAGCCGGGGCGCCACTGGCCAGGTCTATGCACCAATCGTTCAGGCACACAGCCAGATCGAAGGCAAAGGTGTCGCAGCCTGCAAAGTAAAAATCAAAGAAACCGCTCAATTGGCCTTGTTCGAACATCACGTTGTCACGGAACAAGTCGGCATGGACCGGGCCACGGGGCAGGCTTTGGTATACGGGGCCGGCGGCCACATGGTTCTGGTAGGCCAGTTCGCTGGTCAGCAACCGGGCTTGAGCGGGTTCCAGGTGAGGCAACACCACGGGCACGGTGTCGTTCCACCAAGGCAGGCCGCGCAGGTTGGGTTGCTGGTGCGGGTAGTCTTGTCCGGCCAGGTGCATGCGTGCCAGCATGGCGCCCACCTGCGCGCAGTGGTCGGCGGTGGGGGCCAGCTCGCTTTTTCCACGCAATTTGTTCACCACAGCGGCGGGTTTGCCCTTGAGCTTGTGCAGGATTTCCCCCCGGCTGTTGGCCGCCGGGTCCGGCACGGGCACGCCCTTGCGGGCCAGGTGCTTCATCAGGTGCAAATAAAAGGGCAGTTGCTCGAACGTCAGGCGTTCAAACAGGGTCAGCACGTGTTCCAGCGTTTGACCATCGCGCTCGGTGTTGACAAAGTAATTGGTGTTTTCGATGCCACCCGAACAACCGGCCATGTGGGTGATTGGGCCCAACTGCAATTCTTCGAACAGGGCAGCGGCTTCCTGTGGGGTGACTTCTGTGAATACGGCCATGGGTGGGGCTGCCGCTGCCTCAATCGAGCGCGGCGGTCAAAAAGGTCCATCAAAAAGAAAACAGGCGCCAGGCGCTTTTGCCTGCGCTGCCTTGGGGGTCGGCCCCGGGCTGGTTGGCGTGCTGGGGTTGCACCAGGTAGGCGGGCAGGGCGCCTTTGGTGTCCACCTCGATACGGCGGGTTTGGCCACCAATGCGCAACTCTTCAATCCGCGTGGAGGCGTCTTCGTGCAACAGGCGTTCGGTGGTTTGCTCAATGCCTTGGGGCGTGGTGGCGCTGGCTGCCTCTGGCAAAGGAGCAGGTTGTGCGTGTGCCCCCACACTTGCGCCCTGCATCCACAACACCACGCCAATTGCGCAGGCCCCGGCAAGGAAATGGGGCAGGCGGTGGGATTGAGCGTGCGTTTGCATGCCCCGATTGTAGGCAATGGCGTTGCGATGGCCTCAATCTGCTGGAAAATGCCCGGATGACCGAACCCCAAAAAACCCTGGTGCTGGTAGATGGCTCCAGTTATTTGTACCGCGCTTTTCATGCCATGCCCGATTTGCGGGCCGTGCCCGGCGACCCTTCCAGTCCGGCCACGGGCGCCATACGCGGCATGATCAACATGATGCAGGCCCTGCAAAAAGAACAGCCGGCCGAGTATGTGGCATGTGTGTTCGACGCCTCGGGCCCCACCTTCCGCGACGATTTGTACCCCGAGTACAAGGCCCACCGCAGCCCCATGCCCGACGATCTGCGTGCCCAAATTGAGCCGATACACGAAGTGGTGCGCTTGTTGGGCTGGAACGTGCTGGCGGTTCCGGGCGTGGAGGCCGACGACGTGATTGGCACCCTGGCCACCATGGCCGCAGCCCAAGGTGTGCGGGTGGTGGAGTCGAGTGGCGACAAGGACTTGAGCCAACTGGTGAACGAGCATGTAACCATCATCGATACCATGAACGGCAAGGTGCGCGATGTGGCGGGCGTAACCGCCGAATTTGGTGTGCCGCCGCACCTGATGGTGGATTACCAAACCCTGGTGGGTGACGCGGTGGACAACGTGCCCGGCGTGGAAAAGGTGGGCCCCAAAACCGCCGCCAAGTGGTTGCTGGAACACGGCTCGCTAGCGGGCTTGCTGGCCCAGGCCGATCAAATCAAAGGCGTGGCAGGTGACAACCTGCGCAAAGCCATGGACTGGTTGCCCACCGGGCGGGCTTTGGTCACCATCAAAACCGACTGCGATTTGTCGGACCATGTTTCGGGGCTGCCCGCCATGGAAGGACTGACCCTGCAGGAGCGCGACAACGCCCAGCTCAAATCCTTTTACGAGCGATTTGGTTTCAAGGGCCTGGTCAAGGCATTGGCGCAACCAGCAGCACCGGTTCAGGCTCAGGAATCCGGGGACACCGCTGATTTGTTTGCCGAAACCCCGCTCGCAGTGCCAACGGAACGAACCGTGCAGTACGACACCGTACTCACCTGGGACCAATTCGACCACTGGCAGGCCAAGTTGCTGGCCGCTGAATTGGTGGCGTTTGACACCGAAACCACCTCGCTCGATGCCATGCGTGCCGAGGTGGTGGGGCTGTCATTCAGTGTGGTGGTGGGGGAGTCCGCTTACATTCCGCTGGCCCACAGCGGCCCCGACGCCCCCGCCCAGCTGCCCCGTGACGAGGTGCTGGCCCGCTTGAAACCGTGGCTGGAGGACCCAGCGGCTGCCAAGTTGGGCCAACACATCAAGTACGACCGGCATGTGTTGGCCAACCACGGTATCCAGGTACACGGTTACGTACACGACACCATGCTGCAAAGTTATGTGCTGGAAGTGCACAAACCCCATGGCCTGGAAAGCCTGGCCGAACGCCACCTGGGGCGCAAGGGCTTGAGTTACGAAGACCTGTGTGGCAAGGGGGCGCACCAAATTCCGTTTACCCAGGTGGATGTGCCACGCGCTGCGCAATACGCGTGCGAAGACAGCGACCTGACCCTGGACGTGCACCTGGCGTTGTGGCCCCGCCTGCACGCCGATGCCAAATTACGGTCGATTTACGAATTGGAAATGGCCAGCAGCGAAGCGCTTTACCGCATCGAGCGCAATGGCGTGTTGATCGACGGCCCCACCCTGGCACGGCAAAGCCACGAACTGGGGCAGCGTATTTTGCAGCTGGAGCAAGACGCCTACGCGATTGCCGGGCAGCCGTTCAATCTGGCCTCGCCCAAGCAACTGGGTGAAATATTTTTTGACAAACTGGGCTTGCCGGTGATCAAAAAAACCGCTACCGGCGCCCGCAGCACCGATGAAGAAGTGTTGGAAAAGCTGGCTGAAGACTATCCGCTGCCTGCCAAGATTCTGGAGCACCGTTCGCTGAGCAAACTCAAAGGCACCTACACCGACAAGTTGGCTGCAATGGCGCACCCCGAAACCGGGCGCGTGCACACCCATTACGCGCAGGCGGTGGCTGTGACCGGGCGCCTCAGCAGCAACGACCCCAACCTGCAGAACATTCCGATCCGCACCGCTGAGGGCCGCCGGGTGCGTGAGGCCTTTGTGGCACCACCGGGGCACAGCATCGCCAGTGCCGATTATTCCCAGATTGAATTGCGGATCATGGCGCACCTGAGCGACGATGCAGCCTTGCTGAAGGCGTTTGCCGAAGGGCAGGATGTGCACCGCGCCACCGCAGCCGAAGTGTTTGGTTTGGCCCTGGATGAAGTCAGTAGCGAACAGCGGCGCTACGCCAAGGTCATCAACTTCGGGTTGATTTACGGCATGAGCGGGTTTGGCCTGGCCAAGGCATTGGGCATAGACAACACCGCTGCAAAAAACTACATTGACCGCTACTTTCAGCGCTTTGCGGGGGTGCGCCACTACATGGATGCCACCAAAGCCCAGGCCAAGGCCCAAGGTTATGTGGAAACGGTGTTTGGCCGGCGCCTGTATTTGCCCGAAATCAACAGCCCCAATGGACCCCGCCGTGCGGGTGCCGAACGCGCGGCCATCAACGCCCCGATGCAGGGTACCGCTGCAGACTTGATCAAGATGAGCATGGTGGCTGTGCAGCGCGCAATCGACGAACAGGCACGTGCCACCAAGGTCATCATGCAGGTGCATGACGAGCTGGTGTTCGAGGTGCCAGATGCAGAAATTGGCTGGGTCAAGCAAGAGGTGCCGCGCATCATGGCCCAGGTGGCCCAGCTGAAAGTGCCTTTGCTGGCCGAGGTGGGGGTGGGTTTGAACTGGGAGCAGGCGCACTGATTTTTGCTAGCATGGACGCACAGGCGGGCAAGCAGCTTGCGCATTGAGGAGTCACATGAAAGGCATTGTCTTTACCGAGTTCATGGAAATGGTGGAAAGCCGTTTCTCGGCCGATCTGCTGGACGATGTGATCGCCGCTGCCGACCTGCCCCACGGCGGGGCTTACACATCCGTTGGAACCTACGACCATGCCGAATTGGTGCGCATGGTGGTGGAGTTGTCAGACAAAACCCAGGTGCCGGTGCCCCATTTGATCAAGGCCTTTGGCGCCTACCTGTTTGGCCGGTTTCATGCCCTGTACCCGGGGTTTTTTCAGGGCGTTCCCGATGCGTTGACGTTTTTGTCAGGCATTGAAAACATCATCCATGCCGAGGTCATCAAACTTTACCCCGATGCCCAGCTGCCCCAGTTTCAGTGCCAGCGCCTGGGCAACGGCTTGGAAATGTTGTACCTGTCGCCCAGGCATTTTGAGGATCTGGCCCATGGCCTCATAGAAGGTGCCATTGCGCATTGGGGGGGCGGTTTGGTGGTGATGCGTGAACCCCTGTCCAGCGGAGCAGTGCGTTTCTGGGTGGCGCCTGAAGAGGGGGCGGGGTGAGCGATACCGCCAGCGATCAGGACCGGTTCCAGGCCCGGGTGGTGCGCGAGCGTGCGGCCCGCAAAGCCGCAGAAAAGTTGCTGGAGGAAAAAAGCCTGGACCTGTACCGTGCCAACCAGCAGTTGACAGCTCAGGCCACCTTGCTGGAGCAACAGGTGGCCGAACGCACCGCTGCACTGCAGGCCGCCTTGGCTCGGGCCGAAGCCGCCACCCAGGCCAAAAGCCGTTTCCTTGCCACCATGAGCCATGAACTGCGCACCCCCATGAATGGCGTGCTGGGTCTAAGTGAATTGCTGCTGCACACCCCCTTGACCGACGAACAAATGCACACCGTGCAAACCATACAGTCGTCGGGGCAGGCCTTGTTGGTTTTGTTGAACGAAATTCTGGATTTTTCAAAAATCGAAGCAGGGCAGTTGCATCTGGAACGTGCGCCCTTCGATCCGGTGCAGACCCTGAAAGACGCCTGTGAACTGTTGCAACCACAGGCGCACAGCAAAGGGTTGCCATTGCAGGTGGATGTGGCACCAGATCTGCCCAACGCCATTTGGGGTGACAGCGTTCGCTTGCGTCAGGTGTGGATCAACCTGCTCAGCAACGCCTTGAAGTTCACCCGCCAGGGCAAGGTGCAAGCCAGTTTGTGCCGCACGCACGGGCTACAACCGAAGTTGCGGGGGGTGGTGCAGGACAGCGGAATAGGCATGTCCCACGAGGTGCAGCAACGTTTGTTTGAGCCTTTTGTGCAGGCCGACAGTTCCACCACCCGCAAATACGGCGGTACCGGTTTGGGGCTGGTTATCACGCGTCGAATTCTGGAAATGATGGGTGGCCAGATCACCTTGCAAAGCGAGCCCGGCGTGGGGACCACATTTGTGTTTGAGTGGCCCATGGAACTCGCGCCGGTGGCCGGGCCGTCCGACAGTGCCGCTGCGCTCATGCCCACTGTTGATGCGGTCACCAAACCTGCGTTCCACACATTGCGTGTGCTGCTGGCCGAGGACCATCCCGTGAACCAGCGGTTGGCGCTGGCACAGCTCAAAACGCTGGGTGTCACGCAGGTGGAATTGGCGGCCGACGGGACAGAGGCATTGGACAGCGTGCGTTTGCACACATTTGACGTGGTGTTGATGGACATGCAAATGCCCAAACTGGATGGCCTGGAAACCACGCGACGTTTGCGTGCGATGAACCTGCCCGTCCAGCCGTGGGTGGTGGCTTTGACCGCCAATGCCTTTGCAGACGACAGACATGCGTGTGAGCAAGCAGGCATGAACGATTTTTTGGCGAAACCCGTGTCCATGGCGGGGTTGGAGGCGGCTTTGCGCAAGGTGGTACCCGTTAAAGCCACATGAACATCCTGTTTGTTCATCAAAATTTCCCGGGACAGTTCAAACACCTGGCGCCAGCCTTGGCGGCCAAAGGGCATGGGGTGTGGGCCATGCCACTCAAGAACCGGCCCAGCGGGCAGCAGCACGGGGTCCATGTTCGACCCTATGGCGCCAGCCGTGGCACCTCCAGGCAAATCCACCCTTGGGCAGTCGATTTTGAAACCAAGGTGATCCGTGCGGAAGCAGCGTTGCAACATGCGATGCGACTGCGAAAAGAGGGATTCATGCCCGACGTCATCGTGGCCCACCACGGTTGGGGCGAGCCCATGTTCTTGAAAAACGTGTGGCCCCGGGCAAAACTGGCTTTGTACTGCGAGTTTTTTTATCAAATGCAAGGGCAGGATGTCGGGTTTGACCCCGAATTTCCGTCCCTTGAGCCCGAATTGGCAGCCAGCCGTTTGCAACTCAAAAACCTGAACAACCTGATGCATTTCGGGCAGGCTGATGCAGCCATATCGCCCACCCGTTGGCAGGCAGACAGTTTTCCGGCCAATTTTCGGAACAAGATCTCTGTTATACACGACGGGATCGACACCGATACCGTGGCGCCCAACGACCAGGCCCGGTTCACGCTGCCCAGTGGCCAGCAACTGACACGGGATGACGAGGTGGTTACCTTTGTCAATCGCAACCTGGAACCCTACCGGGGCTACCACGTGTTCATGCGTGCCTTGCCCGAATTGTTGCGCCTGCGCCCTCGGGCCCAGGTGTTGTTGGTAGGGGGCGATGAGGTGAGCTATGGCGCACCACCCGACCCGGTGCTGCATGGTGGCCGTTCATGGGCGCAGGTGTTTGCCGACGAAGTTCGCCCCAGGGTGCCCGCAGCCGATTGGCAACGTGTGCATATGCTGGGCAAGTTGCCGTATGCCGCGTTTCTGGGGCTGCTGCAGGTGAGTTCAGTGCATGTCTATTTGACCTACCCGTTTGTGTTGAGTTGGAGCCTGCTGGAGGCCATGAGCACCGGTTGCGCGATTGTGGCGAGCAATACCGCCCCCGTGCTGGAGGTGCTGGAGCACGAAAGCACGGGCTTGCTGGTGGACTTTTTTGACCGAAGTGCTCTGGTGGAGCAGGTGTGCCGCGCGCTGCAAGATCCTGGTCTGCGCAGCCGTTTGGGTGTGGTGGCCCGGCGCAAAGCCGTGGCTGAATACGACCTCAACAGGGTGTGCCTCCCAGGGCAGATGGCCTGGGTGGAAGGCTTGTTGACCTGAGCGCCGTGGCGATCTCAACGTCCGCCGGTGGCCAAGCCCAGTGCAATCGCCTGCTGCTGGGTCAGCATTTCTGACGTTCTGCAGTCGGCTGCCTGCATTTTTTGCAGCATGTCGGCGGCGGTGGAGGCGGGCAACATGGCCCGCAGGTAGCGCGTCAGGGTGGTGCGCTGGCCGGCGCTCCATTCGCTCTCACACACTTGGTGGCCAAAATCGGCGTCGGGTGGCACCTGCGTGATCAGCAGGCGGGCCGCCGGGTTGGGGGTGGGCAACCAGCGTTCACGTCCGGCTGAAAACACCAACATGCAGAGCGTGTTGCACACCACGCCAGGGGCGAGTTCGGTGCTGAAGTTGCGGTTCTTCAAAATGGCGCCCAGCGTGATGGCGTCACCCAAACGCGTCTGCGTCAGCTTGAGTTGTGCCACAGGGGTCGCACACTTGGCCCCTTCGGCCAGCTGCACAGCCTGCCGGGCCCGTTGCAGGGCTCCGTCGTGCACCTGCCCGGCAATCAGCAACGTGCAAGGGTTGCTGGGGTTGGGCCAGCTGATGACGCCACCTTCATAAGGGAGGGGTGGATAGGTTTTGGGTGAGGCAGAGGCTTGGGTGGCTGACACTGCGCCTTGCGGCTGCAAAGTGGGCGAAGAACAACCGGCCAAGCCCACCAACCCCAACAACCCAATTGCCATCCACCACTTTGCATTCGGCATGCGTTCCACTCCTGATGTAAGGGGCATTGTAGGCGTGTCAGTGCTCAGACAACGCGGTGGTAAACCGCTTCATCAAAGGGCGCAACAAATAAGTCATCAGCGTGCGTTCACCGGTTTTCACCATCACGGTGCTTACCATGCCTGGCTGCAACTGCAAACCACCCAAGCGTTTTTGTTCCGCCAGGGGAACGGTTACTTGTAGCGTAAAGTAGGGCTCGTTTGTCCGCGGGTCGGCCAGGGCATCTGCCGAAACCACCGTCACTTGTCCCGTCAGAACCGGCCGATCGGCCCTGCTGGAATAAGCGTCAAAATGCACGTCTGCGGGCAGGCCCACGTACACCCTGTCGACGTATTGGGGCGAGAATTTGGCTTCAATCACCAAGTTGTCACCCTCGGGCACGATGTCCATCAGTTTGTCACCCGGGCGCACCACGCCGCCCACGGTGTGCGCGGTCAGTTCTACCACCGTGCCAGCCACGGGCGCGCGCATCA
>JACCDQ010434523.1_pt1 | contig 11023 bp, 9 predicted proteins | sample 7446031 | NCBI WGS metagenome assembly JACCDQ01 (sample SAMN15323442, study PRJNA562643) | freshwater metagenome | isolation source: river surface water | place: USA:Blue River Watershed | collected 2017-08-17
CAAGTGGTTTAAGAGGTTCTGTAGGACGAGCAGATATCGCATTGATGAACATCATTGGTTTCAACGCATCTGCATTGGGTAATCACGAATTTGATTTAGGAACTTCTGAACTAAATTCACAGATCGGTGTTGATATTCGTTCAGGTGGATCGGATAAACGTTGGATAGGAGCACAATTTCCATATGTTTCTGCAAATTTGAATTTTAGTTCTGATGCAAATTTGAGTTATTTATATACTTCTAATATTTTAAAGGATGTTGATTTCAAAACATCTTCATCGATTACTTCTAACTCAGGTAAAAAAGGTATTGCACCCTCGATTATCATTGAAAGAAATGGCGAAAAAATAGGAGTTGTTGGAGCTACAACTCAAATACTAGCTAAAATTTCTTCTCCAGGCTCTACCACTGTAGTAGGTCCAAATCAGGATTCTATGGCAGCATTGGCTGCAATTTTGCAACCCGTAATTGATTCTTTAGTTGCTAAAGAAGGGGTGAATAAAGTAATATTATTGGCACATTTACAGCAATTGTCCAATGAAATTGCATTGGCTCCTTTGTTGAAAAAAGTGGATATTATCATTTCTGGTGGTAATCATGATGTAACGGCTGATGGAAATGATCGCTTGTGGGCTGGTCATACCAAAGTTCGCCAGTATCCTATAATAACAAACAACGCTGATGGTGATCCATTGGCAATTTTGAATAATACATCCGAATGGAAATATGTGGGTCGCTTCGTTTGCGATTTTGATGCTGCAGGTAAATTATTAGTGAACACTTTAGATTCAAACATTAATGGTATGTATGCATCAGACAGTACTACAATCATTAATTTGTATGGAGATTATAATTCTGCATTCATTTCTGGATCTAAAGGTGCTTTAGCCAAGGTAGTTTGCGACTCGGTGGCATCAGTTATTCGATTGAAAGATGGGAATATTTTTGGTAAAACCGCTGTATTCTTAGAAGGTCGAAGAGCTCAAGTTAGAACTCAAGAAACGAATTTCGGTAATTTATCAGCCCAAGCAAATTTGGAATATGCGCGCATAGCAGACCCAACTGTAAAAGTTTCAATTAAAAATGGTGGTGGTATTCGTTCTGCAATCGGTGAAGTATACGCTGTTGGATCAAATGTAACGCTCACTCCACCAACAGCAAATAGTGCAGCAGGTAAAAATGCCGGTGATATTTCTCAGTTGGATATAGAAGGAGCACTTCGATTTAATAATAAATTATCGGTGTTAACATTAACAGCTACGAACTTAAAGAAAATTCTAGAACACGGTGTTGCTGCTACTTCAAGTAATGCTACTCCAGGTCAGTTTCCACAAGTTGCTGGTTTGAAGTTTAGTTTCGATGCAAACTCCAGTGCTAATAACAAAGTAAAAAATATTGCGCTTATCGACAGCCTTGGAAACATTACGGAAATAATTGCAGCCGATGGTCAAATTATTGGAAACCCAAATCGTACTTTCAGAATTGTAACGTTGGACTTCTTAGCTGGAGGCGGAGATAATTATCCATTTAATACACTTGCCACAAATAGAATGAACTTAGATACTACCACGGCTATCAAAAATGCAGTTAGCGTTGCTAATTTCTCTGGAGTTGGTACTGAACAAGATGCCTTTGCAGAATTTATGAAAGCCAAGTATTCAAGTTCTGCTTACAATAAAGTGGAAGATACCATTACCTTGGATCAACGAATTCAACAAATTGCTTATCGTTTAGATAGCGTATTGTTATGTTCAAAGCCTAGATATTCAAAACATTATTCATTGCCGAACAATAAAGTTTCTTGCGACACAATTTCAACCCTAACAACTTTAAACAAAAGTTATAAATTCAGGAATTGGAGTACAGGTGATTTAAGCATGTCTACAACAGCAAAATCAAGTGGTGTTTATTGGATTTATGAAGAATCAAATAAGTATTGTAGTATTGATAGCGTATACGTTAATTTAATAGGAAAAGATCAAATACTTAAAAAAGATTCTATTCTATGTAATGTAACTCCAAACGACACTTTGTTTATTCCAATTTCCAATTTCTTTGATACCGTAAATTATTTGTACTACAATGGTATGAAGAATCCAATCGAAAATATTCAAGCATATGTAGCTACGAATACGAATTCTATTGCATGGAATGGATTTGTTTCTACCGAAGAAAATCAGAATTTCAAGTGCAAAATATCGGTGAATCTTAAGCTATCTGTTGAGTTCCCCAATTTAGTTGGCACATCCGATACTATAAAAACTTCAAAAATGTTAATCCAAACGAATAGAATAAATAATGCGAAATATAATTATTTATGGAGCAATGGTGATACCACTCCATCTACTCGCTTTGCTAACTCAGGCAAACAATGGTTCAAGCATACAGATACATTAGGTTGTTCTCAAACAGATACGTTTGTTTTCTCTAGAATTAGTTTGACTGTTCCAAGTATTATCAATACGAAAATTGGTAGAAAATTAGTACTTAAAGTTAAGGATTCGACCAATCTGAATAGCTTTGTGGTTTGGAGTACTGGTGATACCAGCTGGAGCACCGTTTTTAATGTTACAAGTGCAACTGACACCATTTTAGTAACACAATATGATCCATACAGAAGTGAAACTAAAGTTATTATTATCAACGCTACCAGTTTAGAACCTCAAAAACTAGACCCTCAAGAAGAATTGGATTCGGTTGAAATAGATATGAATCCTTCTATTAGTGTTTCTCCTAATCCGTTTAATGATGTTTTCTACGTTAATGGATTTAATAAAAAAGTAAATTCTAATATCTTGGTTTTCAATTCAACAGGACAACTAATTATCCAATCAACTCAACCTTCAATTAACCTAGCTGGATTCCCCAATGGAGTTTATTTTGTTAAAATAGGTAGTTTGAATTTCAAACTGCTTAAAAACTAAAACAAGAATTAATTTTTTATAGTTCATTCACAAAGCCCTTCATGTTTATGAGGGGCTTTGTTGTTGTATTCGTTTTATATCTACTTCCGACATCAATTCACCTCTTCCCATCAGAAAATCTGCGTACATCGGACTCAACATCACAACCAAACTGCTGCCTTTCGATCCCAATCCGTTATAAACATATAATGAAGATTCCTTTGGATGTTGTCCTAAAAATGGACGCCAGGTTTCTACCGTTGGACGAGCAGCTCGAATATGTCCAACCACTTTTGGTGTCTTCGGAATCCATTCTGAAAACGTATGCAAAAGCTCAGTTAAATCCTGCTGTTGTGGAAGTGTGGTTAATGAATTTTTATGGTATGTGGATCCCCCGATCCATCGATTATTTCCGATGGGCACAAGCCATTCCTTTCGTTTTAGAATGAAATTTTGAGGTAAATCTTCAAATTCAAGTGTGATTAAATCACCTCCAGTTGCGTTAAGAGGTAAATAATTAAACCAAGGATTTTCAAACATTCCTACTCCTTGTGCAAATACCAATTTTTCAAATTTCAAACTATTACACTCGTAGGTATCTACAACGCTCGATTTATCCATTTCAGAATTGTAATTAGAATTATCAAATGGAAAATTCATCTCAGTCTCGCTAGAAGCAATTTTTAAACCACCCAGTTCATATACATTCGAGCCCAAATTCAACTGTGAATATTCAAATTGATCCGAAATCCATAACACTCCGTGATTTATCAAATAGTTTTTAGCACATTCTAAAAATACGGAAACATCCAACTTGCCGGATAATTCAGTAATGGCTGCTCCAAAGGGCAGTGGAATCCCATATTTGTTTTGAATGGAAGTTTTTTCAATTTCACCGTTAGAATTCTCATCAATGAGGCCATCAGGATCAATAGCAGTTAAGTGATGGGTAAACCCTTTTTCGCGACTTCTTTTGCTCCAATTTTTAGTATGTGATTCATTTTTATGGACTTGTAATGTCGGAATCGCATGAATAAACTTAGCATTCATTTTTTGTTCCCATTCTCCATAATATTCAAACACTTGCGGAAATAAATCGTCGCAATGCCAGGTTTTTTGCACATTTCTAGGCACCATGGGATTCATCATTCCGGCGGCCACGCGCGAACTTGAATAGGGATTGAATGCGTCGATAATTGCAATTTTCGCACCCCGTTTATGAAGTTCCAAAGCCAATGTAGTCCCTGCAATTCCTGCACCTACAATTAATATATCCACTGAAGTCGCCTCGTTACTCATTGTTTTTAGGAACGGTTTAATGAATTATAAATGAATTTACGGCTGTTATTGAGAATACTTATCATGAGACCAACTAAATTCCTTCAAAGCTAGGGTTGTTACTTCCGTCTTTTATTCGGAAATTGCCTCTTTATTTAGAATCCGTTGCAAATTTAGAATAACCAAACCGTATGAAGTGTATGAAATTGAATCTATTTGTTCTTTTTTTCGGGGGATTTTTGTTCCGCGTTGCATTCGTGAACGCTCAAACCAATCTACCTCGAATTCCAGAAAAGTCATTTTATTATTTACCAGAACTTCAACTAATAGCTAGTCAATTGGATGGTGATAATGCTTCAGGTTACAATAAATTTGGATTCTTGGCACAAGTAAATTTAGGTTGGAAGCCGAATCAAGAACAGACATGGGAACTTTCCATTGGATTTTCAGAACGGGGGAGTCGAAGAGGCTATAATCCCGATATTCCAGGTTTAAATCCATTCCATATTAGGTATCGTTCAGTAGAAACCTCCTTGAATTACGGTTTCCCATTGAATTCACTCAAAGAATCATGGGATATTCCTTTGGATCTTTTTGCCGGTTTAAGAGCGGGCAGAATCATTCAAATTGAAGATACTGAAAAATATGCTCTTTACCTTGATGAAGTTTACCGAAAATACACTATTTCTTTGGAAATTGGAGCAAGATATCCGTTAACTGACCATTGGGCTGTTTCACTCAGAGCCAATTACAGCGCAATATCTATGTTAAACGAAGGGGCAAGTAATAACCCCTTGTATCCAACCGGTGTTTATAACAATGCCATCGGTTTAGGATTCATATACGCGCCGTGAAAAACATAAATTTGAAATGAATATCATATCACAATAAAAAATTAACTTCTTATAAATTATTCTTATTCAAATTGGTATAATCAATTTCATCCATTACAAAATTAAAATTATCCCATAAAACCAAACCAAACAAATTTCGCCCACACAAGATATATGAAATTCTCAAAAATAATACTGGTAATTTGCATAGCGGTTCTGAGCTCAGTGCTGTTTTGGTACAATACCTCAGAAGATCCTTCTTCCCGCGAAAAACAAATCCGAACCATGCTTCAAAATCAACTCGATGCTTGGAATCAAGGGAGCACTCAAGGGTTCATGGAAAAAGGGTATTGGCAAAGTGATTCGTTACAGTTTGTTTCTCCGAATGGGGTGAAATACGGCTACAATCAGGTCTTGGCTATGTACCAAAAATCCTATCCAACTTCGGTTGAAATGGGTACGCTTAATTTTGAAATACTGCACGTTAAATTCTTGGACCACAAGTACGATGTGGCGCAGGTTTTAGGCAAATGGCATGTAACTGAAAATCCCAAGCCCGGAAGCGGTTATTTCTCATTGATTATTAAATTTATAGATAATCAACCCAAAATTATTATCGATCACACCTATTGATTTGATTCAACTACCGAATTTCTTGATGCAATTTCTGAAAAACGTATTTAATTTTCCGAACCGTATTCCAACTCTGGGATTAATAATTATTATCAGTCTGGTTCAGTTTTTTACTCATTTCAGTTATTTGAAAGTACCGGCATCGGGACATCATGTCTGGCGACAATGCAACACACTCGCTGTTGCCCGAAATTATGCGGAAGTAGATATGAATATTTTGTATCCACGAATCGATAAGAATTACGGTACCGACGGTATAACCGGACCCCAGTTTACATCCTACGATTACACGCTGGCTTGGCTTTATCGCATTTTCGGTTTCTCTCAGTTTACACATCGGTGGTGGAGTTTGATGATTTCATTTTCAATCATCGCAGGTTTGTTTTATTTGTCGAATCAGTTTTTTCCCAATAAGAATATTGCTTTCTGGAGCACCTTTGCCGTGCTGGGAATTCCTGAATTTTATTACCACAGTTTTAATGCAGTTCCTGATATTTTAGCCATGTCTGCTATGATTTGGGCTTGGTATTTTTACAACCGATTAAATAAAAGTTACTCTTGGATCCATGCTTGGTGTATCGCATTGTTACTGGCATTGGCAGGAATGACCAAATTAATGTTCTTAATTCCGGGTTTTGTGTTCATTGGGGATATTTGGAATCGAGGTGCTTTCCCTTCACAGAAGAATGTGCGCAATTATAGAAAACTCTGGCCCAAGTGGTTACTGATATCACTGATTTCATTGGTTTTTAGCTATGCTTGGTATCGATGGGCACATTATTTAACCTATTTGCATTGGTTAAATGAATTCGTCCATGAAATTCGTTTTTTTAACAGCGGAGGTGAGGTGCTGAAAGCACTTTTTCAAAATCTTAGCATTGATTTGTTTGAAACTTGGGTTGGATATCCATTGATTCTTTTGGTTTTCGGGGGATGGTTTTTCGTTTTTAAAAACAAGCAGCTTTGGGCTGATAAGCGCATATTATTTTTGATTTTGGCTACATTATTGTATTACATTGTAATGCAAAAACAACTTCAAATACATGGGTATTATATACTTTTGTTTGTACCGTTCATTGCTTTAAATATTGCATATTTTTTAAATAATTTATACATGATCGGGTCGATCAATAAATCCCTGTCGGATTCAGAATTGAATACAACGTATGTACCATCATCTAAACATAGTGAGAATGCAACGAAATGGTTAACAGTATCGTGTTTACTCATTTTGGTATCTCCGCTGTGGTCTTGGCTGAGAATGCACCACAACTGGACAGAAAAGGGATTTAGGGTCCCAAATACGATTATCGATATTAAAAATGCTCCCTTGATTGAAACTTATACATCCGATAACCCGTTGTGGATCGTTGGTCCCGATCAATCGGGATGTGTTTATTTTTACTATCTGCATGCAAAAGGGTTTCCTTGGTATAATTTAGCAGAAAACGATACCGTATTTGATGAATTTTTAAATCAAGGGGCTAGGGGATTTATCACCGATCATCCTGAAAAAGTGAAGGAAATGTCGGTAAAATTCAACTGGAAGATTCGATATACCAAACAATTAGGCACATTTTATTGGATAGGAATTGAAAAATAAATGGTGTACTATTGCAAATGATGAAATAAAAAAGTATCTTTGCACTCCAATTTTGTAAATTAAAGTCATGAACTCAATCGTTAATAGCATCTCACAAGAGTTTTTAAGAACTGATCTTCCCAATTTCAACGCTGGTGATCGTGTTACTGTTCACTATAAAATCAAAGAGGGTAACAAAGAGCGTATTCAGCAATTCCAAGGGGATGTTATCCAACGTCGTAACTCAGGAATCGATGAAACATTTACCGTTCGTAAAATTTCTAACGGTGTTGGTGTAGAACGCGTATTTCCTTTGAATAGTCCTTTTATCGACAAAATTGAAGTAAACCGCAGAGGTAAAGTTCGTCGTGCTCGTATTTTCTATTTGCGTGAGCAAATCGGTAAAAAAGCTCGTATTAAAGAACGTAGAGGGTAATACCTCCCTTCCAACGAAGAAAATCTTCGGTTTCACTAAAAAAAATACCATTTTTGTATTTTGATTGCTGTGAAATATGTAACTAATTGACTAAAAATATTTTAAGTGATAAATTAAAACCCGACCTCGTGTCGGGTTTTTTTATGGATTCTATTTTTTTGTACATATTTTTCACTATTCACATCGGGTGTATTAAACTTTGACGGAATGAATGCGTCAAAAGACTGAAAAGATGCACATCTTCGCATATTATTAGCGAAAATTATGAGTGTACCCGAGATAAAAATATTGAATGAGAACATGCGGCAGCCAGGAGTGAGTATCAATTTTCAGCGTATTGACGATTCTCAACTGGTGTCATATTTTTCTAAATCGGAACATGTAGAATCCGTATTTCGAGAGTTAATTCGCAGGTACCAAAAGCAGGTTTATCAATACGTGAGAAACATGCTTTTGAGTCATGATGACGCTGATGATGTTACTCAAAATGTTTTTATAAAAATTTGGCAAAATTTAGCCAATTTCAGAGGAGATTCTAAGTTAAGCACTTGGATTTATCGCATTGCTTCCAATGAAACTATAACGTTTATTCGTAAACGTAAGCCCAATGTGGATTTTGATGAAGCCATGCCTGAATTAGCCGATTATCTTATCGAAGATATGAACCTGTCTTCTCACGATATCGAAGTGAAATTGCAACGAGCATTGTGTTACTTGCCTTACAAACAGAAATTGGTATTTGTACTCAAATATTATGAAGATCTTTCCTACGATGAAATCGCTGATTTAACCCAAACTTCTGTGGGTGCTTTAAAATCCAGCTACCATCACGCTGTAAAGAAAATTGAAATTTATTTAGACGTTTTAAAATAAGGAGGCAATATGAATATCGAATCAAAGAAAATCAAAACTCCGTTTAGCCCCAACGAACAGTATTTTGTCGATTTGGCAGCTCGTATCCAAAAACGAGTGGGAATCGAAGTAGAGGAAATAAAACAGGAAAGCCCCAAAATAGAGTTAAACAAAAAGCAAAAACCACTTCAACTTACCGTTGAGTTTGGATATCCTTTAACTGCAGAAAAAAATACCCCCGAGGTTACTGTTGAAACCTCAGATATCATTGAAATGGCTCCCGAAGTTACTTCAGTAACTCCCCAGCCAATTTCGGTAACTCCCCAGCCAATTATTGAAGCCATAGAAGAAGTTAAATTGGCTGATTGGGAATCGGTATCGGAAATCATTGAAGTGGATTCCAACCATACGGATTCCTTGTTAGAAAGTAGCAACGAAATTATTGAAAATACGCCCCAAATTTCTGGAGTTGATGTAAATCATTCAATTGAAGTTATTGAAATGGAAGAAGTAACCAATCCAAATTTGAACTCGGAATTGGTTGCTTCAGAAACCTTTGAGATTTCAGAAACCGTAGTTTCTCCTTATTTTTCGGATGCTGACTTGGATCGTTTGCACGAACAAATGCATAATGATGATGTGTCCGCTGAGGGTTTAAATCAAGAAGTTGCAGTTGAATCAACTTTGATAACCAATCAGATAACCAATCAAATTGAGGAAATTTCTTCGTCGAATCAAAACGATTTAGTTAATTCCGATAAAGATACTTTGCCAGTTTCTTCAACGGGTGATTTTGAAAATGCGTTTACGGATGCGGAATTGGATTTATTGCATGATTTGCATACCCAAGAAAACGAAAGAAATACCATTCCAGCTGCGCAAATTGATCACCAGCATGTAGTTGTTGAAAATAAATTTTCAACAGAGTCCGAACATTCATCCCCCGAAAAATCAGAAAAAACAATCAAGATACCCAGTGATTCTCGCATAATTGATCGCGAAAATCAAGCAGCTAAGGTTAAGCCAAGTTTCATGGAAATGATTCCTTGGTCAACCGTGTTTGGAATGGTGGCATCCTTAATGGCTGTTGCATCGGCATGGTTTATTTGGAATAGCATTCAAAAACCCGTAGCTATAGATGCATTGATAGATCAAGCCGTAGTTGCCAATCCTGCAATAGTTGAAAATCCGTCAAATTCAGAGGTCATCGAAGAGGGTATTCAGATTGATGAATTAACGCCATCTCAACAAGTAACCTACGAATTAATTGATAACTCATACGAATCAGATGCCTTGAAATCGGAGAAATTCGACTTCAAAAAAATGTCCGAAAAATCAAAGGTGAGCAGCGTAGAATTAGAAAAAAATGGATTAACTGTACTGGAGTTGGAAGATCCTATTTTTGATGAAGTAACCCTATAACTTTCAAACTATGAAAAATATACTTCTTATCACTATATTATTACTTACAGGTTGGTCTGTCAATGCTCAGCGAATTGATACATCAGATGTTTCGAAAATTGATGCATTGAAAGATTACCGTGAAGAATTATTTAAATCGAAACTCCCATTAAGCGACAAAGAAGCCAAAGCATTTTTTCCTATTTACGATCAGTATCAATTGGAATTGCGTAATTCAAAAAGAGAATTTCGTAAAAAATGGTACAAGCGAGACATGGAAAATTTGAGTGAAACAGAAGCCCGTGAATATTTAAATGATGCCATTGCACTTCAACAAAAGGAAGTGGAATTATTGAGGAATTATTCTAATAAAATGGGCGAGGTAATACCCATGACGAAGGTAATTAAAGTAAAACGGGTAGAACGAGAAATTCGTGAATTGTTGATCGATAAAGCCAATGATATGGATTTGAGGAAATCCGGTCGCCGTCCTAAAGGCAAACACCCAAGAGGACATAGACCACCACCACCACCGATGGAGGGTGAATAATAGGATTACATATTTCTATTGTTAAATCTATGTTAAGATTTTCAAAAGGGCAGTCTTTGAGATTGCCCTTTTTATTTTCAGGGATTGTCGATGTTTGAAATTATCCATCAATATTGTTCCGATTAAATCATTTAATTGAAGTCATGACAAAAGTATGACAGAGCGTTAAATTTTAATAATTGATGTATTTAAAGCGTATTATATCAATTAAATAGATTGGTTTTTGTGTTGTAAAGTGAAGGGAATTCCTAAATCGACAAAGACATAATAACAAACGATACAATCGTTGAACTCCGTTTATTTGTTGTTAAGTTTACACTAAGTGAATTATTGAACCCACAAAAAAGGAAGTCAAACCAAAAGTCTTTCACGGGTCAATCGCTTGTTTAATCTCAACATAGGCCTTATTATTGCAACATTTTTGTATCAAATATCAAAATATGAGTAATCAGAACAACAAATCAGGACAGAGTGTCTTCGCAACGTACTTTGCTGGAGCTTCACTTTTGATCGCACTTATCACAGGTGTTGTCATTTTCAAATTCATCATGGGTG
>JACCDQ011137325.1_pt1 | contig 11022 bp, 9 predicted proteins | sample 7446031 | NCBI WGS metagenome assembly JACCDQ01 (sample SAMN15323442, study PRJNA562643) | freshwater metagenome | isolation source: river surface water | place: USA:Blue River Watershed | collected 2017-08-17
CGTTGATTTTAGGAGATAAAAGTCTGCTAGATCAGGAAGTAAAGAATAGTTTTACGAATACTGGAGCAATGCACGTTTTAGCCGTTTCAGGTCTTCATATCGGAATCATCATGCAGATTTTGATGGTAGTGTTGGGCTATTTTCCAAAAATCATAAGTCGTAAAAAGGCCCTAACACTTGTGCTAATTGTCATGTGGATTTATGCCTTCATCACGGGAATGTCTCCTTCAGTTGTTCGTGCCGTTTTCATGTTTTCAGTGTTGGTGATTGCACAATTAGCGGGAAGGCAATACAATACGATGAATGCGCTTTTTTTTACTGGTTTTTCACTTTGTTTAGCGGATCCTTTCGTTTTGTATGACATCGGATTTCAATTGTCCTTTTTAGCCATGTTGGGCATCTTTTTGTTTTATAAACCAATTGGTAGCTTGGTTTACATCAAAAACAAATGGTTGCACAAAGTGTGGGAAGGTACGGCAATTGGTTTCGCAGCTCAACTTATGACAACTCCACTGTCACTGTATTATTTTCATCAATTTCCAAATTACTTTATTCTTACCAATATTGGATTAATGGCTTCGTCTGGACTGATTTTAGGTGCAGGAATATTTTTGTTTGCAACGAGTTGGTGGAAAGCGCTCTCAAAAATCACAGGAATTGTGTTGACTTGGATTATCTTTTTGTCCCTGGCCTTCATTGAATGGGTAGAACATTTACCGGGTGGAGTGGCTTATGGTTTTACACTTTCTATGGTTACGGTGATTGGATTTACCTTATTAGTGTTGGTGCTATTTTTAATCATCCGCAAAAGAAGCCACATGTATATTGGTTTGGGATTTGGCTTTTGTTTGCTGGCGTTTATAGTTGTTGAACGCTATCAGAATGTGAGTAAAAATGAATTGTGTGTATTCAATTCGAAACAATTGGTCTTTGTTGTAAAAAAGGAGCAAGATTTGTTTTGTTTTTACAAAGCAAAAGGGGAGGACTTTGATAAAGTTGAAAATCTAGTTGAGGCTTACAGTAAAATTTATCCCGCAAAAGCTCAGTATTTTGATTTGTCAAAACATAATTACCACATTCAATCCACAGATTTTTTAATTAAAACGGAGAAAAAAGGCAGAGATTGGCAAATAATGGTGAACGACTCGGCGTATGCTATACGAACAGGGTATGAGCAAGAATCTAATTTAAAAGGAATTGAAATTGCAATGCCTTATTTGGAAGATGTAAACGCAATCGAGTTGTCAAAAGGAGCCTATCGCTCAAGTCTTTAATTCAGAACTTCTTTTTCTGTTAATTGTAGGAAGGAATCAAAAACAAATTTGACTGATTTTGAGAATTGAACACCTGCTTCATTTTTATCGATGTAAGTGCAAGTAATTGTATATCCAATAAGTGCTTGTTGCTGATTGTTATCAATTTCAATAAGCTGTTCTAATTGAGAAAACTTGTCCAAATGATTGACGTAACTATTGCCGTGTAGATTTTTTAATACGGCATATTTGATCAAGGTTTCTACATCCAGGGTATGCGATTTTGAAGCGTAATCCATTACAAGCAATGTGTTTTTGATGAAATTATCGCGATCACTTCCTTTTCGCTGGTTACTTTCAGATTTATACAAGCTGTAAAATTGTTTTTCGGCTTCAGTAGGAGGGAATCCAGCTGTAATAAATGCTTCTTCAAACAAATAAACCTTGTACATTTCTTCAAATTTCTTTGGGAGATACACGCTTTCATTTAAGTGCATATCTTCAACAACTAAATCACTTGAAAGTCTGAAGTTTCCGTCATAAATTTCCAAGGAATCACCCTGAACTAAGGCAAAAATGTGGTTTTCAATGTAAATGACCTTATTTGTGTCATTGAGCGCAATCATGCGTTGATTTTGGATCAAATTATCCAATTCTTTGTCGTTAACACCGTTTTTTTCATTTGCATATTTGACGCCAAAAAGCGAATCCAATTTTTGATAACTAAGTGGTTTTATCGTCTGTGTTTCACCAAAAGCGATTGATTTATAATTGTTTGTGCTTGAATGAAAAGTTCTCGATAAATAACTTTCAATCGTATCATGACGACGCTGTTCAAATGCCACCGGAGATTCAACTGGAATATACTTCAATCCACATGATCCAAGTGAAAACAGAAACAATGAAAAGAAAAGAATTCGAACCATGCAACGAGTTTAGCTTATGTTCAAATTTACTAAATTGAAATCTATAAATTAGTTAAAGCAAAAAAAAATCCATCACTAAGGATGGATTTTCATATGTTTTTGTTGATTAACGATTCAACATCACTGGCATTACAAGCATCAGTATGTCTTCGTCTTCATTGTCTTTTACAGCAGGCATCAATAAACCAGCACGAGAAGGTTCGCTCATTTCAAGTTTCACTTCCGTTGTGTCAAGGTTGTTCAACATTTCCATTAAGAATCGTGAATTGAAACCAATTTCCATATCATCACCATCATAATTACATGTCAAACGCTCGTTCGCTTCATTTGAGAAGTCAATATCTTCAGCAGATAATGATAATTCTGAACCAGCTAATTTCAATTTAATTTGATGCGTTGTTTTATTCGCAAAAATCGAAACGCGCTTAATTGAACTTAAGAATTGTGCACGATCAATGATCAATACATTTGGATTCTCTTTCGGAATTACGGCTTCATAATTCGGATATTTTCCGTCGATTAAACGGCAAACTAATACAATGTCGTTGAACGTAAAAATGGCGTTTGATTCATTGTATTCCAACAATACTTCTTCAGCGCCACTTAAATTTGATTTTAACAAATTCAATGGTTTTTTTGGAAGAATGAAAGATGAACTTCCAGTTGCTGTAGAATCCGTTCTTCTGTAACGTACCAATTTGTGAGCATCCGTGGCAACGAACGTAATGTCTTGTGGACTAAACTGACAAAAAACACCACTCATTACAGGACGTAAATCATCATTTCCAGTAGCAAATAATGTTTTATTAATTGCTTTTGAAATGATTTCACCTGAAACTTTTGTTTTACTACTGTTTTCAATTGCAGGAGTGCGTGGGAAATCTTCACCGTTGTAACCAACCATTTTCGACTTTCCATTGTCGTAAGCAATCTCAACAGAGAAGTTTGTTTTGTCAACTAAGAAAGTACAAGGTTGATCCGGAAGATTTTTTAAAACATCCAACAATAATTTTGCAGGAATAGCAATTTTTCCAGCTTCATTCGCTTCAACTTCCAAGGAAGTGCGCATTGTTGTTTCTAAATCTGAAGCAGAAACTGTCAGCTGTCCGTCAACTATTTCGAATAAAAAGTTATCTAGAATTGGTAAAGTGTTGCTAGTGCTTAAAACACCAGAAATACTTTGTAAGTGACGAAGTAATGTTGTACTTGATATTATAAAATTCATTTCTCTGAAATTTATAACAAATTTATTCATCGAACGCCTTTAAATCACACGTTAAAAGTGTTTTTTTAAACTTTTTATTAACAATCGCAAAATTGAATTTTAATTCCTTAATTTTTGAAAATTTTAATCACCCGAGTTTGTTCATTCTCCACCTGATTTAAGAAATAAACCCCTGTTTTTAAATCAGAAAAATCAATTTTTTGATTCTCGTTGTCCGTCGTTTCCTCCCAAATTAATCGACCAGCATTGTCATAAAGAACTAGGCGAGTACCAATCGGTGTATCCACTGTTATAAAATCAATGACAGGATTTGGATAAACAGACGATTCCATGCTTGTTTGGCTTTCATTCAGCCCGACAATTGGAGAATTCACAATAAATTGGCCCATCATTCCTCCATCTTCATGCGTTAACATATGACAGTGGTACATGTAAGGAATGGTGTCGTTGTAAAAATCTTCAAATTTTGTAATGAATCGAACGACTCCACCACCAGCTGGAACTAAAATCACATCTTTTCTCCCTTGTTGATTGGCAGGTGGCGCAACGCCATTGATGTCCAAAACGTAAAATTGAACATCATGAATGTGAAATGGATGTGCAATTGGAGTATTGTTTGTCAATGTCCATATTTCTGTGTTCTCAAACGGAATATATTGGTTGATCATCATCATGTCGAAAGGCATCATGTTGATTAAAAAAGGACCTTGAATGGCTGTTGGACCCATTGTTTGTGGCGAAAAGGTCAAAGTTCGAGTTGTTGATGCATTTGCTTGAAGCCAAGGAGAATGCGCGACCAATGAACTTGGTATCGTTGTAATTGGATTACTCGTTTGTGCTCCGATTGAAATACCTAGGAGCTGAAAATTGGCACCGTTCAGTGGATTTAATGTGTAATTCGGGATTGTTTGTCCTGCTCCCATTCCCGGTTGAGATGCACCGTAAATTGCAGAAGGCAGTTCGCTTCCATAGCTCATTAATGCTGTGTTTTGACCTTGCATGCCCGTGAAATCAACCAATATTTCCATGCGTTCACCGGGAGCAATTCGCAATCGGGTCAAAGCGACTGGTGCTGTCAATAAACCGCCGTCTGATCCAATTTGATAAAAGGTTTGATTTGAAGAAAAACCAATGTTGTACACACGTTCTGAAGAACCATTTAATAATCTCAATCGAACTACTTGGGCTGGTAAATTGCTTACAGGATCAATTGTTCCATTGATCATCAAAGACGTATCAAGGGCTGTTTCAAGCGTAATTATTTGATTGGAAGCATCGAATGCTTTTGTTTGAATTACCAATGGGATATCATCAACACCGTAGGTTCTTGGCAGGTCTATAGCTGCTTCAATATCATCACGAACGATAATCATTCCAGCAATTCCTTTTTGCACATGTTCATTTGTTTTCATGTGTAAATGTGGATGATACCAATTAGTTGTTGCCCAATCCAAGACAGGAAAAGAAGGTGACCAAGTTGTTCCTGGTGGGATAACAGTATGAGGACCACCATCGTTTTGTGGTGCAACATGCATTCCGTGCCAATGAATTGTTGTTGTATCGGTAAGGTTATTAGTAACATTCATCGTAACCGTTTGATAACGATCCAAAAGAATGGTTGGACCCAATAAATTTCCATTTACGCCCATTGTTTGAGTCGCATTTCCAGGATAAAAGTTTACACTTCCATTTTGAAGACTCAGATTTATAGTGTTACCACTTAATGTACTTGGGATAAAAAGTGGATTTTGTCCGTACGCAAGATTTCCAAGGCCGAGAAAAAGCAAGAAGATTCGTTTCATTTCAAAAAATTGATTTGACGAAACTAAGATAAATGGAAATTAAAACTTGTAACAATAGTTACAGAGCATTGTACACGGCGCTTCCTTGTGAAGGTGCAGTTTTACGTTTGCTTAAATCCATTGGGAAATAAATATGCCCCATGATTAATGGATTAAACACAAAGTACTGACATTTTACTAAATCCCCTGAAGGCAATTGGCACCAAAAACGATCCATGTCAACATCAACAATTTCACCAAATTCGTTCACTGATTGATTATTCGTTTTAATGCGGAACATGCGTAAAGCTGTCTTTTTTCCAGATGTTTCAGAAACTGTTAATTTGGCAAACGGCATCGTCTTCTTCAAACTGTCAACTTGCTTGTCTGAAAGTTCAAAATTAGCAAGATCGAAATGTACTTTTTTATACTTCTGTAAATAACGATAAACCATTGCTGTATCAACGTTTGGTAGTTTTCTGCCTTGCTGATAAACATCAACACGACTGCCAGTTTTGGTAACTGTGAAACTCAAAGAAGGATCATCATAAACTTTCAGGTCAACTTTCGAAATTTGGTCGATTCCCAACGCAAAAATATTGGTACAAGCCCATTTGCGTTTATCAGCAAAAAAACGGGGTTCAATAATACCATTTTCACCTTTGATTTTCATGATAACTGGTTTACCACTTTTCCCATACTCGTCTGAATCAAGCAGCATGATTTGTCCATAATGATCAGCCGATGCAGGTCCGATGTACCACGTTTTTGTCCATTCACCATTTTGGAAAATTTCCACTTTAGTGCTTTGTGACGCCATTAAATTCGTGAATTTCTCAATTGAATTTTCAGGTAAATACCCTTTGAATTCAATGTTTTTGAAAGTCTCTAGGATGAAATTGACATTCGGAGTAGAAATACAATCACCGCTCGCTTCATTCCAAGTTTTACCATTTCGAACCAATTCAATTTTATTCGAAAAAGCATCTGTTATAATTATTTTATCGACTGTGCTCGTGTCAGTTACATTGAATTCAATTAACTCTGTATCGGATTTTCCTTTTCCCTTCATTAAATCCATTGTGAACCAAGCTAAAAAGCCTAAAACACCAACTGCAACGATTAAAATAATTAGTTTCTTCATAGGTTTATTTTTGAACGTATTTTCTTCTTCTTAAATAGCTCATGATGAAAGCGAAAAGAAGCACTAAAAGAACAGGGATAAAAATGTTGATCAGTTTGTAGAATGTCGCATCTGCTTTGACCTTCTCTTTGTCTATTGCATGGATGTCAATTTGACGACTGCGAATGTCCAAAACAGAATTGTCGCCCAACATGTAATCAACTAAGTTTTGGAAAAATTCTTGATTTCCAAAATAGACTGGAATGTTAATGCTCGCCATTTCTAAATCCATTCGTAAATCGTTGAATTGAGTTGGACGGTACATGTAACCTTGGCCATTTCTAGCAGGCATTGAGTCATAAGCATTTGCAATGAAACGACCATTTCCAATCAACAAAACTTTTCCTTCTTTTTTCGATTCAGCTAAATACCTTGCAGCTGGATTATTCGAATATTCTTCAACAATGCGGTTTCTAAAATGAGATTCAAATTTACCTTCTGTCAAAGCTGCTAAAATCACTTTATTACTTTCATCCGATGGATTAGGAACCAAAACAGGATTGTCACCATAATTAAGCGGCATCGCTAAACTAACCATTGGCGCAAGTCCAGTAACACTTGCATTCGTCGAAGAAGTTAAGATTGGTGTAAACTTGTAGTTTCCGGATCCAACTGAATCAACTTGACTTGTGTATTTTAATGAAACAGGCTCAAGATTTCTTGAAATAGGATGTTTTGTCGGTGTTGCTAACACATGGAAGAACCAAGGGATCTTAGATTGATTAGCGAATGGAACAGGTTTATCAACACAACTCACATCGACAACATAATTATCGTTCAGCTTTAATCCATAATCAAATAGCATGCGTTCTATTCCAGTGTCGTAGCGCATCGTATGAGTTGTACCATTGCGATTAAGTGTGTCCTCGTTCAAATAAAGCGCATCAATAAAACACATCAAACGTCCACCTTTCATGACAAATTGATCAATAACAAATAAATCTTTATCACTGAATTTTTGAGTTGGTCGAGCAATGATTAATCCGTCTAAATTATCCAAAGCAGCTAATGAATCATTGATTGTAATATCTGCAATTGAAAAATAAGGTGCAATCAACGATCTCACGCGCTGAGTTTGCTGGAAATTTAACTCGCCATGTCCTTGTAAAAAGGCAACACGTGGTTTTTTAATCAAGGTTGTTTTTCGCAAAGAACTAACAAGGATGTACTCTAAATTTTTTGTTGAATTGTCAATTAAATCTGTTAATTCATCCAATACATAAGGATGCTCAACAGGCGTTCCAGGTAAAAATTGAATTGTTTGAACAGTTGTTCCGCCATAGTCAATAACTGCACCTGGCCACAACATCATTTTACTTTGAGAACCGTCTTTCATGTAGACAATTTCCAACGGCATTATACCTTTTCCTTTTGCGTACAATTGTTCGAATAGCGCTTGTTTTTCACCTTCTGTTCCAACGTTCGGATCTAAGAACTGATACTCAATGCGGTCTCCAGCAATTTGCTTGAATTCAACTAGCTTAGCTTCAATTTCATCTCGAAAGTGTTTGATTTCAGCAGGTAAATTTCCTTCGAGGTAAATTTTTATACTTACTCGGTTTTTAAATTGTTCCTTGTTTTCGAGAAATGCGACTGTTCCATCTGTCAACGAATAACGTTGATCTTCTGTCATGTCAATGCGTGTGTACAAAAACGAACTGATGATGTTGATTAAAATCAATGCAACAACAACAATTCCTAGAAAAGTCCAATTGAATAAGCCTTTGGTGAGTTTTTTCTTTTCTGACATGCGTTACTTTTTTAAGGTTTTGATCACTGTCAAAGCAGCAAAAATGAACAATCCAATAATCGAAATGAAATATACAATGTCACTTGTATCAACAACACCTTTCATAATCGAATCATAGTGGTAGGATAAACTAACGTATTGAATTACTGAGTCGAAATTTCCAAGAAGTACAAAGCTTCCAAGTAGCGTGAATCCTGAATAAAACAAGAAACATAAAAATACGCCAATGATAAAAGCAACAATTTGATTGTTTGTTAGGGAAGAGGCGAATAACCCGATAGAAACGAAAACAGACCCAAGTAAAATCAATCCAATGTAAGAGGTAATTGTTGCACCGTCATCCATAATACCAACTGGACTTCCCAAGTAATGCATGGAAATGTAGTAAACAATTGTAGGAATCAAAGAGAAAATAACCAATGTGACTCCAGCAAAATATTTTGCTAAGACAATGTTCAGATCCGAAATTGGTCGTGTAAAAAGTAATTCAATCGTCCCCGTTCTACGTTCTTCTGCAATCATACGCATCGTAATTGCTGGAATTAAAATGAGCAAGATGAAAGGTGCGATGTCGAAAAATGGAATAAGGTTCGATTCCGTTCCTTCCAACAAATTGGCATACAAGTATTTGTTATTTGGCATTACCCAATGCAAAAGACCCGAAGCAATCAAAAATATTAGGATGAAAATGTACCCAATAATTGAGGTTAGGAAACTTTTTATTTCTTTGAAATAAAGTGCTCTCATTCGATGTATTTAGTTAATGTCCCCAAAATTAAGATTTCCTTTTGAAACATCAATAGGGATTTAGTTTATAGCGACAATTATTGATTAAAAGGGAATTGTTTATAACCTTCTTTCTATTCAGAATTTTGAGTTTATCTCAAAAGGAGAAGAAAATCAAAAAAGTCCCGTCCAAAAATTGAACGAGACTTTTCAGAATTAATTTATGAAATATATTAGTTACGCTAACTTCACATTCACAGCATTCAATCCTTTTCTTCCTTCTTCAAGTTCGAATTCAACTTCGTCGTTTTCTTTTACCTTGTCAACAAGACCTGAAACGTGTACAAAGTACTCTTTACTTGACTCAGACTCGATAATGAAACCGAATCCTTTCGTTTCATTGAAGAATTTTACAACTCCTTTACTCATTATTACTAGTATTAATTTTTGTTAAAGATATACTTATAATTTAATTAGCGCGATTTTTTTTGAAATTTCTGAAATAGAATTCATTAAGACACTTTGGGAGAAAGAAGCATTAAGCTTTTAAATCAAAACCATTGAAGTGTTCTGATACACTCCAAGCTTGAGGTTTTTCAGCAAACCACGGTTTTATCTTCGGCCAAATTTCACCGAAAGTTTCAGAAGTTCTGTAATTTTCCAAATCACTTTCATCTTCCCAATGACTATAAGTCATCACGATAGTTGGGTCATTAATGTCTCGAAGCAATTTCATCCCCAAACAACCTGGAAAGCCATTTACTTTGTGTTTAACGGTTTCAAAGAATTCTAAAAAACCATCAATTTTGTCGGCTTGAAAGTGAAGTTTTACGATGCGAATAATCATTAAAATAGGGAATGAAGGGTTTCTCTTGATCCACGAGGTGTGAATTCAATGCGGATAACATCACCAATTCGAACACCGAATAAACGCTCAGCACCTCCATTGCTCAAATTTGCGCCACGGTTGATAGCGATTTCCAATAAGCCATTGTTGTTGAAAATGGCAACTTTTTCACCATTTGGAACAGAATTATAAGTGGCAGAAATTTCGTCGATGTGATAATCTTTGTTACGATAGAAAATGGTAAAAGGTGTGTCCTTACCAAAACGTTCAAATAAACTTTCGTGAACGTTTGTAATTAAATTGCCATAATTATCAATGTGTTGAACAGATCCTTTGATGAGATTCGTTTCAATAACAGGATTGATGGCAAAAGCCTTTTTGAATGAAGTAAAAGGCGAAGCAAAAGTATCAATCGATTCACCATTTAAAATGCGACACGCGGCAGGAACTAACATGTTTTTCGTTGGAAACTTAAACAAATCCATGCGCGATAAAACGTCATCAATTCGATAGAAACCTTCGTGGTCTTGGTCTTTTAAAAATGCACCGAAAAAACCGTTATCATTCGAAATAAAATAGTGACCTTTTAACTTCATAATCGATGGAAATGAACCTTCAGATCCTGAAAAGTTAACCATTGGCTCACTGTCAACACCAATAACGTGAACAGTACCTTCAGGAAATTCTTCAAAACACGATGAAACATAAAAGGCAGCTTCAGCAATATCAAAGGGTTTAACCGTATGCGAAACATCAACAATGTGTGCGGAAGGACAATGGCGATAAATTGCGCCTTTGATTGCTGCGACGTAATGATCGCGAACTCCCATATCTGTTGTTAATGTAATTATTTGCATAAGCTTCGATTCTGGCGTATTTCGTCCCGAATAATTTTCTAATTTTGAAGCAAAAATAAGGTAAATTGACCGATTTTTAATGAAACAAACCACAAATTAGTTAGATTGCAAGAGAAAATAATCGAAATCAAAGGGATTAATCCCGTCGAACTGTTTGGTGTGAATAATGCAAATTTGAAACACATCAAAAGTTTCTTCCCGAAATTAAAAGTAGTAGCACGTGGAAATGTGTTGACCATCGCTGGGGATGAGGAAGTAATGGATGAGTTTGAACGCAAGTTTGAATTGATTGTTCAACATTACCACAAATTCAATGCGGTGACTGAAAATAACATCGATAATTTGATGATGGAAGATGGTTCCAAAATGATTTCTCTTGACGATGGGTCGGAAACGATTGTTCATGGTAATGGTGGTACAAAAATCAAAGCAAGAACCCTAAATCAAAAGAAACTTGTTCAGTCGATTAAAGCA
>JACCDQ011380388.1_pt1 | contig 11020 bp, 19 predicted proteins | sample 7446031 | NCBI WGS metagenome assembly JACCDQ01 (sample SAMN15323442, study PRJNA562643) | freshwater metagenome | isolation source: river surface water | place: USA:Blue River Watershed | collected 2017-08-17
CCAGTAGCCCAAATGAATGCTAGGTTCTTTTCACTACTAGTATACGGGTTAATACGTGAGATCTCTTTAAGAATCCAATCTGCTATGTCTTTAGAATCTTTCATATATAATCCTTAGCAGCGGGGCCTACAGTGATAACCCTATAGCTAGCATTATACTAGCTAAGAGTACAAGACGACTGTAGTAACGATCTATATATAGCCGACTGTATATAGACTCATATACTAGTATAGCTATAAAGGGAAGTACAGCTAGTATATACATAAGGTTCGCTCCCGAGTATACTAGTATATATCAGAATCACTATAGTGTGTGATCATGCGCAGCGGGGCCTATAGTGTGCGTACGGTTCTATATAGTCTTTAGTCGCTGCTAAAAACCACCGTGATTCTAGAGTGATAAATACTGGCGGAGCACATTTTCTCAAGAATAACTACACCGTATGAGTCATTAGAACACGGTGCGGTACTAGAATCTATACGCTAGGGAAATGTTTGAACGGTGGTTTGACAGGCTATGCTCAAATGGTCACACAATTCTACACTTTTTCACACTTTCCCACACTATTCCACACCCTTTTTTCATCCCCACCCGCATTGTAGACCTCTATACGCATCTTGGGGGTCAGTAAATCACACATTTACGCACATATACACACTTACTGAGCTATATAGCAGCGGGGCCTAAACACCCAATCCATTCTGTAGACCACTTCTTAATGGTTCTTTGAATGCCACTTGACTATGGATACTAGTGTGTATATACATATACTAGTATATAGACTATAGCTACTACTATACTCGCTACTAGTGCTTGTAGTCGTGTATCCTTTGGCTTATCCATTAGTAAACATATCCTCACTCTCTATTGTATCTTCTACTATACACCAAGTTGCTTCTAGTATTTGATTATCTGTATTACGACACATTTCCACTTCCCAGTTATCGTATAGTGATACACGCTCTATACGTTCGACGAAGCCCAGTCTATGATTACGTGCTCTTTGTGCTATACGAGCTCCGGCTAGAGTCTTATAATACTTTAAGCGTCTTTGTGTATCCTTGTGGACTATATAGTAAACGGTCATCTGCATAGTTGTTTATTTAAATACATGATGCGACTTATACCTAGAACTTTGGTTTGTTATAGACTCAATTATCGTGCTACATACGACGAGGAGTTGGTATGGGCACTGGTACAGAGGCATGGTGGGCATATAGCTATTAGGCAGGATTCGGTAGACTTTTGGCTAGATCCGCAGTGGGAGATTGTGCTTAATATCGCATTTCCCGATCTGGAACGGCGTCCGGATTTGGACTACATATAGCGGAAATTTTTCCGCGGGCTGCTTCGCAGCTAGTTGAATTAACCACGTTAGCCAAAATACATTATCTATGTAGTTAAATACTCGCATGAATATTCATTTAGATCAAGATTATATACGTGTTATCGATGGTGCTGTATCGGCAGAACTATGCGAGTCTATTATCAAGTTGTTTGAGAGCGATTCAGTTAGACATCATCACGATGGGGATCGCTATATAGAGCTGGACATATTTGCTCGTCGTACGGGCATATCATGGCTACCCGGGCGTATTACAGAGTGGAAGCCCATAGCTGATGAACTTGTTAGTATTGTTAACTCTTTAATGGCTGAGTATGTTCAGCACTGGGACCCCCTGGCGATGTTACCCAAACAATACGCTATGGAGGGTATGCGAGTCAAGGCCTATAGGGTCAATACCCATGAGTTCCGCTTACACGTAGATCAGGGTAACAGAGAATCAGCTGCTAGATTTTTAAGCTTCTTACTGTACTTAAACGACAACACTGCCGGAACTGAGTTTATCAGACCCCCGGTTACTGTAGAGGCTCGTCAGGGCAGGGTCGTTATATTCCCGCCCAATTGGCAGTACCCCCACATAGGGCAAATGCCCCGTGACACCGACAAATATATACTATCAACTTACTTACACTACAAGGATTAAACAATGACTCTACGTCGAACCCAGGATATATTCCCAACCCCCATTTATGTCAGAGACCTAGAGGGTGAACAGCTGGCCCAGGCCAATCGCGAGATTAGTGAGCGCATGACTACTATACTCGCAGCGTCTACCCCCGTACCCGCAGTACCTAACTTTGCCACTACGTGGAACCCCAAGCGTAACGATGACATACAGAACTATAACCTAGAGGGTCTAATGCTGGCTATCATAGACGCTGGGGTTGACTACTTGGGTGACATTGGCTACCAGGGTCGTGATCTTCGCTTACAGCACAGCTGGCTCAACTGGGCCGGGCACCAGAGCTATATGTTTGATCATGACTACCCCCAGGCCAAGCTCTGCGGTACTTACTACTATCAAACATCGGGTACGGACGGGGATAGGGTGTTTGCTAACCCAGTACCCCCAGCAGCCCTGGGCCTATGGCCTTATGATTGGGACATTGTGCCCAAGTACTCTGTACAGCCGCAAGTGGGCAGGCTAGTGCTATGGCCCGCATGGCTCAAGAATCGCATTGAAGTTAATCTACAACAGACCGAGCAGATCACTGTTAATTTTACTCTAATTTGATTAAATATACATATGCGATTTATCACATTATGTCTAGTTATTATGCTCACGGGTTGTTCAACTGTCAAAGGTTGGATTCCTTCGTTTTGGGACGATAACCAAAGCCGTAGTATTATAGACCTAAGATTAAGCATTGAGCAGCTGGATTGCTCGCAGGATCAATTAGCCCAGGCTGAAAAGATCCGAGCTAATCTACGTTGGTTCTTGTTGTATTCGGAATCAAAAGGCTCGCGTCAGCAGGACGTTATTCGTATTGCTGAGCCCATGCAGGCTACCATTGATGATATGATCAAACGTAGTCAGGACAAGCAGGGCAGCAAGGCCTACTGTGAAATTAAAAAGAAGATCATGGCCTCACAAGCTCAACGTGCTAGTGCCGCGGTCCTAGGGAGATTTTAATGTTTGAAACACTACAACATCTAGCAGCCAACGGACCCGCTTGGGCCAGCCAACGTGCTCAATTTGCTCTAGAGATGGCTCTTCAATATCAAGCGGGTGCTATCACAGAAGATGAATATCGCGAACTACTAATGGATCTAGTACGTGCTGATCGCTTAGACGAAGAAGCCACAGATCTAGACACAAAGACAGCTCTAGTTACAGCAGTTTACGCAATCGCCCAGGTGGTATAATAATTATGAAAATCAGTGAAATCTTAGCCGAAAATATCTTTACAACAGACTATCACAAAGTCATGCAGGCCGTGGCCAATCTTTACAAGGAACACTACGGAATCAACGTTTGGGAAAACGGTGACGCTCATGACGAAGCTGCCAAGGTTCTGCTTAAAGTACACCCAACAGAAGAAGAACTAGACTTTATTATCGATAACGCACAGTTACCCGAGCGTTTCCTAGATCTAGACTTTCCTATTAACGATGATCTAATGTACGGCGGATCAGCTGCTGGCGACGACGAAGTCAACGAAGAGCCTGCTAGTCGCTCACTATGCCAATCAGGTAAGCCAGACTCAGCACTAGGTGCTAGCCAATTAGCTTCATGTAAATCACAGGGCTATCGTAGCCGTGATGGTGGCAAGAGTCACAAAGTAGGATCTGAGCGTGTTAAAGTCCGCGGCAAGAAGATCAAAGGCAAAAAATACGGCGGACCCCTACCAGACTGGTCATGAAATACCCTAAGCAAACTGACTTACTAATTGCTCCACCGGGCATTCCGGACAAGAGGTTCCGTAATTCAGTATTGATGCTTACACATGATCACAGAGGCGGCTCATTTGCTCTGTGCCTAAATAGAACTACAGAATATACCCTAAGTGACATTGCCCACGAACTAGGCTTTGAAACTAACATGAACTTCCCTATATACTGGGGAGGTCCTGTTAATCCTAACACAGTTTGGATGCTTCATTCATCTGACTGGGCTTGTGATCAAACAGTATCTATCAACGAACAATGGTCCATGACTTCAAACGTTAAGATGTTTGACAGCCTAGTAGAAGGAAACTTCCCTAGACACTTTAGACTAATGATGGGTTTTTGCTCTTGGAGCAGAGGTCAACTACAATGTGAGATTGATGGGCTACCGCCCTGGTCGCACAGCAACAGCTGGCTAATAGCAGAGAACCCAGGTCCAGAATGGATATTCGATCACCCTGTAGAATCTCTATGGGAAACGGCTACAACACTATGTTCGCATCAAGCCGTGGACTCCTGGCTTTAACACTCAGAGTCTTTAATTACACCAAATAACTTATTACGTTCTTCTCGATACTTGTGCCACGAGTTCCTAATGCTGTCGATGATAGCCCATTTGAAAAAGAACGTAAACACAATGCCTAGGCTAAACCCGTTCATGTAGTTGTTCCAAGGTTGAGGTGCTAACAGACTAACAATACTCAGCAGTCCTGAAACAATAAATGCCCATTGCCAAAGCTCTAGTTTAGCTAAACCCCAACGGATAAATCTAATAATTTCCATATTAGTCTTTCTTCTTTAGTTGATCCAATACTTGTTTCTTTGCTCGTTGATCTAAGTCCTTTTCATTGGCTTCTTTGATCTTCCAAGCAATCATATCCATAAACTCTGTTACGGCTTCTTTGCCCGCATCAGTAAGGTGGCTATAAGAAGCACCTACTGACGAGTGATAGTAGTATCTATTGTTGTTTAAGATCTCTTCTAACCCGCCATAGCAGAGGTCTTTGATAGCACCTTTTTCCATCTTAGATTTTCTCACCTTTAACAAAGCCGCGGAATCGGAGGAAGCGTGGGAAGCGTAGCGACCAAATGTCCTCGCTGTCCTGGCTCCGAGTCGCCGCATCTGCTCTGACCTCAACGACCTGACCAACGATTGAGGTTGAATCCTCATTATAAGCAGCCCAAAACTCGATACGCTGATCGTCAGTAAGTCCGGACCCGACATTAACAACAATTCGTTTGCCATCATCTTCGCCTTCGCATACCAAAGCACCAAGACGTCCTTCATTTTTACCAGTTCCTTCTTCGACAGCAGTTACAGTTAGACTAACTTCAATAAACGGTTTCATCTTAAGCCAAGATGCTGAACGCTTACATTCATATTTGGCACGTGGATCTTTGATCATAATGCCTTCATAGCCTTCGGCAATCATTTGCTTGTTAAAGTCTTGAAACTCAATCTTACCAACCATTTCGTCTAGGTTAACTTCAACGTAAGGCACAATGGTAATACAGCCCGAATCGTTAAAGATGTTTTCCCAGTTCTTTAGGAAGTTAATGCGTTGACGTTGTCCCATCACACTCTGGCCAGCTTTAAACTCTACCAGTGGAACAACATCGAAAAGGTTAAGCACAGCGTCACCGCTTTGAACATCGCTCTTACGATGTACTTGCTTCATTAGGTCTTGGAATGTATTACTCATAACTTCGCCGTCGAAGACCATACTACGCCCAATCTCGTCCATGTGGTCTTCAAAGACTTTGGTAATATGTGGGAAGTTAGCAAGCTCTTTGCCGTTGCGTGTGTACATTGTAGCAGTACGATTTTCAAAGTCTACTACAGTCAGAACACGAACACCGTCAAGTTTCTTTTGAAGGATCTTTGCTCCTTCTACTTTGCTTTCGTGATTAGCAGAATCGTGTGCCAGCATACATTCAAACACAGGCACCTTGTATTGATCTTTCTTTTGTTTCTTTGCTACAGAGTTAACAGTCTTTTCTGAAACACCACAGCGCAGGTCTTTGATTAGGATTCGACGATAAAAGTCGTTCCATTGTTCTTTAGTTGCTACGTCCATAGCCAATTGAATAGCATCACGAGCAGCGTGTCCTGTAAGCTCACGCTTATACAGAGCTTCTGCTAGTTGTTTGAAGTTGTCCCAGCTGAGGCCTTGCCCATCCTTATCGGATACGGGAACCTGCTTGACGCCAAAGGTGTACAAGTTATCCAAACACATACGAACACCTTCAAAGAACTCATCCAGACCTTCGTTCATAGCTTCGGCAATGATAGCTTCTTTGGCTAGACGACTATTATCAGCTTCTAACTTTTGGATAATAACTTGTGGTTGTGTACGCATTTTTGTCCTTAAACAATTACAGGTTTTTGATTTGGTTTGTAATCACTATAAATTTGCGAATAGTGATTCTCGCGAATCCAGTTAACTAATCCTTGTGGATCGGCAATCATCCAATCTTCAACGTCTTTAAACTCAACACTATCTTCTGTAGTGAAAACATAAATTTCATAACAGCGTTGCGAGTTAAAACGGGCACGAAGCTTCATGTGGCTAATTTGTTGCCCTAACGGATTCTTCTGCGGAGTATTGCCTTTGAGTGCTTCAAAGACCTGCGACTTATCAAAGATGTCAGGATGCTTTGAAGTAATGTCCTCTAGACATTCAAACCCTTCACGATCCCAAGATGCTAAAATGTAACGCAATTCTGCTCCTAAGTTTTTACTATGTTAATAGTATAGCATCGGACGCATCAAAAGTCAAGAGAAATCCGCCCGTGACAGCGGATTATTTTGGATTACTCGTAATCGAAAAGCTTCTCGATTATAGCTTCTTTGGAAAGATAATGATCGTCGATGCGGCGAGTAGAGATATCAATGTAGTGCTGATCCAAATCGATACCAACAAAATTACAATCTTCTTGTAGGGCCGCAATACCAGTAGACCCAGACCCCACAAATGGATCAATGATTAGCCCGCCTTTTGGAGCATACACACGACACAAGTATCGCATCAGCGCAATTGGCTTCGGAGTAGGATGATCGTTATACTCGCCTCGCTCTTTTCGTGTAGCACGTGGAGCGTAGAAGTACTTCTGGTGATCTGGATTTTCAAAATGTCCGATGATGTTAGAAGGATATCTACCAGTTGGGTTAGCGTCTTCTGTTTCTCGTACTTCTTGTTCTGCTGCCTTAGTAACTTCACCGCCAAATGCTCTGCGTTTACTTCCGCCTTTGATCCAACCTTTAGGCGGCTCGCCGTCCCAAGGTACACGAGTAGTTTCAGTATTAATCTTACCGCAGCCCCATTTAGCAAAGTTCTTTTCAATGCTACCTTCTAATGGTTTTTGTGCTACAAAGATAGGCTCATGTGCTGGCTTCAAACGATTAGCCTTTGCCATTTTAGTTGTTACCATCCACACTACCATGTCCAAAGGGCGGAACCCCGCATCTTCAACAGCAACAGCCATACGATGATAAAACTCAGGAGCACAGAAGCTAAGAACAAACGCACCCGGCTTTAGGATACGATATACTTCCTTCCAAGTTTCAACTGGAGGTACATTGTGATCCCAACCTACTCCGGCAATCTCCATACCGTAAGGAGGATCTGTGATACAAGCGTCGACTGAATTATCTGCCATGGTTTTCATCACAGCAAGATTGTCTCCGCATATTAAATTAAATGTATTCTTCATAGGTTTTATTTATTGTGACACTTTCTATATTACAGTCAACTAAGAATATTGTCAATCAGTTTGGGTTTAAATTTAAACCAGGAAATTGTCCAACAATTAATGGAATCAGAGCCTGTGCTTCATCGTCTGCTATATTAGATAACATTCGATTTATCTTCCTTGGAAGAACCTGCATGTTGCTTGGATCGTCAATTTGTTTTTGGGTCCAACCTAATCTAATTGCTTCATCGCGACTAACAATATGATCTAATTCTGGGATATGCCAGTCTTGGTCATGGCGGTCCTTAACAACTTGGTTTTCGCCCTTACCCCAATCATATAACCTATATACTCCCTTTCCATCAGTCCACCCATCTGGACACTTATCATACATTTCCTTACACTGATCAAGAGTCCATTTATATTTGTTCCTATAAGGACCGTAGATCGCAACAAACTTAAAGTCTCCTTTGTGTGCGTAGCAATACTCATCGTACAACTTATTGCTGAAATACGTATTCTCCTCAAACCGTTTATGCGGTTTGTGTTTAGAGATTGACTCGTTAAGTTTTTGATAGTTCTTCATTAGTCGCTGAACGGCATCTTAAATGGAGGCATATATCGTAAGTGTTCTTCACCGTCTTCGTTCTTAGGGAACTTGCCTGGATTGATCTTCTGCCACTCGATCTTACACTTCTTAGTTGGCTGATATTTCACAACTACTTGACGAATACCTTCAGCTAGCAAAACTGGCTCGCTGGCATCGTTGCCTTTTTCGTGTAATTCACAGTAAGCATCTTTGGCTCTATACACTTGGTCTCTAAGGTGTCGTGCTTGGCTTTCGCTATACTTCTCGTGTAACGCTTGATAGATCGCTTCGTCTACTGCTTTTGCGTCACCGATGTTGCCTTGCTGTTTTAGGAATTCACAAATACCCCAACTTACGTTAGTTGCGAATACGCATTTAGTAAACAGTCTCATATTAATATTAACCGCACGGCTCCAAATATCAAACCCGTATGTGTCAAGATATGTAAGCATGTTACCGATACCAGTTAGTGCCTTTGACTGACGACTGCTCTCGCTCTTATCATCTTTGTCCAAAACTTTAACACCGTTAGCATTAAACACACGCCATGCTTTCAAATATCGTTCTTCGTCAGGAGTAAGAGGAAGTTTTAGTTTTTCTTTTTCGCGAGCAAGATTAGTGCCGTTGCGCCAACGGTCGTATTCACTAGCAGCCAACGCAATAATGTTAATTGAATGATACTGCTCTGCGTCAACGATAGATAACATTCGAGCAATGTCGTCAAATGCCATATAGTTCATAGGCATTTCGTCGACACCTACAATACAACTTGCTAGAGTTCTGTGTTGAGCATCGTTAACAACCTTGTCACCGTTCTCCATTTCGCGACCAGTCGCAGGTTGAACTAAGTGCGGCTTGTAATTAAACACAAGATCTCCAATCAAGTGCTTAACTCGAACCATTCGTTGCTGACGATAGTTAATCCACATTTCAACGATTTTAACAAAGGAGCTGTTATCACGATACAGCATTCCTTTGCCCCACAGCTTGTCAAAAAATGGCAACTCCATGCCTTCAAACAAGCCTGCTTCTTGACAATGGTTTAAGACAAACATAATTACGTCTTCAACTTTTGCGTAACCGTCGTCATCCATAATTGGGCTAACATCGAGTAATTCGGATACTTTACTCATTCGACGTTTGAGCTCGGCAGCATCAAAATCCTTAATTGCTTTACGCTGGCTTTTCGGGCCGCAAAGGCCAGTAAGGTCGTCGCCGTATTTGTCAGTGATACATTTTAGATATGCCACAATTTACTACCTTTCTGTGTGTGTATTGCGTATATTATAACAGGACCTTAAGGTCTTGTCAACCAATTAAATTCCAAAATTGAAACTTATAACGTATCGATCACGTGTGCTTTGATTTTTTTGAGTACGGTGTAGCAACCATCCGGGAAACATAAGAACATCACCTGTCTTAACAGAAACTTCTCCCCACGCCATTCCGGGCATTCGAATAGTTCCGCCCCAGTTATAAAATAAAGGATCAAATATTTCCAAGTTGCCGCCGTTGTCTGGCTGCTCTACATACAAAACAACAACCAGCGCAGTACTTCCATGCTGATGTTCGTCAGTCCACGCTCCTGGAGGATGAATGTTTGCCCAAGAACCTTTTGGGTACGCATGACCCGGAGGGTATCGCATGTCTTGCCACACAGTTTTTAAATTAGGAGACAGCCAATCGAAGAACGGTAAACATTCGTCCCACATATGTGGCGCATTAGGATCGGAACTTGAACTTAATCCTCCGTCTCTTTCTAAACCTGTGTTTAGATTTTTACTACTTGATAGCAATATTTTACATTGTTCGTGAATAAGGGAAAGGTCGCCGTTATAGTGACCTTTCCATAGTACAGATCCAAAAATATTCTCAGGTGTCATTCAATACCTAAGTAGGTCGCCCAACTTGGGTGATGTAAATGATAGCCCTTCTTCTTACGTTTCTCAACGAGATCCCAGAAGTGAGGCTTGTAAGGAATCTGCTTAGGCTTGTGCTTACCTACATGAGCAGCCTTCTTGTAGTTACAAGGCTTACATGCTGTAGTAGAGTTTTCCCAAGTGGTCTTACCACCTTGACTTACAGGGTGTACGTGGTCCAAAGTAGCAGTTTGATCTGTTACTTCTGTTCCGCAGTATTGACATGTATATTGGTCGCGTAGGAATACATTACGCTTAGATAAGCGCATTGTGTTCTTTGGCTTTTGATATTCTTTAAGCATCAAAACAGCAGGAACTTGGGTTTCCCAGTTCATAGAACGAACTGTCCAATCGTCGTACCATTCCAACACTTCAGCTTTATCAAGAACCATATAGCGAATCGCTTCTTGCCAGTCTACAATAGACAAAGGAAGAAGACTAATTGGTTGCATGTCTGCGTTCAAAAGTAAAGTGCTCATTTTGTTTTCAATCTAGGTTTGTTTATCCATAGTGAAGTATTTACCCTCCATAGCTATTATATGCTCAGATAATGCCAGAAAGCAAGTCTTTTTTTGATAGATACTTGACCTTAAGCAAAAACACATGTAAACTGTATTTTTTAAACCACAAAAAGGAATCTTATGAGTTTAGTACCAATCGTAGTAGAAAGCACTAGCAAGGGCGAACGTGCTTACGACATTTACAGTCGTCTACTTAAAGAGCGCATCATTATGCTCAATGGTCCTGTAGAAGATCATATGGCTAATTTGATTGTAGCTCAGTTGCTATTTTTGGAATCAGAAGATCCAAATAAAGATATTAGTTTGTTTATTAACAGCCCAGGCGGAGCAGTTACGGCAGGACTATCAATTTATGATACCATGCAGTTTATTAAGCCAGATGTCGCAACATATGTTATGGGCCAGGCATGTAGTATGGGCTCATTCCTAGCAATGGCAGGCGCTCCTGGTAAACGTTTTGTACTACCCGAAAGCCGCACAATGATCCATCGTGTTAGCTCAGGCACACGTGGTACTAGCGGTAGCGTACATGTACAAGAACTAGAGTTTGAAGATAGTCGCCGCC
>JACCDQ010258358.1_pt1 | contig 11019 bp, 6 predicted proteins | sample 7446031 | NCBI WGS metagenome assembly JACCDQ01 (sample SAMN15323442, study PRJNA562643) | freshwater metagenome | isolation source: river surface water | place: USA:Blue River Watershed | collected 2017-08-17
CTTCCAGCCCGACTCGCAGATGCCCTCCGCGGCGTACGACCTCTTCCGCCAGCGGCGCGACCTGCGCCCCAAGACCGGCCACCATACACGGCGCCCCCGGATCGGTCTCTTCCAGCAGCTTCAGGTAGGCATCGATCGCCCACGTGCGCGGCGGGAAGCCGAAGGACAGCGTGTCGGAGAACATCAGCCGGTACACCGGCTGCGATACGCCGGGCGTGCAGCGCGCGAGCGCCGCGCCCAATCGCATGAAGGCCGGTTCATAGATTGCATAGGAAGGCACCAGCCCGTGCTCGCGGCACAGCGACAGTCCGTGCCGCACATGCGACTCCGGATTCGCATAGATGAAGCCCTCGTGGCCTGACGGCAGTGCGTCCAGCGTGCTGATCTGCGTCGAGCCCGGATCCACCACCGACCATTCGAGCAGGCCGCTGTTCGCGAGCTTCTCGACGGCCGCGAAGCGCTGCCCGGCGCTCATCGCCTCGCGCGCATCGACGTCGCCCTGGAACGGCAGCGTGCCGTAGCAGATCACGTCGGCCTCCTCGCGGATACGCTCGATGATGGGCGCATAGATTTCATACGCATCGCGCTGGCGGCCGGTTTCGGGGTCGTACGGATGGAAATGGATGATGGACGCGCCTTCGGCCGCGCAGGCCAGCGCCTGCTCGACGATCTCGTCCGCGAGGATGGGTATGCCGGGCTGCCGCTCGCGCGACCACGGCCCGTTCAATGCCACTTCCAGCCATGTCGCCGGCTTGCTCATGATGTCTCCTGTCTCGTTTGTTGTTATGGCACCGCCGGCCTCGTGAGCCGGCGGTGCTGAGACAGCGATTGTTACTGAAACCAGAAACTAGTCAAGCGAGATCCGGCTCAGCCGCGCTTCCACGCGCGCACGTAGTTGATCTGGAAGCTGTTCGACGGACCGGTCGGCGTGGTCGAATCCGGCGTGCCGCTGGCCGAGCCGAACCACATCGACAGCACCAAGTACAGCGGCTCCGTCATCGGCTTCTCGACGGTCGCAAACGGCTTGCCGTCAAAGTAGAAGGTGATGCGGTTCGGCTGCCAGTCGACGCCATAGGTATGGAAGGCGGCCGACAGGTCGGTCGTCTGCAGCGTCTTGCTGCCGCCGAGCGAGCCGGCATCGATCCAGACGGTGGAGGCGAAGGCGGTCGGGTGGAAGTTCGCATCGGACCAGCCGTCGCCGCCGCCGGCATAGGCTTCCATGATGTCGATCTCGGGACGGCGCGCCGGCGACGACGGACGGTCATGGTTGTACAGCCAGAAGCCGGGCCAGGTGCCCTTGCCGACCGGCAGGCGTGCCTCGGCCTCGAAGAAGCCGTACTGCTGGCTGAACTTGCCGTCGGTGTCGAGCGTGCGGTTGAAGAATTTGCCGCTGGCGTCGCGCTGCGGCCAGATCTCGAGCAGGCCGTTGCCGACACGGTAATTGGTGGTCGCGTTCTGCGGCTCGAACCACATTTTGTTGTTCCACTTCTGGCTGTCGAGCGCAGACCCGCCGAACTCGTCATCGAAGGTCATCGTGAAATTGCCGGTCGCGCCTTTCGGTGCGATCGAGCTGCCGGTATCGGCGGCGGTGGCATGCACGCCGAACATCAGGGCAGCGGCGGTCAGGGTCGTGGTCAGCAAGGCTTTCATTTTTTTCCTCTCAGCAAAAAGTGCGTACCTGCTGTTGAGCCACGGAACGGAATTAAGTTCCGATTGGAAAAAAACCAAGCGAGGAATATCGGGCGAAAACCCTTGCTGCTTCAGCGTTTGCCCGAAAGAAGCGCGATGCCCGACATGACCAGCGCAGTGCCGGCCAGCTGCAGGCCCGTGATCGGTTCGTCAAGGAACCAGGCGGCGAGGAAGAGCGTCGATACTGGTCCGATCATCCCGGCCAGCGACGCGACCGGCGCACCGACGCGCGCGATGGCCATCATGGTCAGGAACACCGGCAGCACCGTGCAGAACACGGCATTCAGCAACGACAGTTGCAGCACATTCATCGGCTGCAGCAGCAGTGCGGGCGAACGCAGCAGCAGGAACTGCCCGACCGACGCGATCGTTGACACGCACATCACATACGACACCAGCCGCAGCGAGCCGACGCGCCGCACCAGTTCGCCCGACAGCAGCAGGTAGAGCGCATAGAACACCGCACTGCCGAGCACGAAGGCGCCGCCGAGCCAGACGTTCGCGCTGCCGGACTGCGCGTCATGGATGAACACCAGCACCGTGCCGCCATAGCAGATCGCCAAGGCCAGCCATTCGCGGCGGCCGACATGCTTTTTCAATGCGAACACCGACATCAGCAATACGAACGATGGCGTGAGAAAGAGGATCAGGCGCTCGAGGCCGGCGGAAATGTACTGCAGCCCGAGGAAATCGAGGAAGCTCGACAGGTAATAGCCGACGACGCCGAGGAAGACGATGCGCCAGCGGTCGGAAGCCGCCAGCGGCGCGCTGCGACGACTCTGCCACCAGCCGATCGCTGCGAAGAACGGCAGCGACAGCAGCATGCGCAGCGCCAGCACCGTCATCGCGTCGACCTGCAGCCGATAGTGCAGCTTGACGACGATGGCCTTGGCCGAGAACAGCACCGAGCCGACGAGCGCCAGCAGCAGTCCGGTGAGGAACAGGCGGCGGGCAGAGGAAGAGGGCATCGGGTTGAGAGCGCGTGGACGGGTCGCGCGATTGTAATGCGACGGACGCTGCAAGCGCTTCGGGGTGACGGAAGGACGCGTTCAGGCCGGGTCGACTGCAGTGCAATCGCAGTCGACACCGGTCACCCCCGTGGGCACAGGGATTCCGGCCCAGGGTGAGACGGGGAGCGAGCGAGGGTTTCGTGCCGTACGTGGCCCGCAGGGGAATCCGGCGTCTTTGCATTGAAGGGCTGCGAACAGCAGCCCTCCGCCATCAGAACCGGTACCGCACTCCCACCATCACATTGCGCGGCGCACCCGGTGCGACGAAGCGGCTGACGTTCGACGCGGCGCTCGTGCCCAGCGGCGAACCACCAGCGTCATACGCGCTCAGCCCCATCAGGCCGTAGGTCGCGTAATGCGTGTCGAACACGTTGTTGACGCGCGCGAAGTAATCGAGCCCCTTCGCCGCTTCGAAGTTCGCATGCAGGTTCAGCAGCGCATAGCCCTTCACGCTGGCGTCCGCCGCTGTCGGATTCGCATTGTCCGAACCGACCAGCCCGTCCTCGTTGCCCTGCGTGCCCACGCTCGACGTGACCAGCACGCTGCCGCCGAGCGTCAGCTTCGGCGTCGTGTGCCAGTCGGCGCTGAGGCGCAGCGTATGCTTCGGCAGGCCGGCGATCCGGGTGCCGCGGCCGACGGTAATGTTGCGCTCGCCGCCGAACACTTCGCCGTCGGCCTGATAGGTCGCGTCGAGGTAGTTGTAGCTGGCCTGCAGTTCGACGCTGCCGACCTCGGTACGCACCGAGACGTCCATGCCCTGCCGGCGCGTACGCGAGAAATTGCTGAAATAGCCGCGGCCCTGCGTGCCGGTCGGCTGGAACAGGATGTCGTCGCGATTCTCGGCACGGTAGAACGCCACCGTGAACTCCGACTCGTTGCCGAGGCGCCAGCGCGTGCCGCCTTCTATCGTGCGGGCGATCACTTGCTTCAGGTAGGGATCAGCCTGCAGGCCGGTCGGCAGGCTGCACGGGTTGGCCGGATCGGCACAGCCGAGCTCGATGATGGTCGGCACGCGATTGCTCTGGCCGACATTGCCGAACACGGTCACCACCGGCGCCAGCTTGTAGCTGACGCCAAGCGACGGGTTCAGGCTGTTGTAGTTGAAGCTTTCGCGCGGACGGTCGGTGCCGACGCCGGCATTGTTGTAGTTCGTGATCGTGTTGCTGACGTTCGCATGGTTGAAGCGCGCGGCACCGGTCACGAAGGTGCGCTCGTTGACAGTCCAGGTGTCGGAAGCGTACAGACCGATCGCATACGACTTGCCGCGTACGCCGGCAGTGTCGATCGCGTCCGGGCAGTCGACGATGCCACGCGTGCCGTCGATACTGCAATCAGTCGCCTGACGCGCACCGTAGCGCATTTCGGCGAGGTCGGTACTGACGCCGGCAGTGATCTGGTGCTGGTCGAGCAGCTTCGTCAGGTTCAGGCTGCCGCCATAGCTGGTCTGGTTGCTGTTGTTCAGGTTAAGCACGCCTTCGTTGTCGTAAGTACCGCCGTTGTCTTCCCTCTCGACGTCCCCGCTGTAAGCCTTGCGCGTGCTGTGCCGCAGGTAGGCCATCGCCGCGAATTCGGTCTGGTCGTCGATCATCCGCTGCAGGTTGAACGTCAGCTGCTCGAGCTCGTTGCGGGTGCGGTCGGAATGCGTGTAGATCCAGCGGCGATTGTTTTCGTACATGCCATTGACGCGCGGATCATCGCCATCGGCGCCATAGTTCCAGCTCGGCAGCAGCCCGTTGCCGAGCAGGCTGCTGCGCCCGACCAGCAGCGACAGGTCCCAGCTGCTGTCGCTCTGCTGGCGACCGATCTTCGCGAACACGTTGCCGAGCTCGCCCTTCGAGTAATCGCGCCAGCCGTCCTCGCGGAAGCCGGTAGCGGCGATGAAGCGGTGGCTGCCGTCATCGGACTTGCTGCCGTAGGCGACGTCGGCGCGTGCACGGCCGAAGCTGCCGGCCTGCAGTTTCACTTCGGTGCCCGGCGCGGTCAGGCCGGACTTGGTGGTGAAGGCGAGCGCGCCGCCCAGCGTGTTCAGGCCATAGACCGGGTTCGAGCCCGGCACCAGCGTCACGTTGCCGATCGCGGCCTCGGGAATCATGTCCCAGTTCACCACGTCGCCGAAGGGTTCGTTCACGCGCACGCCGTCGAGATAGACCGACATGCCCTGCGACGAGCCGAGGATGCCGGACAGGCGGAAACCGCGGTAGGTGATGTCGGCCTGGAACGGGCTGCCCTGCACTTCGTTGATGTTCACGCCGGACAGGTTGCGCGCCATGAATTCGGTCAGGTTCATCGTCTGGCTGCGGTACAGCGCCTCCGCGTTCACGCTCTGCACGTCATACGGCAGCTTGTCTTCCTCGATGCCGATGCCGGGCAGCGGCGAGGTGCCGACGACCTCGACGCCCTTCAGCCGCGTCGGATTGCCGTCATCGTTGTCTTGCGCGTGCAGTAGGGGGCTGGCAAACAGGCTGGCGACCGACAGCGCGATCAGGGTGGGACAGGTCTTTTTCATGGGAGGTCTCGTCGAAAATCATGGGCCCTGATCCCGGAGGACAGGCCTTCTGTGGGCGCGCCGATTGTAAGCGTTTTGCAAGGAAAATCGATTGGGAATTTTTCCCAATGCGCGATGCCCGACGCTGCCAGCAAGCCGGGCCAGCGCTCCGTCCAGCCCTCGCCATGCGTGGCGCCGCGCACCTCGACTTGCGTCGCGCACTGCATCGGCCCGGCCTCGATGAAGGCACGTGCCGTGGCGGCCGGAATGATGCGGTCGCCGACGGCGCTGAAATGCACCTGCGGCAGCGAGCTCAGGCGCGGAGCGAGGCTGGCCGGATTGACCGACGCCGGCATCGGGTCGACGCGATGAAAGCGATTCACCGCCTCGGTATCGAGGTTGCCGGCGACCGTGGCCAGCCAGCGAATATCGCTGCGCCGTGCAGCCAGCGCGACTGCGATCGCCGCGCCGCCGGAATAGCCGACCAGCTGCAGGCCATGCGCCTGCGAGACTTGCAGCAACCGGTCCAGCGCGTCTTCCATCGCCGCGATTACCTCCGGCGAGAAACGGCGCGCAGTCCAGTAGCCGACTTCGCAGCCGGGACTGCGCTCGCGAAGGTACTGGCAGGGACGCGCGAGATAGGCCACGTTCGGATAGTCATCCGCCAGCGCGAGCTGCAGCGCGACTGCCTTCACTGGTGTCGGGTCGGGCGACGGCGTGTACCGGTCCAGCCAGGCGCGGCCGTCGCCTTCGACATATACGCGCAGCGGCAAATCCGGCGCGCTTGCGCGCAGCGCCATCGCCAGTTCGAAGCCCTCGTGCCGGTGCGCGAGCACTTGCATGCCGGCCGCGCGCACTGCCTGCGGCAGGCCGGTGGCGTGCGGCGCGACGGCGCAGCCGGCCAGCGCCGTCAGCAGCGCTGCCGTGAGGACCAGCGTGCGCATGCCCGCCATCAGAAGTCCACCCGTCCCTGCACGAACGCGGTGTGGCTCAGGTAGCCGCGTTTGGCCTCGGCTGCATAGCCGAGCGACAGCGACTGGCGCACGCTGCCACTGGTCTTACCCCATTTCAGCGATCCGCCGAGGCCGAGGCTGTCGCGCTCCTGTTCGACGCCGGTGGTCTTGAAGCTGGAGCCGCCGGCCGCAAAGCGTGCCGTGGTATCGAAGCGGGCGTCGCCGAATTCATGCAGCCACAGCGCGCGCAGCTCCATCGACGAACCACTGTCCGCCGCGCCGAGCGGCAGCAGCCATTTGCCGCCGACGCCGCTGCGCAGCGAATCCACCTTGCTTGCATCGACGCTGAGCGCACCAGTGGCGCCCCGCTCGGTATAGCCGTCGAGTTCCAGCCGGCTCGCCGCCAGCGACGCCATCGGCACGATCACGCCGGCAGCGGTTGCCAGCGGCATGCCGGCCTCGAGCTTGCCGCCGTACTGGGTGCCGCCGAAGCTGGCCTGCGCAATCTCGCCGAGCACCGGGCGACGGCTGGTGTAGTCATGCTTGCCGACGCCCAGCTCGCCGCTCAGGTAAACGCTGTCGAACTCACGCGATCCGTACACCGTGGCCTGGTAGCTGGCGATGCCAGTCGTCGTGCCGACCTGCGTGGACGCATAGCTGAACGCAGCGCCGATCCGCATACCGGTGGGGGCGTCGAGCAAACGGTCGGCGCCGAGCGCGAAGCCGCCCGAGTTCACGCCGTAGCCGTCCTCGCCGCCCCGCGCCTGCTGTTTGCCGGTGAAGCCGAATCCCTGGAACCACAGTCCGCTGCCATCGGCCTCGTCGCCGGTGGACACGCCGCTGACGCCCTGCTGCTTCAGCAGCGATGCCACCGTCACCGCGCTGCTGCGCCCGCCGACGACGCCGCTGACAGCATTGCTCGCGCCCAGCGCGCCGACGGCCGCGGACCCGCGGGCGTCCGGCTTCAGCTCCTTCGCCGCACGCAGCACGGCGTCCTCATCATTGAGCGCCAGCAGGCGATCGGCCAGCGCGCCGCCGGCACCGAGCGCGGTGTCGAGCGTGCGCGATGCATTGCCCGACAGGTTCGCGACATTCGCGGTGCCGACGACCGCGGTCGCCTTCAGCGCATTGCCTTCGACCGCATAGCGCCAGCGGAGCAGACCGTTTTCGGAGCCGGCCGTCGCGGGCAAGCCGCTGAACGAGCTGGCCGTCGCAATGGTGAACTGCGCACCGTCGCGGATGCGATAGCCGCTGGAGGCCAGCAGGCTGGCTTTCGCGCCGCTGTCGAAGCCCAGCGCACCGGACACCGCGAGCTTGCCGGCGCCGTCCGCGCCGACCGTCGAGCGCAGCACGCTGCCGCTGTGCAGCGTGACGTCGCCGCTGACGTTCAGCGTTGCGCTGCCGGTGTCAATGACACCGCTGCTGTCGACAGGGCCGACCACGGTGCCGCTGCCTGCCAGCGTCGTGCCGCTCGCCACCGTCACCGCGCCGCGCAGCGTGCCCTGCACGGCGAGCTGGCCCTCGAGGATGCGCACCGCATCGGCCTGCACGCTGCGGCCGGCGGCAATGCTCCAGTTCGGGCGACCAGCCGCCGGCAGGTCGTCATCGTCGCCGGCGCCCGCTCCCGCTGCCTGCGTAACGCCGACATTCAGCTGAGTAAAGCCGGCGACGTCGCCGCGCAGCGTGCCCGTTCCCTTCAAGTTCAGCACAGCCGTCTGCGCCTGCAGCGCACCTTCGCCGCTCGCCTTGGACACACTGATCGATCCGTTGAAGCCGTCGCCCTGCAGCGTGACGCTGTTGCGGCTGCCGGCCGTCACGTTGGCGAAGGCGATGTCGCCCGTCAGCGTGCCCGCATTGACGAGGCTGTTGGTGCTGCTCACGCTGCCGCTGCCCGGCAGCAGCGACGTGGCGTTCGTGATCACGATCCGGCCCGTCATGGTGCCGGTGTTCGTGAACTCGAAGGACTTGTCGCCGCGGATCGTGGTCTCGCCGCCGCGCACCGAGTTGTTGCTGTCGGTTCCATCCTCGCGCTTGAGCATGACATCGGTGGTGCCCGACGCAGTGCCATAGCGGGTGTCGCGCTGGTCGACGTCGATGTTGCCGGTCAGCGTGCCGCTATTGGCCAGTTCATGCCTGCCATTTGCCAGCCAGACGTTGCCCGTGATCGTGCCGGCATTCGCGATCTCGCTGTTCTCCTGCCCGGTATGACTGTTGATGAGCAGGCGCGCGTCGCGGCCGTCGGTGATCGCGGCCGCGCTGCCCAGCGTGTTGCCACTGTCCGTCGTGCCTGCCGTGCTCAGCAGGTACCAGCGCAAGGCATTGCCATTGACGGCCAGAATGTCGCCGCGGATCGTGCCACCGGCCTTGTTGTCGAGGTTCAGCTCGCGGATCTCGCCGCCGTTCGACACCGAACCGATCGCGAAGCCCTTCGAATAATCGCTGCCGCCGGCTGTCGCGAGGTGCACGATGGTGCCGGTGTTGACGATGTTCTTTTCGCCGGCCCGCATGTAGAGCGTGCCGGTGTAATCGCCCTGCGTGCGGATCGTGCCGGTGTTCAGTAGGTTCAGGACTTCCGCTTCTTCCTGCGTATTGATCGCATTGACCAGACCGACCGAGGTCGGGCTGTAGACCAGGCCGGAGGAACTCCCCAGCGGATTGCCGCTGGCCGTGACGGCCGTCAGCGTCACCGCCGGCGTACGGACTGCTTCGATCGTGCCGGCATTATTGATGTCCATGCGGAGCACGGTGCCGCCCTCTTCCACCGCGTACGCAGCGCCGATGCCGGCGTGCGTCACCGCTATCCTGCCGCCGGGCTGGTTGTCGACCAGGTAGTTGCCGGCCACCGAAGTGCGGATGCCATAGATGGTCGAGTTGTACGGCGCGGCGACGCTGGTGGCCGTCGTCGACAGTTCGCCGGACTGCACGCGGCTAGCAATCAGGCCCGCATTGGCAATCGTGTTGTTGTAGAAGGCGCTCGCACCGAACAGGTCGGCCGCCAGGCCGGTCCAGCTCCGGGTCGTGCCTGCGCCATAGTTCGACACCACCGAATAGACGACCGGCAGGCTGGCATCGCCGGTGCCGGCAAAGCTGCTTTGCAGCGCCCTGTCCAGCGTGAGCGTCTTGGTGGCGGTGTTGACCGCCGTAATCACGTAGCTCTCGCCGGTCAGGAAATCGCCGCCGTCGGCCGGGCTCCAGCGGCCGAGCACGATGCTCTGCCCGACCCAGCTCGCGGACGGCGTGGCCGTCGTCACCAGCTGGCTGGCTCCCGCCGACGGCGAGCTGCCGAAGGTAGTCGATGCCGATGCATTCTGCGTCGGTGCACCCATGGTCACCGCCGTGCGGCTGCCCGCGACATTACGGTAGTTCGCGACCACGCCGGCTTCGTTCACCGTCAGCGAGCGCCCATGGCCATCGAACTGCAGCAGGATATGGTTGGCGGTGACGCGGTCGGTGCGCGCGTCGACATAGGTGCTGCCGTCGCTGGCCACGACCTGAGCGCCGGCCGCGCCGGCACCGCTGTTGTTGCACAGGATGCTCAGCGTGTTCGATTGCGGCGCCGATACGCTGCCGGTGCAGTCCGCATACGCCAGCGTACTGCCGAACAGGCCGGGCAGCGCGGCGGCCAGCGCCAACGAAAGCGCCGGACGGCGCGGGACAAACAATGCAGTGGAGCTTGCTTTCATTTTTTTCGGGGTGAGTGCCGCCCTCGCGCTCGGGCACGATGGAAAAACGGCGTGGGGTGGATCAAAAGGTCAGGACAGGGTCGCTAACGGACTCAGCGCGCGGGGGCCATCGATGTTTCCTGCATTTTTTTATCGTGTGATTTTTCGCAGCAGGAAGGTAGATGAAATCGTGCGGATAATCGATAGGAAAAATTCACAAGATGCAGTCAATGCAGCTTGGGAAGTTTTCCCATTTCGCGACCGTCGCCGATCACGTAGACTCGCCCACGCAACTCGACGCTTCACTCCCTTGCGTATCGGCGTAGCCGCCGTTCCTTGGCGGCCCCGAAGGTGCCGCCATTTTTTTGTACCATTCGGGTCGAGAACCGCCGGAGACTATGATGGCCAACGCCGACAAAACCACCGTGATGCTGGTGGACGACCATGCCGTGGTGCGAGCCGGTTACAAGCGCTATATCGAACTCGACCCGCAACTCGTCGTCGTCGCCGAAGCGTCGACCGGCGAGGAAGCCTATGCGCTGCTGGAAAAGGAAAGCGTGTGCGTGGTGATCATGGACCTGTCGATGCCGGGACAAGGCGGCTTCGAATCCTTGCGCCGGATACTGAACCGCCACCCGTCGCAGAAGGTGCTGATCTTCTCGATGCACGAGAGCGGTTCAATAGCGAACCAGGCGCTGCAGCTCGGCGCCGCCGGCTACCTGACCAAGAGCATGGCACCGGATGCCATCATCGCAGCCATCCACGAAGTGATGCGCGGCGAGCGACCGGTCGCGCCCGAGCTGCGCGACGCGATCGACGCGCTGCATCGCGAGCGCCAGCCGCACCATGAACTGCTGCCGCGCGAGTTCGAGATCATGATGCTGCTGGCTGCCGGCGAGAGCATCGACGGCATTGCGAACCAGCTGCACCTGAGCCCGAAGACTGCGTGGAATTACCAGGCCAGCATACGCAAGAAGCTGGGCGTCAATTCCACGCTCGAACTGCAGCGCTATGTCAGGACACACGGCCTGAACACCGGCGCCGATTGAACTGTACGCCGGCTGCAGCCGGCGCATGCATCAGCGCGCCGCCGCGCGCGGCGAGAAGCGTCCGAAGTGCAGCAGCAAGGTCGGCAGCACCAGCAGGTTCAGCAGCGTCGACGTCACCAGCCCGCCGACGATGATGCTGGCCATCGGGCCTTCGATTTCCCTTCCCGGTTC
>JACCDQ011617174.1_pt1 | contig 11019 bp, 6 predicted proteins | sample 7446031 | NCBI WGS metagenome assembly JACCDQ01 (sample SAMN15323442, study PRJNA562643) | freshwater metagenome | isolation source: river surface water | place: USA:Blue River Watershed | collected 2017-08-17
ATGCGCCTGCGCGACCTCGGCGGCCTGATCGTGATCGACTTCATCGACATGGAGGAGAGCAAGAACCGCCGCGAAGTCGAAAACCGCCTGCGCGACGCCCTGCGCCAAGACCGCGCCCGCGTGCAGTTCGGCTCCATCAGCAAGTTCGGCCTGCTCGAAATGAGCCGCCAGCGCCTGAAGCCCGCGCTGTCCGAAGGTGCATCCATCCCCTGCCCGCGCTGCGGTGGCGCCGGCCACATCCGCGACACCGAAAGCTCGGCGCTGCAGATCCTGCGCATCATCCAGGAAGAGTCCATGAAGGACAACACCGCCGCCGTGCACGCGCAAGTGCCGGTCGAAGTGGCCTCCTTCCTGCTCAATGAAAAGCGCCCCGAGATCGCCAAGATCGAACTCAAGCAGCGCCTGAATGTGCTGCTGGTGCCCAACCGCTCGCTGGAAACGCCGCACTACAAGATCGAACGCCTCAAGCACGACGACCCGCGTCTGGACCGCATCGAAGCCAGCTACAAGATGGCCGAAGAGATCGAAGACCCGACCACGGTGACCCGCCGCTCGCAGGAGCCCACCAACAAGCAGACCCCCGTGATCAAGGGTGTGCTGCCCGATGCACCGGCGCCGATCGCCCCGATCAAGACCGAACCCGCGCCTGCAGCCGCAGCCAAACCGGCGACGGCCTCGGCATCGTCTGGCGGTTTCTTCGGCTGGCTCAAGCGCCTGTTCGGTGGCGGCGAAGCCGCACCGGCCACCGCCCCTGCGAAGAAAGAAGAAAAAGCCCGCGAAGGCCGTGAGGGCCGTGGCAGTGACCGCAACCGCCGTGGCGGTCGCCGCGGTGAGCGTGGCGACCGCCACGAAGGTCAAGGCGAAGGCCGTGAAGGTCGCAATGGCCGCCGCGGTCAAGGCGAAGGCCGTACCGAGCGTCCAGAAGGTGAGCGCGCCCCACGCGGTGAACGTGCTGAGCGCCAGCCACGTGAACGTCGCCAGGAACAGCGCAGCGAAACGGGTACAGCGGAAGGCACCGTGCCCGACCAGGAAACGCGCAACGAACGCGCCCCACGCGGTGAGCGTGGCGAAGGTGGTCGCCGTGAACGTGGCGAAGGCCGCCGTGAGCGCGGCGAGCGCCGTGAACGTGCGCCTGAGCAAGCCCTGAACACCTCCGTCGAAGTGCCGTCCCCAGAGCAGTCCGTGGATGCAGCACTCGCGTCTGGTGCCGACACCCCCACCCCAGAGGTCAGCGGCGAACGCCGTGAGCGCCGCAGCCGCGACCGCTATGGCCGTGACCGCCGTGAGCGCAACGGCGAAACACGGGCGGATCAGGCCGCCCCCTCTGGCACCGAGGGCGAAGAAGCCCCTGCCGAGCAGGAACAACGCCCCCAGCGTTCGTACTTTGACCGCGCCAGCACGGCACCCGCGGCCGCTGCTCCGGTGGAGAGCTCTCTGGAGACGACTGCCGCCGCTGCACCCGCCCCAGTGCCGACCCGCATGGCCGCAGCGCCTGCAGCACCCGCTGGCATGCCCAAGGTTCAGGTCTACACACTGCCCATGACAGACCTGCAGCAAATCGCCAGCGGCTCTGGCCTGGAATGGGTGAACTCGGACGCCGGCAAAGTGGCTGCCGTTCAGGCGGCCATCGCTGCCGAACCCCGACCGGTCCATGTGCCGCGCGAGCGTCCTGCTGTGGTCGTGATCGACGAAGGCCCACTGGTCCTGGTCGAGACCCGCAAGGACCTCGCCGACATGAAACTGCCATTCTGAACCGCAACACGGCAAACAAAAAACCGGGCTCCAAGCCCGGTTTTTTTATTGGCTCAGATTTTATTAGCCATTCAGGCGTGCAGCTTGCTTCCAAGCCTGCAAGGCCGCTGCTTCGTCCTGTCGCTGTTCCGCCAGTTCAGCCAACGCCGACCAAGCGCGTCGCTGCAGGGCTGTGTCGGGCAGCTTTTTAACGGCCTGCACCAACAGACTCTGGGCCTTGCCCCAGAGCTGATGGCGCCAATACACCATGCCAGCCAGGTACTGCAGGTGGGCGTCGTTCGGACGGGCCTGTTGCGCGGATTCAATGCGGGCCAGCCAGGCACGGGCGTCGTTCGACGACACGTCTTTCATCGACAACTCCAGAGCCTGAACCAGTTTTTGCGTGTCCATGAGAGAGCGGCCAGAGGCACCGGCTTGCATGGTTTCCCAGACCGGCAAGATCCAGGCACGGGCGCGCACAGGATCGCCTCCCAATTCCAACCAGCGCGTGGCGGCCTGGGCCGCCACCTCGGGCAAGGCCCGCTGTACCGACGGTAAACCCTGCCAGAGTTTGTCCAGCGCAGGCGCATCGTGCGTGCGCGCAATCAGGTCCATGACCAGGCTGCGCACCAAGCTCTGAGCGGCCGCAGGACTGAACGCCCGGTGCTTGGTCAGCAGCAGGGCGGTGTCGAGGGCCCGGGCGGTAAGACCGGCAAGCCGGGTGGCCTTGAGTTCGATCCGCATCGCCGCCATGCGACGGGCAGCAGCGTCCGACAATTGCGCCAGCTGTTCCAGACTGCCTTCGGCGTCGCGGTCATCCAGCAACCAACGCGCGGCGCGCAAAGACAAGCCTTCCGCGAGCGATTGGCGTTCGGCGCCGCCGGCCTGGTCGGCAACCTGTCGAGCCTGTCGCAGGTGTTGGTCACGCAAATCTTTGTCCTGCAAAGCATGGGCCGATTCGGCGGCCACCATGTGGGCCACCGTGCGCAAGGCCACAGCATGGTCCAAAGGATGGTCGGCTGCACCCCGCAGTGCATCTTCACGGGCCAGCACGAGTTCGGCCGCTTTGCGCGCCCGCAAATACCGGCCGGCAATCAATTGGGCATAGGCATCCAGCAAGGCGGTATGGGCCGCACGCTCTTTGTTCTGGAGCCGCCAGCGCCGAGCTTCGCGCGGCAGGGACAACAGCGCAGACACCGCCTTCTGCGCCAACAGCAGCATGGCCACCAGCAAGACCAGCGCCAACACAAACAAATTCAGCGAGATGTCGATGCGGTACGGGTGCAGGAAGACCGCCACCACACCTTCGTTGTGGTCTGCCAACCAGGCCCCAGCCACCGCCAGCGCAAAGAGTCCAATCAACCAGAGGGCCGCACGCATGGTTTACCTTCCGGCCGCCGCCGTGGCCAAAGCGGCCAGCGATGCATCAAGCCGCGGTGATTCGCCTTTCTGAAGCTGCTGTTGTGCCAGGTCCAACAATTGCAACAGCTGCTGTGTCTTGCGCGACTGCGGGTCGGCATAGCGCCGCACCGCAGCGGCCGTCTGCGCCAGATCGGCACGCACGGCGTCGTACTGGCGTGAGAGCAAACCCAGCCGTGCGTTGAGCAATTTGAGTTTGAGGTTCTCGCGCAAGAAGAAAGACTGTTCAGGTGAAAGCAGGAGCGCCTCGGGCGCATTGACACGGCTGATGCGCACCAGGTCACGCAGTGGCTCAAGCACCTGCTGCACCCCCTGTGACCACCAGGCTGGCCAGGCCGACCGCTCCGCTGTCTGCTCATCCGTGCGGACCGCAGTCGCCACTGGCGTTTGATTGGCCAACACCAGCGCATCCATCTGGGCGACCCCTTCGTCGAGCCGCATCAGCAGGCCGGGGATATCGGGCGTTTGCAGACTGCGCAGACGCTCCAGGTCTTTGTCGATGGCGCGCTGCACAGGGGCCAGTCGGGGTTGGGCTGCGCGCTGCAAACGCTGCTGAGCCGACTTGAGCGTGGCCAGCAAAGGCTCGGTACTGCCGGTCAACTGGGCTTGTTGTTGCGCCATGCGCAGACCAGCATCGATGTCGACCACCAAGTTCTCGTCACGTGACCGCGACAGACTCTGGATCAGCTCTTCCAGCTGCCCGCGTTGCAGCGCCACTTCCCCCAGACGGCCTTCGACAAGGGTCAACCGGGCGGCATTGTCTTTGACCGTGTCTTGTGCTTGTTTGGCCCAGGCTTTGGCTTCGAGCGACTGCTGACCTGCGTCCTGGCTTTGACGTGCCAACAGTTCCTGCATGCGCCCCAGCCTTTGCCACAGCAGCACTGAGAGCAGCAAAGCCAGCACAGCCACCGCCCCCAGCCCCCACAGCAACCAGGGACGTGTCACCGGCGACAGCGCGGTCGCCTCGGCAGGCGCAAGAGGATCGGGCATGGGATTCATGTGAGGCATTCTATCGAGGCAAGCTGGGCTTGCAGCGTGGCGGGGACCACTTCCACCCTGCCCCAACCTTGCTGGCGCAGGCGCTCGGCGATGCGCGGGTGGGTGGCCAGGGCAAGGGCATCTGCCCCGATCTCCTCGGGCAAGCAACCGGCCAGGTTTTGAGCTGCCTCAGAACTGCTGAACAGCCACCAGCTGCCATCGTGCAGGGCCTGACGGGCGTGCGCGAGTTGGTGGGCGTCCAGCACAGGGGCACGGCGCACATAAGCCACGCATTGCACCACCTGAACACCGACATCCATCAGCTGTTGTGCCAACCAGTCACGCCCCGCCAGCTGACCCTGGGCATCAGCGCCACGCACAATCAGGACACTGCGCCCCGCCCAAGCCTGTACCTCGACCTGGATGAGCGTCCACAGGGCTTCGGAATCGAATTTGTCGGCGTCGGCGGCTGGACAGCGGATGTGCTGGGCAGGCCAGCCCGCCGCCAGCAAGGCCGCCTGCGTGCCCGGCCCGGTGCCCCAGGCCTGGGCCTGCAGAGCTTGTCCGGCCGGTCGTGCCGCCATGAAATGCTGAACCGCGTTGGCACTGACGAACATCACCGCCGCATGGCGGGACAGGGTCGCCCATGCGCTGTGCAAGGCAGATGCATCCTCCAAGGGCGCAATCTCGATCAGGGGCAGGCTTTCGGCCTCGAAACCGTGCTCACACAAAGCCTGAGCCCAACGCTGGGCCTCGGCCGCCGGACGGGTGACCAGGACACGGATGGCGCCTCGCGTCATCGCCCGGCTCCCGCCACTCAGTGGGCGCCGCCCGCGCGCAATTGCCCAGCCACTTCCAGACCCAGGGTTTCGGCCCCCACCAGGTCCAGCGTGCGGGTCTGCCCCTGGGCGCGCACGAGCATGGTGCCCCCCTCGGGGTCCCCCCAGGCAGCACGCAGACTCAGCACACCACCAGCGATTTCTGCATGGGCGGCCAGTGGCATGGAGCAGCTGCCACCCATGGCGCGGCTCACGGCCCGCTCGGCGGCCACGCGCAGCCAGGTGGCCATGTCGGCCAATGGTGCCAGCAGGGCCTGGAGGTCTTCTCGACCGGCGCGAATTTCAATGCCCAACGCACCCTGACCCGCAGCGGGCAACATCTGCTCGGTGTCGAAGATGTGGCGGATGCGGGGGGTCAGTCCCAAGCGCTTCAGGCCTGCCGCCGCCAGCACGATGCCGGCGTACTGGCCTTCATCGAGCTTGCGCAGGCGCGTGTCAAGGTTGCCGCGCAGGGGCTCGATCTTCAGATCGGGGCGCAGCGCACGCAGCAACACCGTGCGGCGCAGGCTGGATGTGCCCACTACGGCGCCCTGGGGCAAGTCTTCCAGGCGGGCGTACTGCGAGGACACCCAGGCATCGCGCGGGTCTTCGCGTTCCATCACACAGGCCAGCTCAAAACCCGCCGGCAGCTCCATGGGCACGTCCTTGAGCGAGTGCACCGCGATGTCGGCACGGCCTTCTTCCAAAGCGACCTCGAGCTCCTTGACGAACAGGCCCTTGCCACCCACCTTGGAGAGGGTGCGGTCCAGGATTTGGTCGCCTTGGGTCGTCATGCCGAGCAGATCGACCTGCGCACCACGCGACCGCAGCAAAGCCTTCACATGCTCGGCCTGCCAGAGGGCCAGGCGGCTTTCGCGGGTGGCGATGACGATACGGACAGGAGCGTTGACGGACACGGGGGACGGCTTTCAAAAAATATCAACCCAATTTGGGAACCAGTTCGTGATTCCGCAGGGCTGGCCGATGCTAGCATGGCCTCATGGTGCAACCCCTGACGAGACAAGGCTTGCAGCATGCCCTCGCCCCTGTTCATTCCCCACCGAGACCGCCATGAAACCGGCCCCGTCCACGACCCCTTCCACACCTGCCCCGCAGGCCACCAACAAGCGCCAAAGTCGTGACAACGAAAAACCGCTGGTCGAAGACATCCGCCTGCTGGGTCGCATCCTGGGCGATGTGATTCGCGCACAGGAAGGCCAGCAGGCCTATGAACTGGTCGAACAGATCCGCAAGCTGTCGGTGGCCTTTCGCCGGCATGCCGACCACGACGCCGACAAGGCCCTCAAAAAACTGCTCAAGGGCTTGCCGGGCGACCGCGCCGTCAGCGTGATCCGCGCCTTCACCTATTTCAGTCACCTGGCCAACCTGGCCGAGGACCGCCACCACATCCGTCGCCGCGCCCTTCACGAACGCGCCGGCCACACCCAAGAAGGCAGCATCGATGTGGCGCTGCAGCGCTTGCGCTGGGCCGGCATCACGCCGCGCACCATCAGCCAGACGCTGGCCCACAGCTACGTCTCGCCGGTGCTGACCGCCCACCCGACCGAAGTGCAACGCAAAAGCATCCTGGACGCCGAGCGCGACATCGCCCACTTGCTCACCGAGCGGGACGAGATCAAGGCCCGCGCTGCCGCGGTCAATGCCAACAAGGATGCCCTGAGCCCCAGGGAACTCGCCGCCAACGAGCTGCAGATCCGCGCTCGCGTGATGCAGCTGTGGCAGACCCGGCTGCTGCGCTTCACCAAACTCACGGTGGCCGACGAGATCGAAAACGCCCTCTCGTATTACGAAGCCACCTTCCTGCGCGAGATCCCCAAGCTCTATGCGGAGCTCGAAGCCGCACTCGACGGCCAGCCGGTGGCCAGTTTTTTCCGCATGGGCCAATGGATCGGCGGGGACCGCGACGGCAATCCCAACGTCACGGCCGACACGCTCGACTACGCCCTGCGTCGCCAGTGCGAAGTTGCTCTGCGCCATTGCCTGACCGAGGTGCATTACCTGGGCAGCGAACTCTCGCTGTCGGCCATGCTGGTGCCGGTCGGCCCTGACATGCAGGCCCTGGCCAAGCGATCGCCCGACAGCAATGAGCACCGGCAGGACGAACCCTACCGCCGCGCCCTGACCGGCATGTACGCCCGCCTGGCCGCCACGCTCAAAGCACTGACCGGTGGCGATGCTGCCCGCCATGCGGTGGCCCCACAAAACCCCTATGCCAGTGCCGAGGAATTCCTGGCCGATCTGCGCGTGATCAACGCCTCGCTGTGCTGCCACCATTGCGAAGCCCTGGCTGCCATGCGCCTGCAACCTCTGATGCGTGCCGTCGAGGTGTTCGGATTTCATCTCGCCACGGTCGACCTGCGCCAAAGTTCGGACAAGCACGAGGAGGTCGTAGCCGAACTGCTGGCCACCGCGCGCATCGAGAAGCACTACGCCCAGCTCGATGAACACGCCAAGCGCGCCCTGCTCATGGGCCTGCTGGGCGACGCCCGCCCGCTGCGCGTGCCCGGCGCCGACTACAGCGCACACACCACCAGCGAACTGGCGATCTTCGAAACCGCCAAGCGCATGCGCACGCTCTACGGTGCGCAAGCGATTCGCCACTACATCATCAGCCACACCGAAACCGTGAGCGACCTGCTCGAGGTGCTGCTGCTGCAAAAGGAAGTCGGCCTGATGCGGGGGACGCTCGACATGGAGCCAGTGGTCGACCTGATCGTGGTGCCCCTGTTCGAGACCATCGAAGACCTGCGCAACGCCGCGCCCATCATGCGCGAGTTCTACACCCTGCCCGGCGTGGCCCGGCTGGTGCAACGCTCGGGCGCCGAACAGGACATCATGCTGGGCTACAGCGACAGCAACAAGGACGGCGGTATCTTCACCAGCAACTGGGAGCTGTACCGCGCAGAAATCGCGCTGGTGGCACTGTTTGAGCAGCTGCACCAGAGCCATGGCATCCAGCTGCGCATGTTCCACGGCCGTGGCGGCACCGTGGGCCGTGGCGGCGGCCCCAGCTACCAGGCGATCCTGGCCCAGCCCCCGGGCACGGTGCGCGGTCAAATCCGCCTGACCGAACAAGGCGAAGTGATCGGCTCCAAATACGCCAACCCCGAAATCGGCCGTCGCAACCTCGAAACCCTGGTCGCCGCCACGCTCGAAGCCACGCTGCTGCAACCCACCAAGCCCGCCACCCGCGCCTTCCTGGACGCGGCAGCCGAGCTGTCCGAGGCCAGCATGGCGGCTTACCGTGCCCTGGTCTACGGGACGCCCGATTTCACCGACTATTTCTTTGGTGCCACGCCGCTGCGCGAACTCACGCAGCTCAACATCGGCTCGCGCCCGGCCTCGCGCAAGGCTTTGCAGAAGATCGAAGACCTGCGCGCCATCCCCTGGTCCTTCAGCTGGGGTCAATGTCGCCTGACGCTGCCGGGCTGGTTCGGCTTTGGCTCGGCCGTTGAGGCCTTCCTGAACCAGCCCGATGGCCCAGGCAAGAAAACCCAGCTCGCGCTGCTGCAAAAGATGTACCGCCAGTGGCCGTTCTTTCGCACCCTGCTGTCCAACATGGACATGGTGCTGGCCAAGAGCGACCTGGCGCTGGCTTCGCTGTATGCCGAGCTGGTCACCGACAAGCGCCTGCGCCAACGCATCTTTGGGGCCATCGAAGCCGAATGGCAGCGCACCGCCGACGCCCTGACCCAGATCACCGGTGAAAAGAACCGGCTCGAGGGCAACCCGGCACTGGCCCGCTCGATTCGCCACCGCTTCCCCTACATCGACCCGCTGCACCACCTGCAGGTCGAATTGATCCGCCGCTACCGCGAAGGCAAGGCCGACGAACGGGTGCAGCGCGGCATCCACATCAGCATCAACGGCATTGCGGCGGGGCTCAGGAACACGGGCTGAATCGATGCACAGCCCGGCCCGATAAAATCGGAAGACCATGACGAACCAACTCGACAAAAAATCCCAAGCCTGGTCTGCGCTCTTTTCGGAACCGATGAGCGAGTTGGTCAAGCGCTACACCGCCAGCGTGTTCTTTGACAAGCGCTTGTGGCAGGCCGACATCCAGGGCTCGCTGGCGCACGCCGACATGCTGGCCGCACAGGGCATCATCAGTGCCGCCGACCTGGCGGAGATCCAGCGCGGCATGGCGCAGATCACACAAGAAATCGAGTCCGGCGCCTTTGAATGGAAGCTGGACCTCGAAGACGTGCACCTGAACATCGAGGCGCGCCTGACCCAGCTGGTGGGCGACGCGGGCAAGCGCCTGCACACCGGCCGCAGCCGCAACGACCAGGTCGCCACCGACGTGCGCCTGTGGCTGCGTGGCGAGACCGATCTGATCATCGAACTGCTGGCCGACCTGCAAAAGTCGCTGGTCGATGTGGCCGAACAGAACGTCGAGGTGATCCTGCCGGGCTTCACCCACCTGCAAGTCGCCCAGCCGGTGAGCTTTGCGCACCACCTGCTGGCCTATGTGGAAATGTTTGCCCGCGACGCCGAGCGCTTTGCCGACGTGCGCCGCCGCACCAACCGCCTGCCGCTGGGCTCAGCCGCGCTGGCCGGCACCACCTACCCGCTGGACCGCGAGCGCGTGGCCCGCACGCTGGGCATGGTCGATGCGCAAGGCCATCCGCAGGTCAGCCAGAACAGCCTGGACGGCGTGAGCGACCGCGACTTCGCCATCGAGTTCACCGCCGCCGCCAGCCTGTGCATGGTGCACATCAGCCGCATGTCGGAAGAGCTGATCCTGTGGATGAGCCAGAACTTCGGTTTTGTGAAAATCGCCGACCGCTTCACCACCGGCTCATCGATCATGCCGCAGAAGAAGAACCCCGACGTGCCTGAACTCGCACGCGGCAAGACCGGCCGCGTGGTCGGCCACCTGATGGGCCTGATCACCCTGATGAAGGGCCAGCCGCTGGCCTACAACAAGGACAACCAGGAAGACAAAGAGCCACTGTTCGACACGGTGGACACGCTCAAGGACACCCTGCGCATTTTCTGCGAGATGGTGGGTGGCCAACTCAACCCGGCCACCGGCGCCAAGGAAGGCGGCATCACCGTCAATGCCCAGGCCATGGAAGACGCTGCCAAAAAGGGCTACGCCACCGCCACCGACCTGGCCGACTACCTGGTCAAGAAGGGCCTGCCCTTCCGCGATGCGCACGAAACGGTGGCCCACGCCGTCAAAGCCGCCACCAGCCACAACTGCGACCTGTCCGAGCTGCCGCTCAATGTGCTGCAGGGTTTTCACCCCGCCATCGACAAAGACGTGTACCACTGCCTGAGCCTGCGCGGCTCGCTCGAAGCACGCAACACGCTGGGCGGCACCGCCCCCACGCAGGTCAAAGCGCAAATCGCGCGTCACCGCAGCAGACTGCAATAAACAAGGAACACGCCATGGGCGCTCAATGGAAAGCCAAAGGCAAGGCCCAGGCCGCCGATGCACGCGGCAAACTCTTTGGCCGTCTGGCCAAGGACCTGATGATGGCTGCTCGCAATGGCGCCGACCCGGCTGCCAATGCACGCCTGCGCATGGTGCTGGAACAAGCACGCAAGGTGTCCATGCCCAAAGACACCGTGGACCGCGCCATCAAGAAGGGTGCTGGCCTGACCGGTGAGGCCGTCAACTTTGACCGCGTGATGTACGAAGGCTTTGGTCCACACCGCGTGCCGGTGATGATCGAATGCCTGACCGACAACGTGAACCGCACCGCCTCGGACATGCGCGTGATCTTCCGCAAGGGCCAGCAAGGCACCTCTGGTTCGGTATCGTGGGACTTTGACCATGTGGGCATGATCGAAGCCGAGCCGACTTCCAAGGACGCCGACCCCGACATGGCCGCCATCGAGGCCGGTGCGCAGGACCTGGAGCCGGGTGACGAAGGCACCACCCTGTTCATCACCGACCCGGCCGATTTGGACCTGGTCAGCCGCGCCCTGCCCGCCCAGGGCTTCAATGTGCTGTCGGCCAAGCTGGGCTACAAGCCCAAGAACCCGATCGACCCCGGCAGCCTGAGCGCCGAGGCCATGGGCGAGGTGGAAGAATTCC
>JACCDQ012196169.1_pt1 | contig 11019 bp, 4 predicted proteins | sample 7446031 | NCBI WGS metagenome assembly JACCDQ01 (sample SAMN15323442, study PRJNA562643) | freshwater metagenome | isolation source: river surface water | place: USA:Blue River Watershed | collected 2017-08-17
GTGGCCCAGTACGAACTGGCGGAGCGCATGAAGGAGCTGGCCTGCCTGTTCGATGTGTCGCGCCTGACCGAGCGTGACGACGTGGCGCTGCCGCTGATGCTGCAGGAAGTGGCCGAGCGACTACCGGCGGCCATGCGCTTTCCCGGGCAATGCCGCTCCCGCATCGAGTACGCAGGCGAAGCCTTTGGCGATGTCATCGAAGGCGAACACCTGACGGTGTATTTCGGTGAAGTGGACGGTCATCCCTCCACCATCGCCGTGGCCTATGAAGGGGCGCTGCCGCCGGATGCAGGCGCCCCTTTTCTGCAGGAAGAGCACGATCTGCTGGACAGCATTGCGGTGCGCCTGGCCTCTGTCATCGACCGGCGCCGGGCCCGCGCCGCGGAGCAGGAATCGCAGGCCATGGTGCAGGCGATGATCGAAGACGCGCCCTATGCCATCTACCTGATCAACCCGCAGAGCCTGCGCTTTGTGATGGTGAACCGGACCACCAGCCGGATCCTGGGCTATAGCCGGGAAGAGCTGCTGGGGATGACGCTGCAGGACATCCAGACCTACCTCAGCCCGGCCGACCTACGCGCACGGGTTGACCACATATTGGGGGCCGGTGCGCTGGAGTTCGACAACCGCTACCACCGCAAGGATGGGTCGATCCTGGATGCCCACCTCAGCACCAGCCTGCTGCGCCTGAAGGGCCGTGACTACCTGCTGGTGATGTGGGCCGACATTACCGAGAAAAAGCGCATGAGCGACGAGTTGGAGCGCTATCGCAACCACCTCGAACAACTGGTCGAAGAGCGCACAGCCGAGCTCAATGCCGCCAAGGAGGCCGCAGAAGATGTGAGCCGCGATTTCCGCCGCATCCTGGAAGCGTCGCCGGACATGATTGTGCTCAAAGACGCCCAGCGCCGCTACAAGGCCGTCAGCCGCACCTTCATGCAGATCCATGGCCGTGACCGTTGGCAGGATTTTCGCGGCTTCACCACCGACGATGTGCTGCCTGCCGAGGTGGCGCGCGCGGTGCGCGAAGACGAAGACCAGTTGCTGGCCAGCGGCCGTGAAGTCGAGGTGATCGACCGCGATGTGCAGATTGGCACAGAGACCCGGCGCATGTCGTTCACCCAGAGCGTGCTGCGCGAGGCCGATGGATCCTTCAATGGCTTCCTGGTGCTGGCCCGTGATGTGACCGAAAGCGCCCGAGCCGCCGAGGCCCTGGCAGCCAAGGAAGGGGAGTTGCGGCTGCTGCTGGAATCTACGTCGGAGGGCATCTTCGGCATGGACAGTGACGGTCGCCTGACCTTCATGAACCCATCGGCCCTGCGCATGCTGGGCTGGAACGATGCGCAGGAATTGCTGGGGCACCCGATCCATGCGCTGATCCACCACAGCCATGCCGACGGCTCCAGCTACCCGGCGGATGCGTGCGTGATGGCCTCGGCGATGCGGGAGAACCGCCAGGTCCACAACGACACCGAAGTCCTGTGGCGACGCGACGGTACCTCTTTTCCAGCCGCCTATGCCGCCGCACCCCTGGTACGCGATGGGGTGGTTGCCGGCGCGGTGGTGGCCTTCCAGGACATCACCGAGCGCAAGCGCACCGAGCAGGCACTGCATGAAGCCAAGGAAGCCGCCGAGGCGGCCAGCCGCAGCAAGAGTGATTTCCTGGCCAACATGAGCCATGAGATCCGCACCCCGATGAACGCCATCATCGGCCTGACCCACCTGCTCAAGCGCCATATCGCAGACCCCAAACAGTCGGAGCAGCTCGGCAAGATCAGTACGGCAGCGATGCACCTGCTGGGCATCATCAACGACATCCTTGACCTCTCCAAGATCGAGGCTGGCAAGCTGCAGCTCGAGTATTCCGACTTCAACGTCGAGGAGATGGTCACCAATGTCTGCTCCTTCATTGCCGAGCGGGCCGAGGCCAAGGGCATCGAGCTGGTGATCGACCTCGGGCAGTTGCCGCCGCTGATGCGGGGCGACGGCATGCGGCTGGGGCAGATCATGCTCAACTTTGCCGGCAATGCCATCAAGTTCACGGAGCGCGGCAGTATCACCCTCCGCGCGGCCTGCAAGCTGGCCGATGACTCGGGCATGCTGGTCCGCTTCGAAGTGGCCGATACCGGCATCGGCCTGTCCGCGGAGCAGCAGGCCCGCCTGTTCCAGCCGTTCGAGCAGGCCGATGCCTCCACCACCCGCAAATACGGTGGCACCGGCCTGGGTCTGGCCATCTCGAGGCGCCTGACCGAAATGATGGGCGGTACGGTCGGCGTCATCAGCGCCCCCGGGCAGGGCAGTACCTTCTGGATTGAAGTGCCGCTGGCCTTTACCGATGCCGGTCGCGTGGAGCGCTCCAAACCGGTGGACGCCAAGGACCTGCGGGCCCTGGTGGTGGACGACCTGGCCGACGCACGCGAGACGCTGGTGGCCATGCTGGAAGACTTCGGCCTGCAGGTCCACGCCGAGAGCGATGGCCTGGCCGGTCTGCGGGAGGTGCAGCGTGCCGATGCGGCGGGCACACCCTACGACATCCTGCTGGTGGACTGGAAGATGCCGGTCATGGATGGGGTGGAGTTCGGCCTGGAGCTCGCCAAGCTCCCGCTGTCTACCGGTCCGAACCACCTGATGGTGACGGCCCAGGGCGAAGGGCCGCCGGCCGATCAGCTCAAGCGCGCCGGCTTCAACGAGGTGCTGCAGAAGCCGCTCACGCCGTCACGCCTGTTCGATGCCCTGCAGAATGCGCTGAGTGGCCGCCACATGGTCGGCGCGCAGGTCGGCTTCACCGAATCCGAACACCTGCTGCGCCAACGCGCCGGTGCCCGCATTCTGCTGGCCGAAGACAATGCCATCAATCAGGAAGTGGCGATGGAGCTGCTGACCTCGGTCGGACTGGTGGTCGAGGTGGCTGAGAATGGCCAAGAGGCTGTTGACAAGGTGGCCAACACGCACTATGACCTGATCCTGATGGACATGCAGATGCCGGTGATGGACGGCCTGACCGCCACCCGGCAGATCCGTGGCATGACCGAAGGCCTGACCGTGCCGATACTGGCCATGACAGCGAACGCCTTCGAGGATGACCGCAGGGCCTGCCTGGAAGCTGGCATGAACGACCATATTCCCAAACCGGTCAATCCGGAGGCCTTGTACACCGCCCTGCTGCAATGGTTGCCCGACCGCAGCGGCACTGCTGCACCACTGGCAGCCGCCATGCAGGAGGCCCCCGACGCGCCCGCCACGCAGGCGGTGGTCGACACGGGTTCTGCCGCAGCGCTCAAGCATGTGGGGGGGCTGAATGTGGCCGCCGGCCTGAAATCATCCGCGGGTCGGGTGGACTTCTATTTCCGGCTGCTGCGCAAGTTTGCCCGCAACAATGATGCCACCCGCATCAGCAATGCCCTGGAGCAGGGCGATACACACACCGCCCGGCTCGCAGCCCACACGCTCAAAGGCACGGCAGCCACGCTGGGCGCCACCGCCATCAGCGATGCGGCACGGGTGATTGAAGACCTGCTGCGCAGTGCCGATGCCCACACGGCACTCGAGCCGATCAAGGCGCTGACGGTCGAACTTGAATCCGAGTTCATGCGGCTGGCCACCGCCATTCACGATGCCCTGCAGGAGGAGCCTGGGGATTCCGAGCTGGCCGCCCCGGCGACGCTGGCCCCCACCGAGGCACTCGGGCTGGCCCAGACCCTGCACCAGCTTTTGGTGAACGATGACATGGAAGCCGGCAAGTACTACCGGACCCATGCCGACGCGATCAACGCCCTGCTGCCAGCGCGCGCCGCCGAGCTGGCCGACCATATCGAAGGCTTTGCCTTCGATGAAGCCGCCGATGTGCTGCGCGCAGCACTTCCGATGACATAACCCCTCCTGGAGAAGCCCATGTCCCAACGATTTCTTGCCTTCCTGCTGTTGACGTCCAGCCTGCTGGTGCAGGGCCCGGCGCTCGCGGGCAAACCTGAATGGGTGGAGAACGCAGGCGGGCCGGGCAACAGCAAAGGGCATGGCAACAAAAAGCATGCAGAAAGCGACGCGCCACAGATGCAGCCGATGCAACAGACGCCACAACGTGCGCAGGAGGTGGCCATTGGCAACTACTTCCAGGAAATGCAGCGCCAGGCGGTGGCCAGTTACTACGGCCAGCAGCAGGCAGCCGGCAAATGCCCCCCGGGCCTGGCCAAGAAGAACAACGGTTGCATGCCGCCCGGACAGGCCAAGCAGTGGCAGCGTGGCAAGGTGCTGCCTGGCTCGGTGATGCAGTATCCGGTGCCGCCCGAGGTGCTGCGCCGCATGGGCAATCCGCCGCCGGGCTACAAGTTCATCCGCGTGGCCAACGACATCCTCTTGATCGCCGTGGGAACACAGATGGTGGTGGATGCCATCGAAGACCTGATGCGCTAAAGGCTGGCCGCGCCCGGGGAGGGCTGCGTCGGTGGCATCAGGCGGTATCGCTACCCGGTTGCTGGCGCTGAAACACCGCGAGTGAGGCCAGAAACTCTTCGGCTGGCATCGGTTTGCCGTACAGATAGCCCTGGTAGGCATGGCAGCCCACGCCCTCCAGGAAGGCCCGCTGTCCTTCCGTTTCCACCCCTTCGGCAATCACCGCCAGGTTCAGGCTGCGACCCAGCGTGGCAATGGTGCGGGCGATCGAGGCGTCGCTCTCGTCGCTCAACAGATCGCGCACAAAGGACTGGTCAATCTTCAACTGGTCCAGTGGCAGCCGCTTGAGGTAGGTCAGCGACGAATAGCCCGTGCCAAAGTCGTCCAGCGAGAAGCGAACGCCCAACTGCCGAATCGCGTTCATGCGACCGATCACGTCATCCAGATTCGCCGCCACCGCACTCTCGGTCAGCTCGATCTTCAGGCGTTCTGCCGGGGCGCCGCTGTGCTGCAGCGCCTGCTGGATGCGTTGCACAAAATCTTCCTGCGCAAACTGGGTAGCGCTGACGTTGATGGCCAGCGTCAGGTGGCGCGCCAGCGGGTGCGTGGCCCAGACGCAGAGCTGCGCGCAGGCGGTCTCCAGCACCCATTGCCCCATCGCCAGAATAAGGCCCGACTCTTCAGCCACCGGGATGAACTGGTTCGGCGGCACCATTCCGCGCTGCGGGTGTAACCAGCGGATCAGGGCCTCGGCACCCAGCGGCTGGTGGGTGCGGGCGTCCATCTGCACCTGGTAGTACAGGCGGAACTCCCCGGCCTTGAGGGCCCGGCGGATGTCATCCTCCAGTTGGCTGCGGGCTATGTTGGAGGCCAGCATCTCCGGATCAAAGAAACAGAAGCGGCTGCGTCCGCTGCCCTTGGCCTGGTAGAGCGCGGCGTCGGCTTCTTTCAGCAGTTCATCGACCGACTTCTCGTCGCGCTCGAACAGCACCACCCCGATACTGGTACCGCTGGTCTGCTGCTTGGAGTTCAGGAAGAACGGTGCCGCCATCACGTTGAGCACCTTGTTGGCAACCCCTTCGGCACGGGCCATGGCATCTGCGCGGTCGCGGCTCAGGTTTTCCAGCACCAGCACAAACTCATCGCCACCGATGCGGGCCACGGTATCGCCCTCGCGCATGGCCGACTGCAGCCGCGCACCCACCTGGCGCAGCAGCTCATCACCCATGGCATGGCCCAGCGTGTCGTTGACCAGCTTGAAGTGGTCCAGATCCAGGAACATCACTGCGCCGAAATACAGGCTGCGGCGGGACGCTGCCAGGGCATGCCGCAGGTGGTCCGTCAGCAGGCGGCGATTGGGCAGCCCGGTGAGCCCGTCATAGAACGCCAGCCTGCGGATTTCCTCCTCATCCATGCGGCGCTGGGTGATGTCGCGGATCAGGGCGACAAAGGTGGTCTCACCCCGGTGGCTGGTCAGGCAGATGGACAGACTGACGGGAAACACCGAACCATCCTTGCGCTGCGCATCCATCTCGCGGGTCTTGCCGATGATGCGGGGCACGTCAGTGGTCATGTAGCGCACCATGTAGCCGCCATGCTTGCTGCGGTGCGGCTCGGGCATCAGCACCGAGACGTTGCGGCCGATGATCTCTTCGGGCGTGTAACCGAACATTTCGGTGGCCGCCTTGTTGACGGAGCGGATCAGGCCGTCAGCCCCGCTGGTGACCAGCGCGTCGGCCATGCTGTCCAGGATGGTCTGGTTGTATTGCAGGGCGTCCTGCAGGGCCTTGCGGTCGCGCACCTTGCTGGTGATGTCGCGCAGCACGGCCACCCAGTGGGTGTAGCCGCCCTGTCCATCGGCCATGGGCGTGATGTGGATTTCAACCCAGATTTCCTCCCCGGTCTTGCGGTAGTTGATGATCTCCGAGCGCACCGGCTGCCATTGCTGCAGCGCCTGCCGGATACGCTCAAGCTCCTGGGCTTGTGTGCGGGCACCCTGCAGCAAGCGGGGCGACTGCCCCAGCACTTCACTGGCGGCATAGCCGGTGCCGCGCTCAAAGGCCGCGTTCACGAAAACAATGCGCGGGCCGCCATCGGCACCGGTACCGGCATCGGTGATGATGACCATGTCGTTCAGGTTGGACACCGCCTGCCCCAGCATGCGCAGGCGTACTTCGTCCTGAACGCGCTGGGTAATGTCCCGCGACAGGATGATCACCCGGGGCGCCTCGCCGGCGCCCAGATCCTTGCGCGAGGCCGTCAGTTCAAACCACCGTACACCGGCGGGCAAATCCAGCGCCAGGGTCTTGCCGTGCGACTCCCCCCGGTCAGCCGCTTCCTGCAATACGGCCAGCACCGTGTCGGCGGTCGCCTTGGGCATCACCTCGCTCACATGGCGGCCGATGAAGACGTCTTCCGGTGCCGCCAGCAGGTCACTCGGGGGAGAGTGGTAGGCATGGTAGTGGCCGCTCAGGGTCATTTCGAACACCAGGTCGGGCACCGCCGCCAGCGTGGCCTTCAGGTTGGATTGGGCGGCGTCCACCTCGCGGTAGGGGCGTTCCACCGCATCGGCATAGACGGTGCGGTAGATGAAGAAGTAGGCAAACACCTTGTAGATATGACCCGCCAGGTTGAAGACGTCGGTGACATCGTCATAGAGCGTGAAGAAAAACTCGCTCATCGCCATGGTCAGCACGGCGCCCAGCAGCGCCGGTGCATTGAACGACAGCGGCCCGCGCATGCGCCACAGCAAGGCCCCGGCGGTCAGCAGGTTGAGCGCGATGATGAAGTATTCGAGCCCGACCTTGAGTGCGGTCAGGCCCAGACCGGCAACAAAAGTGCGGGGCATCTGCTCCGGATAGAAGAGAAACAGCCCGTGCGCCACAGCCACCAGCAGCAGCACCCCGCACAGGCTGGCTGCCATCTGCCAGGGGCGGGCCCGTCGCTCCCAGCGGGACAGCGCCGCATACAGCAACACGGCGGCCGCCAGCAAGCGTGCCACCAGCCAGAAATTGATGGCCTTTTCAGTGTTGCTCGGGGTCACATAGGCGGGCATGCCCTGGAAGGACATCATGTGCGAAAAGTCCAGCAGCGCTATGCCCACAAAGGCGCTGGACACCAGCAGCAGGGTGGACGATGTCCGCGAGAGCCGGGCGCTCCAACCGACCGAGATGATCAGCGCCGCCACCCCGATAGAGAGTGTTTCCAGCAGCGTGTGCAGGGGCTCGTAGCCGGCGATGCCGCGCCAACTGCTCGGTGCATGCCAGAGCGACAGCAACAGCAGGACCAGCAGCAAGCCGGTCAGGCCCGCCGTCACCTGGACCAGGTCACGGTGGAAGCTGGGATGAATGCCGAATTTTGTTGAAATAGTGATGCCTCCCAGGCCCAGGACGCATCACGGCGAGCCGGGCTCGCTGAAAAGTATAGCGGGGCGCTAGAAGGTTTCCCACTCTTCGTCGCTGGCCGCAGGCTTGGCCGGAGCGGGCTTGGCGGCCGGGGCGGCTGATGCCGGTGCCGATGGGGCAGCCACCGGGCGGGCAGCAGGCCGCAGCGACGCCGCTGGCTTGGCCGGTGCGGCCGGTTTGGCGGGCGCTTGGGTGGCTGGACCCCGCGCTGCATCAGCCCGCCGCTCCGGGCCCTTGAAGTTGGCCGGGGGAGTCGCAGCAGAGCGCACGGCGGCGCGTTGTGGCAACTCTCCCGCTGCGTCGGCCTGGAACACCGCCATGGTCTGGACCAGGTCCTGTGCCTGCGACTTCAGGGCCGAGGCCGCTGCGGCCATCTGCTCCACCAGGGCCGCATTCTGCTGGGTGGCCTGGTCCATCTGGGTCACGGCGTCGCTGACATCGGCCACCCCGGCTGCCTGTTCGGCCGTGGCCGAGCTGATTTCGCCCATGATGTCGGTAACGCGGCGGATGCTGCTGACCACTTCTTCCATGGTGGAGCCCGCCTGCCCTACCAAGGTGGTGCCCTGCTCTACACGGTCGACGCTGGCGTTGATGAGCGTCTTGATCTCCTTGGCCGCCTCGGCACTGCGTCCGGCCAGGGCCCGCACCTCGCTGGCCACCACCGCAAATCCGCGGCCCTGGTCACCGGCACGGGCTGCCTCAACCGCGGCATTCAGCGCCAGGATATTGGTCTGGAAGGCAATGCCGTCGATCACGCTGATGATGTCGGCAATCTTGCGTGAGGCCTCATTGATGCCTTCCATGGTGCTGACCACTTGCGAAACCACTTCGCCGCCCTTCATGGCCACCTGGCTGGCATTGAGCGCCAACTGGTTGGCCTGGCGGGCGTTGTCCGCCGACTGACTGACCGCACTGGTGAGTGTGGCCATGCTGCTGGTGGTGCGCTGCAGGTTGCTGGCGGTCTGTTCGGTGCGGTCGCTCAGGTCGTGGTTGCCATTGGCAATCTCGAACGAGGCCACTTCGATGCTGGAGGCCCCGGCACGCACGCTGGCCACAGCGGCCTCCATGCGGGCCAACGTCTCCTTGAGCGCGCGGCCACCCCGGGTGGACGTGGGCACCGCCGCCACGTTCAGGGATATGCCGTCCGACCGGTTGACCGAGGTCACCAGGTTGGCCAGCTCTTCGCCCTGCTGGGAGGCTTCTTTCATCTTGACGGCCAGCACCACCTCGACACCGGCCTGGATGATGACGTAGACCGCGTGCAGCACGATCAGCATGAAATTGGCTTCGCCGGTGCAGTAGAAGCCCAGACCCGCCGCCTGCAGGCGGTCGAACAGAATGTGGTGTACCGCGAACAGGGCCGCACCAAAGACAATGATCTTCCAGTCCAGGTAGACCAGCAGGAAGGCCAGTACCACGAAGACACCGAAGTGGAATTCGATCATGCCGCGCGAGAGCTGGATATGCAGGGCGACAAAGGCCACCAGCACAAAGGTCAGCACATAGCGCGAAGCGGCAGAACCGCGCGCCATGGCGAACACCAGCACCGCCACCAGCGAGAGCACGGCGGTCATGCCAAAGGCCAGTGCCGTGTCGACAAACTGCAGGCCCAGCACCACGCTGGCCACCGCACTGAGCGCAATCGCTACCAGAAGAATCTTGTCACCAAGCTGGGCAGACGAGCTGGAGTTGTTTGCGGGGGTCGGGTCTGCCATGAATGCTCCGGGGATTGATATTCAGATGGGCATGATAGCCAGAGGTCGGCTCCCGGGCTGTTGGTAATTCCCCTGCAGCAGCCGCGGAAATTACCGCATCAAAACGGCAAAAATGATCAGCGCTGGGCCATTAGCTCAGTGATCATGCGTCGCAACCACTGCGAACCCGGGTCATGGTGAAAGCGTTCATGCCAGTGTTGCTTGACCTCGTAGTGCGGCAACTGGAACGGCACCGGAAAGGTCTTCAGCGCGCCACGGCCTTCGAGCACCTGGGCCAGGCGCTCCGGGATGGTGATGATCAGGTCGGTGTGCTCCACCACCAGCGCCGCGCCGATGAAGTTGGGTATCTGTAGGGTGATGCGGCGCTGGTGCCCGAGCCGCGCCAGCTCCTGGTCGATCAGCACCGGGGCGGCGCCCGACGAGCTGATCACTGCATGGTCTTCGGCCTCGAACTGCTGCAGCGTGAGCCGCCCCTTGATGCGCGGGTGGTGCGCGCTGACCATGCAGACAAAGGCCTGGGTGAACAGCACGTTCTGGTAAAAACCCGCCTCCAGCGACGGCAGGTAACCCAGCGCCAGATCGGCCTGGCCCGACTCCAGCATGCGCGCGAGGTCGGGGGTGAGCGGTAGCACCTCGATACGGATGTGCGGTGCCACGCCGCGCAGCGCCTCCCACAGCCTGGGCAACAGCACCAGCTGGCTGATGTCGGTCATGCCGATACGAAACGTGCGGTCGGAGTTGGCGGGATCAAAACTGTTGCGCTGGTGGGTGACCGAGCGCAGGGATTCCAGTGCCTGGCGCACCGGCTGGGCCAGGGTTTCGCCCATCGGGGTCGGCTCCATGCCCTGCGAGGTCCGCACAAACAGCGGATCGGCAAACTGGTGCCGCAACTTGGACAGAGCCACGCTGACGGCGGGCTGGCCCAGACCGAGCGCCTGCGCTGCCGCGCTGACGCTGCGGGTCTTGTAGATCTCGTCAAACACCGAGAGCAGGCGGGGATCGATCAGGTCCATGGGCAGGGCGGCAGGGGACTATTCGGAATTGGAATATGCCGTATGCGCGGCATTGGATTTACAGCATTTTGCGCGATGCCTACGATCCGCGGCAACCGCAAAGACCGCCCTAGGAGAAACCTGTGCAAGAACTTGGCCGACTGGAAGACCTGCCCACCGAAGACCGCGAAGCGCTTTCCCAGCAAAACCTGGTGCCGCTGTGGCCCAGCCTGCGCGCCGTGCTGCCGCCAGGCGTGCCGACCCGCCGCCCCCAGCCGACCTGCTGGGAATACCAGCGCCTGCGCCCGCTCCTGCTCAAGGCCGGAGAGCTGACTCCGATTGAGAAGGCCGAACGCCGCGTGCTGGTGCTGGCCAACCCCGGCCACGGCCTGGAGAAGATGCAGGCCAGCCCGACGATGTACCTGGGCATGCAGTTGCTGATGCCCGGCGAATGGGCGCCCGCCCACCGGCACACGCCCAACGCGGTGCGCATGATCGTCGAAGGCGAAGGCGCCTACA
>JACCDQ011793092.1_pt1 | contig 11018 bp, 8 predicted proteins | sample 7446031 | NCBI WGS metagenome assembly JACCDQ01 (sample SAMN15323442, study PRJNA562643) | freshwater metagenome | isolation source: river surface water | place: USA:Blue River Watershed | collected 2017-08-17
CACCAAATATGTTGAGTAATTTCCTGTGGCGGAACTTTAATTCCGTCTAACAATGTCATCTTAACGCCTTCACGAAAACCTGCTCTCCACGCTTGGAAAGGACTACCTGTAATAATGCTTTCGCTGTAAACTACAGGAAAATTCCTATAACCATCTTCCCAACAGAAATCCACTTGAGCACGATCGCTTTCGCTAGCTTCGTGTGTTTTCATATTAAGTATAAAGTCTTTTTTCCAAATCTTCAATCCTCCGTTTCCGTATCGAAGGCCGTTAATTTTATTTCGAGCGCACCATCCATACACTTGTATTTTAGGATCACTCATATCAAGGTCCAAATCAAAGAATTTAGGATCTACAATGTTATCAGCGTCTACAGTTATTAACCATTCAGTGTCACTTAATTCTGCGGCGGCTTTATGGGCAGCATCGCTACCTTTAACTCCATGTACACGTTTTGCCCATGGTGCCTTTGTTAGCAAATCAGCATAATGAAGATCTGCGTTCGGTTCATCATAGCTAATAAAGATAATGTCAAATTCTACTATTTTCATTTGTGCTCAATTACATAATTTTTAAAAATTCGTCTAGTGTATACACTAAATTCTTCTGGAACATCTACTTCTACTGTTACATTGTTTTCGATTAAATCCGATATCTTAATAGTAAATGTTTTGTACAATTCGTTAGGGTCGTTGTACGCAGAAACTAAAAAATTCATATCAGTGTCTCCAGACCAATTAACTTTCTTTTTCTTAACTGGTTGTAGAGACTCAGGCAATTCTTTTGTGCCACCGTATTCTTCGGATAGTTCAATTGTTAACTTCTTATTATCATATGTTAAGTAAATGTTAAAGTTTTCTGTCTCAGCATGTTTTATATCTATAATTCGATGTAATACATCATCTATTTTAAAAGCTGATCTAGTTTCAGATACTGTTAACTCTTCTCCTGTAACGTCAACGCTACAAGATGCTATTGAAATTCTACCTTCAATGATCAATTCAGCAGTGTCTTGATCTATAGAAACAACATTAGTTACTCCTTCAAACGCATGAGAAGGACCAACTGCTGTTACTATTCCTGTTACAGGATCGAAACTTGCTAGGTATTTTATTTCAGGAGGTATCCAATCAATAGTTAAATCTATTACTTCTTCCATGCTATCTCTTCTAAAATGTTAATAAGTTCTTGATCGATTTTATCTTTCTCAACATAATGAACAATGCCAGTTTGCTCGTAATTTCCAATTTTTAACTTGCCTTTCTTGTTTAGGTAAAATCCCACATGATCGCTACACACATCTGCGGGCCACGGCCAATTTTGTACCATTCCTTTTAAATGTACAACTCTAGGAAATTCTAATTGGTGACTAGCTTCAATGTCTAACAATTTTGCCGATAGGGCAAACGCTTCGTCGGTACCTAACACACGAGGTTTCATTTCTGTTAAAAATAAATTACTAAACTCTATAGGGTGTTTAATAATATATCTTCCTAATTCAAAAAACTCTTTTGCTTTACTAGAATCTTTGTTAAAAAATGTGTAGAAAGAATATAAGTTAGGTAACTTATTTTTAGTAAACGTTCTTCGATAAAAATCATCAGTTACTAATTCGCCTCGATAAGTATAGGCCTTGTCCGCTACATATAACTCTGTATTTTCAATAAAATAATCAATCCAATGACTATAGTCTGATGTAAACAACATATCTGAATCTAAACATACAGTATAATCAAACGGTGTAAGTTGGTCCATCCAAGATCTACCGTCCCAGAAAGTTTCTTTATTCCATTCAATAATATGATCAAAGACCCAAGTTGACTTAAACCTATCTAATGTTGCTTTGTTATCAATCACTAGAGCAACTTTATCGTAACCTTCTTTTTGAGTATTTTTAATACTAAGAGCTAGGGCATAAGCTAATCGAGCATAATCAACTTCTTTGTGTTCTGCTACAAAAATCAAATAACCAAAATTCATTATAGCTCCAACAGTTTATCTGCGTGACGCATCAAACTTTGTTTATTCATTACATGAATATCAACATTATCTAATGAGGCGGCAACAAATTTTCCATCACACAACGGACTAACTAAAAATATTAACTTTCCGTCTGATTTTACATCAATTAAAACATCTCTATCTAGTGCTGTAAATACCGGAGGCAAACTCATATTAGTATTAGTTTCAAACCCATCAAGAATATGTTTTGCTACACTAAAAGAAATATCATTACGATACTGTTTATTACTAAACCTAAATAAGTCTGCGTAAAAAGAATAATTTTCTCTGATTACATTAACTAGATTAAAAAACTGTTTAGCATATTCACTTTTAGTAAACATTACAGTCGTAGCCCAATACAAATGAACTCCGGTATCCGACGTGTATTTGTCGTGGTATCCTAATCTTGCTTGATCACAAATATCTTTAATACTACTCGAGATTAATACTTCGGCATCTACATCCCAGAACGAATTTAATTTATTTGAGAAGATTAAGTAATCTGTATCAAACAATAATGTTTTATCGTAGGGTGTTAAATCGTAAGCATTGTATCTGTTGGCGTTCACAAATGGGATTTGTTTGGAATTAACACCATCGTGTAATTTTCGCATGTTATCAGTATCTGGCCTATCTACTAAAATAATCTTGTCAAAAATGCGTTCTAACTTTTCGTAAGAGCCTGATTGTTTAGACCAACTAATTGTAGATTCATCAGAAACTAACGATACAGGAATATTGAGATTTTTTTTGGCTAGCTTTGCCGCAACCATAGACATATAGACATAGTCAATGTCTCTATTATTATGAGCAAATATTAACCCGCCTCTTGTCATAAGTCTACCAACTTTTCTACGCTACGACTCTTTTTTAATTTTTCGTATTCGGTATAGTATTCTAAAATTGAATTATAATATCTATCCATGATCTCATCTCTAAAACTTTCTAGATCAGGAATCATTATTGGGTTTTCATTAGAATCAAGGAGTGGAACGTTTTCTACACGACCTTGGTCAATGAACAGTTGAACAAAAGAAATTAAACTCCTGTCAATTTTAAAGACACCGCTATTACACGCATAGGTCAACTGTGCGTCAATTTTTTCTTTTAGGATTCTTTTTTGAATTGCCAGTGTTTGGCGATAATTTGAAAACTCGAGAGCTTTTTGTAATTGCTCGTCCATTACTTTCTCCTAATTAACATAGCAGTTTATTTATAGTGCTAGTTAACTAGGAGAAAAATTATTCTGTAACTGTGCCTAATATAATAGTCGGTGTGACTACAGTAAAGTTGCCAGCTCCACTTGGTTGTAGTATTCCAGATGCTTCTAGTGTAGATACAGAAATTCTAAATGTACCATCTACACCATCCGGGCCTCCTCCAGATCCTGCATGATTATCAAGCCATTCAACTAAGAATTCAATACTCGAAGCAGTTCCGCTGGAGTTGTCTGTTACTCCCGGAGATCTAGCCAAAATACGATAAGTGTTTGTTGAATATGGATTAGTAGCTGTGCTTGTATACCATACTTGGAAACCATTGTTCAATCTATAGAAATTAGTACCATCTAATGTTCCAGTGTTAGCAGTAGGTCTATTCCCGCCAAACCCTTGTGTACCCGAACCTAATAGCAATGAAGTCCAAGAATTATTTTGAGCTAGATACGACGGAGTTCCAACGCCGCCTGTACGTGTGCTGGTAAATCTTATTTCTCCGCCACTATTGAAAAAGGCTCTTGCTTCGTTAGCTGTATTCCAATATACATTGATCTGACTGTAGATTCTAGTGTCCCATCTTGATCGACCGGTTGTTGTGTTAGGCCATGCTGTTTCAGTAGCCCACGTTGCTGAAGTAATAGGGTGTTGAGTTCTTGTAATAAACTGACCAGCACCAATGTCAAACTTTTGTGTATCAATTACATCAGCCCAAGAACTATATTGTTTGTAAGGCTGCGTTGTAGCATTTGCTTTAACTAAAGCACCAACGGCTGGATCAACTAATGCTGTCGGTACTGTACCAGTTTGGTGGTAATACGCATTAATGATATCGTATTTTAATCTTGCCCAATCCGACACCGTTAATTTATTAGAAGTAGTAACTTGACTACTTAAAACAGTTTGTCCGTATCCAGAATTTCCAGATCCAGTTCCTACAATATTAGCAACTTTAGATTGAATAGCATTGTAGTCTGCTATTTGAACTAGTTTTGGATACCATATACTCGAAGCTGTTCCACTACCTTGTTTTGCTGTACCTAAAACAGACCCTGGAAGATCTAAAACTATCGGCATTACTACGCCTGTTCCTGATCCTATTGAAGCTGCGATAAATGACATTCCTGTTTGATACACTAAGTCAGTAGTGCCTGCCATAGCGTTCCAATCTGTGTCACCTAGCTCAATAATACAATAAGGTTGTCCAACATCCATTGATCCAGAGCTCAATGTAATAAACCCAGTTCCGGTAGCTGTAAATGTTGTACCTTCAAGATTATTGGCGGCGCCAAGTTTTGTAAATTTTGTATTTCCGGGATTAACAATAGTATAAGATTTACCAATAACAAATTGTCCTGCCGATACTAACCCTGTACCAGTTGCTGTAAAAGAAACTCCTACAGTGTTCGATGCTGCCCCTAAGGCTGTAAAATCAGTTGTTCCAACAGAAAGAATTGTATAAGATAACCCAGTAACAAAATTTCCTGCAGTATCTGAATATGTAGCAAGAGGGTATTGATACAAATCACCAATCTTAAATGTTGTTGAAGCAATACCGTTATTCAACGCAATTGTTACAACATCTTCGCCTTCAGTAATACCCACATCTGTAGCAATAGTAATTGTTGTAAACCCGTAACCGGATAGGCCGCCATCTGTACTAGAAATTGTAAACGAACCAGATAACGAAGCCGGTGAAAAATCGTTTGAAGAAATACCGCTACCAGATAAAGTAAACGGTAAAACAGATCCGTTTGTGATATTCTTTGTGTAAATGTAAACAATAACAGAATTACCTTCAGCAACACCGGGTTGTCCCATTACAATTCTTGCTTCTGCTTCATCATATAAAATTTGAATAGCGCCCGAGCCACCAGAGCCGCCGTTTTGTGCAGCTGCTGCTTGGTAAGGTGCTGCTGGGCTACCGTTGTAGCTACCTAAAGTACCCCTTCGAGTAGTAGTTCTAGAATGGGCGCCACCGCCGCCACCACCACCTGTCCCACCTGCGCCGCTAGCTCCTGCAGATTCTTCGCCACCGCCTGCTCCACCGCCGCCGGCTCCGCCTGGGGCGCCGGGAATAGGGCTAGATGTGCTCTGATTAAATGTGCCGCAGCCGCCACCGCCGCCTCCACCATAGAAGGTGCCGTTCCATAAGAATCCAGCAGCTCCGGGACCTAAAGACCCGTTTCCAGCCCCAGCAGGACTAGCGCCGCCTGCACCAGAATCGCCGTTCCCTCCACCGCCACCGTAATTTGTTACAGATCCGTATACATTTGACGACGATGATCCGCCGGCACCACCGTTACTTGCGCCACCAAAACCACCAGCTGCGCTTAAACTTCCAAACGTAGTTGTGCCACCTGTACCGCCGTTTGGTGATCCACCGCCGCCAATTGAATAAGATATCGAAGATCCGGGTGTAGCAGAATAGTTATTTGATATTGTAACTCGTCCACCACCGCCACCACCACCGCCATTAGAGCCGCCGGCGCCTCCGCCACCTATAAGGAATACTCGTAAAATATACGCTTTAGTAGGAACTGTCCAAGAAGTTCCAGAAGTTAATGTAACAGTCTGTAGTGCCATAGTTTGTTATTTACTATCAAGAGTCTAAAGTTATAGTCGAGAATGAATATGTAGGACTTGTAATAGTAAATGTTCCGCTAGGTGCCAAAATACCAGTAGCTTTAAACTCTTCTACAGTAACACTTAAAGTTCCGTCGACTTCGTCTCCAGGAGCATGTACCGATGCACCGCCCGGATAATCTGGATTTAATGTGTCAGGATCAACATACGCATCATTCCATGTAATTTTAAAGGTTAGTATTGTTGCTCCGCCTAGAGTATTATCAGCTACATCGCACTTTACTTCTATTAGAAAGTTGTTGGCACCGTAAGGAGTGCTTGCTCCAGCTTGATAAAATATTTCAAATTCATCTGTTAGATTGTAGAATGTTTTTATTCCAGTTCCAGAACCTTCAAAAGAAACAGTTCCAATGGAGGCTAAAATATTAGTCCAAGCATTATTTTGAGGTGAATCTGTACCGCCCGATCTTGAACTGGAAATTCTTACTTTTCCGCTGCTATTGAAAAAATATCTTGCTTCTTCGGGACTTCCAAATGTAACTGTTAACTCACATTCAGCTGATGTATTCCAAGTACCTGTTACAGTTTCAGTATCTTTTGTAGATACTACCGATCTACCTGTACCAATATTAAATCTAGCATCGATTGCTTGATTCATAACAGTTACGTAATTAGTATTTGGATATTCGACTCCAAGACGTATAACATCGCCGGATGCTACTTGTGCTAGATAAGGAGTAGTTCCGTCTTGATGTAATTTTATACTTAAAATATCAGACTTTAATTCTTCCCATTGTGTCGCAGAAATATCTTCACCTACAGATACAGCCGAGCTAACTAACGGTTGACCGTATCCCTGGCTTCCTACTCCTGTAGTTCCTAGGATTTTTTCTACCCAAGATCGGATTTCATTATAATCCGTCGATTTAATTTCTTGACTTGCCATATTATAGTATCACTGCTTCGACTAATTTAACGCCTGTGTCGCTATTTGATTCTAGCGCAATCGCAAATACATCGTTAGCATGAGGAACTGCTGGAACTGCTGTACCATTATTTCCTGCTACTAAACGATCGCCCTTTTTAACTGACCCTGTAACTTTAACTGGGATTCGTCCTTTTAGCGCAACATAAACACCGCCTTCTAATTCGCTGTTCATCATGTAAGCTGGGTTAGAACTGATAGCACCAATAGCACGCTGGCCCCATGTACTTGCTGTGATTTCTTTTTCTCCACCGATCACAACAACTGTTCCAATATCATATTCTGCATCTGGTAGATATTTTTCAGCTAAGTCAGCATAACGAGCTGCTGTTGCTGTGCCGTGGAAAATGTTTGCCCACAAATCACCTGCCGAATCTCGAGCAGCAATAGAATACGCTGTCTTTGTTGTCTTAGCAGATCTATATAATGTAGATTCAACACTTCCATTCCATGTAGGATCTACAGCAGAATCATCAATCTTTAATGTAATAGACTTTGTTGATGCTCCTACAAATCTATTTGCATAAATGTATCCATCTGTATTTCTTAATACAACTTCTGTTGCTCCTGATGTAACAGTAACCGAAGGTGAATAATCTAGCAATGTCTGAGCATTTGATGCTGTACCATTTAAATCTCCCTGGAACGCACCGATAAAGTTACCTTGATGTTCAATGCCGGTACCTCCAATAACTTTTGTAGTAGCATTGACTAAAACTGTTGCATCTGTTGCTGTTACATTACCTTTAAATGTACCTGTAAATATTTTTGTATTACCGTCATACGCAGAAGTAGAATCCGATGCGCTAATGTTAGATACTAATGTTGTAGCATAAATTGTCGACCACTTGGCAGAACTAGAACCTAAATCATATGTTGATCCTCCAGGAATAACTCCTGTTGATCTAATAATAGCAATGTTTTTCTTAGATGCTCCGTTGGTGATTCTTAATATCAAATCACCATTTTTAGAATTCTCAATAACAGCATCTTCACCGCCGTCCATCCAAACACGGATGTCATCGTCTTCACCTACATAGAAACCAGCATCTGTAAATTTAATTGTTGAAGTAAATGGATTTTCAACTCCTACTCGAACAAACTGATCAACGTCATAGCCACCTAATTGGTCTGCGTTAGATGCTGTTCCCCAGAATCTGTATTCAGACGTTGTTTCACCACTAGCAGGTGTATTGATTAATGTAAGTCCTCTATGTATAGTAGGGAAATTTGCCTGAAGTCCTGTCGAACTTGCAGGTACAAAGTCTTCTAAAGCATTAAAAATAGCAACTACTTCACCGCCGGCAATAACTTTAAGGATAGCATGTGAATCTGCAACTGGTGTTTTATTATCTTTAATAGTATCAGCTGCGATCGAACTAGTACCTAATTCAGGACTAGCAGAAGGGCCAACTAATATGTATTGTGTTCCGGACCAAGCATATAGTTGTTTAGCGGCAGAATCCCACCAAAACTCACCTGTTTGTAGTCCAGACGGTTCCGAAACACTGACTTCAGCACCGCCAGCTAGTTTCCATTTGCTTAGATCTTTATCGTAAAATTTTAGGCGCTTATTACCACTGTCATACCAAAGTTGACCATTAACTGCTCTAGGAGGTGCTGTAGTATTCGCAAAATTTTCCATTAAATGTAGGAAATTTTCGTTCTGTACTTCACCGTATCCTGCATAATTCTTACCTACAAATCGTAAATCTGTAGATGAATCGATGGTTCCGTCAGCGACTGTTGTTTGTAGTACGCCATTAAATTTGTTTACTTGATATGCCATGTTTGATAAACTCCGCCAGTTCTAATATTTATCGGTTATGCTACTCGGCCAGCAGCATCTTCTCGTTGTTGTTCTAGTGCTAGATACTCTGCTTCTGTTAAACTAGTAGCTATTCCTAGGGCTTTTTGTCTTATATGTCGCAGAACTTTCCAGTCTGTGCTGTTTAAGAACTCTCTTTCAATTCCGTTTGCTAACTCTTGTGCCTTACGCTCTGTAACTTCTGTAGAAACTGCCACTAATTCCTTAGTAGACGTGTTAAAGTAATGAGTTTGATCTATTAATTTTTGATAATCGTTATCTGTTATCTCAACAATAGATACTGTGTTAGGAACATTAGGGGCATAATTTAATATGCTGGTTACTTCATTATTTTCTATACATACGTAGTGCATTATTAACTCCATACGGCTAGCCAGTTAGCTGCCGGTAATGATCTTTGTTCTGTGTTTTGAACCCAAACTCTAACTCTATCCCCGTATGCGGCCCATGTACATCTCATGCTGTCGTCACCATTAACGCCTCCAGCAAAGTGTATAACCGCAATACTTGGCATAAATGCTATTAAGTTATCCATTGTTTTCCCAGACGGTGGAAATACATCAAAATAGTTAGCACCATTATTCCAAGAACCAACTTGGCTAGTGTAACTAGATGTACTATAAACTGTATTTCCATAGGTAAACGAGAACTGAGGAAGTCTAGAGTCTACATAACTCTTGTTTGCGGCATGCATACCCGTAGTTGGAGCAGCATTTAATGTTAAGAACCCTGTCATTGTTCCGCCTGCTAACGGAACCTTAGTTGGGTCAGTTGCTGTAATTGTTATGTTTGCGCTGCCGTCAAAGCTCACACCGTTGATAGTTCGTGCTGTTTGAAATTTTGTTGCTGTTGCAGCGTTACCGTTTAATGATGCTGTAATTGTTCCGGCACTAAAATTACCGCTAGAATCTCTAGCAACAACTTTATCTGCAGTATTTTCAGTTGAAGCATCAACGCTAATAGTCAACGGCGACATAGTGTTGTAATATTCTGTGCTGCCGGCGCCGGTATAGTTAATGTAGTCGCCTGCAGTTAAACGCTCTAAAGCAAGAGCATCCCACATAATTGTGTTACCCGAACCTGCTTTTAAAACATAACCAGGAGTACCTGCTGGTAAAAACTCTGTTGTGCCGCTCGCTGTCTGATACGGAACCGATCCTGCTCCGCCACCTGCTATATTGGTAGAAGTTGTAGCCAATGTTGCTGTATCGGCATTACCAACAAGGTTGTTAGCATAAACTTTATCAAACTTCTTAGAAGAATGCCCAATGTTAATTGAACCGTTAACGTTCGGTGCTACCGTTGCTTTGTTATCACCGCCTGCTGCTAATGATGTCGCAGAAGGCATAAATCTAATATCAGCAAAACCGCCTGCTGTATCATCGTCAACAACATTAATGCTTAGTTCACTCTTAGAACGGATTCCAATTCCAACATCGGCATAAAGGCTTAGTTCTCGAGCAGGTCCAATGTGTACGCCTGCTGCCGCAACCTCAAGTGTGTCTAATGTTCCAACACTTTCAATCTGAGAGAATTTTATACCAGGCGGAAGATAAGTGCCTGTTAATGTCTGAGCATTAGCGGTAACTGTAATGTCAGCAGTTCCATCAAAGTTTACACCATTAATTTTCCTAGCTGTTTGTAACTTTGTAGCAGACTTTGAGTTACCTGACAGCACTGGTCCGATAACTTCATTTGCTTGAATAACATCAAATGTGCTTGTTCCAGACGGTGCTGTTACATTACCAACTAAATCAGCAGTAACTACACTAGCAGCAAAACCACCTGTGGCATTTCTTGCTACAACTTTACTAGCTACATTTGCCGACGAAGCATCAACACCCCATGTTTCTTCTGTTGACCCGTCGAAATCGTTACCTGTTAAGTAAGCACCCTTAACTAAAGAATGTGTTGTGCTGGCTGTAACTGTAACGTTTGCTGTACCATCAAACGGCGTTCCGTTAATTGTTCTAATTGTTGATAACTTTGTTGCTGTATCAGCATTACCTGTTAAGTTTCCTTTTACTGTTACCGCTGTGCTCATGTTCAAGCCAGCAACAATATTGCTAAATCCAATTATAGGATTAGATGGGTTAATTGTAAACGCTGATCCAGAGATAATACCAACAATTGCGTCGTCAATAGTTAATAATATAACAGGACGCTGTGTACTAGTTGAATCAGTAAGCACATAAGATCTTGCTCTTGTAATACCAAATCCTTCAGCTGCTTCAGGACCTATAAATGACCATTCAGTCCCTGTCCATACTTTAAGCTGATTTGCTGCTGTATCTAACCATAAGGACCCAGTTGCCGGATCAGAAGGAGCTACGTCATCAACTTGAGCTGACCCAACGATCTTCCAGCCTGTACCATCATAAGAATAAAGAATATTGTTCTG
>JACCDQ010264892.1_pt1 | contig 11014 bp, 8 predicted proteins | sample 7446031 | NCBI WGS metagenome assembly JACCDQ01 (sample SAMN15323442, study PRJNA562643) | freshwater metagenome | isolation source: river surface water | place: USA:Blue River Watershed | collected 2017-08-17
AATTTAGAGAGTGATTATGCGAGTATTGTAGCTGGAGATTTTTCTAGTTTTGGCGATACTTACCACATGAGTTTTGGGGTAAATTATTTTCAATTAATTGCAGGAATTCAAGCTACTGCTTATGACGGTTCCACCATTTCAGAATTCACAAATGCCTCTTACAATTTTTATACAGCAGCTGGAAATGCACTACAATACCGAATTGTGGTGGTGTATGGCAGTACCAAATCAGCTAGATATGCCAGTGTTAATTGGAAAGATTATGCCGAAGTGAAAGAAGTTTTAAAGTTGAAAGACTAATTTGAAAATAGAAAAGCCGTCTAACTTGTTGCTAGACGGCTTTTTCCTTAAAATCCTATTTTTTTTCTTCTACCCTTTGTATCTCTTTTCTCAATGAAATCCTTCATCTCCTGTAATTCTTTCTCAAATCCTCCTGAAAGAATCGGGAAACGAAGCCAGCTTCTAGGGTCTAAATTACGGTCATCTACATGGAAACTTGGGGCATAACGCTCTCGTTTCCACTGATTTCTGCTCCATAAACGGAAGAAACGCTCGATACTCAGAGCGATTTTTTCTTGTGTGTAAATCTCCTCAAATTCTAATTCCATCACTTCTAAGCATTCTTTTGGCGATTTTTTATCTCTAAAAGCTGCTGTTTCAATGGCATTTAACAAATCGTAAGGCATCAAATCTTCTTCGTCAATTTGTTTAGCTTCTAGCGGACGGAGTTCGGCAGTTGGTTGTAGGTTGTTCATGGCGTGAAGTCCCTTAATTGTCAATGAACCACCTAAGCCCACATTTTCTAACCAACGTAACCAATGACGTAAGAAATGCTTGTCGATGCCCGCAATAGGGGAGATAGACCCAGACGTATCGCCGTCCATCGTTGCATAACCTACAGCAGCTTCAGAACGGTTTGAGGTTGCCAATAATAACGCATTATTCAAATTGGCTAATAACCAAGCACTTGGGGCTCTCACCCTCGCTTGAATATTTTGAAGAGCAATGTCATCGGTTTGCCAAGATAATTCTCTACCTATTGCCCCTTGAATTAGGTCCTTGTAGGTTTCTACTAAGCCATTAATGTTAATGTCATAGAAGGTTGTGTTTAAATCTTCGGCCAAAGAAGTCGCTGAATGACGAGTAGCGTCTGAACTATTTTCTGTTCCTTGATACACATTCGTAATCATGGCTTTCGATAAGGCTTTCACATCCTCACAGGCTTGAATCGCTGAGATATAGGCAAACTTTTTCTTGAATCCTTCTAGTCCTAATTCTTTTACGGACAAATCAATCGCTAGAAAACATAAGGCTGTGATGGCAGAGGAATCCGCTCCACCTGAAAGAGAAATTACCCAGCCAGATGAACGAGATTTGCGGAGGTAGTCCAACAAGCCCAAGGCGATTGCACGAGCAAACTCTTCTTCTTTTTGGAAACCATCCGCTTCCCAAGGTTCCATTGCATAGATATTACGAATGGGTTTAATCGTTGGGAAATCAAAAATAAAGGAAACTTTGGCATTTGTACTATGGAAACTCAAACGGTTTTGGACTTGCTCTAAACGAATTTTATCAATGTCCAATACCGCAGTGGTCAAGTAATGGTCTTTATAAGAGAAACGAGTCCCCGAAACCAACATCTCACCAGCCTGAGCAATCATCGCATCGCCATCAAAAATGGCTCTTCCTGATTCGTTCCCTAATAAATTAGCATAAACATAAGCACAATTAAACGCCCTTGAACCCTCTTGAACAAGGCGTTCACGGGTTTGTGTTTTGAAAAATGCAAAATGAGAAGCCGTTGGATTTAAGATAATATCTACTCCTTGGGTATATAAAGCTCGTCCTGGGCGGTTGGCAATCCATGCATCCTCACAGATTTCAAAACCGATTTTTATTCCGTTAGCCTCAAAAAGTAAATCACCCACAGGATAGGTGAATTCCCCGATGCTAATCTCTGTTTTGTCGCCAGCAAACCATGGTTGAAACCAGCGAGTTTCGTAGTGAATACCGTTGTTTGCCAAGTTCTTTTTGCAAACAAAGCCTTTAATTTGGCGGTTGGCAATCATACAAGCCGCATTGAAAATACGGTTATTGATTTGTAAGGGTAAGCCCACACAAACCATAATTCCTGCCGTATGATCTACAATATCTTCGAGCATTTCCATCGCCGTTTCGCACGTACCATGAGCGTAAAACATATCCTCACAACCGTAACCCGAAATAGATAGTTCGGGTAAACACAAGATACTGACATCCTGCTTTTTGGCTTCTTCAATACAATCAATGATATTTTGTTTATTACTTTCCCATGCCAATGGCGTTTGATTGACTACACCTGCTGCTACTTTTATCAAATTCATCTCTTTGCGATTTCGTTTATCAATATCAACACTACTTCGTTTTTAATAGGTTCAGCAAAGTACAGTTTTTTCATCTAAAATGAAAAAGGATTCCTCAAATTAGAAGGAATCCTGATTTGTAGTTTATTTTGAATCAAAGTCGACTCGTTCTCCAGGAAGTAAGTACTTGAATTTTGCTTTTTCTGATTTTTTGCCTTTTTTCCCATTATATTTTTTGCCGCCAACTAAGGATGACCATGGCCAATGCTTTTTAGTGGTAATCCAAGAAAAGGCAGCTCTAGGGCGGTAGTTTCCCCCATTGTGACGATGTTCGGTATTAACTCTGCATGTTTTTTCGGGGCATCTTCGTGCCCAAAAGCAACTATTAAGTGTTAGACTACATAGAATGACTAACAGGCAAATAACTATTTGTCTTGTTTTCATGGGGTATAAATTAAAAATTACTTGGGCTATGGGTATAACGAAAATAGAACAGAGATAGTTGTTCTGTATTTTCGTTAGTTAAAATTACATCTTTTGAAGAAAACAAAAAAGTAGGGAGGAATCTCTCTTTACCAGATAATCAGTCTCTCTGATAAGTGAATAATTAGACAGGAGTGAGTAGATTTGGAAAAGAAGTACTTGATAGAGTTATAAAACAAAAAAACCTCACTTTAGAAGTGAGGTTTTGGAGCCTTCAGTCGGGATCGAACCAACGACCTACTGATTACAAGTCAGTTGCTCTACCAGCTGAGCTATGAAGGCAATCCTGATAAGTAATATGGTTCTTACTTATCTGAGCCTCCTATCGGGATCGAACCAATGACCTACTGATTACAAGTCAGTTGCTCTACCAGCTGAGCTAAGGAGGCTTTTTTCAACGCTTTCGACTATGTTTGTCGTTTATCGTGATGCAAAATTAGGGGGTTAAATCGTACAATGCAAATAATATAATGATATTTTTTGAAAGTTTTTTATAATTTGCTGATAGTCAAAAAGTTTAAGTGTGATTTTTTTTTAGGCTTTTATGGATTCTGAGGGGCTTTTTATGTAAAAACCATATTAAAGGTATGGAGGAAACAGAAAATTAGTATAGAACTGAGCACGTAATCTTATTGACAGACCTTTTTCCTCTATTTTAGCGATAATCAAGAAAAAAAAAGAAAAATAAATGCTTGAAAACTAAATAATTAAGGCTGGAAATAAGATTTTTTCAAGACTGATTTAGTAAAAAAAAGCGATAAATCTTGTAATCTAGCCATTAATTGTATAATTTTGCACCATTACGAAAAGGCAGCAATGTCCGTTCGTCTAGGACTTGTAGCTCAGTTGGTTAGAGCACCTGACTCATAATCAGGTGGTCCCTGGTTCGAGCCCAGGCTGGTCCACAGTTTTAAAGGTATTTAGAGCAATCTAAATACCTTTTTTTGTGTAATCTGAATATGCTTTCAGAGATTGACATTCTCCCCTTTATTGACCGAATAATAAATAACTACTGGTCATTTCCTCATTTCTACGTAAATTTAGGTTAATTGGGTATCTTGTATTATTTCTTTATTGTATCACGGGAAATTCTTGATTACTTCAAATTTAGTAGGTTTCTTTAATCAATGTTAAATCAAAACAGAAAACGTATCTATGTCTAAACTTAAATCATTGTTATTTGGAGTTAGCTCGTTGTTTCTATCAACGCAGATGAATGCTCAGTATTTTAACAGTTTTCAAGGGAATAATCGTGCTGGAATTTATGGATTATACACTAATCCTAGTAGTATTTCTGGGTCTAGGGTAGGTGTGGAAGTAAATCTTTTGTCGGTGAACTCTGCGTTGATTGCCCTTCCTTTTGAAAACGACGATACGAAAAAGTATCAAATTAATGGGTTCAGTCCCAATTATGTAGAACTTTTACTACCATCCGTCATTGTTCAGAATAAGCAAGGAATTGCTTTTGGACTGAGTTCTCGTGCAAGGGTTTCATATGAGTTTGAAGGGAATAAAGGCTTGTATGAAACATTTTTAACAAGTATTCCTGGGTATTCTTCTAGCCGTATTTCAAATGCGGTACAAGGTTTTAAGGCTCAAGGGCTTGCGGTTTCTGATGTAGGCTTCTCTTTAGCAGCTCCTGTGGTATCGTTGGTAAAACATAATGTAACCTTAGGGGCTACCTACCGCTTAATGTCGGTGTCTGCCATGGAAAACTATGACATTAGTGCTAGTAATAATACATTTTTATTGACAGGGAATTCTCTTTTTGGAGGTTCTAATGCTGGAGATAAAATCAACTTTGATTTTAAAGCAGGAAGTGGTTTGGATCTTGGTTTTACCTACGAATATAGAAATCATGGAGAAGATTACTTGAATCGGATGGATGGGAAAGATCGTGCCGATATTTTGGTGAATAAATACTTATTGAAAGTAGGTTTTGCCGTGAATGATATTGGGGAACTTCAATATGATACGTTTGAAGCAAATCCTGTTCGTTATGGCTTAGAAAACTATACGGATACGCCCCTAGATTTAGAAAAAACGCTCACTTATGCTTCTGTCAAAACTACAAAAAAAATGAAATTACCCACTCGAACCTCTCTAAATCTTGATGTGAGAATGGGTAAAAAAGGCTGGTATCTGGGAACGCTTTGGATAAATAATTTGACTAAGGATTTTTCTGCTTTACGCCAAGCTTCTTTAGTATCAGTTGCTCCTCGATTTGAGCGTAAAGGTTTTCAATTTAGTGTTCCATTGACCTACTATACAGATTATCAGCAAACTGCTGTTGGGGCTGTTGTAAAATTAGGGCCAATTATGATTGGTTCTGACAACTTATCTTTTTTGTGGAATAAGAATGCAGCAATGGGAAATATTCACGCAGGTATTGTGTTTCAATTTGGGAGAAAAAAATATCGAGATGATGACCAAGATGGGGTGTCAAATCGGAAAGACAAATGTCCTACACAAAAAGGTGTTTGGATATTTAGAGGCTGTCCTGATGATGATAATGACGGTGTGATGGATCAGTTTGATGATTGCCCAGATATGGCAGGACCTGCCTCGTCAAAAGGGTGTCCTGATAAAGATGGGGATGGTATTTATGATAAAAATGATAGTTGTCCAAACGAACCAGGCTTAGCTAAATTTAATGGATGCCCCGATACAGATGGAGATGGTATCAAGGATTCTGAAGACGATTGTCCAACCGAAAAAGGATTACCAGAGTTGGGTGGATGTCCAGATCAGGATGGAGACGGAGTTAAGGATTCAGAAGATAAATGTCCTACTGTAAAAGGTTCAAGAGCGAATCGAGGTTGTCCGGATAAAAACTAATACACAAGCCTATCTATTTTGTTCAATAGCGATATGAACGGATGGATAGGCTTTTATTTAACATCTACTGTATGAAAATAACAATTACATTCTTTCTTTTGGTAGTTACGACGTTGTTTAATTTTGCTCAGACTCGTAAACGATTACCAGAACCCGTCAATTTACGTGATTATATTGAGTATTCTCCAACTATCAGTGCTGATGGGAAAACGCTGATTTTTCAGTCAGACCGTTATGGCTTTCTATTTAATGCCCTGAAAAAAGTACCTGTTTTATCGGCAGAAGGAAATACAGGAAAGTCGCAAAATCAATATCAGGTAAATTACTTTGGAATTTTTCAGTCGCTCTTACATCCTAGTGGTGATTGGAATCAGGCGAATCAGATTGACCCTATTAACCGTTTTTTTTCGGACGAATGGCATGTTATCATTGGTGGGCCAGCCATCAGCTATGATGGAAATTACATTTATTTCTTTGCTAATTGTGAGGGTACAAAGCTTGGAGAAGGGCGAGAAGATTTATTTTATTCGGTGCGTGAAAAAAACGGATGGTCTAAACCGATGAATGTTGGGCCTCAAATCAATACTAGTGGTTATGAAGCATTTCCATGTTTATCTCCCGATAATAAACGCTTATTTTTTGTAAAGGAAATAACAAATAAATTGATTAATGACGAGCCTTGTTATCGAATCATGATGTCAGAAAAAGGGCGAGATGGTCAATGGAGACCCGCCATTGAATTACCTGCTCCAGTGAATGTCTCTTCGGAAAAAGCTCCTCGGATTATGGCAGATGGTAAAACCTTGATTTTCTCTTCGCTAAGAGAAGGAGGGAGAGGTAATTACGATTTGTATAAAACGGTATTACAGGATGATGGCACTTGGTCTAAGCCGATAAATATGGAGTTTGTCAACACCAAAAAGTCAGATCAACATGTGGCTATCAGTGCTTGTGGAGATTTGATGTTTTATGTGGTGGAAGGTGATATTTATACAATCCCCGTTCCAGAAGATTTACGGCCTTATAAAATGGCAATCGTACAAGGACAAGTCTTTAATTCAACAACGCATTTGCCTGTGAAAGCTCGGATAATTGTTAAGAATAAGAAGGATAATAGGCTGGTAACAACTATGGAAAATAGTGAAGCTGATGGGCGATATACCTTGTTATTGCCAATTTCAGAAGATTATCTAATTCAAGTGAATGATTCCAATTACGAACTAGTTGAGACTAGCGTTTTGAAGAATGCTTTTACTACTTGTGAACCCATACTGAAGGATTTACCCTTGATTCCGATTGTAGAAAAAGTGCAGGAGGTTGTGCGTATTCCTGAAAAAAAAGAGGTGATTGTTCCTCAAGAAACTGTTGTTGGATTAGCTAAAGCTGATAGTGTGCTACCTGCTGTTACCTCAGTGAGTAAAAAAGATAGCATTACGCATAGTGTTGCTTCAATAATGGCAGTTGATTCTGTTCATAAAAAAGAGGCGTTACTAATTAAAGCTCAGGAGGTAGTTAGTAAAAAAGATACGTTGGTGAATGTTACTGTAAATCAAGTGGTGCTTGGTGATACTACACAAAAACTGGTTGTGTTATCAAAAAAAGATTCTATTAAACACGAAGAGGGAAAGCAAGAAGTACTAGCTACTATTCCTACAAAAGTAGCTCCTAGAGTGATGGAAGAGGAGGTGGTGACTTCCGTTGCAATAGCTGCACCAAAGCAGGAGCAAATTGTGGTCGAAGGAGAGAAGGCAACAGATGCACAGCAACAATCGGATTTGGTGCTATTAATGCGAGTAATTCATGAAGAGACAGGCGTGTCTATTGGCTCTCCAACAATTATTCTAAAAACAAAAGATGGTACTATCTTACCCAAAGAAGTACAGCAGAGTGGAGAGTTTTGGATAACAAAGTTTACCAAAGGGGATAGTTTCAAAGTGGAGGTTTCTGCACTAGGTTTTATATCGGCGAATGCTACAATTGATAACTTGTTGAATGATAAAAAGATAGCCGTCAAGTTGAAGCCGAAAGCGACTAATGAACTCCAAATTTCGGTGGTGGATAATGCAACCAATGCAAGTCTACATTCCAATATTTCGATTTATTCAGAAGTGACTAAGGATACTATTTTTAGGAAAGATAGTGACGGTAAAACGGTCATGGCACTTAAAAATAATGATCAGTTAGTGATAAAGATAGCGGCGGCAGGCTATATGGCTTTGCAAAAAAAGGTAGCTATCGTTTTACCAGAGGAGGGAAAAACCTACAAGTTAGAAGCTAGGCTAGTGAAAGAAGAATATCGGTTGGTGTTTAATGCTACTGATGTTGAAACAGGAGAGCCTATTACGAATGCTAGTTTTGAATTGATTGATTTAAAAACTAAAAAAGCTATCGAGGTAACTGGAGGTGAAGTGACGGTCGATAAGGCAGTGTCTTATAACGTTATATGTCGGGTGTCAGGTTTTCTGCCAGCAGAACAATTAGTGAGTAATTTGTTGGCAACCAACACGATTTCATTTAAGTTGGTAAAAGAACGAGTGATTGAAAAAGTAATTAAATCAACCAACTTTGGGGCAATAGAACGAGGTAAGTCAGTGGTTTTGAAAAATATTACCTTTGAAATTTCAGAATCTACTTTATTGCCACAGTCGTATAAAGAATTAGATAAATTGGTCGATTTGATGAATGAAAACCCCTCTATTTCAATCCTAATCAAAGGGCATACAGATATTATTGGTGACGAAAAAAATAACCTTCGTTTATCGCAAGAACGTTGTAATGCCGTTGTCGCTTATTTGGTTGAAAAAGGAATTAGTAAAAAACGATTAACCAAGAAAGGTTACGGAATGACTGAGCCATTGTTCAATAAAGAAGATGAACGAAACCGAAGGGTTGAGTTTGTCATTCAGTAATAAAATAACTATTTCCGTAATTGAATTGAGCATCAATTCAATTACGGAAATAGTTTTAGCCGTTTAACTATATTTTCCAAATACTAAAATCACTCCCACCAACAAAATAAATAACAGCATTGGATATTCTCGCCAATTGATGATACTCGCCGTTTGGGATTTCCCTTTCCAATAAGCTACCTTAACCGTTTGAAATTGATGGTAATTCAGTAGGCTGACAAAAACGTTTCCATCGGATAATATAGTGATACTATCGCTTGCATCTTGGGGAATAAACCGAACATAAGCGGTGCGAGCTTGCCAAATTTTGTCATAACTTCTGGGTACTGGAGTGCGATTATATCCTTTTGCTTTGAATCCTGCAACTGTACCCACAGCGGTATTACCCATGATTGGCATCACGATTTGTTTGCCAATGAGTACATACAAACTGTATAAAATAATAACGAAGCCGATTGCTTTAATCATCCACCGTTTCATAGTGCTTTTGGATTATCTATCGGCAGTAGGAAAGATTGCTGCTCCGAATGTGATGACAATCATTTTTCCTTCGCTGTTAAATCCATGTAATACATTGTTTTCTACTCGCCCTTTGAATATGGTTGTTTTGCCAAACATTTTCACGGTGATTTCTGCATTGCAGGTATTGATGGAAATACTTACATCTTCAACGGCATTTTTATCGAAGGGTTGTCCTTGATTGTTGATTCGGTCACTGAAATAGACTTTACCATTTCCAGAGAGCGATGGAGAGCCTGCTCTTATGGCAGAAGCCGTAGGGGTACTGAGTGAAAACCCTACACTAGATTGATTGCCACCACCTTGTTGGCCGGCATAGCCAATGAACCAATAACCGTTGTAATTTCCGTTTTCGGGAGGATAAATGAATGATACTTGGATTTTACTAACTCCGATTGCTCCATTTTCTACAAAGGGTTTAAAAATCGGTAGTGTTCCAGCACAAAATGGTTTTACTTGTGCCTCTGCTTGAGTAGTGCATACTGCTACTAGCATTAAGCACGCTAGTACAAAAAATGTGTATTTCGATTTCATGATTGTTATTGATTATGGATTTGAAAGTCCTGAGAATGTACCGTTAATGTCGCCGCTTGGGGTTTTACTAAATTTCCCTTTCCCGTCGGGGGCGTATATTTTTCCTTTGAAACTACCTGATATTTTTCCCCCTTGTACCTGAATGACAATAGAGCCGTCGCTAATAAGATAAGTCCCTGTTGCGGTAGTGAGTATGGATTGCAGTTTGTTAGTAGGATAACTACCTGGCGTAATTTTTTCAACCCCCATACTCAGCGTGGTTGACCCTTCTAATACACCTCCCATGATGGCATAGCCTTTGTGTTGAGCCAATTCAATGAGTGATGCTTTTAGTTTATAGCTCTTGCCTTTAAATACAAAACTTACTTCTCCTGCTTGCTGGCGTAATTGAGCAATCATTTTTGACACTTGGTCATTGCTGGGAGATTGAGCTTTTAATGAAAAAGTACTGAATAACAGCAAGATGACTAATTGGAATGCTTTCATTTTGGGCTTGTTTTTAAGTCCCGATTGTTGCCAATCAGGACTTGGTGAGCGTGGATGAATTTTTATAATTTTTCAATTTTCCACTTTTGGTAAGAACCATTGTTGAAATCAGAAGGGTAGAGTGTCGTAGCATTGCCGTCTAATACCTTGCTAGTAGAAAGCGACTTGATGATAAAGTAGCCATCCATATCGCTCGGGATAATTAACCATTTCTGATAGTTTCCACCGTTTTTGTCTTTGGGATACACATTGGTTGCATTGCCATCTAAGCATTTGTTAGTAGCTGATGACGTTAGGGTGTAGGCTCTATGGTTATCAATTACTACACTGGTTGCTTCAATTTTCCAGTTTTGAAATTTTCCACCATTAGGTTTGTGCGGATAAAGGCGTTGAGCATCGCCGTCTAAACAAAAGCTTGTTGCTAAAGAAGTTAGGCGGTAGTTTCCAGAAAAGTTAGTTGATTGAGCTTGACTTTTTGCAACAAATACCAAGTAGATAAGAACTGCTAAGATTCCTTTCAATGTGTTTTTCATGTTTTTTATTTTTTAAGGTAAATGAAAAAAAATATCGTTCAAAAGCTGCTGTCTGTGCTGTTTGAACGATACAAAATTGGAGAAAATAAGAAGGCTTGTAAATACCCGAAAAGTGTTAGACACTTAGACGATTTGTTCTCGAATGGCTTTGGCTACGGCTGCTGGAGCAGACTGTACTTGGAGTTTACGATAGATATTTTGTAGGTGTCGGCGAACTGTTTCAATAGAAATGTTGCATTCATCGGCAATCATTTTGTAGGAATTGCCACGGGTCAATTGCTCTAAAATCTCTTTTTCACGTTCGGTTAGTTTATATTCTATTTTGGTAACGGGCTGAATAAAACTTCGTAATACCTTGCGAGCAATGCCA
>JACCDQ010765483.1_pt1 | contig 11014 bp, 11 predicted proteins | sample 7446031 | NCBI WGS metagenome assembly JACCDQ01 (sample SAMN15323442, study PRJNA562643) | freshwater metagenome | isolation source: river surface water | place: USA:Blue River Watershed | collected 2017-08-17
AATTTAGAATGAGCGAATCGTCACTACTATAGCACGCCTCACTTCGGTAAGGAAGCTTGAACAGTGAGTTAGCTCAAAACTTGTCTTTTCGAGTTTATACAAGCACCTAATGTAGGCTTTTTTTATATATAAATTTTTAATTAACATGGACAACATAGTAACAATTATCATTACTGGTATTATAGGTGTTGCAGCTGGTTTTACAATCGCTAAAATCATTGAAAAAAGCAACATTTCGAATCTCATCAAAAACGCAAAAAAAGAAGCCGCTTCTATTTTAAAAGACGCTAATTTTGAAGCCGAAAACATCAAAAAAGATAAAATTCTTCAAGCAAAAGAAAAATTTATCGAATTAAAATCAGAGCACGAACAAGTGAGATTGGCTCGTGATAAAAAAGTAGCTGAAGTAGAAAAAAGAGTTCGCGATAAAGAATCTCAAATTTCTAACGAATTGGCTAAAGCCAAAAAAATCAACGACGATTACGAGGCTAAAACAGTTGAATATACTTCAAAACTTGATATTCTAGAAAAGAAACAAGCCGAAGTAGAAAAAATGCATAAAAGCCAATTACAACAATTAGAAGTTATTTCTGGATTGTCTGCTGAAGAAGCTAAAGACCAATTAATTGAGGGATTGAAAGCGGAAGCTAAAACTCAAGCAATGTCTCAAATTCAAGACACAATTGAAGAGGCAAAATTGACTGCACAACAAGAAGCAAAGAAAATCATCATCAATACTATTCAGAGAGTAGGTACAGAAGAAGCGGTAGAGAATTGCGTTTCTGTATTCAACATTGAATCAGATGATGTAAAAGGTAGAATCATTGGTCGTGAAGGAAGAAATATCCGTGCTTTAGAAGCCGCAACCGGAGTTGAAATCATTGTAGATGATACACCAGAGGCAATTATCCTTTCTTGTTTTGACCCTGTTCGAAGAGAAATTGCGCGTTTATCATTGCACAAATTAGTTACTGATGGACGTATTCACCCAGCGCGTATTGAAGAGGTAGTTGCTAAAACTGCTAAACAAATAGATGACGAAATCATTGAAGTTGGTAAGCGTACTGTAATTGATTTAGGAATCCACGGATTGCACCCTGAATTGATTAAAGTAGTAGGTAGAATGAAATACCGTTCGTCTTACGGACAAAACTTATTGCAACACTCCCGCGAAGTTTCTAAGCTTTGTGGAATCATGGCAGCTGAGTTAGGATTGAATGTAAAATTAGCGAAGAGAGCTGGTTTATTACACGATATTGGTAAAGTTCCAGATACTGAAAGTGATTTACCACACGCTTTATTAGGGATGCAATGGGCTGAGAAATACGGCGAGAAAGAAGAAGTTTGTAATGCTATTGGAGCGCACCACGACGAGATTGAGATGAAATCATTATTATCTCCAATTATCCAAGTGTGTGATGCTATTTCAGGAGCTAGACCAGGCGCTAGAAGACAAGTATTGGATTCTTATATCCAACGTTTGAAAGACTTAGAAGAAGTAGCTTACGGATTTGGCGGAGTGAAAAGTGCTTATGCCATCCAAGCGGGTAGAGAATTACGTGTGATTGTAGAAAGCGAGAAAGTTTCTGATGATAAAGCATCTAACTTATCATTCGAAATTTCACAAAAAATTCAAACTGAAATGACCTATCCAGGTCAGGTTAAAGTAACTGTAATTCGAGAAACTAGAGCAGTAAATATTGCTAAATAAAGTACCTTGATTTCAAAATAGAAAGTCCAAATTTCAATCTTGAAATTTGGACTTTTTTATTCAATCCTTCCGCGGATGAAAGGTATTCATGACTTCAGTAAGAAATTTTCTATCCAAATGAACGTAGATTTCAGTAGTAGTAATCGATTCATGTCCTAACATCAACTGAATTGACCGCAAGTCGGCACCATTTTCCAATAAATGTGTTGCAAACGAATGACGTAACGTATGCGGACTGATAGTCTTATTCCAATTGATTTTGGAAGCCAAATCTTTGATGATAGTAAAAATCATAGCACGAGTCAACTGACCTCCTCTTCTATTCAAAAACAAAGTGTCTTCAAATCCTTTTTTTACAGATATGTGACTTCTGATATTCTCTTTATATAACTGGATGTATTTTTGTGTTAGATTGCCAATAGGAACAAAACGCTGTTTATTTCCCTTACCTGTAATTTTTACAAATCCTTCCTCAAAAAACAAATCTGATATTTTCAAATTTACCAATTCAGACACACGAAGTCCACAACCATATAAGGTTTCTAGCATTGCCCGATTTCGTTCTCCCTCATTAGAAGACAAATCAATCGCGTTAATTAAAGCATCTATTTCTTCCACAGAAAGCGTATCGGGTAATTTACGACCCGTCTTGGGGGTTTCAATTAATTCTAGTGGATTGTCAGAGCGATAATCCTCGAAAACTAAATAATTAAAAAAACTTTTTAAACCTGAAATAATTCGGGCTTGCGAACGAGCGTTCACTTGCTTTGAAACACTATAAATGAATTGCTGAATGGTTTCTTCAGTAATCTTTACTGGCGAAACTTGAATTTGATTTTGATCCAAAAAAAGACACAACCGTTCCACATCAAAAGAATAATTCTCGATGGTGTTCTTTGACAATCCTCTTTCGATCTTCAAATACGATTGGTAATTTTTAATATATGTTGTCCAATTCACTAAACAAAGTAACGCAATTTTTAAACATAAAAAAACCACATCAATTGATGTGGTTTTCAATTATATTGGGGGAGCGTTTTAAAAATGCAAAGCAAAACCAATATTTAATTGGAATGTATCAGCTTTAGAGTAATTTTGATTCAAGCTTAAATTATATCGAAGTCCAGGTTCGATACTCACATTATCCCCTAAAAACCAGGCATATCCTGCTTGCAAACCAAAATAGGATGGATTCTCATCGGCGTCTTTTAATGAGGCTCCCGAATAATCTAATTGAACTGGAAATTGGTTTACGATATAGTATTTAGCTCCTATTTTATAAGAGAAAACATTAGTATCAAATAAATCGTTTTTCACACCTCCATAGCCTAATCCTAGCTTCATGGCCAAATTATTTATAATAAAATAACCTGCTTCAACTCCAATATTATAAACAGAATCTCCATTTGTGTTAGCATAACTAAAATTAGTATTAGCACCAACAGGGGTTCCAAAATTAGTATTGGCTTCAATTAACCATTTACCTTCTCCCGTTTGCTCTCCATCGTTCATTACTTTTGAATCTTGAGCATTACAAAAAACAAATGTTAGAATTGTCATTAGAGTTAGAATAATTTTTTTCATGATGTTGTTATTTAGAATTTATAAGTACCAAATTATAATTAGAAGTCACAAATCCCACAACAAACTCGTTAACAATCATTTAAAAACGTCAAAGAACAATAATCCCCCTCTTTTTTATCTACAAATTATTCTTACATTTGCAATTAGAATTTATTTTTTCACAATAAATATCCCAAACTGATGTTTAATATTTAAACCCAACCCTAAAACAAAAATTATGAAAAAAAAGTGTTTCACAATTTGCATTATTCTTGTCACGTCTTTTAGTTCTTATGCTCAAATATTCAAACTAGGTGTAAAAGGTGGTATCAACTATGCAAACCAAAATGGAACTGCTATTACTATTAATAGCACTAATTACAAAACGGAAGCAATTACTAATTATCATATTGGACTATTAGCTGAAGTCAAACTTGGTGAACGATTCTCAATACAACCTGAAGTTCTCTACTCAACCCAAGGTGCTAAATATGACGCAATAGGGGTTGCGAATGATTTTACAAATGATATTGGATACATCAGCATTCCATTAATGGCCAAAATTAGCTTAAACAATACATTTAGTTTGGACTTTGGACCACAAGCCTCCTTTCTAATGACTAAAAAGAACGATGTTTCAATTAACGATCAAAAAAATATAGATTTTGGTGCTGGAGCAGGTTTAGGAATTCGTATTACAAAAAGTTTATTTCTACAAGGGCGTTATATGGTAGGACTTTCAGAAATTTCTCCAGAAGCAAAAGTCAAAAACTCAGTGTTACAAGTTTCTGCTGGATTATTATTCTAGTATCAATCATATATTTAATCAAAACCGTTCCATTTATTGGAACGGTTTTTTTATTTTTACAAAAATATTAGCAAATGAAAATTAGCATCATCAACGGACCCAACTTAAATCTTTTAGGAAAACGCGAACCTGAGGTATATGGAAGTCAAACTTTTGAAGAGTATTTCGAAATCTTAAAGGCTAAATTTCCAACAATTACATTCGAATTTTTTCAAAGTAATATCGAAGGAGAGTTGATCGGGAAAATTCAGGAAGTTGGTTTTTCTTATGATGGGATCATTTTAAATGCAGGAGCATACACACATACTTCTATTGGTATTGGTGATGCTATCAAAGCAATAACTAGCCCCGTTATAGAAGTACATATCTCTAACACCTTTGGTAGAGAAGAATTTCGCCATCAATCCTATATTTCAGGAAATGCAAAAGGTGTGATTTTAGGATTTGGTCTTAAAAGTTATGATTTGGCGGTACAGTCGTTTTTATAATTAAAACAACGTCTTTTTTACTTGAATTTTAAACTATAATCCAACAATATTTTTAAAACAGATGCGTTAGATTCTAATAAATATAAATCAAACCAATGAAAAAATGCTATGCCCCCTTGCTTTTTTTAATCTCCTTTATGAGCTTTTCTCAAATCAAAGGAACTGTTTCTGATGAAAAAGGTAACTCAATTCCTTATGCAATAGTTTTTGAAGAGAACACCTACAATAGCACTACAGCTAATGAGAAAGGGGTTTACGAACTAAATGTAAAAAAAACAGATAATCATACTCTCATTTTTAAATCATTAGGCTATAAGACTAAGAAAGAAAAAATAACTACTACTGAATTCCCATACACGCTAAATGCAGTTTTAGCTGAAGAAAATCTCGCTTTAAACGAAGTAGTGATTAATACAAAAGTAAATCCCGCATTAGCTATTATTAAAAAAGCCATTGCTTCGAAAAAAGAAAACGCAGAAAAAACCAATCGATTTACTGCTGATTTTTATTCCAGAGGGATCTTTAAAATAAAAAACTTACCCAAAAAAATTATGGGAATGAAGGTAGATATGGAAGATAAAATGTTATCCTATCTAGATTCCACCGGTAGCGGAATTATCTATCTATCCGAAACAGTTTCGAAAATTTCATTTGAAAAACCAGATCATTTTAAAGAAAAAATAATCGCTTCAAAAATAGCAGGAGATAATAAAGGGTATAGCTACAACACCGCATTGTCAAGCAACTACAGTTTTTATAATAATGTGGTTAAAATTGGAATAAATCTAATTTCCCCAATTGCTAACAATGCTTTTAATTATTACAAATACCAATTAGAAGGGTCTTTTTTTGACGAAAATAATCATCAGATTAATAAAATTAAAGTCACTCCAAAGCGCGATAAAGACCCCGTATTTGAGGGCTATATTTATATTGTTGACGATAGTTGGGCCATCTATGCTATTGATTTAACAATCAAAGGGTATCGAATGAATAATGAATTCACCGAATTTTTTCAACTAAAACAAAATTTTGATTATAATTCAATTAACAAAATATGGGCTAAAAGTAACCAATCCATAACTTTAGTAGCAGGTGCTTTTGGAATACAATTTACTGCAAACTTTAATCACGTATTTTCTAATTATAATTTTCTTGATTCATTTGATAAAAACACATTCACAAATGAAATTTTAAGTATTGAAACTACTGCTAATAAAAAAGAAAATCAATTTTGGAATACTATTCGTCCAATCCCTTTAACAACTGAAGAAATTTTAGATTACTCTAAAAAAGATTCGATTGAAACAGTTAGAGAATCCAAAAAATACTTGGATTCAATTGATGCAAAAAAAAACAAATTTCATTTAATGAATGTCATTAATGGCTACACCTATAAAAACTCATACCAAAAATATTCGTTCCACTATAATGGCCTAGTTGATTTAAGCTCACTCAATTTTAATACGGTGCAAGGCATAAGTTTGTCTTCGGGCTTTTCTTTTTCTAATTGGAATGATGAGCTTGGCAAAAAAACCAATATCAAAACTACATTTAATTATGGGTTTTCAGATGAACGTTTACGAGTAAGTGCTGAATACAAACACCAATTTAACAATCAAAATTACGCTAAATTAGCAATTTCTGGAGGAACAAAAGTCAGCCAATTTAATGCAAACGAACCGATTAAGGGCTTTATTAATGCCATTAGCTCCACCTTTTTCAAAGACAATTATATGAAATTGTATAATAAGGAGTTCTTTGGTGTTCAATACAGTCAAAACATTGCCAATGGGGTAAATTTAGAAGGAAAAGTAGACTATTCACAAAGAAAGCCTTTGTTCAACACCTCTAATTATACATTCCTTAAAAATGACAAATCATACACCTCAAACAATCCGCAAGCACCTGATGATTATATAAACCCAGGATTTGAAACTCACCATTTAACTACATTTAATTTGAACGCCACAATAAATTTTGGTAACAAATTCATTACAAGACCTGACGGAAAATACAATATAAAAAACAAGAAATATCCTTCGCTTTTTTTAAATTATGAAAAGGGATTTGCAGCCAATGAAAAGAAATACGAATTTGACAAAGTAGAGGCTAAAATTTCTTATAATATGCTGTTGAAAAACAAAGGTGAGTTGGCTGTAAATTTCAATGTGGGGAAATTTTTCAATGCCGAAAACATTGCTTTTATTGATTACAAACACTTTAATGGAAATCAAACCCATATTGAATTAAGCGAAAAATATTTAGATGCTTTTCTATTGATGCCTTATTATTCCAATAGTACCAATACTAGTTATTTTCAATTGCATTCCGAATACAACGATAATGGATTTATAATGAATAAGATTCCATTACTAAATAAATTAAAATCCCAATTAGTAATGGGTTACCATGCTTTAGGAGTTCCAAATAAAAAACCATACAATGAATTCAATATAGGCTTAGACCGTCTTGGCTTTGGAAAATTTAAGATATTCCGAATTGATTATGTTCGTACTTATGAAAATGGTATAAAAACTAATGGGCTTGTATTTGGACTGAAATTATAAATGGTTTTGAGTCGTCTTAAAATAGGTTGATTGAAATCGGCTTTTTTTATAAGATTAGATTGCATGTACTTATATGTCATCAACATTAGCATTTCTATTTGGCTCTATAAAAGAAGTATCATACCCTCCAAAAGCTTTCATATAACTAATAATAGACGTTCCATAAGCATCTCTAAAATAACGTTCACCATTAGACCTAAAATATCTTTTTACTGAACGAACACCTCCTAGATGTGCCGCTGCTAAAATTCCAGACTCCGTAATATGAATACCATTAATTACACTTCCTTCGTATTTTTCAATTTCATTACGCAACAACCATTTGTTTTTTGCTAAAAGAGTCAAAAAAGCCTTTTCTTGCAAATCAGGGTTATTCAAAAAAGCGGAATTATTGTAAACACCAATAGTGCGTAGTGTTTCTGGCCCAAATTGATACTTGCCTAAATAACCTAAAGTGTTTATTTTTTTGTATTTACCTTGAGATTCTTTGTAAGCAATAGCTTCTTTGTAACCAATAAAGAAATTGGCCGTAAAAGGAATATTCAATTTAGCGTAATCTTCTTGTTTTTGAGATGGAAATAAGTAGTCGGATTTATCGGTTCCATCGGTTAGAAACCAAGTGTTGGAATCTAAGTCAAAAGGTTTAAAACCTGAGCTTAAAAAAGCGATAATTAGTAGTAAAGTGGAATAAAAATGCCATTTCTTTATCATAAATTGTTTTTCTTCTAACGCTGTCACCCTTAGAAATTTCTACGGTGCAAATATACAACAAAAAATACAATGCTTAAAATCAGGCTGTTAAAGTTTTCTAAAAACAATTCTTCACCCTTTTAGAAACATTGGCAACCCTAGTACTCAAACGTTAGCGTCACAATTTTTCATTTCATAAAAATACATAAAAAAAGAGCTCTAAAAAGCCCTTTTTAATTATTTTATTGCCGTTAAAAGTTTTAAAAAAGGCGAAAAACGTTCTGTTTTTCGCCTAAAAATTATCTTTTCACTCCTTGACTATTAATCCAATTGTAATATTTTTTAGCATTTTGTTCGTGTTCTGCTTGAGTTACCGCAAAATCATGGTATCCAAAACGTTCTACACTAGCACAAAAATAGATATAATTGTGTTTTTCTGGATTCAATACCGCCTCAATCGCAGTAATATCTGGCATCGCAATTGGCCCTGGAGGTAATCCAGCACTATAATAGGTATTGTATGGAGAGGCAACTTGTAAATCTTTATTCAAAACTCTTTTAATTACCTGATTAAAATCGTTCGATTTCTTTTTAACTGCATATATTACCGTTGGATCTGCCTGCAACAAAATACCCTTATGCAAACGATTCAAATATACCCCTGCAATTCTAGGTCTTTCATCTTTTTTAACTGATTCCTTATGCACTATTGAAGCCAAAATAGTAGCTTCAATTGGTGTTAAACCTTGCGCTTTCGCTTTTGCAACACGTTCTTCATTCCAATAATTACGGTATTCCTTAATCATTTTATCGCGAAACTTTGTAGCTGTTGTATTCCAATACAATTCATACGTATTCGGGATGAACATGGTCAACACATTTTCTTCGTTAAACCCATTTTCTCTTAAGAAAGTAGAATCTTTAATAGCTGCCAATAACGAGACGCTATCTGCTTCGATTTCAGAACCTATTCGCCCTGCAAAATCCTCTAAACGTTCTTGATTATTGAAAGATAGTTTCACCTCATTATTAATACGTAGCGCATTAATCAATTCGTTACTATTCATCCCTTTTTTGAATAAAAATTTTCCTGGCTTTACATTGTTTGGGTATTTCTTTTTATTCGCCACTGCATCAAATCGATCCATATCTTCGACGTAAGGAGCTACTATTTTTTTTACTGCTTCGTAATCTGAATCCGTTGGGACGTAAACATAGACTTCATTTTCTTCAAATTTAGTATTGTCTGAAAATATTTGACGTACTAATATAAGTCCGTATATCATTAAAACGGAAATTAAAACGATACTAACTGTAGTGATGATTTTTTTTATATTCAAAATTGTATTTTTAAAATGAATGATTAACTAATTGAAAAAGAGCTTCGTCTTTAAAACGGCCATTAACTAAAGTCCAATCTTTTTTAACGCCTACTTTTTCAAATCCAAATTTAGTAAAAAGTGCTAGACTAGCCGTATTTTCTGTTGCAATATTTGCATACAATTGATGTAAATTCAAATGATGAAAGGCATACTTAATTAACAACTCTAATGCTTCTGACCCAATATTTTGCTTCCTGTTCTCTACAGCTTGAATTACAATACCTATTCCTGCTCTTCTATTTTGGGGATCAAAATCAAATAAATCAATCAACCCTAACGCTGGAAAATCTTGGTCTTGGCAAATCGCCAATCGCAATTGTTTGGCTTCATAAATATCTTGATGCGCATTTTCCAGGTATTGTTTCACTAAAAACCGACTATACGGCGTTTGTGTGTTGCTCACTTCCCAAATACTTTGGTCGTTCTCCATGGCATAGACAAACTCCAAATCATTCGGTTCAAGCGCTCTGAGGTAAATATTTTCGCCTGTTAGAGTTATCATAGGCTTGATTATATTGCTATTGTTCCTTTGAAAACAAATTCAGCAGGACCTTTCAAAAATACATTGGTATATTTCCCATCTATTTTTTCAAAAGAAACCGCTAATTTCCCTCCTTCAACATTTAAATTGATGACATTCAAATCTGTTTGTCCTGTAGCATTCATCGCAATAGCAACTGCAGTAGCTCCAGTACCACAAGCCAACGTTTCGTCTTCTACCCCTCTTTCATAGGTTCTCAAAGAGAAAGTAGCCTCGTCAATTTTCTTTACAAAATTGATATTACTACCTTCTTTTCCATATAGTTCACCATAACGAATTGCAGCTCCATTATCTTTCACATTAAAGTGTTCCAAATCATCAACTAGTTGTACATGATGTGGAGATCCTGTATTTAAAAAAGAATATTCCGAAGTGTTGTTTATCGCTTCTACATCAATCATTTGTAATGAAACAATCCCATCATTTCCCACTGTAGCATAATGCAATCCATCAGTTGCAATAAAAGTAGTTTCGTTTTGAATAACATTTAATTTTTTGGCAAAAGCCACTAAACAACGCCCACCATTACCACACATTGAACTCAAATTCCCATCTGAATTGTAATACACCATTCTAAAATCGGTATCCGTATCGTTATCGAGTAAAATAAGTCCGTCAGCACCTATCCCAAAACGGCGATCACATAAATGCGCTACTAATTGTGTGTTCTCTTTAGGAAAAGTATTGGAACGATTATCAATCATTACAAAATCATTTCCGGTACCTTGGTATTTATAAAAATCTAATTGCATTTTCTTTGGTTCTAAAACACAAAAGTACGAACTATTAATGAAATGTTAATCATTGTTAAAGAGCGTTAAACTGTTTTTTATAAAACAATTTCTCTTTTAAATTTACCTCAATAATTTAAAAACGAATACTATTATGAATCGCTTTTCAAATCTATTTTTAGTTTCCCTATTAAGTGGAGCTGTAACCTTAAGTGCTTATAAATTACTCTTTGACCAAGATGGTTATTTTTCAAAAAACAAAGATGGATTAGTTACCGTTGCAAACGATTATTATGGAAAACGCGTAGGTTTTTCTCCTGAAAATGTAGATTTTACAGAATCTGCCGAGAAAACCATTCACACTGTAGTCCATGTGAAAAACGTTTCTAGAAGAACCGTTTCTAACCCTATTATGGATTTTTTTTATGGTTATGGAGGCAGTCAGCAACAAGAACAAATTGGTACCGGATCAGGAGTAATCATCTCCGAAGACGGTTATATTGTTACCAATAATCACGTGATAAAAGATG
>JACCDQ011654379.1_pt1 | contig 11012 bp, 8 predicted proteins | sample 7446031 | NCBI WGS metagenome assembly JACCDQ01 (sample SAMN15323442, study PRJNA562643) | freshwater metagenome | isolation source: river surface water | place: USA:Blue River Watershed | collected 2017-08-17
CCATCAACCTGCCCGTAGACTTCCTGAAGCGCTGGCTGCGCGAAGGTGGCGAAAAGCCCCGCACTGCGCAGGAAGTGGAGAAGGAGTTCGGCCAGTTCGACCACCAGCTCCGCTGGCAGCTCATCACCGACAAGCTGATCGGTGAGCACAACCTGAACGTATCCCGCGACGAGGTGTTCGCTGATATCAAGACACGCGTACTGGCCTACTTTGGCATGAGCGCAGAAGATGAGGCAGAGACCCCATGGATGGACAGCTACATGCAGAAGGTAGCCAAGGATGAGAAGACTATGGACGAGACCTACCGCCGCTTGCTGATGAACAGGATATTCGGTTTCCTGGAGACCCAGTTCAGCGTAGCAGAGCAGGAGATAGGCGAAGAGGAGTTCTTCAAGCTGGCAGATGCGCACTCCATGCACCACCACCATGATCACGGCCACGACCATGGTCATGATCACCACCACCACTAATGATCATCCCCCGATAGCAAGCCGCCCCACCCGGGCGGCTTTTTTTATGGGGAGATGTCCGTCATCTGGCGTAACTTGCCTCGTGTCAGAATACCCGATAAAACGATATCTTATGAAGAAGTTGACCGCATTCGCAGCCCTGTTGCTGGTAGTCCTGTTGAGCAGTTTCACCCCCGACGATTGGGTGAAGGTAGATAACAAGCCCGGCCGGTTCAGCATTATGTTCCCCCGCAACCCGGAAGCTACCGAGCAGGAACTGGAGACCGAGATAGGTATGCTGAAGATGCACATCTTCATGTACGAGGTAGGCAAGTTCAAGGACGAGAACGCAGTATATGGCCTCATCTACTCCGACTATCCCGATACGCTCGTCAATTCCGACTTCAAGGACGAGTACATAGACGAATTCTTCGAGAATGCCATAAAGGGCATGCTGGAAAGCGTAAAAGGCAAGGTCGTGTCTGCTAGCAAGAGCAGCTACATGGGCAAGTATCCCGGCAAGACCGTAAAGATCAGCTTTATGGACGGAGAGGGCATCATGAACCTGCAGGTGTTCCTCGTAAAGAACCGCGCCTACATACTGCAGGTAGGCTGCGAGGCAAGGGCAGACAACAACGCATCGGCCACGCGCTTCTTCAAGTCATTCACTATCACGGAGCCACCTAAAAAATAAGGCGGCTCACACCACCGGCAGCGGCTCGTAGGCTTTTCACAAAAAATTACAAGCCGCTATTTTTTTCCTGATCCGGCATGCTGTAAAATTGTATAAAGAAATTACTCATGGTAGAAGCTATCAACGAAGGCCCGGACGCGGCGGACATGCAGGCTGTTGACACACCGCAAGTGACCGATGCCCCGCCGGCGCTGGACGCTACACAGGCGCTGGCAACGCTGGTGGAGCAGATGGAGAAAGTGATACGCGGCAAGCGCCACCAGATAGAGATGGTGCTGACCTGCCTGCTGGCCGGCGGTCATATACTGATGGAGGACAATCCCGGCACAGGCAAGACCGTACTGGCGCGCACACTGGCGCAGTGCATCAGCGGCGGCAGCGATGATGGACATGTGCTCTTCAAGCGCATCCAGTTCACCCCCGACCTGCTGCCCATGGACCTCATAGGCACCCACATCTTCGACGACCGCAATAAGGAATTCGTTTTTAAGAAAGGACCTCTGTTCTGCAATGTGCTGCTGGCAGACGAGATCAACCGTGCATCGCCGAAGGTGCAGAGCGCCCTGCTGGAAGCCATGGCCGAACACCAGGTAACAGTGGGTGATACCACCATGCTGCTGGAACGCATGTTCTTCACCATAGCCACGCAAAACCCGATAGAGATGGAGGGCACATACCCACTGCCCGCAGCACAGCTCGACCGCTTCTTCATGAAGATACAATTCGGCTACGTGGACGAGCAGACCGAGCTCAACATCTACCGCGAATACCTGGACATAGCGCAGAACCTCGTAGACCTGAAGCAGGTACTCTCCATGCAGCAGATACTGGAGCTGCAGGCACAAGCTGGCAAGGTGTTCGTGCACGAAGAGATAGTGAAGGCCGTGAGCAACATCGTGCGCCAGACGCGCGTGCACCCATACGTCTCACTGGGCGCCTCGACACGTAGCGGCATTGCCTTCCTCAAATGCCTGCGCGCCTACGCGCTGGTGAAGGGTCGCACCTTTGTGATAGAGGACGATGTGAAGGATATTACCCGCCCGGTACTGGAGCACCGCCTCATATACCGCAACAAAGACGGCAAGCTGAAGGCACTCGAAGGCATCATCATCAAAGAAACAGAACGGCTGGCCAAACTGAGGATACATGGCTGATGACGGCTACAGGCAAAAGATAGGAGGCTCATGGACGGCTTTTTGTCGGCAGACAAAAAAGCTGCTGCTGCTTTCCTGTACCTGCCTACTACTCCTGCCTGCTGCCATCGCGCAAGGCAACCGCCAGCTACCGCCCGACCTGATGCCGAAACACCCGGCTGGCAAAGAGGTGCAGCGCGCCAACATTGATGCCAAGCGCGCGATAGAGAACATGTATAGCGAGGACGCCCTGCCTCGCTCCCGTGAGTTCAAGCGGACAGATAGTACCTACTATGTGGGCTGGTTATTCGAGGGCATCTACAAATACAATCATGCGGCCGACTACATCGGCTTCAAGAATGCAGCAGCAGCACTGGAGCGGGCGCTGAAGCTGCTGGAGCGCGATTACGGCCGTGCTTTATCGGTACGCTCCGACAATGTGCTGGTCATCCTGCCGGTCTACAACATACAGATAGATTACACCATCATTGCCAGTACGCTGGTACACTGCTATGGCAATACAGACCAGCCGGAGAAAAGCATTCCCCTGCTGCGCAAAGCCATCAAGTATAACTTCCAACGTGAGTATTACCTGGACCCCTATAATATGCTGGCATGGACCGTACATCGCAACCGCTTCTACACCAGTGAGAAGTATTCTTTCCTTCGCAATACTATAGATGAGAACGAGCGCCTGGCCAACCGCTACCTGGACAGCGGCATGCACAACATAGAGAAGAACAAGCCGCTGAACACCAAGATATTTCCGCCCGGCTATGTGGATGCAGAGAAGAACGGCGTGTACCACTACAAGAACATCCTCTACGCCTACAACTTCAACATCGATTCGGCCAACTATTACTTCGAGCTGATGCGCAAGAATGGCCGGCTGCCGCACAACAACTACGCCAACTTCAAAAGCGTATGTGGCGACTTCCGCACGGCAGAGGCTGAATACAAGATAGCGTCGCAACAGGAATCGGGTGACAAACGCCTGCAGGAGTGGGCTTACTTCACTACCATCCTGGATATATACAAGTCGGACCCCAAAACGGGCGCGCTACTGGCACGCACCATGATACGCGCCAACGGCTCCACACCGGGCTATGGCTGGTACAATATAGCGTTGGCCCGCACGTTGACCTATGATGGGCAGGTAGCGCAGGCTGAGAAATATGCCACCCGCGCAGCAGAGTTCAAAGAGTTGCACATAGGCACCACACTCGGACAGAGCCATTATGACTTTGCGCTGCAGCTCAACAAGCTGGTGAATAAGGAGCAGCGATGGCAGATGGATAAGTTCGAGAACCGCAACTGGTGGTACAACCCTAAAGTGCTCACCAGCATGGCAGGCAAACTATCGGATAAGTATGTGCAGCAGTTCCTCATCATCAACCAGTTCGCGCAGAACCCTGAGCGCGAGCGGGTGATCTACAAACTATTCTCTACCGAGAACGTAGTGACGTGGGACGAGGTATGGTATCTCATCCGCGATTTCAGTACGCGTTATTTCCTTGCGCGTTTCCGCAAAGAAGCAGAGACAGACAAGCGGCAATACATTCGCAAATATTTCGAGTTCTTCAGCGCAAAGCTGCTGATGGAGCAGGGCAAGTATAAGGAAGCGAAACCCATGCTGGACAAGCTGCTGCGCGACCCGAATACCGATGCCGATTACGAAAAGCTGTTCACTGCGCGCGTGTACCAGGCAGAGGCCGAATGTGCCGATGAACTGGACCGCGACAATGAGCGCGATACCTGGCTCTATCGCCTCTACGCGCTGTATCCTCAGCTCGTTCCATTCACGGGGTTGAAGGCGAATATGATACTACACCTAAGCGGAGATGTGGACAAACAAGTAGAGAAGCGCCTGCGTGCCTGCAATATCAATTGGGTGACCAATGCGCGCTTCCCGGCACCGGAAGCGTATGTGATCTTCACTGGTACCGGCAAGAAAAAGAACATTACCTACTACGTGATAGACGAACGCGGCAACTACATCGTAGAGAAGCAGTCCTTTGCATGGCAGAAAGCTGAGGAGACCGGCAAGGAACTGGCCTATCGCCTCTTCAATATAGGCGGCAAGGAGCCCGAAGAGGAGCTTGAAAAAGAGAAAGAAAAGGAGAAGGAAAAGAAATAAGCTACGGTCACATTATGCCCTTCGCCTCCGCTCCCTGCACTCAACTTATCCCAGGTCTATTTCTGTATTGTCGCCAATGTTCAGGCTCTGGCTCAGTCCGCGCACATAAGCATCATTACCAATGATGGATGAATTGAGCACTACCTGTTGCAGCTCGGCATACGAGCCAATGATGGAATCCTTCACTATCGATGATTCTATCTTGGTGTGCTCGCCTATGGTCACATTGGGGCCTATGATGCTACCCTTGATGATACAACCCTCCGCAATGTTCACGGGATGTATGATCACATTGCCCTCATAATTCTGCTGTAGCTTCTCAGGATGCTCATCCTCCATCTGCTTCAGCAGTATGGCATTGGTAGACAGCAGCGTTTCTTTCTTGCCGCAGTCGAACCAGTTGTTCACCCTGAAGGCATGTATCTTTATCCCATCCTGCACCATCAGTTGCAGGGCATTGGTCAGGTGGTATTCGCCATTGTCGTCTGCCGGCCCCGCCAGGTTCTGCTCCAGCGCACGGTACATAGCTGCTGCTTCCTTGATGTAGTAGATACCTACCATCGCCATATTCGACTTCGGTATCTGGGGCTTCTCCACCATGCGCTTCACCATATCGCGCTCATCGAGTTCAGCCACGCCAAAACTGCGCGGGTCGTCCACCTTGCGCACCCCTATCTGCGATATATCGCTGGCTATCACATCCTTTACATTGTAGTCGCATACTGTGTCGCCCAGCACTATGATCACCTCGTCATCCTGCACTGCGTCGCGTGTCAGCATGATGGCATGGCCGGTGCCGCGCCTGTCATTCTGTGTCACAAAGGTGCATTTCAGGTTGGGGTAGGTCCTTTCAATATAGCGTTGGATCTTTTCGCCGAGATACCCGATCACAAAGACATATTCACTTACGCCGGCCTCTATCAGTTGGTCTACTATAACGCCCAGTATGGTCTTGCCCGCGATAGGTATCAGTGCCTTAGGTTGTGTATACGTCAGGGGGCGCAACTTGGTACCTGCTCCGGCAACGGGGATAATTGCTTTCACTTCTTACGAATTGAGTTGTAAATGTACACTTTTATGCATGCAATGATCGCCGCACAGTTACAATTTACCGGAAAACGAAGATCTGTAAGCAGACGCGTCAGCCAACGAAAACGAACGCCCCGGCCATGTGGCCAGGGCGCATCATATCTTTCAGGTGGTGCTACTATAATTTTATCAGGTCGTCAGTAGCCGAGTCATAGAAGTTATACTCGGTCAGCGGTGAGTTGGCATCGCCTATCACCTTCACTTTTATGTTGTGGTCCTTCTCCCACTTCTTGGCTATAGATGGCTTGAAGAAGTTGCCTTTTGTCAGGTATGCTTCCAGTATCGGGTGCACGCTCAGCTTCAGTTTCCTGACTCCCTGGCTCACCACATACTTCAGGTCCTTCTCTATATCATCTGCCAGCAGTATGGATGGGCCTATCTTTCCCGTACCCTTACAGGTAGGACAAACCTCTGCAGTAGAGATATTGATCTCCGGCCTCAGGCGCTGGCGCGTTATCTGCATCAGCCCGAATTTCGAGATCGGCAGTATCGTGTGGCGTGCGCGGTCAGTGGCCATCATGCCTTCCACGGCTTCAAGCAACTGCTTGCGGTTCTCCGCCATCTTCATGTCTATGAAGTCGATGATGATGATACCGCCCAGGTCGCGCAGGCGCAACTGGCGCACTATTTCCTGCGCCGCTTCCAGGTTGGTGGCCAGGGCATTGGCTTCCTGCCCCTGCTCTGGGCTGCGGGTACCGCTGTTCACGTCTATCACGTGCAGCGCTTCGGTGTGCTCTATGATCAGGTAGGCGCCGCTGTTCAGGTTCACGGTCTTACCAAAGGAGGCTTTCACCTGCTTTGATATGCCGTGCGCATCAAAGATGGCCTGATTTCCGGTATGCAACGTCACGATATCCTCCTGTCCCGGAGATATCTTGGATACATACTCCTTGGTCACTGCCATTATCTTTTTGTCGTTCACCACTACCTTCTGAAAACTGTCGTTCAGCAGGTCGCGCAGCAGCGATGTTGTCTTGTCCTGCTCGCTCATGATCATTGCCGGCGCCTTAGCTCCTTTCAGGTTCTTCTGCACCGTCTTCCACATCTTCTCCAGTTCCAGCAGGTCGCTGTGCAGCTCGGCAGTGTTCTTGCCTTCAGCAGCAGTACGCACAATAACACCGAAATTCTTCGGCTTGATGCTTTCCACGATACGCTGCAGTCGCTTGCGCTCCTCGGCCGAATGGATCTTGCGGGATATGGCCACCACATCATTGAATGGCGTCATCACCACGAACCGGCCGGGCAGCGATATCTCGCAACTCAGCCTCGGCCCCTTCGATGAGATGGGCTCTTTGAGCACCTGGACCAGTATCTCGGGCTTGCCGTTGAAAACTTCGGTTATCTTGCCTGTCTTCAGTATCTCGGCCTCATTCTTGAAACGGCCAAAATCTTCGCCCCACGAGGTATTACCTTCTATGCTCAGCTTGGTGAATTTCACCAGCGAGCGCAGGTAGGGACTCAGGTCAGTATAGTGAAGGAATGCATCCTTGTCGTACCCAACATCCACGAATACCGCATTGAGCCCGGGCATGAGTTTTTTGACCTTGCCGAGGTAGATGTCTCCCACAGCAAACTGGTCCTGCCCGCGCTCGTAGTGAAGTTCGACCAGCTTCTTGTTCTCAAGCAGCGCGATCTCTACACCTTCACCGGATGCGTTAATGATAAGTTCTTTGTTCATTGGTATGATACCGGCACAGCTCCGTAGCGGTCGCCCCCAAGCAGCGGGGTCTAAAGGCTGTAATAATGAACCTGCACATCACATGCATGCCACAGGGCAACACAGGTGATGTGCAAATTCTTTTTTAAAAGCAGCGTTTGTAAATGAAGCTGTGGAATTAAATAGCCTACTTATTCTTCTTATGACGGTTCTTCCTCAGGCGCTTTTTGCGTTTGTGAGTAGCTATCTTATGACGTTTCCTTTTTTTACCACAAGGCATGTTCTCAGTTTTTAAAAAGTTACTTTAATGAATTTATATGTTGGTCAATTTCCTTGCTGAAGTCGGGGTTGTTCACTACCCGCTTGCACTGCTCCAGCATCTCTATTGCCTTTTGTTTATTTCCTGTTCCTTCGTAGGCCTGGGCCATGAAGTATAATGCTTCCTTATTGTCGGGTTCCTTTTTAAGGATCGTCTCAAAACGTTTGATCGCTTTATCGAACTGTCCCGACTGTATCGACATTCTGCCAAGGAGCATATTGGCAGGTATGTCGTCCGGTCTTTCACGGGTGATGGCCAGCAGCATTTGCACGCCTTTCATCGGTTCGCCGGTGCCTTGTATATAGGCCGAAGCCTGCGCCAGCTTTGCTTCTTCACTATTCGGGTCCAGTTTCAGCGCAAGGTCCAGGACCGCTATCGCCTGCTCTGCTTCAGCTACTTGTACCGCCCGGTTTTCCTCGCGTTCCAGCAACTCCACGAATAATTGGCCTGCAAAGGTGAGGCTTTTTTCCGAGTTTTCCAATTTTGCTGCCCTCGCATTAAAATAAACTGCCACCGGATACTGGCCATTCCGCTGCCACATGCCAGATAGCTGCTTAAATAAAGCAGCCATACGTGTATTATCACGTATGGCTGCTATTTCTTTTTCGATAGCTAACACCGAATCTGCTACCACCTTTGGCAGTTGCGTCTTTGATGCGGCAATAATAGAATCGAAAGATGCCGCTTTCACAGTGTTAGGTCCCGGGGAAACCTGTCCGCCCGACGATGGCCGTTGCATCTCTGCTACCTGCTTGTCGCGCGGAGGTACGGTATTACCTCCCCAGTATAAAAGTGCGATCAGTACTACTGCTGCTGCAAGCGCTATATAGTGTTTTCCCTGCAATGGATGCCTGTTTTGAGGCTGCGAAGGTACGAACTATACGCTTGCACCGGTCCGGTTAGTCCTCTACGAGGTCTTTTTCTTTATGCTCTACCAGTTCATGGGCGGATTCTTTCACAGACTGCACGAATTCCTTAGCGGGCTTGAATGCGGGGATGAAGTGTTCCGGGATCTCAACTGCCACGTTCTTCTTGATGTTGCGGCCAACCTTTGCGGCGCGCTTCTTCAGGATGAAGCTGCCAAAACCACGCACATACACGGGCTCGCCTTCTACCAGCGATGTCTTTACCTCCTTGAAGAATGCTTCAAGGGCCACCAGGATGTCCACCTTGGGAATACCTGTCTTTTCTGCGATGCTGCCTACGATGTCTGCCTTTCTCATAGAAATGAAGTTTTAAAATGTGATCGAATTGTGTTGTTAGAGAGTTTAGTACACTTGTATTAGAGGATATTCAATTATCGGTCCACATTCGCCACATTTTTAGTTTTTTACTGGCCAGTGTTAGAACGACTGATAAATTATGCTCGTTTTACTTTGTAATAAGTTGCCTTTCAGCAAACAAGAGTTTAATTTCATTCTTCTTTGTAGACAACAAATTTACGAACAATATTTCATAATGGTTACCTAAAATGTATAACGACCTAACAGTGTGGAAAGTAGGGGAAGAATTTCCACACTTTTAACGCCCGCAACTGAAATTCCCCAGTCCATTTGCATCCTATTTACTTTCTCTGGTGGCAACAGAACGTGAAAAACAGGAACTTTGTTGCCCCTAAACAAGCACCTGCATGTCCGTTCCACACCTTTTTACGCCCATACAGTTCAGAAGCGTCACACTCAAGAATAGGCTGGTCGTTTCGCCTATGTGCCAGTACTCGGCCAACGACGGGTTTGCCAATGACTGGCATTTTGTGCACCTGTGCAGCCGCGCAGTAGGCGGCGCGGCGCTGATCTTTGTTGAGGCAACGGCCGTGACACCAGAGGGCAGGATATCTCCCCACGACCTGGGGCTGTGGAAGGACGAGCATGTGGTGCCACTCCGTAAGATCACGGAGTTCATAACAGCGCAAGGCAGCGTGCCAGGTATCCAGTTGGCCCATGCCGGCCGCAAATCATCGCTCACTGAGCCCTGGAATGGCGACCACCTGATTCCAATAGAAGAAGGTGGCTGGCAAAGTATCGCCCCAAGCCCCATTGCCTTTGCAGAGGACAAGGGGACACCGCGGGAAATGACCCGCAACGAAATAAAGAACATGGTGGCCGCATTTGCCGCTGCCGCAAAACGCGCACTGGATGCAGGATTCCAGGTACTGGAACTGCACGGTGCCCATGGTTACCTCATCAATGAGTTCCTGTCGCCGCTGAGCAATACCCGAACCGATGAATACGGTGGCAGCTACGAGAACCGCATCCGTTTCCTCCTGGAGATAATAAAAGCCACACGCACCGTATGGCCCGCTGACTTGCCCATTTTCCTGCGCATCTCCGCTTCGGAGTGGGTAGACGGCGGCTGGACGGTCGAAGATTCGCAAAAGCTGGCCGGAATCGTAAAGGATATGGGCGTGGACCTCATCGATTGCTCATCGGGCGGCAATGTGGCCACTGCACGGATACCCGCCAAACCCAACTACCAGGTCCCATTTGCCGAGGCGGTGCGCCAGGCAGGCATCCCCACTGGTGCGGTAGGCATCATAGTAACACCCGAACAGGCCGAGGAGATACTGGCTACCGGCAAAGCCGACCTCATCTTTATGGCTCGCGAACTCCTGCGCGACCCTTATTTCCCCCTCCGTGCCGCTCGCGAACTGGGCTATGACGATATGCCCTGGCCGGTGCAGTATGAAAGGGCAAAAAGGAAGAAAGCATAGAACTTTCTATACCATTTTGAATGGGTCGACCACCTTTAGTTGAGGGACACCAGCAAGATCCTTTTCGTTATGAGTGTGTGCAAAAAATTTGGCTGAATGCTGACCCTCCCCTGCGTGCGGCCCAGATCTTTCTAAGAGCCGAAAATGTCTTTTTGCCAGGAGTGAAAAGGATAAGGTATAAAAACAATGTTGCCGGGGTCATACAGGGTGCCATTTTGGATGGAAAGCGGCTGTGGGCAAGGGTTATGTTCTTTATCGTTATGTATATAACTACTGAGAAGGGTATATAACTACCATTTGACTTCCGTTTTAGGGTATATAACTTCCGTTTTGAGGTATATAAGGTATAATTTCCTGAAGAACGAACGATGAAGTATGAAGTGGTGGGTGTGCGCTTATGCTGGCATCCGTAATGATGCGCTGCATTTAGTGATAGTGGCCAGGTATGTCAAAGCCTCATAAGACCGGCGATCATGTTTTGGGAATAATAACAATCCCAACCTCTTCGCTTAAACATTGTCTAAGCAAACCAAGTGTATCTTCCTAATTTTCAAAGAGCTTCTTCGCTGTTATATAGTACAGCTTTGCCCGGGTGCGGGAGTTACTGTCTGCCAGCCGGGAAACACGCAAGATACGATGCGCGGGAGGGGGTTTCCAAAAGAAGTCTACATCATTATACCGTTTCTGTATAATCATTATACCGTTTCCTCTAAAAAGTAACTGGCATTGCAAATAGTAAATAAAATTCCTCTGCGGCCTGTGGTCGACCAAGCCTATATCCTAGAACAGGTAGGCAACTTCTGTATCAGCGTTGCAATGCTAAA
>JACCDQ010031151.1_pt1 | contig 11011 bp, 9 predicted proteins | sample 7446031 | NCBI WGS metagenome assembly JACCDQ01 (sample SAMN15323442, study PRJNA562643) | freshwater metagenome | isolation source: river surface water | place: USA:Blue River Watershed | collected 2017-08-17
CTTAGAAGAGAAAGAATTACGCTGGTTAGAACTATCGGAAAGAGCATAAACCATGGATCCATTAGAAGGCAAAACGTTAAAGTTTATTGTAGAATATTTAGTCGATAAATATGGTTGGGAAGGGCTTTCAAGCCGCATCCGGATAAATTGCTTCGCGCATGAGCCGAGTGTGAATTCAAGCTTGACCTTTCTGCGAAAAACGGAATGGGCAAGGAAGAAAGTAGAAAACTTGTACATTAAAGCGATTCGAATGGATGAACATCCACCGAAATAAAAAAAGCCCCAAGCGACGCTCGGGGCTTTTTTATTATCCTTTCCGATTAGTTCTCAAAATAGAACTCCGTCAAAGCATATAATGGCTTATCGCCTGCATTCGGATTCACGAATACGAAGTATAAATCATTCACCCCGTTTACGGAAACCGGCATGGCAAATTGGCCAGAACTTTGAATATCAATACTTCCAGCAAGTTTACCTGTTGGGCTACCTAAGTGCAACTCCAACTTCCCACCAACTGTCATACCAGCCATAAAACCAGCAGATACCTTGATATTCTTGATACCCGACAAATCGATTTGATTGAAGGCGGCATATCCTTGATCACCCAAAGCAGCAACGATTTCACCCATTCCGTCTACCTTCGTTTTCATAACCTTCGCGCTAGCGTCTAAGGAAACTGCTGATACTTTCGCATCACGCAAGGTAACTACCTTTTGGCCTGTCGCTGGCGCCATCTTGCCATTTCCTTTGTCGGTATACGACGCAGAGAAGATGAATGTACCTGGCTTACCTTTGTCCGAAGTCACATAAGATCCCTTAACCGGTTGAGATGCCTTTTTTGCATCATTTAACCCAAGAATGTAAATCACCATTTCACGCGCATCGGCTTTCGAAATCTGAGGGTGTGCGGCCATTACCTGCTCGCCCCAAACACCACCTCCACCGCTGATCACTTTCTTCGAAAGTTCATCGATGTTCTGCGAACTCGCACGGTATTTCTTAGCGATTTCTTTGTACGCAGGTCCGATTGATTTTTTCTCAACCGCATGACAAGTCTTGCAATCCGACAAGTCAATCAAACGCTTACCGTTTGAGAATGTGGTATTGCTCTTATGTCCTTGCTCGATCAAGGTCTTATCAAATCCCTGTAAGTAATTGATGTTCAAGACAACATCTTCTTCCGCAATTTTCTTGGATTCTAACGTGCCATCTTCTTTGTCTTCTACGGACACCTTGTAGTCTACGGCTTTATCATTCCAATAGAATGTTTTATTCCCTGTAATTTGTACATCTACCTTAGGAACGTCATTACCTACCTTAACACGGATCGTAGACGAATTCGAATTGCCTTTATTGTCCTTCACTTTTAGGACAACATCATAAACACCCGCTTTTGTGTAGGTGTAAGTTGGGTTAGCCGCTGAACTTGTTTGTCCATTGCCAAAGTTCCAAGAATAAGTAATTGGGTCCTTATCGTAATCCAATGTGCCTTCCGATGAAAACTTCACTTGCATAGGGGCAGCACCTTCTTTCTTACTCGCGGATGCGACAACCTTAGGTGTACGGTTACCCGCGTTGTATTCTAATTTGTAAAGAACAGCCTCCTCATTTTGAGCAAACCAGTTCGGACCATATTCCAAACCATAAATAGCTCCATCCTTAGAGAACGCAAAATCCATCGGATGAGAGAAGGTCATGTTAGGCAAGAAACGCTCCATGCTCAAGTAGTCGCCATTCGCCTTCATGCTAACGGTATAGATCATGTCTCGCGCCCAATCATAAGCAAATAACTTGCCATCATAATAACTAGGCAATTTCACTTTCGAATCCTTTGGATAGTCAGCGCTGTAATATACACCACCTGCCATGGCATTCCGGGAACCTTTACCCATAACTGGGAATTCAGGAGAATCGCCATAAGGGTAATAGATAAATGCCTTTTGCGCATTTGGTAAATGAGCTAAACCTGTATTGTGTGGAGAATCATTCACTGGGGCTTTCGGATTGAATTTAGCCCATGTTGAATCTTTATTGAAATCACGTTGGTTGTACGGACGATTATCCGCTACGAATAAAGGCCAACCGAAGTATCCGGCCTCACGAGCTTGGTTTACCTCATCGTGTCCTTTTGAACCATATTTTGGCGAATCTTCTCCAGCATCTGGCCCTACTTCACCCCAATACAAGAAACCGGTACGTTGATCCACTGCAATACGGTATGGATTCCGATTACCCATCACATAAATTTCAGGTTTCGTGTGATACAATCCTTTTGGAAATAAGTTGCCCTCTGGAATCGTATATTTTCCGTCATCTGTCGGCTTAATACGCAAGATTTTACCACGGTAATCGTTCGTATTGGAAGATGTCGCGCGCGCATCCCATCCTGAGCGCTTGTCGCGGTTATCAATCGGTCCGTAGCCATTGGAATCAAATGGATTGGTGTCATCCCCCGTTGATAAGTATAAATTACCTGTTTTATCCCATGCGATGGATCCACCCGTATGGCAGCAGCCGTCACGCTTAACTGGAACACGTAATAAAACTTTTTCGCTGTCCATCACCAATGTATCCTTTACGTCATCGTAAACGAAACGAGATAGGTGTTGAGCCGTATCAGGCTGTCCTGTCTGTGGAGAATAAAACAAATAGATCCAGTGATTCTTATCATAATTAGGATCCACATTTACCCCCATCAAACCATATTCGAATTTCGAGAATACGTTCATGTTAGCGACCACCTTTACTTTCCCTTTCTTGGGGTCGTACATTTTCAACTTACCCTTTCTTTCGCCGTAGAAAATTTTTCCTCCGTTGGTCAATGCCAATTCCGTCGGCTCATCCAAGTTCTTATCTAAGATTGTTTTCGTGAAACGGTTTTCTTCGGGAAGTGGGCCTGTTCGTAAAGGCTTATTGAAGTTGATCGCCGGACCTGATGCTGCCCACTGCAAACCTCCCCAAATATGTTGTAAGACTAATGGCTCATCGAATGTCTCATGCGTGTGACCCCAATTGGTATAAAACGCACGGCCACCATCAAACTCATGGTACCAAGCCATCGGGTGATAATCCCCCATTTTACCATCCTTGTAGGATTTTTCATCCAAGGTAATTAAGACTTTAACGTCTTTGTTGAAGTTCTTGAAATCGTAGAATTCATCGGTACGATCAAAAGTTGTAGGCATGTGCGCCGTCGAGATATGCGATTTATCTACCGCTGTAAACGTACCTTTTTGAACGTTTGGTCGGCCTGGGTGCGAGGCAAATTGTCCTCCGGCTAATTTATTGTACCAAGGCCAATCATACTCAGTATCCGTCGCGGCATGTACGCCGAAATAGGCACCACCAGCTTGAATGTAGCGCTCGAACGCATTCTGCTGTTGGTCGTTTAATACATTCCCTGTCGTGCTCATAAATACGACCACACGGTAGTTCTTCAGATTCTTTTCCGTGAAAGCGGCTGGGTTTTCTGTGGTATCTACACTAAAGCCCTTTTCTTTCGCCATTTTAAACAAGGCAATTTGGCCAGGCTTAATGGAACTGTGTCTAAAACCTTTGGTTAAGGAGAAAACCAAAACTTTTTGTCCCTTTAATGGGTTAGCTTCTTGTGCGAAGCCGATGGAGATTGCTGTTAGACTAACCAAAACGGCCAACAACACTCGGCCGAAACCGAACAAATTCTTTTTCATAGTTGATATTTTTAAACAATAGGTCTTGCAAGATAGCCTAAAAGCAAATTTTATTCATAAATTTCATTAAATATTTCTATCATGAACAAAACATATACCCTTTTTCTACTTCTATTCGTCAGCACATTCGCCTTTGGGCAGTCATGTTGCTTTGTTACGAAAGACGACATGCAATTAATGGCATCTGACAAGGCGTTTCAACGCTCGCATAAATTGCCAAAACCCTATCACCATGTCAGCAAGGCGGGGGGTGAAATGATTACGTTTTCGACTCCGGATGGCCAAACAGCTAATGCGTTTTACATCAAGGCAGCCAAGCCAACGCAATACACCTTGTTTGTTTTCCAAGAATGGTGGGGACTGAATGATCACATCAAACGCGAGGCAGAGCATTTTTACAGCACTTTGGGAAATGTGAATGTGTTAGCTATCGATATGTATGATGGAAAAGTTGCCACTACGCGTGAAGAGGCGGGCAAATACATGGGAGGTGCGAACCCCTTACGCTTAGAGAATATCATCAAAGGGGCGATTGCCTATGCGGGGCCGCAGGCAAAAATTGGAACGGTAGGCTGGTGTTTTGGAGGCGGATTATCGCTGAAAGCATCGATTTTAGCGGGTTCACAAGCAGCAGCTTGTGTTATGTATTACGGCATGCCGGTTAAAGATGTGGAGCAATTGAAAACATTACAAACCGACGTGTTGGGTTTATTTGCTGGACGTGAAAAGTTTATCTCCCCGGCGATTGTCGCGGAGTTTGAGGCAAATATGAAAGCAGCAGGAAAAGGAATACAGATCAAATCTTTCGACGCCGAGCATGCTTTCGCGAATCCATCAAATCCTGCATTTGACAAAGCCGCTACAGAAGAAGCTTGGAATATGGCAATAAATTACTTCAAAACTCGTTTAAAGTAACATGCGAAAGTACATCGTCCTGTTAAGTTTGTGTCTATTTTTTGCCGAACCGGTTTGTGAGGCTGCCATGGCCTCGACCGTCATTAGCTATAACAAGCCTAAAGTTTATCGCAAGAAAAAAGGTTTTCTCTGGGGATTATTCAAGAAGAAGCCGAAGAAATGTGATTGCCCTAATTTATAATCGGGTTTAACCAAGAGTCTGCTCGCGAGCCGGGTTCCTTTGCGGCCAACCAGCGTTGTCGGTCAGCCTCTTGGTTTTCATGTTGGGGTTCAATCACCTCCGCATCCGCATCCATGAATATAATCGTCATAACCTCTCGCATCGTGTTCGAATGATTTGCGGGGGCGGCGTGAAGTGTCCAACCCATGTGAAAAGTGGCATCTCCTGCGTTCATCGTTTTTTGAGCCACAATCGGGAAAGCATGATCCTGAACAAACTTCGCGATTGTTGCTTCGGATTCATCCGAGATGGGCATCGGCGGAAGTTTCACATTTTGCGTCCCTGAAGCAAAAGTTAGCATTCCCATTTCTTCTGATATATCGACTAAAGGCATCCACATCGTCACTGTTTTGTTCGTGCTTAAGGGCCAATAAAATTGATCTTGATGCCAAGGGGTATGGCCACCACCAGCCTCCTTAAAAAGGGCTTGATCGTGATATAGTCTAACTTTCTCCACCCCGAGTAAGTCGGCTGCCAATTGCCCAAATCGCTTGGCCAATACAAATTCCTTGATTTTAGCATCCTCCTCCCAAAGATTCATCATCTGCAAAAAAGCTTTCCCGTAGGTATCTCTCTCCGAGATAGGCTTTTGTTTTTTGCGAAAGTCCTCAGCCCAATCCACAATTGCCTCCCGATATTCACCTAATGCAGGCTGAGGAAAAACGGATGACAAACAAATATGTCCATTGCGCTGAAAATCAGCAATTTGTTGGTCTTTTAACGTGTAGATTTCGTTTAGCATATTTTATTCGTTTCCACAAAATTGTTGAAAATACTTCGCAGATCTTTCATCAATATTTGCCAAAAAAGATGCAATTTTACCCTATCGCAATAAACCAATTGCATCATCTGCTAAAATGAAAGCAAGTTTAGAACATTTAGATCCCCAAGAAAACTCCTCTTTTCATATCAAAGAAGTGATTCAAAGCCGATTTGATGCGCCCTATCATTATCATCCGGCATTTGAGCTGACACTCATCATTGCTGGTGAAGGAAAGCGCTTTGTGGGAAATCAAATTACGGATTTCCACCCGGGTGATTTGGTTTTGTTGGGATCGAACCTACCACATTGTTGGCAAAATCACCGACAAGATTGGTTGGCCGACAATGATGATACCCAGAAAGCCCAGGCATTGGTCATTCATTTCACAGAGGATTTTTTAGGTACTGATTTCTTCAAAAAACCGGAATGCAAGACAATCAAGCAACTATTAGATAAATCAAAGGGTGGATTTTCCATTCAAGGACCTACGCAAGATCGTGTGGTCAGGGAGATGCTTGCTTTGAAGGATTTAGCCCCTTTTGCCCGATTGCTTTCCTTATTGAACATTTTGCAACTAATCAGTTTGGCCGGTGCGGATGCACAGGTAATTGATTCCAATGAAGGTAGTTATCAGTTGTCGAGCACCGACTTAGAACGCATCAATCGGATTTATGCATACGTCATTGCCAATTACACCCAGGAGGTTCATTTGGATGAGGTGGCACATTTAGCGAACATGACCGAAACGGCCTTTTGTAGATATTTCAAAAAGGTTACCAAGAAAACATTTGTTTCGCTGGTAACTGAATTTCGAATTAAACACGCCTGTGAGTTATTACGCACAAGCAACAATTCCATGGTAGAAATCTGTTTTGAAAGTGGGTTTGGAAATTTATCGCACTTCAATAAACAGTTCAAACAATACATGAATGAAACACCTTTGCAATACCGGAAATTAGTTCGGGAATGGCAGGTGGGGAAGTAAACGCTGCCGGGGTCTTCAGACCCCGGCAGCGTTAGCAAATATCAGTTTTAAGATGAAAACCACCTAAACTAAAACTGATAAAAAACTGATTATTTTTTCTCGGGAAAAGCCAGGCTTAAACCAATGCTGACCGTGAGTATTCCAAGGATAACGCCCAACGAAGCCAACGTTCCAAATCCCCATTGCTCCAAAAAATGATGTCCAATCATCTTTAGGCCGACAAAACTCAGCAACACACCCAGACCCATCGGGAGGAAACGGAAAAGTCCCATTAAACTCGATAAGAAAAAGAACAGAGAGCGTAAACCCATGACCGCAAAAACATTGCTAAAAAAAACAATGTAAGGATCCTTCGATATTGAAAAGATTGCAGGAATCGAATCCACGGCAAAAAGAATATCCGTGAAGGCAATGACAACCACAATCACAAAAATAGGTGTGATATATAATTTACCCGTTTTCATTCGAACAAAGAAGCGTCCAATGACATTTCGCTTGTATACATTAAAGTATTTAGACAACAATTTAACTACAGGGTGATCGCCTGGATTGATTTCCTCATCATGCTCCTTCGAAAACAAGATTTTTACCCCCGTGTAAACTAAGAATGCACCGAATAAATAAATAATCCAGTCAAATTTCTGCAACAATGCGGCTCCCAAAAAGATAAAAATCAATCGCAGCACGATCGCCCCCAAAATTCCCCACACTAAAATCTTCTTATAATAACGCTTTTGAACGCCGAAAGAATTAAAAATAAGAATAAACACAAAGACATTGTCGGCCGACAAAGAATACTCAACCAAATATCCCGTGATAAACTCTAGAGACAAATTATCTTGAAAAACGGCTAATTGGTCAAAATAAGACCCAGATCCCAGGTCAATATGCGGTGCATAGGCTTGTTGGACCGCACGCAAAGCCGCAGCATCTTGAATCCCATGAACCATCGCACCATTGTAACCTAAAAAAAGATAAAATAGGATGGCCAAAAGCACCCAAGCTCCACTCCAAAATCCTGCTTCGCGAAAGCTAACCTCTTCAGCTCCGGCCTTTTTGAATACGCCTAAATCCACCAACATCACCGCGATGACTGCCACTGAAAAGACAAGAAAAAATAGAGTTTCACTCATAAATCACTAATTTTACATTTTAAGGCACAAAGGTCGTAAATATTTGACCAATATCACATGTACGAAGGCAAAAAGGTAATCGTCGTAATGCCCGCTTACAAAGCAGCATTGACGCTTGAAAAAACATACAACGAAATCCCACACGATTGGGTGGATGAAGTCATTTTGGTTGACGACTACAGTCCAGACAATACGGTAGAGGTCGCGCAGCAAATCGGCATCAAACACATCATTCGACACGACAAAAACAAAGGATACGGCGGCAATCAAAAATCTTGCTACACGAAAGCATTGGAATTAGGTGGTGATATTGTGATTATGCTTCACCCCGACTACCAATACACGCCGATGCTATTAAAAGCCATGATTTCCATTATTGGCAATGGTTTATATCCCGTCGTTTTTGCATCCCGAATTCTCGGGAAGGGTGCCCTCAAAGGCGGCATGCCGATTTACAAATACATCGCAAATCGCATTTTAACCCTATTCCAAAATATCCTAATTGATCAAAAATTATCCGAATACCATACCGGATACCGTGCATTTTCCAAAGAAGTGCTGGAAGCTGTTCAGTTCAACAAATGCGATGACGACTTTGTCTTTGACAATCAAATGATTCTCCAGATCTTTTGGAAAGGATTTGAAGTTGGCGAGGTGACCTGCCCCACAAAATATTTTGAAGAAGCATCTTCCATTAATTTCAAACGTAGCTCGATTTACGGATTAGGTGTCATCTGGTATTCCATCCGGTACCGACTAGCGAAATGGGGCTGGAAATGGGATCTCATGAACTAAAAAAAAGGCTTTGCGATTGCAAAGCCTTTTTGGGTTATAATCGGATGGCGAAACCCAGTAAGAAGTTAAAACCTGCCTGCGGATAATGGAAATTCTCCGTAGTCATGGCGCCTTCGTACAGATAGCTGAATGTGTAACCATTCGACGAATAAAGCGTATTCAACACGTTATTCAACAATAGCGTCGCGCGAATCTTCTTCGTGAAAGCATATCCCAATCGAATGTCTTGCGTCATATAGCTCGGCAAAGCCCTCGCTTCGTTGGACGTATTATCCAAATATTGTTTACCTACATATTTGCTAAGCAAAGCTGCTTCCAATTTACCTTTCGCATAAGTCAAGGTACTTCCCGCAATCACAGACGGAGAATACGCAATATCCGTGGTGCCGTGCTTTACCTCAACAATACTGTAATCCGCGTACTCAACGAATTTCTCCGTGAAGTCCTGTATTCGATTTTGACTTAAAGTCAGATTGGCCTGCCATGTCAAGGTGTTTGCCAGTTGAGCGTTCAAAGACGCCTCAATTCCTAAACGATAACTCCTTGGTGCATTCGTCCGAATGGCCTCACCCGTTGAATTTACCGCTCCGGTTAAAACCAATTGATCCGTGTAATTCATCCAATATCCATTCAACTGATAAGAAATTTTCGACAAGCCCCCTTGAAAACCTACTTCCAAATCCCTCAAGAATTCTGGACGTGGCGTCGTTCCCGGATTATCCACAAAATCTTGTCGGCTCGGCTCCTTACTACCCACCGCATAAGATGCATAGACCTTCGCATTAGATGATAGTTGATGCGTAATTCCCACCTTCGGATTCAAGAATTGATATGACCAAACCTGACTGATATCTTGGCGCTTATCGGCAACACCTGCCATTTTATGCCCTACCGTGCGGTATTGCAAGTCGAAATAAGCATTCCAATTTGACGAAATTGACCAGTTGGCCTTCGTATATAAGTTTAAATCCGTTTTTTGCGAACGGCTACGGTACCACTCATGTCCCGCAAATGCCACGGGCTCAATGATTAGGCCATAATGCCGACCAACATACCGGTTCCAAGCACCGCCAAAAGTCAATTTGATTTTTTGAGACCCCTCATATTTTAAGGCAAAAGTCGATCCATAAAAATCATTGTCCAACCATTTTTGCCGCACGATGTCTACAATCGGTTTCGCAAAAATTCCATAGGAACTTAAGTCCACAGAAGGCTTGAACTCCTCATAATATCCCCGACCATAAGTGTAGTGAAAGTTCAGATCCAAATCCCAGTTGGCCGACAAACGATGATTCGTCAATAACTGTAAATGATCCTGCGCGTAATTATCCGTTTGGTTGGCATAGGTATAATAATTATACGTCCGACCACTTTTCAGCAGATTATCAGCCTCGGCTGAGGTCAAATAATTTCGATCGATGTAGGCCTGCATGTCTGCCACGGAACCCGTAATTCTCGATTCGGGCGTTCCGTACCAAGATTGATAGGTCTTTTCTCGGCCCGTAAAATAATTGAAACGAATAAATGAACCTTTTCCAAAATAGGCCGCCGATAAATAGGCAGATTGTAAATTAGATGACGCCCGGTCGATATACCCATCTGACACAATGCGTGATAAACGACCGTCGACCGTAAATTTGCCATTCATCAAACCTGTACCTACTTTTAGCGTAGTTTTCAATGTCCCAAAAGAACCACCGGACGCATTGATATCCGCATAAGCTTTCTCTTCAAAGGTATTCGTTTGCATGTTAACAGACCCTCCAAAGGCACCAGCACCGTTGGTCGAGGTTCCCACACCGCGCTGAATCTGCACAGAATTAACCGACGAGGCAAAATCGGGCATATTGACCCAATAAGTCCCTTGAGATTCCGAATCATTTACCGGAATTCCATTGATCGTTACATTGACCCGAGTCGCATCCGTACCCCGAATTCGAATACCCGTATAACCGATACCAGCCCCCGCATCTGAGGTAGTTACAATGGAAGGTGTAAAGTTCAATAACATAGGCATGTCTTGCCCCAAATTACTTTTACCTAAATCCTTGGCCGACACATTGGAATAGGCCATCCCTGAATTCTCATCGGCACGCGTGGCTTGCACCACGACCTCGTCTTGTAAGTAATTCGAACGAACTAGAAGAATTTTAGACGCTGCAGTAGCTGAAACATCCTTGGCCTGATAGCCTACGAAAGAAACATTTAACGTAGCTGCATTGGAAATGCCTGTTAAGGCAAAATGGCCTTTCGCATCAGTCAAAACGCCCCGTTGGCTTCCCTGAACACGCACCGACGCGCCCCATAAAGGCGCATTCGTCTCTTGATCGAAAACAATTCCTTCGATCTTTTGGCCAAAAACTTGACCAGCGAACAACATGATAAAAACAAAAATTGTTGTCGTTAGATTTTTCATTTTTTTGAAAAGTTTAACAACAGGTAAAGGAGTCAAATCCTGTAGAATTTAACAATAACCCTTCATTTGGTGATTTTTTTGAGTTTTCAGCGCTA
>JACCDQ011527065.1_pt1 | contig 11010 bp, 8 predicted proteins | sample 7446031 | NCBI WGS metagenome assembly JACCDQ01 (sample SAMN15323442, study PRJNA562643) | freshwater metagenome | isolation source: river surface water | place: USA:Blue River Watershed | collected 2017-08-17
CTCCGAGGGTTTCTGGAAGTTGGTCAAGTGCCACCTGAAGCTGCTCAGCATTTGGCGCAACGCCATGCCATTTGTGAGAGCCCATCATGTAATCTACACCTTGGCCCATTTCAGTTTTCATGATAATAACAACTGGCTTTCCGTTGCCGGTTAGGGCTTTGGCTTGTTGCATGGTGCTGCGGATGCTGTCAAAATTGTGGCCGTCCATTTGTAGGACTTCCCAACCGAAAGCAACCCATTTTTGCGCGAGGTCTCCGAGAGAGAGTACTTCATCTACATCGCCATCAATTTGGCGACCGTTGGCGTCTATAGTTGCGATGATGTTGTCTACTTTGTTGGCTGCAGCGTACATGGCTGCCTCCCAAATTTGACCTTCTTGCAGTTCGCCGTCGCCATGTAAAGTATACACCAACGTAGGATCTTGGTTGAGTTTTTTGATTTGTGCGGCACCTAACCCGACGGAGAGCCCTTGCCCTAATGAGCCTGAAGCCATGCGAATGCCTGGTAAGTTTTTGTCGGTAGAAGGGTGGCCTTGGAGGCGCGCACCCAATTTGCGAAAAGTGGCAAGTTCTGCCGCAGGAAAATAACCCGCTCTGGCCAAAACACTGTACCAAACTGGAGAGATGTGGCCGTTGGACAAAAAGAAAAGGTCTTCGTTTTTGCCGTCCATTTGAAAATCAGCCGCATTGTGCTGCATTTGCTCAAAATATAAATACGTTAGAAAGTCTGTGCAACCAAGCGAGCCACCAGGGTGCCCTGAATTGACGGCCGAAACCATTCTAACGATATCTCTTCTTACTTGTGAGGCAATGCCTGCCAATGCTGTGTTTTCCATGATAAAATATTGTACTTTTCGTGCCACAAAGCTACGTTTTATTAACTTAGCCTTTGATTTAAAACTTTAAACATTTGATGCAACTTTTCAACGAGAAGTTACGTCTTCAACCGAATTCTACGCATTATGAAACTATTTTACGCCCTATTTTTTATTCTTTTGAGCCTTTCAAGTTGGTCTCAAACGGTCGAGTCTCAGCTTAGCAAAAGTTATTCCAAAGAAGAGATTGCGCAGTTTAAAACTGAAAATTCCTTGCCGCTATACACATACGCAATTGACCACGCTTGTTACCTTATACAAGCTCCTCAAGGTAAGGATATCTCTCAGTTCGATGTGCTCGATTTACCTACTCAAAACAACACCTTACCCCTTCGATTTACAGATTTTGGTTTCAAAATTCTCGATCGCACTCAATACTTCAAAGTGGCGAATTCCGACCAGCTCTTGGTGGTCAAGTCTAAAAACGTTCTTTCATTAGAAATGCAAAATCAGAAAAAATGAAACATTTCTTACTCACGCTAAGCGTATTTTTTGGTCTTATTTCAGGCCTCAACGCACAAGTTACCCTTACTTTAACTGGACCTGACTACGGTCAAACCAACCCGCTCAACTGCTCTGGAATTGTGCCAACTGGCGGCACGAACTTCATTGATGGAACGGGGAACTACACGCCAAACATGGACGAAACTTTAGTGCTTTGCCCTGATCTCACGCAAGGTTCAAAAGTATCTATTGCCTTTGCCACCAACATTGGTTTTGAATGGGATGTGCACCCTACAGATACACTTTATATCTACGACGGGCCGTCAACTGCCTCGCCTTTACTCGGCGCTTACAATAGCGGCACCAACCCTGTTGGTCTTTTTGCACAGGCGTCTTGGAACAATCCTACGGGCTGTCTGACTTTGCGTTTCAAATCAAACGGTGCCAATGAAGGCACTGGTTGGGTGGCTAACGTTGCATGTGGCAATCCGCCACAGCCTATTATTGCTCATGTAGAAGCCTTCAAAAATGGTGGTGGTACCAACATAATGAACCCACTAGATACCGGCTTTGTAGACCTCTGCCCAGGCGACAGCGTCTTGCTCAAAGCGTTGCCCGGGTTTCCGCATTCCTTAGAAAACACCAACACTGGTTATTCACAAACCAATGCCAACTGTACTTTTGTCTGGACAATCGGCGGCGTAGGCCAATTCACTGGCGACCAAATTTGGTTTACACCAACTGCGAATACAGGTTATTACGTAGACCTCGCTGTTACAGACCAATTTCCACAAACCATTCACTCTAATTTCAAAGTGCGCGTTTCTATTCCTCCAATTTTTGCAGGAACAGGGCCACTTGAAGACACCGTTTGTTTGGGTCAAAACTCTTACCTCGTTGGTGGCGTCACGCCTCAAGATACCGTAGGTATTGAAATCCCCGGAGGTACTTTCCAAATTGGTGGAACTTTTGCAGGCCTAACTTTCTTGCCAGATGGTGCAGGGCAAATGTACCAAACCGACATTCCAATGTCTGGTTTTGACTCCACGGCTGTCATTACTTCAGGAGCCGATATCGAACAAATTTGCTTGGACATCGAGCACTCTTACATCGGCGATATCGAAATTGCACTCACCTGCCCTAATGGTACTACCGTATCCTTAATGAACGCTTACAACCAAACACCGTTTGGGTGGGCCGAACTCGTTCCGGGCGGTTGCGGCAATGGCATCAGTACATTCTTAGGCAACGACACCGACATCGACGGCGGTAACCCAGGCTCTCCTGTCTGGAGCTATTGCTTCTCTACTACCAACAACACGTTTAACACCATTTGTGCAGAAAATGCCGCTGGCAATACCGTTATCAACGACTACGGCTTTCCTTCCATGAATCCGAACGGCGTATACCTCCCCGATGGCGATTTCAATCAATTTGCAGGTTGCCCCATCAATGGCAACTGGACCATCTCTGTTCAAGACAACCAAGGCATCGACGACGGCTATATTTTCTCTTGGGGAATCTACTTCAATGCTTCACTCTATCCAGAAAGCGAAGGCTACCAAAATTATGTCGTCACAGAAGGTTGGGCAGCCGACCCAACTATAATTTCTGGCCAAAATGACACCCTAATCGTGATCCAGCCCAGCACGCCAGGCATTACCAACTACACTTACAACATCACAGATAATTTTGGTTGCAACTACGACACCACAGTTTCTTTCGTTGTTTTGCCTCGCCCAGCAATTTTTTCAGACACCGCAGTTTGTAACTACAGCTACTTTGTTGGCAATACCTCAGCATACGCAGGTGGTCAATGGTTTGCTCTAGACACAGCGGTTCATTTTGTTCCGAATAACCTCATAGACAACCCACAAATCACCACCTACAACATGGGCGGCGTCTTCCCTGTGTTTTACATAGACAACGCATGTCAAGACACGGTCTCATCTAGCATAGAATTCATGCCATATGTATATGCGGCTATTTTTGATTCTGCAATTTGCCAAGGAGCAAGCCTTTGGCTCAACCCTTATGTAATCAATACTCCGCCGCTTCAAAGTGGCTACAGCCCGCCTATCAACGGACAATGGTGGGACGGCAGCACAGAAGTACCAAGACTCGCTACTGAAGCCGGAAACTATATTTATACCGCTCAAAATTCTTGTAACACCATTAGCGATACATCCAACATCACCTACAAACCATGTGATATCACTGCACCAAACGTTGTGGTGCTCTCTTCACAAACTGGCAACGAGGCGTTTTTTGTAAACTATGAGGGTATTTCAAGCTTCAACTGTACTATTCTGAACCGTTGGGGTAATGTCATCTTTGAATACACGAACCCAGCAGAAAAATGGTACGGAAAAACAGCATCTGGTGACATCGTAGAAGAAGGAACCTACTTCTACCGCATAGATGCGACCCTAGATGGTGGTATTGAGCTGCAAAAACACGGATTTGTCGTGCTGAAGTACTAACATTGCTTATTTTTGTGGCAAAACTATACCAATGATCAGTTTTGCCGACGAAATCAAACAAGGAATACCCACAGCACTCCCAGCTGCAAAAGCCTGGGATCCAGCTATCAATCATGCGCCAAAGCGCAAAGAGATCCTAAGCCCTGCTGAAAAGAAATTGGCGATTGCCAACGCCTTGCGCTATTTCCCGAAAGATCAGCACGCCATTCTTGCTGCCGAATTTGCAGAAGAATTGCAAACCTATGGCCGCATCTACATGTACAGGTTCATGCCTGAACATCCCATTTTTGCGCGCTCAATAGACGCATACCCAGGTAAATCTGAACAAGCAAAAGCCATCATGCTCATGATCCAAAATAACCTGGATCATCGCGTGGCACAACACCCGCACGAACTCATCACCTACGGTGGAAACGGCGCTGTATTTCAAAACTGGATCCAGTACCGCTTGGTCATGCAGTACTTATCAGAAATGACAGACGAGCAAACGTTAGTCATGTACTCTGGCCATCCAATGGGCTTGTTTCCATCGCATTCAAATGCACCGCGCGTCGTAGTGACCAACGGCATGATGATCCCCAATTACTCTAAACCTGACGACTGGGAAAAATTCAATGCTTTGGGCGTTACGCAATACGGCCAAATGACTGCCGGTTCTTATATGTATATCGGGCCACAAGGAATTGTCCATGGCACCACTATTACCGTACTCAACGCAGTTCGTAGACTAGCAAAAACCAGAGATGACATCAAAGGCAAGCTGTTTTTAACTGCAGGATTAGGTGGTATGTCAGGAGCGCAACCAAAAGCCGGAAACATCGCCGGCGTGATTTCAGTTACTGCTGAAGTCAATCCAAAAGCGGCCCGCACAAGACACGAGCAAGGCTGGGTAGACGAAATCATCTCAGATTTAGATGTATTGGTAACAAGAGTAAAAAAGGCGCAAGCGTCCAAAGAGGTTGTTTCTATCGCTTACCTCGGTAATGTAGTCGACGTCTGGGAAAAATTCGACCAAACAGGTGTGCATGTAGACCTCGGCTCAGATCAAACCTCTCTGCACAACCCTTGGGCGGGGGGTTATTATCCTGCTGGCTTGAGCTTTGAGCAAGCCAACGACATGATGGCCAATGACCCAGAAAACTTTAAAACATACGTGCAAGAAAGTTTGCGCAGACATGCAGCAGCCGTCAACAAACATACCGCCAAAGGAACTTATTTCTTTGACTACGGAAATGCATTTTTGCTTGAGTCTTCCAGAGCAGGTGGCGAAGTCATGGCCGAAAACCATATCGACTTCAAATATCCTTCCTACATTCAAGATATTTTAGGCCCGATGTGCTTTGATTTTGGCTTTGGGCCCTTCCGTTGGGTCTGCGCCAGTGGCAAGCCAGAAGACCTCGAAAAAACAGACGCCATTGCCTGCCAAGTGCTCGAGACCATGATGGCAGAGAGCCCAACAGAGATCCAACAGCAAATGGCCGACAACATTCAATGGATCAAGGGCGCACAAGAAAACAAATTAGTCGTTGGTTCGCAAGCGCGCATTTTGTATGCCGACGCCGAAGGGCGCATGCGCATTGCCGCAGCTTTTAACGAAGCAATTGCAAATGGTGAAATTGGACCCGTCATTTTAGGCCGCGATCACCACGATGTTTCCGGAACAGACTCCCCTTATCGCGAAACTTCCAATATTTACGACGGCTCGCGCTTCACCGCCGACATGGCCATTCAAAATGTAATCGGAGACAGCTTTAGAGGCGCCACGTGGGTGAGTATTCACAACGGAGGCGGCGTAGGTTGGGGCGAGGTCATTAATGGTGGCTTTGGCATGCTCTTAGATGGCTCTGCGCAAGCACAGCGCAACCTCACGAGTATGTTGCATTGGGATGTCAATAATGGTATCGCCAGACGCAATTGGGCACGAAATGAAAATGCAGTTTTTGCAATCAAACGCGCCATGGAGGCAGAGCCGCTTTTGAAAGTAACGCTCCCCAACTTAGTCGATGATCAGTTATTAGATGGCCTATTTTGATATTCAACCCCATTCGGGTCAAGTCAATTTTTAGGGAAGGCAGCGCGCAAGAATTCACCTTTACTGGTCGGCATCTCAAAATGCAAGATTTCCGCAATTGTTGTAGAGATGTCTATCATTTCGGCTTCTTCGCTGACCACAACACCTTTAGGGGTGTCTGGACCCAAAACCAATAGGGAAATGTGACGGCAGCCCGCACACCGACAACCGTGATTGACAAAACCAGAGCGCACGCCATCTAAATGCCTACCGTGGTCATTGGTGATGAGTAGTGTGGTCTGATCGCGCAGCACAGGGTTGGCTTGAATCAATTGCCAAAGCTGAGCAGCATACAAATCGGTTTGGGTAATTGACTCCAGATATTTATCCCAGTTGTTGGCGTGGCCATACACATCTACTGCCAAAAGGTTGATGAGCATGAGTTGCGGTGGATTGGCCGCTTGTATCAATTCACGGGTTTTGGCAAAAGTTTTGTCGTCTCGACCATAACCCAATCCATTCCCATTTGGGCCACAATACGTGCTTGCCACAAACTGATTGTTCCATTTTTTGTGTGAAGTATTGACCAACACATCCAATTTTCCCTTACTCGCAACTACGTAAGCCGCGGTGGAATCTTTCCCGCTTGCCTGTAAAAAGTACTGAAAAATATTCGGCTGTTTTGGCAAGGCTGTACCGGCATTTGAAATGCGCTGATAGGTTCCTGTTACAATAGCGGTATGCCCAGGAACGGTAAAAGTCGGGCCGTTGTTTTTAAAATTGGCGTAAAAGGTGCCTTCGTGTTTGAGCGAGTCGCAAAGAATAGGGCTGTACTTACACGTGGGCTCGCCATAGGTTTCTGAATAACGCGGGCCATCGATTACTAGAATATAAACGTATTTCGTCTTGTAATTGGTTTGTGTATTTTGCGCTGATACTGGCCCTAATAAATTGAGGCAAAGGAGCGCCAAGAAAATGATTCTTTCCATTGGCTAAAATTACACAGAAAACACCAAAGAAATCGCTTTCTTAAATGCGCTGTAATTTAAACACTGTTTGAGGTTTCGTATTACTTGAACATTTCAAGATAAAGAAACCCACCTGTGGTAAAGTCAATAGTTCAACCGTATTTGTAGCCTTAAATGCTTGGATCAATCTGCCAGAAGCATCAACTAATTCAAGTTGATCGCCGGCTTGTAAACCATTGATTTGAACAGTTTCGGAAGTCGGATTCGGAAATACTTGGATTGGAGCAACATCTAAGTCATTTATACCAGCTAGATTCGCATCATAGACAACGCGAATGGGGATGCTTTTCATTACCGTCTGCGCAGGTGTACCATTGTCAGTAGTTTCAATTTGAATATGATACAAGCCAGGTTGCACTCCTGTTGCATCAAATGTAAGATCGAATCCGGTGAACTCATTGCTGACACTATTCGTGAGGTAAGTGAGTGCAGTTGGTTCGTCACAAGTAATGGTTGTGGTTAGTATTTGACCGATTTCAGGAGTACTGATGCCGATTGAGAAATCTACGGCATTCAAACTTTTTAAGGTGTCGCCTGTATACACATCTATGGTATCGCAAATGCCACTGCTCATAACGAGTGGCGGAATATTTGAATTGGTATTGGCTAGGTCAAAATAGATTTCTTGACCATCTAAAAAATCTACGCCATCATTTGCGCTATATGGCCCGTCAAATGCTACACCCGGAGCATCAAACTGCCCCACTTGGAAATAATTGATGCCATTGCCAATATTCACGCCTACAGTAGCAGGTGAGCCACCAAAACCGTTCACGCCTATAGAAGCTGCGCCAGTTGTCCATTGCATATCGCCATAGCAGAAAGAAACATTGTTGCCGTTGGGTATCAAGGTGTCTAAACCATCTGAGATGATCAACTGAAAGGTATTGAGTTTGTCTTCCATCATGGAGAAGTAACCAACGTGGTCCCAAACAATCACTAAGGAATGTGGATTCATTTTATACCAAACATTGCCACCATTTGCAGAACGTGTATCGACATCTGCCCAAAACGGAGAAATCATGTTAAAGGATGGGTCCGGAAACGCATTGGCAGTAAAAGTAAAATACGGCTGTAAAAAGGAGATGTTTCCGTTGTTGTTGATATAAAGACTGTCGTAGTTAGTGCCATAAAAACTGAAGTCAAAAGGCAATTGAATACTGTTTGAATAGTTGTCGTCGTTGGGTAGCATGGCCAATTGAAACGTAGAGTCTAATGGAATAAGGCAATCGCATAAACCTGTTTTTTGAACCTGAGCTCCGGAATAATGTTGGTTTACGCCAGAGGCAGCTGGTGCCAGCACCTCAACGCCATTTAGGCCATTAGTTTGTTTGAGTGCTTGATAAGCCTTGGAATCTAGGGTAACTTGCTGTGCCATTGCAAATGAGATAGAAAGCATAGCGCAGGCGAGGTAAAATAGACGCATCGGTTTGTTTTTAAGTAAGTTGAGTGTTAAATTAAGCAAAACACAAACAACTGCATAATTTCTTTGTTTAAATCCTTGCATGCAATACCATTAAAGTGGTAAATTTGCAGCAAACAAAGTGTTTTATTTATAATTAATCTAAATAAAAACGAGATGTTAACCGTAACAGATGCTGCCAAAAAACAGTCGCTGCGCCTCATGGAAGACGAGCAAAAAGAAGGTTACTTTATCAGAGTAGGTGTGCAAGGCGGAGGCTGTTCAGGCCTTATGTACCAGCTTACTTTTGACAATCAAGAAAACGAAGGCGACATGTCCTTTGAAAACAACGGCGTTAAGGTCGTCGTAGATAAAAAAAGTTACCTGTATTTAGTGGGTACTACCCTAGATTTTTCTGGTGGTTTGAATGGAAAAGGTTTTGTTTTTCAGAACCCTAATGCCGATAGAACTTGTGGTTGTGGTGAATCCTTTTCTGTATAAAGATGTCTAACTACACCGAAAACGAACTCGCCCAAGACCTCGAAAACCAAGAATATAAATTTGGTTTTGTCACAGACATCGAAGCCGACACCGTCCCCATTGGTCTGAACGAAGACATCATTCGCCTCATTTCAGCCAAGAAAAATGAGCCCCAATGGCTCCTTGACGAACGCCTTAAAGCCTTCGCTATTTGGCAAGAAATGTCCGAGCCAGAATGGGCTCATGTACACTATCAAAAACCCGATTTCCAAGCCATCGCTTATTATTCTGCACCCAAGCAGACCAAAAAATACGAGTCCTGGGACGACGTCGATCCAGAACTCAAAGACACCATGAAAAAACTAGGGATTTCGATGGAAGAACAACAACGCCTCACTGGTGTTGCCGTCGATTTCGTCATGGACTCCGTTTCTGTCGCCACTTCATTTAAAGCCAAACTGAGCGAGCTCGGCATCATCTTTTGTTCTTTCTCAGAAGCAGTTCAAGAACACCCTGAGCTCGTACAAAAATACATGGGAACCGTTGTGCCAAGCACCGACAACTTTTATGCGGCGCTCAACAGTGCTGTATTTACAGATGGTTCTTTCTGCTACATTCCAAAAGGGGTTCGCTGCCCAATGGAGCTCTCCACTTATTTTAGGATCAATGCAGGCGGTACTGGCCAGTTCGAAAGAACGCTCGTGGTTGCAGACGAAGGTGCATATGTTTCCTACCTTGAAGGCTGTACCGCTCCACAGCGCGACGAAAACCAATTGCACGCGGCAGTGGTAGAACTCATTGCGCTAAAAGACGCCGAAATCAAATATTCAACCGTACAAAACTGGTATCCTGGAGACAAAGAAGGTAAAGGCGGCGTATTTAATTTTGTTACCAAACGCGGCATCTGCGAAACCAACGCCAAAATTTCCTGGACCCAAGTTGAAACCGGCTCAGCCGTTACCTGGAAATACCCTTCTTGTATTTTAAAAGGAGACCACTCCGTCGGCGAATTCTACTCTGTAGCCGTCACCAATAACTTCCAGCAAGCCGATACCGGGACCAAAATGATTCACCTCGGTAAAAACACGAAGTCAACCATTATTTCTAAAGGTATATCTGCTGGGAACTCCCAAAACGCATACAGAGGCCTTGTTCAAATCCATAAAGGAGCACAAAACGCGCGCAATTTCTCGCAATGCGACTCCTTACTCATGACCGACCACTGCGGCGCACATACATTCCCATATATTGAGTGTAAAAATCCGACGGCCAAAATTGAACACGAAGCCACCACCTCTAAAATTGGTGAAGACCAACTCTTCTATTGCATGCAGCGCGGCATCAGCGAAGAAAAAGCCATCAGCCTAATTGTCAATGGCTATTGTAAAGAAGTACTCAATCAGCTGCCAATGGAATTTGCCGTAGAAGCACAAAAACTCCTGGCCATCAGCTTAGAAGGTAGCGTTGGTTAACACAAACAATTCAAGACCAGAACTCGACACAATGATAAAAATAGAAAATTTACACGCGCGCATCAATGACAAGGAAATCCTCAAAGGATTGAACCTCGAAGTAAAAGCGGGTGAAGTACATGCCATCATGGGGCCAAACGGCGCAGGTAAGAGTACGCTTGCCTCCGTATTAGCCGGGCGTGAAGACTACGAAGTCACACAAGGCAGTGTGTCTTTTTTAGGTAAAGATCTACTTGAGCTCTCCACCGAAGACCGCGCAAGAGAAGGTCTTTTCTTGGCCTTTCAATATCCTGTAGAAATTCCGGGTGTCAGCAACGTTAACTTTTTGAGAACAGCACTCAATGAAAAACGTGCTTACCACGGCCAAGATCCCATTTCTGCAAAAGACTTTATGGCGTTAGTCCGCGAAAAATCAGCACTCGTAGAGCTCGATGCCAAATTAGCATCTCGTTCGGTCAACGAAGGATTTTCTGGTGGCGAAAAGAAACGCAACGAAATTTTTCAGATGGCCATGCTTGAGCCCAAACTCGCCGTTCTAGACGAAACCGATTCTGGACTAGATATCGATGCACTGCGCATTGTTTCGCAAGGCGTAAATGCGCTCAAATCACCTGAAAATGCGACAATCGTAATTACCCACTACCAACGTTTGCTCGACTACATCGTGCCAGACGTTGTACATGTCCTTTATGACGGGAAAATCGTCAAGTCCGGGCCTAAAGAACTTGCTTTAGAACTCGAAGAGCGCGGCTACGACTGGATCAAAGAAAGTTTGTAAGATGGAAACCACTGTCAGTAACAAACTCGATCAATTTA
>JACCDQ010649162.1_pt1 | contig 11008 bp, 13 predicted proteins | sample 7446031 | NCBI WGS metagenome assembly JACCDQ01 (sample SAMN15323442, study PRJNA562643) | freshwater metagenome | isolation source: river surface water | place: USA:Blue River Watershed | collected 2017-08-17
GCCGTAATCACTGTCGCCAGCGCACCGGTCCAAATCGCTGGATCGCAATCCGTATCCGGCTCCAACTTCTGGATGGCCACAAGCGAGTCACGCACCAGCTGAAGATATCCTTGGCGGCCGGCTACTCGGACCTTGAGATCGGCCAGTTGTCCTTCTGAGTTACGGTAGCCCCGCACCCAATAAGGCTTATCCGCCGCAACAATATCGATAATAGAAATGTCTGTGTTCATGATGGTTTTATATCTATTGATCAGTTCGATCATCTGCTTAGCATTCTTCACCGTATACACGGGCATCCGATGGCGGTATTCAAATAGCTTCACGCCTATGATGAATGCCGGCATAACCATGCCCTTCGCGTCAATCACCATGCACCCGCGGCCTGGGCGTAAGTCTTCCGGGTCTCCCTCGAGCTCGCCGAGGACGAAGTCCGCGGTGTAGATCAGCGCCCTCTGCTTATCCCGGACATGATCCAGCCGATAGCTTGGCTGCAGCACGAAACGCACTTGGCACTTCACCTGGTCGCGTGGAAAATGCTCAAGCAAGAGCTGGTGCATTTTCATCTCAAGCTTCGAATCGTATACCCGGCCTTCCCAGGTTCGATCGGCTTTGGCTGAAATGTTCAGCTTGTTTTCTCTATGTCCTGATTTCTTGAGAGCCTTAGCCCGCGCAAGAGAGTCAGTGACGGGTATCCCGCCAAACAAATTATCTTCTTCCATACGCGAAAAGTAATGACTCAGCGCGGATGGAAGCGCAAGAGCTATTTGGACTTCACCGGACTGGGGTCAAGCAAGAACGTGTCGATCGGATCTTCTGAGGCTGCATAAACCTCATCAGCCTCGTCCACATCGCCTCCTGCATCTTCTGACTCGGAAAGGCCAAGCGTGCCCATTTGACGCTTGGCGTCTTGTCTCATGGCAGCCACCTTTTCATTACAGGCCAAAGAGTCGTCGATTGCCGCGCTTTCAAAACTCCAAAGCAAGGACGCCAGCTTCGTTCCAAGATGAGAATAGATTGGATCCGCTGCTACCACCTGAGCGCGCTTGCGCATATCGGGATGAAGTTCCTCAAGCTCTGCGATAGTAAGCGTCGCAAGAACAGGGCTCAATACCGGGCTGCGGAATGCATAGTGCATTGCGGCACGCTTCTCGAACGCTGGCAGCCCCTCATAAATATCCTTGCCGCCTTTCGACAATTCGATCGCTTGGAATATGCCAGCTTCCTTAACCAGGTCCTCGGTTTTTTCGGGAGCGAAGTAGTGAGACCCGACGATGTCCAAGAGAGCGGAGGCTTCCTTACACCGAGGATCAACCGACAGACAGTAGGCCAGCATTGCTGCGGCCGCTTGCTGGTCTGCCTTGCCGATCGAGCACTCGAGACTCGCAGCCTTCTCCATTTCGACCGTGCTCGGGCGCCTTAAATTTGTGGCGGGGCCGTCAACTTCTTCCTTGTCGACCTGCGCGCTAGCCTGCGGCCTTGGCGTAGTCTTTGCACCAAACGGATTCATCAGCCTCTGCACCCAGGTCTTTTCCTCAGCTTTGTCCAGGGCCGCCAGCGGACCGTCGCCAGGACCGTCGGCAATCACCGTTCCGTGGCCTTTCACAACGATTCTCTTCGGACGCGCTTTGTTCGCAACATCCTTTTCGCTGACACTTGGCCAAGTGTTCTCCATCAATCCGTAGGTGCCCGCTGCAGCAAGCAAAGCCGAGATGAACAAAGTATCTTTTGGGGCGTTGGTCACAACCTCTGAAACCCCAAGTGCCAGCTTTTCGATCGCGGCCACCTTATTTTGAGGGCTGAGAGAACCGAGCGCGTTTGCATGCTCTCCTCCAGCTTCTTCGATCTCCTTCTTGAGCTGCCGCTCACGCAGGTCTTGGTAAGCCTTTTGAATGAGAAGATACGTGCCAAGTGCTGCAGCACCCCCACCGATCCATTCAATGCCTGTAGCGACTTTCATGCCTGGCCCAGGGAGTTGGATCTCGATCGTGCCTTTGCCATCATCAAGCACCTTACCCGCGTCCGCCTTGTTCTTGCGACGGGCGCTACGAATCTGATCCCATAGGATCGAAAGCATGGCCAACCCAGCGCCAGTCGCAACAGAACCGCGCAGCAATCTCTCGGTGCGCGCAGGGCTCCAGTTGATCTCTTGGGCCGGGATAGAAACTTCTGGGGTATCGCTCATATGCTTGATCGTTATTCAGAGGGTGGTCCCTCGTTCGTTAAAAAGGATTTGAACATGCGCTCCTGAATGCGGAAAACGACAAGCCATGTTTGCTGCTGGTCGCTCCATTGCATCTTCTCGTCGGAGGTGATTACATAGCGTCCGTGTCGAAGATTCGACAAGCGGATCTCTGAGTATCGGTCCATGTCGGCTTTGCTATTTACATTCAGGAAAATATAGCGCTCGTCGACAACCTTCACCGACTCTGGATACAACTTGGCCTGCCCTTCAAACATCGGATCTTCTTTGAACGATGTGCTGAATTTCAATTTGTTACCAACCGGATCTGCCTTGCTCGGAGCTTCAGATTCCTTAACCTGAATCTTAGGAGCTTCGGCATCTTCCTCGGCAGAGTCGCCTCTGTTGTCTATAAACATCAATGGACGTCCTTCATTCATCAGGTCAAATAGTCAATGGCTGCTGCCGTATTACTTGGAGTATTTTTCAGTCCGCGACGCTTCAGCTCCGCTTCAACTTCGGCCGTCAGTTTCCTATACGTGTCTCTCTGGATTTCCATCTCCCGACTTTTTTGGTCCTCGGTCGAAAGCAATCGCTTCGTGCCCCATACCCCGGCTCCGATGAGACCACCACCGCCGATGCCCAGGGCCGCTAACGTATGCAGTATTGGAGCCGCCACGTTTTTCGTTCCGCCCCCTATACCTTTCAGAGCGCCCCATGACTCGGCCAGGCCGGCAAACAGAGGACCGGCGGCGATTTTCTCCAGCTCATCACGACGCTGTGCGATCTTGCCAAGCGCGCAGTAAACTACCGCGGCCAGCTTCTGGTGTGCTGGGGTATGATCAGAAGCGACCAACAACCGGGAATAGAGCTCGGCCGTTGGGTGCGCTGAATCGCCTTGCAGGTCATACGCCGTCTTCATCAAAGCCGCTGCGACCGTAACGTAGGTATGCAGATCTTCGATCTTCGGTGCCTCAGCAGCCTGCTTTACAATGGGCGGTTCGAAAGTGAGTGCTTGTGCGATATCCATAGCCGTGGCGTTAAGGAATGAGATTGGACAGGAAAAAGCTACCTGCAGCGCCTGCCGCTGTCGAGCCAAACACGCCTGTGCCCAGCACAGTATGCGCGACGCCTGCAGTCAATGCGCCTCCAAGTGCAAGCGCAGCCAGCCGTTTCAGCTGAGAACTGTCGGCCTGATCCACAAGGCCTAGAAGCCTCTGCTTCTCGAAATACGCGATATTCGGATCGTTTGCGATCACGCGCTTTACCTGGTTCTTCTCCTGCGCGCTCATGAAGGCTGCCATTTTCCAGCCGCCCGGAACGCCTAGCTCGGCAACGTCTGGCGCTGGGTATTCCGGAGTGGCCGCGTAGCTCGCAGCCTCCCGATCCCGTGCGGCATCCTTTGCCTGGGCCAGCGCCGAAAGCAAACCAAGGGACAATCCACCAGCGCCGCCTATAACCAACGGAGAGCGCCACCAGGGGCGAGGAGGTCTCTGGACGCCTCCCAGGCGATCCCAGGCCATCCGGCCTAACCCATACAGGCCGCCGAGGCCGGCTCCAATGAGAAGGCCACTGGCGGGGGCACCTATGGAAGAAGGCAATCCGGTCCACGACCCCATCGGCCTATGGATATCGACCAGCCCCCCAATCGCTCGCCCGAGCGCATTCTCAGGCGATCGCTGAAGCTGAACGTCTTCGAAAGTGGCTCGCTTCACAGGACCTCCTGTTTCTTGGGTTCGCTGGGACCTCCGATACCGGTGCCTACCGCTGGATTCGTATTGCGGTAGTTCTGGTTTTCGCCGTCAATCACATGCCTCGTTTCGGTGCGATTCATACTCCGAAGCTCAGGCTCCTTGAAGACTTTTCGGATCTCATCCGAGATAAAGGCACTGTCAGACGGCAACTTCATGCCCCAGTCTAGCCTGCCGGCGCCCTAAAGCCAAGCGAATCCTACACCATTCCAGCGCCCTGCTGTGCCGCGGCCTGGTTGCCCTGGGCGCGTCCTGCACTGGCATCGGCTCGGCGCATCTGCTCGAGGATGTCCTTGGCCACGGCATAGAGATCCGGGTTAACGGATCGGACCTGCATCATGGCCTGCGTACGCTGACCGTCCTGCGGGATCGCACGCCACTGCTGCGCCAGCTGCTCGGCTTGGGCCCGGAGATCGGTCGGAGTCATCTGCGGAGCTCCACCTGGCGCCGGCGCCGCACCTGGGCCGGCTGCGCCGCCTCCAGAGCTCTGGTTGAGCACGTCGTTGAGAGATCCGAGCTGCGCCCGACGCTGCTCCTCGGCCTGGAGTTCGGCCATGGCCCTCTCCAGCTCCATGTCTTCCTTGGCACGCTCCAGCTTGAGCTTGGTTACCTCGTCACCCAGGGCGAGACCGTCGAAAGCCACACGCCTGGAGATCTCACCAGCCGAATAAAGGTTGAAGATGAGCGACCGGCGCTCGATATCGTCGGCAATCGACGAAGGCCTGAGCGTAGCATCGTAGCTCTCGCCGTTCATGTGGCTCGAGATCTTTCGTATAGCGAAGCGTGCGGCCCCGGCTAGGCCATCCCTGACATGAGAGAAGCTTGACTCGAAAAGCCGGATGGCGGCCGGCATCTGTTGCAGTCCCAAGCTGCCCTGAAGCAACTCCATAGGATACCCTACGCAGTTCAGGAGATGGTTGACCTCATACTCTTTCACGTCCTTTGGCGCGAGCGCCTTCCCATTACCACCCAGCTCCTGATAAACGGCCGGGAATGGGAAGCCATGGACGCCTGTTCCGTGCTCACGATGGTGTTCCCACATCCGGCGCACTGCTGGCATCCACTCATCGGCGATCATGTGGTTCCGATGCTCGCCCAGTCCCGAAAGATCAGGGGACAGAATGCGGACAGGCAGCATGTAGTCCCGACCGACAGCTTCATCGATTCGGTCGTAGACCGCGATCTTGTGAATGTTCGGGAACTGAGCCAGGATCTCAGGAATACCCCAACCCTCCTGAGCCAGGCCGACTAGCGCCGGGTTCTTCAGGTGGAATACCGCGCCTTCGTCGAAAAGGAAGTCCTGGCGGTTGCGGACGGCCTGCAGCATCGCAATCGGGGCCTCGTTGACCTCGTGTAGCTTGCCGGTGCGCACCTTGGATTTGAACTCAGGGCTGAACGTGTAGGCGACTTGGACCCGCCCGCTGACCTCGCTGTAAAGGAGCTTGCAGTGTCGAGGATCCAAGTGGCGAATGCGGATCTTCCCGAAGTCCTTGATCGGGGTATCCCGGAACGTCAACGACACCTTCGGGCGTTTGTCCATCGGCTTATCCCAGACCAGTGGGTCCGGCACGCTGTAGGTCAGCGTGGTCAGATCAAAGGTCGTGAGTTCCTGCGGGAACATTGACAGCGCATACAGCTTGAGATCGTTGCGCCGGTCCACTAGGGTGCGCAAGAATGGGATATGGACCCGGATGAACCCGTTTCCGTAGCACCGCTCATGTTCCCCCAGCAATCGAATGTCGTTGAGGCCATTAAGATCCTCTGTGAAGAACTGAGCAAACTCCTCGCGCTCCTTCGGCGACCCAATCTCGCCTCTGAAGTCAAGGCGGGTCACGAAGTGGCCAACAACACGTCGAGAAACCGCCCGATACATGGGCGTGCGATAATAGAGGAAGCTGCAGTAATCCATGGCCGTAACCAGGTTTACCGGCATCTCCTCCGTGCTCTTCGGAATGAAGGGCGACGGCCAGAAACCCGGATTAGAGGTCCCCTCGTCGAAGTCTCTGGCTCTTATGGAATTCATCATTTATCCGCGCTCTTGATATTGGTTTTTGCCGTTTCGGCCGCGAGCTTGCGCAAATCGCCCTCGTGATCATTGACCGACGTTGCTGGCTCGCCATCAGCGCGCACGCGAACGCTGCGCAGGCCGTTTTCGTCCGTGGCTTCGCCGATTACTACGCGTCCTGTTTTTTCGTGCACCACAGCACCCTACGGGAATGTAGGCGCGCGGTCAAGCTCAGGTAGCCTCGGGCGACAAAGTCTGCAGGGGCGGAAGCACCGGGAAGACTACGATGTGCACCCCCAGCCAGTCGATAGTATGCCAGCTGCCGAGGAAGGCGGTTTCGATCGACTCCCCCTCCAGCTCGATCCTGACCGATTCTGAGCGGGGAATCTTGCAGCGCAGCCCGGCCTTCTTGACCAGGCAGCAGATGGACTCCTCAGTCCGGTGCACCCCCACCACGTCGAGACTGAGCTCGACATCATTTACGAAAATAGTCAAGGACGAGGCCGCGTGCCGCAGCGTATCGATGACCTTCATCTCCTCCGTGCTAAGCACGGCCGCCGGAGACGGCGCTGGCGCCTTGTAAACCATGGGTTGCGGCGCTGAATGACTCTCAGGCGGCGCCGCCTCTTCGACCTCCGGGGACGGAACTGTGCGTCTGTTCTTGCTATACAAGCGATTCAAAGCCTGCTCAACAGCCGCCGGCGGGGTGCCCGGATCGACTGGGGTGCGGCCTACGGTTTCTTCAGCGTTTCCTGCCATAATGTTTGTCGAGCTCTCTGCTCATTTTGATTTTGATATTGGTCTCCTTCTGAGACGGCCCTCGGGTCGCCCACTTCATAAATTCAATGCAGCATTGGAAAGCATAGGCATCGGCTGTCCCTTCAAATATGCGGGTCGCCCCACCTGGGTGATGTAAGAACCCTTGATAAATCAGCTGGTCCGCCTTACCCGAAAACTGAATGTGCGCCAAAGGATTGCCCAGCGAGTTCTTGGTCACCACCTGAGATGAGTAGGGCACCTGGTGTCGGGATTCCGAGTAGAAGGCCGGAATACCAAGAGCCTCCAGCTCTGTCGCCAGCCATACACTGCAGTAGCCAACTATGCGGCGCTGAGCGGCAACTTGTCTGAGCGGAGATAAACCTTGCGCGCACCGAAAATGATCCAGAAACCGCTCAGGCCCGGGTAGTGTGCGGGGAGGTCTTGTGTAGCTCAGTAATGCCTCCACCCCTAGACGCTGGCCTACGCGTTCCGCAAGCTTTGCAGAAATAGGACTGCCCTTCCTCCAGCTGTAAAGTGTCGATCGAGACACGCCAGCCTTGGTAGCAAGAGCCGAGCTACTCAACTTTTTGGATTTACAAAAAAAGTCCAGCTCATCCAAAAACTGGAGAGCTGGACCTTCTTCCAATACCAGAGATTTTTCAGACACTCGCTGGAGTTTTGACATGCTCGGTCAGCATGTCAACCAGCTTCGCATGGCGGTTCTCGAAATGAGCGATACCTTCCGCGAATTTGGCGCCAGCGGACTTGGCCAAGGCCATGGGCATTCCCACGGCCGGAGAAGTCAGAGCGCTGACGAATGAGTAGGTAGCGATGTTGCGGCATGCCTCAGGGCTAAGCTGGGCGTCCGAAGCGAGTTTTTCGATAACAGGGGCAGGGGTATTCATGGTCGATGTTGTTGGTTGAAAAGGCTGGGGGCAGTGAAACAGAGACCCACTATAGTGTCAATCCGGGAGTTTCACAAACTTGTCGTAAAGCCTGTCTGGGGACACCATTTCCACCTTGCCCGTCCTACGATTAAGCATCGGGCGGCGCAGCCGGCCGTCATTGCCGATCTTGGCGCCCCAGGACAACCGGACATCGACTCCTGCGAGCTCGCTTTCCGGACCTTCAAGCGGGGAGTAGAAGCCAATCTCAGAGGCCTGAATGTCCTGCATCTCAGGGCTCACAGCGTCCGAGGATCCTATGCCACCTGGTCCCATGTGCGTGATGCGCCTCTGCTGGTTAACCAGCTGGAGAGGGTTCGTCTCCTCGATCGGGCTGGTCAGAGGGTTCTTCGTGATGATCTCCTTGTAGTATGGGTCGAAAACCCTCGGTTGCAGCGGCGATAGGTCACGGCGAGACGCTACCATGCGCAAGATACCGCGGCGCAGCTTGCCCTCGTCGAACCTGATGCGTTCGCGCATCAGCTTGTCGATCGTGTAGACCTTGGTGAAGGCCGGGATGCTGCGATCGTCAGGCTTGTCGAGCCCGCGGTTGACGGCCAGTAGTTTCCTGGTCGAAGCCAGGAGGCCCTCGACCCCGATCGGTTGGTGCTCATCACCCTCTGCATCAACCAGCCCCATGCGCTCGCGAATGTCAAAGCCGGCAGATGCTTGAGCCGCTGCGGTTTTCTTTGACGGGAAAAATCTACGTAGGATACCTCGAACTTCCTTCGACGCCATCTTATCTACGTTCCTGGTCTTCCAGTAAGCAGCCAGCGTCCTGTTGATCGTTGCTTTCGCTACCTGGGCCTTGTTCAGCGCATCAACCACCATGGCGCTACGATCAGCCTGATCGCTCACTCCCTCGTGCAAGTAGCGTGGGACAAACTTCTGGAACGCCTTAGGCAGCGCCCTAGAGTCATACTTTCCTCGATTCAGCTCCAACACCTCGGGCCCCCAGGTTTTTTCAAGCTCCTCATCTGTTACCCCGATATCCTTTAACACGGAATACAGATGCAGATTTGATCCAGCGACCTTCAAGCGGAACTGTCCGGACTCAGGATCCAAGCCAACGCGGAATACCTTGCCGGTTCCGGTCCTGGTATTGAATTGGCTTTCCAGTCCTCCGTTTGATTGACGCCTGGTATACACCCCGGGAATCAATCGGGCCTGTGACGTCGCCGTGTAGCTGTTCCCGTTGTAGACGAAAGTGCCGCGATCCGTGTAATGAGGCACCTTCATCAGCGTCAGCCCGGGACGCTGGTCCAGCAGCTCTCCCGTCTCTTTGTCGTAAAGCTCAACATCAGCCTTGAGCAGCCTTCCCAGCTCGCGGTTCTCCATCCACGCTTTTTTCTGGTCTGCCAGCGTGTAGTTTGGCTTGCCTACGAACCGAAGATTCTTGGCTTCCATACGAACCGATCCATATTCAGCCGGAAAGACGCTTCCCCACTCGGAAAGCGTACCTTCTTCAATGCGCCTGCGCATCCCCTGATGGTCGCTGGGATCCCACAGTTCGTTCGGGTCGGACATGCGTCTACTGTAAGCTGTAGAGACCGATAGGTATAGCAAAAAAGAGAGAGCGCTTGCGCACTCCCCCTTCCCAACTCGAGGCTCAGACAAAAGTCCGATCCTCAAGTTGGATTTCCACGCATTTGGCCAGGAACGTGGGCTCCCATACGCCCACTTCAGGGCGATTGATTTTGACAAACGGCATGCCGCCAAACGCCCATACGGCAGCGCCATGCGCTGTGACCGGAGCCGGATGAAGGCAGGCATACACCTTGCGGGTGTCGGCCTCCGTCAGCTCTTGCCACAGACTACCGCCAGAACTGGGCAGCGGATCGCCAGGCTGGAGTGACCAAGTGTGATGGTCATCAAACCCGTGCACGATGTCTTCCCAGGGATTGCGCAGCTCCTGCCCGATATCGGGCATCCACGGGCGCACGCCCACCATGCGGCGGGTCATGGCGTCCATGAGCACGTGGGTGTAATCAACGGATTCCACCCACAGCATATGAGGAGACGACAGCTCTCCGATACTGATGCTATTCGCATCAGGATTCAGGCGAGCTGCCGCCATCTCGTCGCCACGCTTGTGAGCGTAGTATCTGGCATCTACCCACTGCCGGCAGGTCGGACCACAGCCTGCGAATGCCAGTGGGAAACGCAAGGCTCCCCAGCTGGCACTGAACGCAAATAGCAGTGGATAATGGTCAGCGGACAAAGTCCGAATTCCAGTACTAAGGCTGACGGGGTTTCCATCAGCCGTCTTGAGACAGACGATTATGTTGGTATCCATACACGTTCATATAACGCGCACAGATCTACCATTTCCTCACGTCGTGTATTTCACGTCCTCCACCGGGCGGCAGCGGAAAAGCCCGTCTTCGATACGCTCGAAACGGTGCTTGGCGAGCGTCTGTGAACGCTTGCTGGCCGACCACGTAGCATTACGAAGTTCATCCAGCAACTTGCAGAGCGTCAGCTCATCCAGCCCAGCGTAGGCCACGCGGACAACCTCGCCGGTTCTCGAGTCCTCACTGCGGACATCGTAGCCATTGATGGAATCATCCTCGTGGATATCGAAGCCACGACGGATGTTGTCACCGGCAACACGAGGAGCAGCACCAGAGACGAACATGCGATTCGGAATGATATCGACGGCCTGGATCACATTGTCCTTGTCGAAGTGAGCCCGGAACTTCACCTGAGTCAGCTGGCGCAGACCCAGATGAAAACGCTCTCCCTTCTCGCCTTTCCGCTCACCCAATACACGATCAAAGATCGCATCAGAGCAGCGTTCAGTTACAAGTTTGCCCGACTCGTGCACCGCCTGGATGCGATTGGGCTTCCCTTCCTGGGGGTTCACGACATTGACGAAACGCGCAAACGTCTCGGTCTTTACGATCTTGATTTTTTTCATACAGTTTATTGGTTGTGGCGATTGCCGGGACTACTCATAGGGAATACCGTTCGCTTTGTAAAATGCAATTTTTTCAGCGATTGGGCTTGCCTTTAGGTTTGGGTCGTCCGTGCAGACTGGGCACTTGGCCACGTGACAGTAGCCGCCTGCCTTCCAAGTGAACCCTGTTTTTTCCTTATGAGGGTCCACAACCACTACAGTTTCCCGGCAGGTGGCACATACCACTCTGGCCATACTGTCCGCGGCCCTCTTGTGGGCCCGGTAGCAATATGAGCAAAAGCAATCCACCACTTTTCCGACCACCCCCGTTGTCTCGATCAAGCGCATGTCACTCAACTTTTTACGCTGGTTGCACGCCGCGCAGGCAAACAGCCGGGTGGGCGGGATGATCGTCAACTCTTTGGCTGGTCCGACTTGCCTCTCCATCGCCCTAAGGGCCATAAGTGCTGA
>JACCDQ011437065.1_pt1 | contig 11008 bp, 10 predicted proteins | sample 7446031 | NCBI WGS metagenome assembly JACCDQ01 (sample SAMN15323442, study PRJNA562643) | freshwater metagenome | isolation source: river surface water | place: USA:Blue River Watershed | collected 2017-08-17
ACTTTGTCTTGTGCTTGCACAGTGTTCGCGCTCAGGGCCAAGAGGGCCAAGCTGGTGAAGGTGATTTTTCGCATCAAATGCTCCGGTTGGATGGATGTATTTATTTTAAAGCAAATAGGAATCATTCTTGTTAAGATCTTCTTTGACCTCAAAAAAAGCAGGGCTTTCGCACAGAAAGGTGTCGTTTTGGTGTGCCGGTGTGGTCATTGCCACCTTGGTGGGGTGTGCTGCACCTGTTGCAGTGAGCCCCCCGCCGGAGCCCCCGCAGCCAGAAGCCACGCGTGCCCCCAGGTGGGCTTTGGCGCTGGGCGGGGGCGCGGCCCGTGGCTTTGCCCATGTGGGGGTGATACAAGTGCTGGAAAAGGAAGGCCTGTTGCCCGATGTGGTGGTGGGCACCTCGGCGGGCAGTTTGGTGGCTGCTTTGTACGCCAGCGGCAAAAATTCGGCCGAACTGGAGCAAGCTGCCCTGCAGATGGACGAATCCACCATAGCCGACTGGACCTTGCCCTTGTTCAACCGTGGCGTGCTGAGGGGGGAGGCCTTGGCGAAATACGTGAACCAGCAGGTCAAGAACCGCCAAATTCAGGAAATGAAATTGCCGCTGGGCATTTTGGCCACCGATTTGGTCAGCGGGGATGGCGTGTTGTTCCAGCGTGGTGACACTGGCACCGCTGTGCGGGCGTCCAGTGCGGTGCCTGGGGTGTTTGTGCCGGTGTCAATTTCTGGCCGCGAATACGTGGACGGGGGCCTGGTGGCACCGGTTCCGGTGGTGCAAGCGCGCCAAATGGGGGCAGAGTTGGTGTTGGCGGTGGACATATCCAGCCCGCCGCAGGCCAACACCAATGACGCCTTCAAAGTGGTGCTGCAAACCTTTTCCATCATGGGGCAGAGCATCAACCGGATGGTGTTGCAACAGGCCGATGTGGTGGTGCGCCCTTCGTTGGCTGGGGTGGGGAGCGCAGACTTCTCCAACCGCCAGCGGTCCATTGCCGCAGGGGCAGAGGCCATGCGCGCTTTGCTGCCCAAGCTGAAAGAACAATTGCAGGCCAAACGCCGACCGGTTTCCAGGTAGACAGGTGTAAAAAAAGCCCCGCTTCAGGGCGGGGCCGGCAAGGCTCGAGCCTTGAATAGATCAGCGCTTTTTGGCGGCAGATTTGGAGGCGTTCATGGCCGTGTTGGCCACCGCTTGCAGGTTGGATTCGGCCATGTCGCTGGCTTGTTTGACCGCCTTTTGAACCGATTCCATGGCATTGGTGGCGGCTGCCACAGCGTTTTTCATCACAGCCACCGCGGTTTCAGAACCGGCGGGTGCGTTTTTGGCCACGTTGTCTACCAGGGTCATGAATTTTTGCTGGGCTTCAACGGCCTGGCCTTCGGCTGCTTTGGTGAATTCGGCGCCGGCGCCAGAGGCGATTTCGTACAGCTGGCGGCTGTAGGCGGCGGCTTTGTCGGCCAAAGGTTGCATCAGAGCGGCTTGCAGTGCCAGCAGTTCTTGGGCGTCTTTTACGCTCATCAGTGCCTGTGCGCTGGTGGCCGATTCGGTCAAGGCCACACGGCTGGCTTGAACGTTGAGTTCCACCAGTTTTTCAACGCCTTCAAAGGCTTTTTGGGTCAGACCAAACAGGGTTTCCATGTTGGCTTTTTGTGCAGAGATCAGTTGTTCAGCGGTCAGCATCGTAGGCTCCAAGTAAGTGGGTTTCCGGGGTGTTGAGGCTGCCAAATGACCAAAAACTGGGTTCTTGCATATTGCTGCGCTGCAACATTGTTCCAATTATAGGGTTTGGTGCGCAATTTGCAAGCATTTTTTGTGCGGTGCAGCAAAATTGGGGTGACAAGCACAGAAACCCCATAAAAACCGGCGTGGGTGCCATAACGCACAATCGCCCGGTGCAAGCTTTTTACGCCACCGAATTTGTGTTGCAGTTGCCCCCAGGGCACCGTTTCCCCATGGCCAAGTACGCCATGTTGCGTGAGCGCCTGCGGCTGGAATTGCCCGAGGTGCGTTTTGAACTGGCAGAACCCGCCACGGATGGTGAACTGGCCTTGGTTCATGCGCCTGCTTACATTCAGGCGGTTCAAAACGGTACCTTGACGCCCGCTGAACAGCGAGAGATTGGATTCCCCTGGAGCCCGGCCATGGCCGAGCGAGCAAGGCGTTCGGTGGGGGCCACGGTTCAAGCTTGCAGGGCTGCTTTGACCAACGGGGGTGTGGCTGCCAATTTGGCGGGCGGCACCCACCACGCCTACGCCCACAAAGGAGGGGGGTTTTGCGTGTTCAACGATGCCGCGGTGGCGGCCCGCTTGATGCAAGCCGAGTGGGCCCGGCGGGGCAGCACCCACAGGCAAAGGCAGTTCAGGGTGGCCATTGTTGACCTGGATGTGCACCAGGGCAATGGCACCGCCCATATTTTTGCCAAAGATGACTCGGTGTTCACCTTGTCTTTGCACGGAGCCAAGAATTTTCCGTTCCGCAAAGAGCCCAGCGACTGCGATGTGGAATTGCCAGACGGATGCAAAGACGAAGCCTACCTGGAAGCATTGGAGCAGGGATTGCTGCAGCTTGAGCAGCGGTTTGAACCCGATTTGTTGATATACCTGGCCGGCGCCGACCCGCACGAAGGCGACCGATTGGGACGCCTGTGTATCAGCAACGACGGCATGGAGGCCAGAGACCGCCGCGTGTTTGATTGGGCCTGGCAACGGCGCGTGCCTGTGGCCATGACCATGGCAGGCGGTTATGGCCACGACATACAAACCACGGTGAACGTGCAAGTGAACACCTACCGCGTGGCGCTGTCACACTGGCAACGCTGGCAGGCTCTGAGCCGGCCGCGAACCGTGCACAATTCTGTTCCTTACTGATTTGACTGCAACAAGTTTTGGAGACCCCGAGATGAGCGACACGCCAGCCACCTCCTTGCCAACACTGGACCGCTTGGCCATTGACGCCGCCAGCGTGGATGCTGCCATCACGGGCCGCATGTCGGTTCGGGCCTTTTTGCCCAAGCCCGTGCCCAAAGACCTGATTGCTCATTTGCTGAGCGTGGCCAGCCGCGCCCCATCGGGCACCAACACGCAGCCATGGAAGGTTTATGTGCTGCAAGGCGCCGCCCGGGACAACTTGGTTCAAAAAGTATGTGCCGCGCAAGACGCCGTTCGCGACAACCCGGCGCTGGCCGGCGAATACGTGGACAGCTACGACTATTACCCCGAAAAGTGGGTCAGCCCGTTTATTGACCGCCGCCGCGAAAACGGGTGGGGCCTTTACGGGCTGCTGGGTATCACCAAGGGCGACAAAGACAAAATGTACGCCCAACACCAGCGCAATTTCAAATTGTTCGATGCCCCGGTGGGCATCATGCTCACCATTGACCGGGTGATGGGACGAGGTTCTTTGGTGGATGCCGGGATGTTTTTACAGAACATCATGGTGGCGGCGCGTGCTCACGGCCTGGACACCTGCCCTCAGGCCGCCTGGAACACCTACGCCAAGATTATCATGCCCCTCATAGGCGCGCCCGACAACGAAATGCTGGTGTGTGGCATGGCCCTGGGTTATGCCGACCCGGCAGACAAGGTCAACACTTTCATCACCCCCCGCGAGCCGGTGGCTTCATTTACCACTTGGCTTGAGTAATTTTTTTGATTTTTCCAGGAGACCCCATCATGAACACCACCCCCAGCGGCTTGCAATACGAAGACACACAAGTAGGTGAAGGTGCTGTGGCCCAAGCCGGTCAAAGAGTGTCTGTGCACTACACCGGTTGGCTCTACAACGAAGGCACCGCAGGCGCCAAGTTTGACAGCAGCAAAGACCGCGGCCAACCGTTCCAATTCCCATTGGGCGCAGGCCACGTGATCAAGGGTTGGGACGAAGGCGTGCAAGGCATGGCGGTGGGGGGAACCCGCCGTTTGGTGATTCCGCCGCAGCTGGGCTATGGCGCGCGCGGTGCGGGTGGGGTGATTCCGCCGAACGCGACTTTGTTGTTTGAAGTTGAATTGTTGGCCATTTAAGGCCGTTCATACCCAAGGTGGACACATGACGCACGAAAATCGCCCCACGGTACTGGTGGCGCGCGGCATTTTCCCCGAGGTGGTGGTCAAATTGCGCCAACACTTCGATGTAAAAACCAACGACACGGACGAAGATTGGTCGGCGGCCGAGCTGGCGTCTCGCCTGCAAGGTTGTGTAGGTGCACTCACCACAGGCAGCCAACGGATTGACGATGCCTTGTTAACCGCCTGCCCGCAACTCAAAATTGTGGCCAACATGGCCGTGGGCTACAACAATTTTGATTTGACCGCCATGGCCAACCACGGCGTGGTGGGTACCAACACCCCCGACGTGTTGACCGAGACCACGGCCGATTTTGGCTTTGCCTTGGTGTTGGCCACAGCGCGCCGTTTGACCGAAAGCGAACACTTTTTGCGTGCAGGGCTGTGGACTCGCTGGGCCTACGACTTGTTTGCTGGCAGTGAAGTGCATGGCAGCACCTTGGGCATTTTGGGCATGGGCCGCATAGGGCAGGGTGTTGCCAGGCGGGGTGCCCATGGTTTTGGCATGCGGGTGATTTACCACAACCGGTCCCGCCTGGATGCAGCCACCGAAGCCGAGTGCAAGGCCGAATACGTTTCAAAAAACGATTTGCTGGCGCAGGCCGACCACCTGGTGTTGGTGTTGCCCTACACACCAGGCAACCACCACGCCATTGGCGCAGCCGAGTTGAAACAGATGAAGCCAACGGCCAACCTGATCAACATTGCGCGCGGCGGCATTGTGGACGATGCGGCGCTGGCACAAGCGTTGCGGGACGGTCAAATAGCCGCAGCGGGGCTGGATGTGTTTGAAGGTGAGCCCCAGGTGCACCCGGAACTGTTGACCCTGCCCAATGTGGTGCTCACCCCTCACATTGCCAGCGCCACGGTGGGTACCCGCAAGGCCATGGCCCACTTGGCGGCCGACAACTTGATTGCCTATTTGACCCAGGGGCAGCCTTTGACGCCCGTGACCCCGCGCTGATCCTTGTGCAGGGCCAGATAATCTGGGGATGATTGAACTCCCCAATTTGTGGCTGGCCTTGCTGGCCTTTTTGCAACTGGCTTTGATTCTGTGGCTGGTTCGCCGTGCGGCGGCGGCCGCTGCCGAGCCACCTGAATTGCAGCTGGCCCGCCAGCGTTTGATGGAGGCCGTGCTGGCACAAACCGCCCGCATAGACCACTTGGAGCGTGAATTGCGACGGGAGGTCAACGAGTCCGCACGTGGCCAGCGGCAGGAAGTGATGCAAACCTTGAGCACTTTCCAGGAAACTTTGCTCAAGCAAGGGGCCGAAACCACGCGCACCCAAAATGCCCAAATTGACGCCTTTGCCCAACAACTGGTGCAGTTGCGCGGCACTTTGGCCGACACCCTGACCCAACAATTGCAGGGGTTGAGCGAGGCCAACGCACGGCGCTTGGGCGAAGTGCGCGCCACACTGGAAACCCAGTTGGCCCAGCTGCAGCAAAGCAACACCGCCAAACTGGACGAGATGCGCGCCACGGTGGACGAAAAATTGCACAAAACCCTGGAAACCCGTTTGGCCGAGAGTTTTCAGCACGTGGCCCAACGTTTGGAACAAGTGCACAAAGGTTTGGGCGAAATGCAGACTTTGGCCGCTGGCGTGGGAGACCTCAAGCACCTGCTCACCAACGTCAAAACCCGGGGTGTGTTTGGCGAGGCGCAGTTGGAAGCATTGTTGGAGCAGGTTTTTACGCCCGAGCAATACGCCGCCCAAATGCCCACTCGGCCCGGCAGCCGCCATGTGGTGGACTTTGCCATTCGCTTGCCCGGCAAAGGCGACGATGGCGCGCCCATTTGGTTGCCCATTGACGCCAAATTCCCCAACGAGGACTACGAACGCCTGCTCGAGGCCCAGCGTCGTGCCGATCCGGCGGCGGCGGACGCAGCGGCCAAAGCCTTGGAGACCCGGATTCGCCTGGAGGCCAAATCGATTGCCGAAAAGTACCTGGAGCCGCCCCACACCACCGACTTTGCTCTGCTGTTTTTACCGACGGAGGGTTTGTATGCCGAGGTGCTGCGCCGCCCCGGTTTGGTGGAGGTTTTGCAGCGCGAACACCGTGTGACCTTGGCAGGGCCAACCACCTTGCTGGCCATGCTGAACGCGCTTCAAATGGGGTTTCGCACTTTGGCGCTGGAGAAGCGTTCCAGCGAGGTTTGGCAGGTGCTGGGGGCGGTCAAAACCGAGTTTGGCAAGTTTGGTGACGTGCTGGCCAAGGTGAAAGCGCAAACCCAAACTGTGCTCAACACGCTGGACAACGCTGAGGTGCGCAGCCGCGCCATGGGCCGCGCATTGAAGCAGGTTGAGGCCATGCCGGCAGAGCAGGCCCATCAACTGTTGCCGGGATTGGAGCTCCCGGAGGAGTGATTGCGACGGCCCTGCGAGTGGCAAGGCTGAGCTCAGGTGGGTGGGCAGCAGTCGGGCAGGTTGTAGAACTTGCGGATGCCCTCCCAGGCTTGGGCCGGGTCGTCCACATACTGGAACAGGTTCAAGTCGTCGGCAGAAATGGCGCCTTCTTCTACCAAAACGTCAAAATTGATCAGCCTTTTCCAGTAGTCTGAACCGAACAGGAAAATCGGCACGGGTTTGGCCTTTTTGCACTGCACCAGAGTCAACACCTCGAACAGCTCGTCCAGGGTGCCGAAGCCTCCGGGGAAAGCCACCAGGGCTTTGGCCCGCATCAAAAAATGCATTTTGCGCAGCGCAAAATAGTGGAACTTGAAGCTGAGTTCTGGGCTGATGTAAGGGTTGGGCGATTGCTCGTGGGGCAGCAAAATGTTCAGTCCGACATTGAGCGCGCCGCGGTCGTGTGCGCCACGGTTGGCTGCTTCCATAATGCCTGGGCCGCCCCCGGTGGCAATGTACATTTGGTCGCCTTCTGGGCAGTGCAGGCTGTACTCCGCAGCCAAGCGGGCGAATTCACGAGATTGCTCGTAATACTTTGCGTTGCGCACCAGCGTGCGAGCCTTTTGGATGGCGGTGGCGTCGCCTTGCGCTTGCGCTTGGGCCAACAAACGCTCCGCCTCGGCAGGTTCTTTGAAACGGGCACTGCCAAACACCACGATCGTGTTTTCAACACCGCGCGCTTGTTGCTCCAGGTCGGGTTTGAGCAGCTCCAGCTGGAAACGGATACCCCGGGTCTCCCGCCGCAACAAAAACTCCGAGTCGGCAAAAGCAAGTCGGTAGGCGTCGGGCTGCAAACGTTGCGGCCCATCGGACATCAGGTGCATTTCCACGGCGGCATCGGCCAAACGGCGGGCTTGAAGGTCGTGGATGTGGTTTTCGGTGTTGTTCATGGAAAGTGGTTGTGCGTGGGTTCCATGACTTTATAAAGCAAAAAGGCCCCAGAATTTGGGGCCTTGCAGGAGCGGCAGCATTTTTATCGCTTGCCGCACAGGTGAGTTATCGGCTCGATCAGACGCGTTTGCGGTATTCGCCGGTGCGGGTGTCGATTTCAATGCGATCGCCCTGGCTGACAAACAGCGGCACAGGGATCTCGAAACCAGTGGCAATTTTGGCCGGTTTGAGCACTTTGCCAGAGGTGTCGCCTTTGACGGCGGGTTCGGTCCAGGTGATTTCGCGCTCAACGCTGGTGGGCAGTTCCACGGAAATGGCCTTGCCGTCGTAGAACACCACTTCAACGGCCATGCCATCTTCCAGGTAGTTCAGGGAGTCGCCCATGTTTTCGGCTTCAACTTCGTACTGGTTGTAGTCGCTGTCCATGCAAACATACATGGGGTCTGCAAAGTAAGAGTAGGTGCACTCTTTTTTGTCCAGAATAACGTTGTCGATTTTGTCGTCGGCTTTGAACACCACTTCGGTGCCAAAGTTGCCGATCAGGCTTTTGAGTTTCATGCGAACCGTGGCTGCACCGCGACCACCGCGTGCGTATTCGGTTTTCAAGACCACCATGGGGTCTTTACCGTGCATGATGACGTTGCCGGCGCGTATTTCTTGAGCGATTTTCATAGAGGTTCCTGGTTGAATGCCGCTCGGCTGAAGCGTCTGCCGGGGCGCACGTTGCCATGTTGCGGTTGAGTGCCCGCACGGCAAAAACCCAGCATTTTACTGTTTTTCTGAAACAAACCGTATCAGCTGCGTCACCAAATCGTCTTGTTGCAGCAAGCGCTGCCGTGCCTGCTGCGCGCAAGCCTGCCATTCCTGCCAAAGCAGCGGTGGCAGGGGTGCCTTGACCACGCCATTCCAAACACGGTGAAAGTGTCGCCAACTGGTTGGCGCGTTCAACCAGTCCAAAAAGGCTTCCAATTTGCCGTGGTGGGCGTTGTCGGTTTGGGGGTAAATTTGCCAAACAAACGGTTTTCCCGCCCAAAGCGCACGAACCAACGAATCCTCGCCCCGCACAAAATTCACATCGCTTGTGGCCAGCAGTTGGTCGAACTCTGTCTGGCTCAGGTGCGGCAGTTGCAGTTGGCTTGTGGTGTTGGGCAAGTGGTGCCGGGCCAGGTCGAATGCCTGCTGGGTTCGCCCCGCGGCGACTCGCCATTCAGCAAGCGCCAGCCCGGGCTGGCCCAGCAGGTCGGGCAGAGCCGCCGGTTCGTAACAAAACAGCGTGATTTTTGGGGTGTGTGCTGTATCACCTTGAGTGGGTGGCGTAGAACAGACTGCGGGGCCGCTTGACAATGCGCCCAACCCCAACAGCCCACCGGTTTTTGGGGTAAAGCCCGGGTAGAAAAACCACTTTTGCCGCCCCGCCAAAGGGCCGCTCAGCACCGGAGACGGCAGCTTGTGGCAGCGTTCCACGAAGGGTTCGGCGCTCAAGTATTCCAAGTTGATCCAAACACCCTGCGGCGGTAGCAGCGCATTGACCCAAAGGGGGGGTATGTCGCAGCCAAAGGCTTCTATGAGCACATTGCCTGGCTGCAGCTTGGGGGGCATTGCATTTGCCGAGGTGCGCGGCCAGTGGCGCACTTCAATGTCGGCCTTAAGGCGGTGGTCGGGCGCCATCCAAGTCAATGGCTCTGGGTCGTCTACCCACAAACGCACGGTTTGCCTTTGTTCGGCCAGCTGGGTGGCCAACCGCCAGCACACGCCCAAATCGCCCCAGTTGTCTACCACCTGGCAAAAAACGTCCCAGGTTTGGCGCGGCGCGGCATCAATCAAAGGTGTTGCGGTCATGTGTGAGGGATTTGTGCTCTACGATAGCGCGCATATGAGCGCACACCCAGAAGAATTGTTGCAGGCCGTGGCGGCGTTGCCCACATTGCCGGGGGTGTACCGCTATTTTGACGCGGCGGGTGGCTTGCTTTACGTGGGCAAGGCCCGGGATTTGAAGAAGCGTGTTTCCAGCTATTTCCAAAAAAACCACGACGGCACCCGCGTGGGGCACATGGTCAGCAAGATCGTGCGGATGGAAACCACCGTGGTCAGGTCTGAAGCCGAAGCGTTGTTGCTGGAAAACAACCTGATCAAAACCCTGGCGCCACGCTTCAATATTTTGTTTCGTGACGACAAAAGCTACCCTTACCTGCGCTTGAGCGCCACCACCGTTTTCCCGCACACCGAGGCGGGTGCCTCAACCGAGGCGCCTGAGCCCGGGTGGTATCCGCGCATGTCGTATTACCGCGGAGCGGTGGAAAAACGGCACCAGTATTTTGGGCCATACCCCAATGCCTGGGCGGTGAAAGAAACCATACAGCTGATGCAAAAGGTGTTCCGACTGCGCACTTGCGAGGACACGGTGTTCAACCACCGCACGCGACCTTGCTTGCTCTACCAGATCAAACGCTGCTCCGGCCCGTGTGTGGGTTTTGTGAGCCCGCAGGACTACGCGGGCGACATACGAAGCGCATCCGCCTTTTTGCGGGGCGAAACCCAGACCGTGATGGACGAATTGGAGCGCCGCATGCTGGCCTACGCAGCCGAGCTGGCCTTTGAAAAAGCCGCCGAGGTGCGCAACCAAATGGCCGCGCTGTCCAAGGTGTTGCAGCAACAGGCCATGGACAACACCGCAGACCAAGATGTGGACATTTTGGCCGTGAAAGTTCAAGGGGGGCGCGCTTGCGTCAACCTCGCCATGGTCAGGGGCGGGCGCCACTTGGGGGACAGACCGTATTTTCCGGCCCATGTGGAAGAGGGGGCCATGTGGGCAGAGTGGGGCGATTCACCCGATGCTGAGAGCCAAGCAACAGCCAGTGTGGAGCAAAGGGTGTTGGAAGCCTTTGTGGCTCAGCATTACACCCAAGCTGCGCCGCCGCCTGTGCTGGTGCTGGGCGCCCCGGTCAGCGGCCGCTTGCTGGAGTTGTTGACCGAGCAAAGCGGCACCAAGCTGCACCCCGTGTTCAACCCCCGAGAACACCGGCGCGCCTGGCTGGACATGGCGCAAACCAACGCAGGATTGCAACTGGGCCGCCTGCTGGCAGAAGAAGGGTCGCAGCAGGCACGCACCCGGGCTTTGGCCGCCGCCCTGGACTTGCCCGACGACGCCCTGGACCAGTTGCGCATTGAATGCTTTGATATTTCGCACACCTCGGGCGAATCCACGGTGGCTTCTTGCGTGGTGTTTGAAGGGCACAAAATGCAAAGTGCCCAATACCGAAGGTACAACATCGATGGCATCACCCCTGGGGATGATTACGCGGCCATGCGCCAGGTGCTGGAGCGACGCTACGGTAAGCTGGCCAAAGCGTCGCAAGACGATGGCGAGGGCCACAAACCCACAGTGAAGTGGCCGGATGTGGTGTTGATTGACGGTGGCAAAGGCCAAGTGGGCGTGGCGCGCGATGTGTTCGAAGGGCTTGGCCTGGAGTTGAGCCGGCTTGTTGGCGTGGAAAAAGGCGAAGGCCGCAAAGTGGGGCTGGAGGAGTTGGTGTTTGCCGACGGGCGCGAAAAGATCTACCTGGGTGCCGATTCCGCCGCTTTGATGTTGGTGGCCCAAATACGCGACGAAGCACACCGCTTTGCGATCACGGGCATGCGGGCGCAGCGCGCCA